>Ga0209990_10000119_pt1 | contig 76942 bp, 78 predicted proteins | sample NOAtaG_6_FD_187304 | JGI IMG/M metagenome (GOLD analysis project Ga0209990, IMG submission 187304) | Freshwater lake microbial communities from Lake Erie, under a cyanobacterial bloom - NOAA_Erie_Diel5S_2200h metaG (SPAdes) (version 2) | ecosystem: Environmental > Aquatic > Freshwater > Lake ... | reverse complement strand
CCTCACGGAAGTGAGCGACTTCGCGCGCCGGCGACTGAAGTCGATGCAGCGTCGCCCGAAACTGATCCGAGCGTTCTGGCAACAGACCGAACTGGCGCTGTGAGGCGTCACGAATTTAGCGGATTCTCAATAAGTTCCCATTGGCTCGCCCACCGAATCGCTCGCCCCTTGCTGGCCAGGAGTTTTCGCCTGTCACCGAGATTCAAGTTCGTTCTGGCAAGAGCCGCTGTCGTGTCGGCGGGTCTGCTGGCGGTCAAGGTCTCCCCGTGAACCCGTGACCCGCCCGCGAATCTTCAGCAGGCGAAGCCCGTGGCGGCGGTCGTGCAGCAACTGCGCATGGCGATGGAAGAGCACTACCTGCAAGCGCAACCGTTTCCCGCCTCGGTGGAGCAGTTGGAGTTGCCGCCCCACCCTCGGTCCCGGGCATCGAGGCCTGGTCCGTTGGTCCGGCCGGCGTGATCGAACTGCGGTTGGCGCCGGGACAGGCAGACGCCGGCGGCCGCCTGTACCACGTGGCCCAGGTGGGGCCCGCGGGCAGTACGTGGAAGTGCATCGCCGAGACTGCGCCACTTGCCGCTTAGGCACCGGGCTGCACTCACGTGGCCGGCTTCGCCCCGCCGACGGTGGTGGCGGCCAACCCGCCGAGCCTGGGCCCCGTCGCGGCGCCGCCGCGCCTGGATCTTCGAAAGACCGACGGCACCGTGGTGAAGGGCTTTGCCACTGAGTACTCGGCGCCCGAGGCATTCGACTAACTCGATTCCGCAAGCCGTCGCGACGTGGTCGCGGCGCTGGTGCGCAACCACGACCACTGGCTTCGGCTCGATAACCCGGGCTCTGTTCAAAGCGTTGCCTTAAGCATGGCCTCGCTCGGCAAGGCGGCACAGCCTGCCTTGGACGCCTCACTCGCCGATACCGAGGGCGTCGCGGCCGTGACGTTGCTCGTGGCGGCCTGCAGGGTCGAGAGGGCCCGCGCGAAATCCTATGCGCTGGCATGGAAATCGGGCGACGAAGAATCGTTGTCCATGGCACTCGCCGACGCGGGTCTGGCGACCCTGGAGGCCTGCCTGGACGCCCGTGCTGTGAACGGTCGGGCGGCGGCCGAACTCGTGCTCAACGAGGTGATGGCCGCGTTGAAGGCGCCGCAGCACGAGCGGCGCGAAGGCTACTTCACGGCGTTGGACAGTGGCTACAGGAGGCCGGCGGAGACGCCGATGGGCGCCCTGGAGACGTTGAGTGCCCTAGCGACGCACGCCCGCACCCGGACCGAGGCACTGATCCCGCTGCTCCATGCCTACCCCACCGACGCGCACGAAGGGTCCGCGGCACTCGTGGGGCGGGTGCTGCTGCGCCTGGGCCTCGTCGATGCAGCCGCGCCCGACGCCGCGGCCCTGGCCGAGGAAGGCCTCGCCCGCATGTTCGCCGCCGCCGTACAGCCGATGGCCGAAGCAGGACCGGAGCGTGCGGAGCAGGTGGCGCCGAGCGCTGCGGTGCTGGCCGCACGGGTTCCCTGGACGGCGGGGCTGGCGGGGCGCTTCGCAGCCGTGGCGCGGCGGGTGGGCAATGGCTGCGAGAGGATCGACCGCACCGGAATACGCAGTCTCGGGCCGCACGCGGTCCGGGCGATCCTGCAGGTTGCCGGGTCCAGCAGCGGTTGCCGGGAACTCCAGCCGTTGGCCTACCTGCTCGCGGAGATGCTGAAGACTTACCCCGACGCGATCGCGCAGGTGCTGCCGCTGGCCCGTCCGGCCGCGAGCCGCGAGGTGGCCATCAGCGCTCTGCTGGAACTGCGCGACCGCTCCGGAGCTCTGGAGCCGGTAGCGGTCAAGGCGCTTCAGACGCTCGGATGGGTGGAGGTACGCACCGGCCAGGAGGGGCCGGTGTTTCCCGAGCCGGTGCGCTGGCCCGGAACCCGGGTGCTCAAGAGCCTGAACCTGGATGCAAGCCGGATTGCTGCGCTACCGGCACCGCTCAGGGCGGCGCTGGAGCGAGTGCTGGTTGGCCCGCACTGTCCGGGATCCCCGGGCCTGGACTCGGTGACGGGGCTCATCCTTTGGTCGCATCCGGCCGTGCCAGTGCAACTGGCGTTCATGGAGTGCAAGGCCAGTGACGGCAGCGTGGCAGGGGTCGTTCACGCAAGCCTGGCGCCCGGCAACAAGGTGGAGCGCCAGATGTTGCCGGGGCGCTTGAATGGCATGAACGAATCTGCCGTCATGGGCGATCCCATCACCGACGTGGATGGCGACGGGCGTCCGGAAATCGTCACCCAGCGCACTATTTCCGAGTGCGACGGCGGAGAAGAGTGCCCGGTCGAGAGCATTTACGCCTATGACTTCAGCGAACTGGATGGCAATCGCTTCACGTGGTTTCGCAATCGCTGACGCGGGGCCCGGCTGATCTCAACGGAAGCTTTACGGACAACGCGGGGTCGACAACCGCAGGCGCCTTGCGCTCCGGAGTGCGGCACGCGCAGACAAGCCCGCGGCGGGCGCGGGGCGCAGCGAGGAGTCGAGCCGGCAAGTAAGCCCGCCGCCGCGCCGTCGTCCCCGCGGCAGCGGGCCGCTGCCCGGTGGCAGATCCGTTTCTCAGGCCCGGGCCGCCAGCACCACGTCGAAGCGGATCAGCTGCGCCCCGGCCGCGGTGCCTGCGGCTTCCACGACCGCCTTGCCTGTGGCGGCGATCAGCTGCTGCATAGCGTCGGATTGCATCAACGCCTGCTGCGTCCCGCTCTCGGGGGCTATTCGTCCTGTAGCCACGCGGTCGAGGTCGGCCTGCGTGACGAGCAGATCCCGGTCCGCGGCTCGTACGGCAACATGAATGTGCGGAACGAAAGTCCAGGGAAGAAAGCCGAGCAGCGTGCGTCGGTAGCCTGCAGGGCGGATGGTTCGAAAGGCGAACCACCCGCCGGAATCGGTGCGCGCTTGCCCATGTCCCCGGAAGGCCTGGTCCGGCGCGCCGTGGCCCGGCGTCTCTCCTGGGTGGAAGTCGTAGCGCCCGGTGGAGTTGGCCTGCCAAACCTGAATCTGCAGCCCGGCCTGGGGGCGGCCCCGGGTGTCGATGACGCGACCGGCAAACACCAGCGGGCTGCCAGGCGAGGTGAGGCCGTCCTCCGCCATCAGGTTGACGCCACCCCAGGCCGTGTCCCGTGGCGGCCGATAGGGGCCCTCGAAATCCCGAGGGGTCGCGTGCAGCGCAGACTGCGTGGTGCCGCGCGAGCTCCGCGGCAGGGTGCCGGCCAAGAGGGCCATGGCGGCCGAGCCGAGCACGACGGCGGTGAAACGGCGGCGCGGTTGCGGCCGCGGCTGTCGCAGGGGGTGCGGATTCATGGTGAGCTCCTTCGGATGAGGTTCGAATGGCGCCGCGGCCGCAGCTGCGGTGCATAATGCGAGCAATTGCTCATTTCGAGTACTCGCGTTTCCCATCCCGGGTCCGGCCCATGCCCCGCATCGATCTTCGCCCCAGAAAGGCGCCGCGCCAGGCGCGCTCCACCGACACGGTCGAGACCATCCTCGCCGCGGCCACTCGCGTTCTGGAGCGCGAGTCGCTGGCCGGGTTCAACACCAACCGGGTTGCCGAGGTGGCCGGCGTGAGCGTCGGCTCCGTCTACCAGTACTTTCCGAACAAGTCGGCGCTGATCGCTGCCCTTATCGACCGCCAGGAGGCGGCACTCGCCGAAGAGGTGGAGGCGTGTGTCGACGCCCACCGCGGGCAATCGCTGCGCGAAACGCTGGATGCGCTGGCCGGCCTCGCCATCGGGCAGCAGTACAGCCGTCCGCTGCTGGCGGCCGCGCTCGACCACGAGGAGCTTCGTCTGCCGCTCGGCGCGCGGTTGCGCGAGTCGGAGCGGCGCATCGGCGCCGCGGTCATGTCCCTGCTGCAGTATCACGCCCGGGAGCTGGCCGCGCCTCCCGGACCCGGTCAGGTGCAGGATGCGCTGGTGATCGCCAAGGCGCTGGTGGAGGCCGACGCCATGGCGGGCAGGGCGCCGGCCGCCGACCTGCGCGAACGCGTGGTGAGGGCGCTCTGGGGCTACCTGACGGCAAGGGTTCCCGGGCGCTGACCGCAACGGCCCGCTGTGCCGGGGTGCGCTTCTTGCATGGGCGCCGCTTCGGCGCGGTCCCGGGCGGCACTGGCGGAAACCACGGGGCACACCGATGAACCCGCGCGTGGTTACCGCGTTCTGCTCCCGGTCGCCTCTTTCCCGCGGGTCCTCCGGAGAAATGCGCCCATGAGGAATCACCCCGTCGTCGGCACCGAGATGGCTATCCGGCGTGGATGGGCCTGGCGCCATCGCCTCGGTCTGGTCCAACGCTTTGTGGCCGTCTGGCCTGCAGCACGGCACCGCGGCGCGACACCATCGACTGCGTCGATGTGCGCTGTTGAATCAACAGCCGTGGACGAGGAGCCCTCGCCCTCGGAGGACCAAAGGCGGCGACCGGCTGTTTTTGAGGAACGGATGCCCGTGCGGCGGCTTGAGCCTGTGACCACGGTTACCATTCCCACCGAGGGTGTCCCTTCCGCCGCTGGCGCGCCGCGCCCTCGTCCCGGAGGCCCCATGTCCCACGTCCCAGCGCTCGACCAGCTCGAATCGCGTGTCTGGACCGAACTGGTCCGGGCGGTGGTCGACCGTCACCACGAATGGCGTACGCCAGTTATGGCAAGTGTGGACGGCGATGGTGCCCCTCAGGCGCGAACGGTGGTGTTGCGCCGGGCCGATCCCGCGGCGCGTGTGCTGGAGGTGTTCACGGACCGGCGCACGCCCAAGGTGGCGCAGTTGCGGACGGCGCCACGGGCCGTGGTGGTGTTCTGGAGCAACCGCCTGCACTGGCAGTTGCGGGTGCAGGCGAGGGCTGAAGTGCTGGTAGACGGGCCGGCCGTCCACCAGGCTTGGGCGAGGCTTGCCCAGGGCTCCTCGGCGGCGGACTACCTCGCGCCCCGCGCCCCAGGCACGCCCCTGTCAGTGGAGGCTGGCGAGGCCGATGACGGTCATCATCTGGCCGTGCTGCGGTTCGAAGTGGTGAGCCTGGACTGGCTGGCACTGCGGCGCGAAGGCCACCGGCGGGCGAGCATAGATGCAGCCGGAGTGGTCTGGGTGGAACCTTGACGGGTGGCTCGCCCCCGGTGAGCCATCCTGGCTTGCAATTGAGGTCCCTTGCAGCGGTAGGCTGCCAAGGATGATCGGCGCCGAGGTGATCCAGCACAACCTGCTCGTGCTCCACACCGGGGGCACCATTGGCATGCGCCCGGGGCCCCGGGGCTTCGCGCCGTCGCAGGGGGCGCTTCTCAAGACCATTGCCGGGACGCCCCAGTTGCATGACCCGGCGGTGGGGGTGGGTGAGCGTGGCGGGCGGCCGCTCTTCACCACGCCCCCGTTCGCCGCGGGAGTGCGCGTCCGCTACGAGGTTCTCGAGTACGCCCCGTTGCTGGACTCCGCCAACCTCGAGCTCTCTCACTGGGCCCGTCTTGCCGAGGATCTGGGACGCCTGCACGATCACTACGACGGCTTCGTGGTGCTCCACGGCACCGACACCATGGTGTTCACGGCGTCGGCGCTGTCGTTCATGCTCGAAGGCTTTGCGAAGCCGGTGGTGCTCACGGGCGCGCAGATACCGCTCGGACGGCTGCGCAACGACGCCCTGGGCAACCTTCTCGGTGCGATCGAGATTGCAGCACTCCACCCGATCCCCGAGGTGACACTGTTCTTTCACCACAGGCTCTTGCGCGGCAACCGGGCCCGCAAGCACGACGCATCGAGCCTCGACGCGTTCGACTCGCCCAACCTCCCGCCGCTTGCCACCGTGGGCATCCATGTCCAGCTGAACGACGCCCTGATCCTGCCCGCCGATCCGCGGCCCTTGCGGGTGCGCACCGAACTGAGCCCGCATGTGGGCTCGCTGCGGCTCTACCCGGGCATCACCGGCGCGGTGCTAGAGAACCTCCTTCGCCCCCCGCTCGAGGGCCTGGTGCTCGAAACGTACGGTGCCGGCAACGGTCCCGAGCGCGCCGATCTGCTCGCGCTGCTGCGCGAAGCGAGCACCCGCGGCGTTCTGATCCTGAACGTCACGCAGTGTTCGCGCGGCCACGTGCGAGGCGACTACCAGGCCGGTCGCGCGCTCGCCGAGGCCGGAGTGATCGCGGGCGGGGACCTGACCTCCGAGGCGGCCATGGCCAAGCTCGCCCTCGTCCTGGGGCAGCGCGCCTGCTCCGGCTGGACCCGCGATGTGCAGGTGCGCCTTCTCCAGACGCCGCTCCGCGGCGAGATGAGCGGCTAGCGCTCGCCGGGGAGGCCGGCCCGCCGGGCTCTGTGGAGGCATCGGCCCTCCGCGCTTGTCACCCACCTACCTGTCCCGCAGGCGCCGCTCGATCACGCAGCCTCCTCGTGGACAAGCGCGACCGCGGTTGCGCGGCAGAGCCCCCAGGCGTGCTCCGCCAGCGCACGCCTGGGGGCGACAGGATGCCGCCGGTGAACGCTGATCCGGGCCGAAGCCGCGTTTGCATCGTCACCGCCAGGGAGGGTTGTGCGCCCGGCGACGCGCGTAGGACTGGTCGAAGCATGGTCAATGCAGTGCCAGCGTACGGGAGCGCCGTTTGAATGTCCTATTCGCTCCTTCACCGTGTCGGCAATCAGTAGATCGGACAGGGTCAGCGCGTTGGCTCGCCATGGATCGCGGCAAGGTTCACAGGCCGCCGCCGTAACCTACGGCGGCCGCGCAGCGAATAGCTCCGGCGTGCGCTCCGCGCGTCTCAGGCTACAACCGTGGGAAGACACATGACATGTCGATCCGGTGCCTGTTCGGCACTGCCTGCGCGTGGCTGGCAGCCACGCCCGTTCCCGCTGCCCCGCTGTCCACGTGCGAAACGCGCAGCGGGTCGACGCCGGTGGTGATTGTGGAGTTGTACACCTCGCAGGGGTGCTCCAGCTGTCCGCCCGCCGACCGCTGGCTGGGCGGGCTGCGACAGCGCTTTGGTGCAAGCGTGCTGCCGTTGTCGATGCACGTGGCTTACTGGGACTACATCGGTTGGAAGGACCCGTTCGCGCGGCGCGAATTCGGCGCGCGACAGCGCGAGCTTACGCGTGCCAACGCCAGCCCCAGCGTGCACACGCCAGGGGTGTTCGTCCAGGGCCGCGAACTGCCCGACTGGTCGGTCACGGTGCGCTTCGAAGCCCGGCTAGCCGAGGTGGCGCGCCAGCCGGCGGCAGCGTAACTGCAGCTCGGCGTCGCCAGCATCGATGCGAAGGGTGTCACCGTGCGCGTGGCCGGGCAGGGGCCGGCGGGTGCGCGCTTGTGGTTGATGCTGCTGACCAGCGGCCTGACCACCCGCGTCGAAGCGGGCGAGAACCGCGGTGAGACCCTGCGCAACGACCACGTGGTGCGCGACTGGCGGGGCCCCGTGCCGCTCGGCGCGGGCACCACGGTATCGCTGGCCCTGCCTGCCGGATCGCAATCGCCCGAAGCGTCTTCATGGGCGGTGGCGGCCGTGGCCGACGACGCCCGCGGCCAGACGCTGCAGGCGGTCTACCTCCCGCTGGCAGGCTTCACGCCACGCTGCTGCACGCGCAGGCAGCGGCCTTCCATGGGAAGCCCGCAAAGCGGTTCTTTTCGCGACGCGGCGCTGCAGCGCATCCCTTGGTGATGACCTCCGTCGCCGTTGCAACGGCACGGCGTTGACTTCTTGAAGGCCGTGACCACATGCCGGCCGCGCTCGTGGCGGAAGTGCGCCCGCGGAGCGTCCCAGGCGATGCGGCGATCCGCGCCGGCTACAACAGCCGCTCGGCCTCCGCCTCGGTGAGCTCCACTTCCATGCGCAGCAGCGCGCCAGCGATGGTCTTGCCGAGGTTGTCGCTGCGCAGGCTGCGGGCCGCCCCGCCCTGCAGGGCGCCGTTGAGCACCAGCTTGAGGGCCAGCAGGTTGGGCAGCGGGTAACGCTCCACCGGCCCGTGGGCGATCCAGGCGAAGTGCGCCGCCACCCGCTGGGCGGTGACTTCGCGCTCGAGCACGGCGTAGCCGGCCGCGTCGCGGGCGAACAGCCCGATGTCGGCGCGGTCGGCCTTGTCGCCGCTGCGGGCGTGGGCGATGCGGGCGAGGCGCACCTTCATGGCAGGGTGTCCTGCACCGACACCTGCACCCGGCGCTCCACCTGCTCGCGCGCCACGCGGGTGGGCCATAGGCCCAGCAGCCGCGAGCCGGGCGTGATGCCGTGGAAGCCCCCCATGTAGGGCGGCCCGGACAGGGCCAGCCAGGGGAAGTGGCGGCCCAGCGAATCGGCCACGGCCTTGTCGCGGGTGCGGATGGCCACGCGGATCCACACCTCGTTGAGCGTGCCTCTGCCGGAAAGATCGGCGTGGGGACCGAGGAAAGCGTCCAGCCCCAGGTGCTCCACGAGGAATTCGTCGACGGCGGCACCCGCCTCGGCAAGGGACTGCTTCACCAGCGCCACGGCGGCCTCGGCCTTGGCCCAAGCGTCGGGCCAGCAGAAGCCCACCACCGTGCTGCCCATCCAGCCGTCTTCGTAGCCGGCTACCACCTTCAGGGTGTCGGGCCGTGGCTGCCCGGTGGCGCCGCTCACCCGCACGCGATCGCCGCCCAGGTCTTCGAGGCGCAGGGTGCCCATGTCGAGCACCACGTCGGGGGAGAAGTAGCGGTGCGGATCGTGCACCTCGTAGAGCAGCTGCTGCCGCACCGTGTCGAAGTCCACGCGCCCGCCGGTGCCCGGTGCCTTGGTGATGACGGCCGTGCCGTCCGCGGACACCTCGGCGATGGGATAGCCGATGTGACCCAGGTCCGGCACGGTGGCCCAGGCGCCGGCCGAGCCGAAGTTGCCACCGCTGCCCTGGCCCGAGCACTCCAGCAGGTGACCCACGGCAAGGCCGCCGGCGAGACGGTCCCAGTCGTCCCAGGCCCAGCCCAGTTCGTGCACCAGGGGGCCGAGGAACAGGGCCGCGTCGGCCACGCGCCCCGTTAGCACGATGTCCGCGCCAGCCGCCAGCGCCTCGGTGATGGGCTTCGCGCCCAGGTAGGCGTTGGCGAATACCAGCTGGTCGCGGACCTCGGCGATGGCGGCGCCGGTGTCCAGGTGGGCCAGCGCTTCGCCCGCCTCGCGCAATTCGTCCACGCGGTCGAGCAGCGCGTCGCCGGTGACCACGGCGATGCGCGCCCGCCAGCCCCGGGCGCGAAAGGCCGCCACCAGCGCGTCGCGGGCGCCGAGGGGATTGAGCCCGCCGGCGTTGAGCACGAAGCGCGTGCCGCGCGGCTGCGCCAGCGGCCACAGCGCCGTGAGCATGGGCACGACGTCGCGCGTGAAGCCCGCCGCCGGATCGCGCGACTGATCCTTGCGCAGTATGGCGAGCGTGAGCTCGGCCAGGTGGTCTGAGCCGATGTATTGCACCTCGCCGTGCTCGAGGCTGGCGCGTATCGGCAGCCAGGAGTCGCCATAGAAGCCGAGGCCGGCCCCGATGCGGACGGTCTTCATGGAGCGGGTGTGCGTGTGGTGGAAGTCATGGGCATGTTGCGTTGCCGCACGCCTGATGGGCAACGCCGGCCGGCACGATAGCGGCCAGCACGGGCGCGCCACAAGCGGGGCGCCCGCCTTGCGGGGCGCGTGCCGGGCCCTATAGACTCGTGCGGCATGCGACCGGCAGCAGGACACGAAACACAGTCCACACGATCAGCCGGGGCTCTCCCGAGGCGGCCTGTTCCGTGACTTTCGCAGTCTTTTCCCATGCCTTGATCCTCTGGGGCAGCGCAGGTGCACCGTGCAACTGACCCAGTTGCTGGTGAGCGGCCTTTCCCAGGGCTGCATCTACGGTCTGATCGCGCTGGGTTTCGTGCTGATCTACAAAGCCACGGAGACGGTGAACTTTGCCCAGGGGGAGCTGATGATGCTCGGGGCGTTCGCGGGGCTCTTCGGCACGGTATATCTGGGGCTGCCCTTCTGGGCGGCGTTCGTGGGCGCGGTGGGGGTGACGGCGCTGCTGGGGGTGCTCACGGAGCGGCTGGTGCTGCGGCCGATCCTGGGGCAGCCGGCCTTTGCCATCGTGATGGTGACGCTGGGGCTGGGCTACGTGGGGCGCGGGCTGATCACGATGATTCCGGAGGTGGGCACCGAGACGAACGCGCTGCCCACGCCGTTCAAGGACGAGGTGGTGAAGCTAGGCGGGCTGGTGATCGGCATGGAGCACGTGGTGGTGATTGCGGTGACGGTGCTGCTGTGCGCGCTGCTCTACGGGGTGTTTCGTTTCACGCGCACGGGCATTGCGATGCAGGCGGCCTCGCAGAACCAGCTGGCGGCCTGGTACATGGGCATACCGGTGCAGCGCCTGAACGGGCTGATCTGGGGGATCAGCGCGGCGGTGGCGGCGGTGGCGGGGGTGCTGCTGGCGCCCATCACCTTCGTGCACGCGAACATGGGCTTCATCGGGCTGAAGGCGTTTCCGGCGGCGGTGGTGGGGGGGTTCGGGAGCCTGCCCGGGGCGATCGTGGGGGGGTTGGTAATCGGGGTGGTGGAGTCGCTGTCGGGGTTCTACCTGCCCGAGGGGTTCAAGGACGTGGCCGCCTACGTGGTGGTGCTGGTCATGCTGGTGGTCAAGCCCAATGGCCTGTTCGGCGAGAACCTGCGCAAGAAGGTCTGAGCGGCCATGCGCTTCGTGTTCAAGACCAGCTACGACCAGGACATCGGGCTGTTTCGCCACGAGGGGCAGCGGTTCTGGTACGCGCTGCTGGCGGTGGCGCTGCTGGTGGCCCCCTGGGCGTTGTCGGAGTACTACTTGGCGCAGCTGGTGCTGATCTGCATCTACGGCATCGTGGGGCTGGGGCTGATGCTGCTGTCGGGCTACACCGGGCTGATCTCCATGGGGCACGCGGCCTTCCTGGGGGTGGGCGCGTACACCGAGGCGGTGCTCTCGGCGCGGGGCTGGCCCTTTTCGCTGTCCATGGCCTGCGCGGTGCTGCTCTCCAGCGCCACGGGGATCGTGGTGGGGCTGCCGGCGCTGCGGGTGCGGGGGATCTACCTGGCCATCGCCACGCTGGCCTTCGGCTTCATCGTGGAGGAGGTGCTCACGCGCTGGGAGGCGGTGACGGGGGGCAACTCGGGGCTCTCGGTGGGGCGCATCGAGCTGCTGGGCTGGACTGTCTCGGGCACCACGCAGTTCTACTACCTGTGCCTCGCGCTTGCCGTGGCTTGCACGCTGCTGGTGCGCAACCTGCTGCGCGCGCCCACGGGCCGGGCCTTCGTGGCCATTCGCGACTCCGAGATCTCGGCGCAGAGCATGGGCATTCACCTGGCCTGGTACAAGACGCTGTCCTTCGCCATCAGCGCGGGGCTCACGGGGCTGGCGGGGGGGTTGTATGCGCACAAGCTGCGCTTCCTGTCGCCCGAGCAGTTCACGGTGCTGCAGTCGGTGGAGCTGCTGATGATGGTGTTCGTGGGGGGCATCGGGTCGGTGCACGGGGCGTTCTTCGGGGCGGCCTTCGTGATTGCGCTGCCGCAGTTCATCAGCGTGATCGCCGCGAAGCTGCCGGCGGCCATGGGCAGCGCCGCCGGGCTTCAGGCCACGGTGTTCGGGCTGGTGCTGGTGGCCTTCATCCTGTTCGAGCCCCTGGGGCTGTACGGGTGGTGGTTCAAGGCGCGCACCTATCTCGATCTGTTTCCCTTCTACCGGCGGGGGATGTTCCGGCGGCAGAAGGCGTTCCAGAAGTCCGACCGGCTGAGATGAGCGCGCTGCTGGAGGTGGAGGCCCTGGAGATGCGCTTTGGCGGGGTGCGCGCCGTGGCGGGGGTGAGCTTCTCGGTGGAGCAGGGGGAGGTGTTCACGCTGATCGGTCCCAACGGGGCGGGCAAGACCACGGTGTTCAACCTGATCAGCCGGCTCTACACGCCCACGGCGGGCGCCATCCGGTTCGAGGGGCGGGACCTGCTGGGGGTGCCGGCGCACCGGGTGGCGCGGCTGGGCGTTGCGCGCACCTTCCAGAACATCGAGCTCTTCGAACACGCGAGCGTGCTGCACAACCTGCTGATCGGGCGGCACGTGCACCGGCGCACGGCGCTGTGGCAGGAGATGCTGTTCACCCCGGCGGTGAGGCGGGCGGAGCGGGCGTTCCGGGAGCGGGTGGAGCGGGTGATCGACCTGCTGGAGCTGCAGCACCACCGCGATTCGCTGGTGGCGGGGCTGCCCTACGGGGTGCGCAAGGTGGTGGAGCTGGGGCGGGCGCTGGCGGTGGGCCCGAAGCTGCTGCTGCTCGACGAGCCCTCCTCGGGGCTCAACGTGGAGGAGACCGGGGACATGGCCTTCTGGATCCAGGACATTCGCGACGACCTGGGCATCACGGTGCTCATGGTGGAGCACGACATGTCGCTGGTGTCGCGGGTGTCGGACCGGGTGCTGGCCATGAACCAGGGCGAGGTGCTGGCTCAGGGCACGCCCGCCCAGGTGCAGTCACACCAGGCGGTGATCGAGGCCTACCTGGGGGCGCCGGCCGCGGCGCGGGGGGGGGGCCCTTGAGCGGCGATGCCATCCTCACGCTGGCCAACGTGGAGAGCGCCTATGGCCCGGTGAAGGCGATCCGCGGGGTGAGCCTGTCGGTGCCCGCGGGCAGCATTGTCACGGTGCTGGGGGCCAACGGGGCGGGCAAGTCCACAATCCTGCGCACCATCTCGGGGATCATCGACCCGCAAAAGGGCTTCATCTCCTTCGAGGGCCAGCCCATCCAGGGGCTCGACCCGGGGCAGATCGTGCGCCGGGGCATCTCCCACGTGCCCGAGGGGCGGGAGGTGTTCCCGCTGCTCTCGGTGCACGACAACCTGATGATGGGGGCCTACACGCGCAGCGACCGCGACGCGGTGGCCGCGGACCTGGAGACGGTGTACGGCTACTTCCCGATCCTCAGGGAGCGCGCCCGCCAGGAGGCGGGCCAGCTCTCCGGGGGCCAGCAGCAGATGCTCGCCATCAGCCGGGCGCTCATGAGCCGCCCCAAGCTTATGCTGCTCGACGAGCCCAGCCTGGGGCTCTCGCCGCGGCTCACCCAGGAGATCTTCGCCATCGTCACGCGCATCAACCGCGAGCGCGGCACCACCATGCTGCTGGTGGAGCAGAACGCGGCGCTCGCCCTGGAGGTGGCCCACTACGGCTACGTGCTGGAGGTGGGCCGCATCGTCATGGAGGACACCTGCGAGCGGCTGCGCGAGAAGGAGGACATCCAGGAGTTCTACCTCGGCATGAAGGACGCCGGCGTGCGCGGCGAGCGCCGCTGGAAGAAGAAGAAGACCTGGCGATGAAGGGGATGCGGCAATGATCACGCTCTGGAACCTGCCGGGCCCGCCGGTGGCGCCGCGACTGGCCGACGGCCCCACCATCCCGGCCATGTTTCTGGATGCCGTGCGCGTGCGCGGCGACGCGGCGGCCCTGCGCCAGAAGGACATGGGCATCTGGCAGGCCATCACCTGGCGCGAGCTGGGCGGGATCGCCCGCGAGGTGGCTCTGGGTCTCACCTCCCTGGGTTTCGAGCCCGGCGAGACAGCCTCCATCCTGTCCAGCACCAACCGCGAGTGGATGTTCGCCGACCTGGGGGTGCTGTGCGCGGGCGGCGTGGCCAACGGCATCTATCCCACCGACTCGGCGTCCCAGTGCGAGTACCTGCTGGCCGACTCGGGCTCGGTGTACGTGTTCGTGGAGGACGAGGAGCAACTGGACAAGATCCTCGAGGTGCGCGCCCGGCTGCCGAAGCTGCGGCGCATCGTGGTTTTCGATATGGAGGGCCTGCGCCGTCTCGAGGATCCGCAGGTCATCAGCCTCGATGCGCTGCGCGAGCTGGGGCGTGCCCGGCTCGCCAGCCACCCGGGGGAGTTCGAGCGGCGCGCCGCTTCCCGGGCGCCGGAGGATCTCGCAATCCTCGTTTACACCTCGGGCACCACCGGCAAGCCCAAGGGCGCCATGATCAGCCACCACAACCTGGTGTTCATCACGCGCCTCTACCAGCGCGCCATCCCCCAGTGCGAGGCCGACGAGCGCGTGTGTTTCCTGCCGCTGTGTCACATCGCCGAACGGGTGGGTGGCGAGTACTTCAGCATCCACGCCGGCGCTGTGCTCAACTTCGTGGAAAACCCCGACACGGTGCCGGAGAACGTGCGCGAGATCTCGCCAACGGTCATGACGGCCGTGCCGCGGGTCTGGGAGAAATTCTACTCCGGCGTGACCATCGCCATCCGCGATGCCACCCGCCTGCAGCGGCTCGCCTACGGGTGGGCGCTGGGCGTGGGCCGGCAGGTGGCCGAGCGCTTCGTGGCGCGCCGGCCCGTGCCGCCCGGGCTGCGGCTGCGCTACCGGCTGGCCCGCTGGATCGCCCTGGACAACGTGCGCCGCATGATCGGCCTGCACCGCACGCGCCTCGCGGTGACCGGGGCGGCGCCTATCTCCCCCGACCTGGTGAGGTGGTACCTCGCTCTGGGCGTGCCCATGGTGGAAGGCTGGGGCATGACCGAGAGCGCCGGCGCCGTGACCTTCAACCCGCCCGATGCGATCCGTCCCGGCAGCATCGGCAGGGCGGGGCCAGGCGTGGAGGTGGCGCTCTCCCCCGAGGGCGAGCTGCTCGTGCGCGGCGAGAACGTGTTCATGGGCTACCTGAACCTGCCCGAGAAGACCGCCGAGACGCTGCGCGAGGGCTGGCTGCACACCGGCGACGTGGGCAGCGTGGACCCCGAGGGCTACTTCCGCATCACCGACCGCATGAAAGACATCATCATCACGGCGGGCGGCAAGAACGTGACCCCCTCGGAATTCGAGAACCAGCTCAAGTTCTCGCCCTACATCACCGATGCCGTGGTGATCGGCGACCGGCGAGCCTATCTCACGGCACTGGTCATGATCGACCAGGAAAACGTGGAGCAGTACGCCCAGGAGCGCGACGTCCCCTTCTCCAACTATGCCAGCCTGTGCCGTGCGCCGGAGATCGTGGAACTGATTCGCGCCGAGGTGGAGAAGGTGAATCGCCAGTTCGCGCGCGTGGAGCAGGTGAAGGACTTCCGCCTCATCGACCAGCGTCTCACCGCCGAGGACGAGGAGCTCACGCCCACCATGAAGTTGAAGCGCTCCTTTGTGCAGCGCAAGTACGCCGAATTGATCGAATCCATGTATCGTCAAACCGCCTGAGGCGGACATCACGGAGGAGGACAGGACATGAAGACCATCGCAGCGCTCGCCGTCGCGGCCCTCGCGGGCCTCGCAATGGCCGACCCGGCGGCAGCCCAGACGCAGGGGGTGAGCGACAAGGAGATCGTGATCGCTACCATCCAGGACCTCTCCGGCCCGCTGGCGGGCTACGGCAAGCAGGCCCGCAATGGCCTGCAGATGCGCGTGGACGAGATCAACGAGGCGGGCGGCGTGCGTGGCCGCAAGCTGCGCTTCCTGGTGGAGGACAACGGCTACGACCCGAAGAAGGCGCTGCTGGCCGCCCAGAAGCTGTCCACGGACGACAAGGTGTTCGCCATCGTCAGCCACATCGGCACGGCGGCCAACATGGCGGCCATGCCTATCCAGTTTGAGCGCAACGTGATCAACTTCCTGCCGCTGTCGGGCGCGCGGCAGATGTTCGACCCCTTCCACCCCCTCAAGATCGCCTTCGCCACGCCCTACTTCGACCAGTTGCGGGTGTTCGTGCCCCAGCTCGCGAAGGAAAAGGGCGCGAAGAAGATCGGCATCATCTACCAGGACGATGAGACCGGCCTGGAAATGCTGCGCGGCACCGAGGCGGGCCTGAAAACCATCGGCCTGTCGCTGGTGGAGAAGACCTCCTTCAAGCGCGGCGCCACGGATTTCTCCTCCCAGGTGGCCAAGCTGGCGGCGGCGGGCTGCGACCTGGTGGTGCTGGGCACCATCATCCGCGAGACCGTGGGCACGGTGGCCGAGGCGCGCAAGATCGGATTCAACCCCACCTTCATCGGCTCCTCGGCCATGTACACCAACCTGATCCACCAGCTCGGCGGCAAGGCGGTGGAAGGGGTGTACGCGGCGCACACGGTGGCGCACCCCTACCTGGATGAGCAGAGCAAGCCGGTGGCCGAGTGGGCCGCCCGTTACAAGGCTAAGTTCGGCGAGGACCCGACGGTGTTCTCGGCGTACGGTTACACCACCCTGGACATGTTCGCCAAGGCCGCCGACAAGGCCGGGCAGAACCTCACCACGGAGAGCTTCATCGCTGTCATGGAGTCCACCACCTTTCCGCCGGACATCTTCGGCTCGCCCGAATTCCGCATCACCAAGACCAACCGCCTCGGCATCAACGAGGCGCGCCTGAGCCAGATCCAGAACGGGCGCTGGAAGGTGACCTCGAAGTACCTGGAAGTGCGGCCGGAGTAGCCCGGCCGGGGCGCTACCCGGCGGGCGCGATCTCCACCAGCAACCGCCCGGGCGCCACCTGCTCGTTTTCGACAACGCCCACCGACAGCACGGTGCCGGACACGCGCGCGGTGAGCGCGTGTTCCATCTTCATGGCATCGAGCGTGACCAGCACGTCGCCCTTGCGCACTGCGGCCCCAGGGGCCACGGCCACGTGGGCCACGCGCCCGTTCATGGGAGCGAGCACGCGCCCGTCCCGTGCTGTGGTCTGCGCCGTGGCCCGGGCGGCCAGGCGCTGGTCGTGGAATACCCACTCGCCGGTGCGCGTCTGAAGGTGGATGCGCCCTCCGCGGCGATGCCACTGGCAAGGCTCCTGCGCGTCGAAGCGGTGGCTCTCGCTGCCCAGTTGTACCGTGGCGCTGCCGTCGCGTCCCAGCACGGCCGTGCCCTCCAGGTCCATCTCGCCATGGGTGATACGCACAGGCACGGGGATGGCGGCGGCGCTCGAAAATCCCAGCCAGGTGGCCGGCGCGTCCACAGGCCGCACGCTTAGCCACGCGGCCAGCGCCAGGTCGCGCGGCCCCGGCGCTGGACTCCGGTCAAGGGCCTCGGCGAAGTGGCTGGAGAGGAATCCGGTGGACAGTTCTTCCGCCGTGAACGCCGGGTGATCGAGCAGCCTCGCGAGGAAGGCCCGGTTGGTGGTCACGCCGAACAGCACGGTGTCGGCGAGGGCAGCGCGCAGCTTCTCACGCGCGGCCTCGCGGGTGGGGCCGTGGGCGACGATCTTGGCGAGCATGGAATCGTAGAAGGGCGACAGCGTCATGCCTCCGGCCACGGCGTGGTCCGTGCGAACGCCGTCCGGCGGGCACCAGCGCTCCACGCGTCCCGATTGGGGCATGAAGTCGGCGGCCGGGTCCTCCGCGCACAGCCGCACCTCGATGGCGTGGCCGTCAGGCACCAGGTCCTCCTGCCGCCACGGCAGGGCCTCGCCGCGTGCCACACGCACCTGCCACTCCACCAGATCCAGCCCGGTGACCGCCTCGGTGACCGGGTGCTCCACCTGCAGGCGGGTGTTCATCTCCATGAAGAAGAACTCCTCGTCCTGGAGCAGGAACTCCACGGTGCCCGCGCCCGTGTAGGCCACGGTGGCGGCGGCGCGCACGGCGACTTCGCCCAGCCGGGCGCGCAGCGCGGCCGGCAGCCCGGGCGCGGGCGTTTCCTCGAGAATCTTCTGGTGGCGGCGCTGGATGGAGCAGTCGCGCTCGCCCAGGTGCAGCAAGTGGCCGTGGCGGTCGCCGAACACCTGTACTTCCACGTGGCGCGGCGCGGGCAGGGCGCGTTCGAGGATCAGGCGATCGTCGCCGAAGGCGCTGGCCGCCTCGGCACGCGCGGCGCGTAACGCGGCGGGCAGGTTGGCCTCGGCGTGCACCAGCCGCATGCCGCGGCCGCCGCCGCCAGCCGCGGCCTTGATCATCACCGGAAAGCCGATTCGCCTCGCCGCTTCCATGAGCCGCTCCTCTTGCTGAGCGGGATCATCGTAGCCGGGCAGCACCGGCACGCCGGCGGCCGCCATGCGCCGCCGGGCCAGCGCCTTGTCGCCCATGGCTTCCATGGCATCGGGCGAAGGCCCTACGAAGACCAGGCCCGCTTCCAGCACCGCCCGGGCGAAGGCCGGTTTCTCCGAAAGGAAGCCGTAGCCGGGGTGGATGGCGTCGGCGCCACTGCGCCGGGCCGCGGCGATGATCTTGTCCACCGCCAGATAGGATTCGCCCGGGGCGTTGCCGCCGATGGCCACCGCGGTGTCGCAGGCATGCACGTGCGGCCCGCCGGCGTCGGCGTCGGAGAACACGGCCACGGTCGAGATCCCCATGCGCCGGGCCGTGCGGGCGATGCGGCAGGCGATCTCGCCGCGGTTGGCGATGAGCAGGCGCTGGATCGCGGACATGGCCGGGGACCGCGGGTCAGCGCCGCGGCAGCGTGCCCATGTGCTTGGCGATGATGCCCAGCATCACCTCATCCGCCCCGCCGCCGATGGAGGCCAGGCGCCCGTCGCGGTAGGCGCGCGACAGAGGGTTGTCCCACATGAAGCCCATACCGCCCCAGTACTGCAGGCAGGCGTCGGGGATCTCGCGCGACAGCCGGCCGGCCTTGAGCTTGGCCATGGAGGCCAGCTCGGTCACATCCTGGCCCTGCAGGTAGAGGTCCACGGCGCGCCACGTGAGCGCGCGCAGGCATTCCACCTCGGTCTTCAGTTCCGCAAGCCGGTAGTGCACCACCTGGTGGTCGAGCACGGCCTTGCCGAAGATCTGGCGCTCGCGCACGTAGGCCACCGTCTCCTCGATGTTGCTGGTGAGACTCTGGATGGCGGAAGCAGCGGCCCACAGCCGCTCCTCCTGGAACTGCATCATCTGGTAGGTGAAGCCCAGTCCCTCCTCCCCGATGCGGAAGCGCTGCGGCACGCGCACGTCGTCGAAGTGGATCTGCGCCGTGTCCGAAGCGTTCATGCCGAGCTTGCGCAGCTTGCGCGCCACGGTGATACCGCTGGTCTTCATGGGCACGCAGATGAGCGTCTTGGTCTTGTGGGGCGCGCCCTCGGAGGTGTTGGCCAGCAGACACATCCAGTCGGCCTGGGTGCCGTTGGTGGTCCACATCTTTCCGCCGTTGATGACGTAGTCGCCGCCGTCCTTGCGCGCGGTGGTGCGGATGGAGGCCACGTCCGAACCCGCGGCCACCTCGGACACGCCCAGGCAGGCCACGTACTCGCCGGTGATGGAGGGTTGCAGGAACTGGCTGCGCACCTCGTGGGAGCCAAAGCGCGCCAGCGCAGGCGTGGCCATGTCGGTCTGCACGCCGATGGCCATGGGGATGGCGCCGCAGCGGATGTGGCCGAGGGTCTCGGCCATGAGCGCGGCGTAGGAGTAGTCGAGCCCCATGCCGCCGTATGCCTCCGGCTTGGTGAGGCCGAGGAAGCCCAGCGCGCCCATCTTCCGGAACAGCTCGTGGGCAGGGAAGACCTGCGCCTCCTCCCACTCATCCACGTGCGGGTTGATCTCGTTGTCGATGAAGCGGCGCAGGTTGCGCCGGGTCTCCTCGTGCTCCTGGGTGAGCTGCATGGTCGTCTCCGGGGTGTCGTGGAAAGCGCGGGCTACATCCGCCCCACGCCGAAACTCACAGGCCGCACCGGCCGCCGTTCGGCCTCCAGGCACACCGACAGCGCCAGCGCCACCACGGCGCGCGTGTCCCGCGGGTCGATCACGCCGTCGTCCAGGAGCAGGCCGGAGGTGTGGAAGGCCGACTGCTGGCTCTCGAAGCGCGACACGATGCGCGCGCGCAGCGGCGCCGCGGCCTCGGGCGGCACCGTGGTGCCGCGGCGCCGGGCGCCTTCTTCCATGACGATGGCCATGGTGGTGGCGGCCTGCTCGGCGCCCATCACGGCGGTGCGGGCGTTGGGCCAGGAAAACACGAAGCGCGGGCCGAAGGCGCGGCCGCACATGCCGTAGTTGCCCGCGCCGTAACTGGCGCCGCACATGACCGTGATCTGCGGCACCGTGGCGTTGGACACCGCCTGGATCATCTTGGAGCCGATCTTGATCATGCCCGCGCGCTCGGGCTCGGTGCCCACCAGGAAGCCGGTGGTGTTCTGCAGGTAGAGCAGCGCGATGCCGGCCTGGCAGCAGTGCTGGATGAAGTGGGTGGCCTTGCCGGCGCCGGCCGGGTCGAGCGGGCCGTTGTTGGTGATCAGCCCCACCGCCATGCCGCACAGCCGGGCGTGGCCGCAGACTGTCTGCGGACCGTAGCCGGCCTTGAACTCGAGGAACTCCGACCCGTCCACCAGCCGGGCGATCACCTCGCGCATGTCCACGGGCTTGCGCCCGTCGGCGGGCATGAGGCCCAGCAAATCGTCGGCCGGATGCAGCGGCGGGGTTCCCTCGGGCAGCGGCAGGTTGTGGCCGCGCCACGGCAGCGCGGCGATCACCTCGCGGGCGATGCGGATGGCGTCGGCGTCGTCCTCCGCCAGGTACTCGGCGGTGCCCGATACCGTGGCGTGCATGAGCGCGCCGCCCAGTTCCTCGTCGGTGGCGATCTCGCCCGTGGCGGCCTTGAGCAGTGGCGGCCCGGCCAGGAAGGCGCGCGCCCGGTCGCGCACCATCACCACCACGTCCGACAGGCCCGTCATGTAGGCCCCGCCCGCGGTGGAGGAACCGTGCACCACGCCAATCACGGGGATGCCGGCGGCCGACAGGCGCGCCAGATTGTGGAAGCCCCGGCCTCCGAGCACGAAGTGCTCCACGCGGTATTCGAGCAGGTTGGCGCCCGCCGACTCGATCAGGTGCACGAAGGGCAGCCGGTTTGCGAGGGCGATGTCCTGGGCGCGCTGGAACTTCTCGATGCCCATGGGCTGCAGCGCCCCGGCGTCGATGCCCGCGTCGTCGGCCACCACCATGCAGCGCACGCCGGACACGTAACCGATGGCCGCGATGGCGCCGCCGCCTGGCACGGTGGTCTCCGGCGTGCGGGGTTTTCCGTCGTCATGATCCTGGCACCAGCCCGCCAGCGTGGACAGCTCCAGCACCGGCATGCCGGGATCGAGCAGCAGCGCCACCCGCTCCCGCGGCAGGCGCTTGCCCAGCTTCGCGAAGCGCGGCGCAACGGCCGCCGAGGCCTCGCGGGTGCGTGCCTCGGCGGCGCGCAGTTGCGCGAGCAGCGATTCCATGTGGGCGCGGTTGGCGCGGAAGGCCTCGCAGGCGGGTTGCAGCGCGGAGTCGAGCACGGGCACCTCAGGCGTCCTTCAGCACGTCGGGCGTGCGCGCCAGGTGAAAGCCGTCGAAGGCCGCATTGGCCCGGCCGCTGCCCACCTGCGGCCAGACGCGCTTGGCATTGGGCGCCGCGCCGTCGATACGGATACAGGCGCCGGAGATGAAGGCGGCGGCCGGGGAGAGCAGGAACACGATGGCCGCGGACACCTCCGACTCGGTGCCCAGGCGGTGCAGCGGCACGTTGCGATGCAGGCCGCGGATCATGGCGCGCATGTGCGGCGGGTAGCGGTCCATGCCGCTGGAGGCGATCCAGCCTGGCGCCACGGCGTTGACGCGCACGGGCGCCCACTCGAGAGCCGCGGTCTCGGTGAAGTTGAGCATGCCGGCCCGCGCCGCGCCAGAGTGGCCCATGCCGGGCATGCCCATCCAGATGTCGGCCAGCATGTTCACGATGGCGCCACCGTGCCCGGCCATGTGGCGGTTGAAGCATTCGCGGGCCATGAGGAAGCCGCCCGTGAGGTTGTTGCGCACCACCGCGTCCCAGCCCTTTGCCGAGATCTGCGCCAGCGGCGCGGAGAACTGCCCCCCGGCGTTGTTGACCAGTGCGTCGATGCGTCCGTGCAGGGCGAGGATGGCCTCGATGGTGGCGGCCACGCGCGCTTCCTCGCGGATGTCGCAGGCATGGCTCGACGCCTCGCCGCCGGCCTGGGCGATCTCCGCCTGCACCGCAGCGAGCCTGGCTTCGTCGCGGCCCACCAGCGCCACGGTGGCGCCAAGGCTGGAGAGCTCATGGGCAGTGCAGCGCCCGATGCCCGATCCGCCGCCGGTGACGACGGCGACCTGGCCTGAAAACAACCCCGGCCTGAAGATGGACTTGTAGCTCACGGTGCGGGAACAGGGAGTGGTATTGCGTGGCGAGTCTAATTGAATTCCGCCGCCCCCCGCGCTCCGCTAGACCCTGCTGTGGCGGGATCATGGGGGCGGCGCCGCACACTGGGCTGCGGCCGTTACACTGTAGCTTTGATGCTTCCCCGGAGACCACCTGTGGTTGCCCCGCAAAACCGCCAGCTTCGCCTCGCCCGCATCCCCGTGGGCCTCATTACCCCCGGCGATTTTTCCCTTTCGTCTGAGCCCGTGCCCGAGCCAGGCGAGGGCCAGGTCCTGGTGCGCACCACGTTTATCTCTCTCGACCCCACCAACCGCATCTGGGCGAGTGGCGTGCCCAGCTACCTGCCGCCGGTGAAGATCGGCGATGTGATGCGCAGCGTGGGCATTGGCTTGGTGGAGCGTTCGCGTGCCGCGTCGTTGCCGGAGGGCTCGGTGGTGGAGGGCATGCTTGGCTGGCAGGAATACACGCTGGCGAAGGCAGGCGAGCTCTCGCCCGTCGTCCACTACCCTGGAGTGCCGCTGGAGCGATACCCCGGCGTGGCGCCGCACATCGTATTGACGGCCTACTTCGGCCTAAAGGAGGTGGGTGCGGCGAAGCCCGGCGAGACGCTGGTGGTGTCGGCAGCCGCCGGCGCCGTGGGATCCATGGCCAGCCAGATGGGAAAGCTCATGGGTATGCGGGTGGTGGGCATCGCCGGCGGCGCGGAGAAGTGCGCCTGGCTTCGCGACATCGGCTTCGACGGCGTCATCGACTACAAGTCCGAGGATGTGGCCGCTGGCCTGAAAGCGCACTGCCCGAAGGGCGTGGACGTGTACTTCGACAACGTGGGCGGGAAGATGCTCGACGCGGTGTTGGCGCGCATGAACCTGTTCGGGCGCGTGGCGGTGTGCGGGCTGATCGCCAACTACAACGCCACCGAGCCCGTTCCGGGCCCCTACAACTTCGGTGCCATCCTGATCAAGCGCCTCACCGTGCGCGGCTTCATCGTGATGGACTTCTATGGCCGCAAAGATGCGGCGCTGGCGGAGATCGTGCCCTGGGTGAGCGAGGGCCGGCTGCAATGGAAGGTGGACGTGGTGGAGGGCCTGGAGAACATCCCGTCGGCGATCAACATGCTCTTCGATGGTTCCAACAAGGGCAAGCTCGTGGTGAGGGTCTAGGAATGCAGGTGCGCGATCTATTCTCCCTGCAGGGCCGCGTGGCCCTGGTTACCGGCGGGTCGCGGGGCATCGGCCGCATGATCGCCGCCGGCTTCATCGCCTCTGGCGCAAAGGTCTACATCTCGGCCCGTAAGGCCGAGGCCTGCGATGCCACCGCAGCTGAGCTCTCGGCGGGCGGCGGCACCTGCATCTCGCTGCCCCAGGACATTTCCACCGTGGATGGCTGCCGGGCGCTGGCGGACGAGATCGGCCGGCGCGAGCCTCAACTGGACATCCTTGTCAACAATGCCGGCGCGGCCTGGGCGGCGGACTTCGACGTGTTCCCCGAGCATGGCTGGGACAAGGTAATGAACCTGAACGTGAAGTCGCCCTTTTTTCTGACCCAGGCGCTGCATCCGCTGCTCAAGGCCGCTGCCAGCGACGAACGCCCGGCCAAGGTCGTCAACATCGCCTCCATCGACGGCCTGCGGCTCAACCCGCTGGAAACCTACTCCTACCACGCCTCCAAGTCGGCGCTGATTTTCCTCACCAAGCGCATGGCCGCGCGGCTGGTGCGCGACCGTATCGTGATGAGCGCCATCGCGCCGGGGCCGTTTGCCTCGGAGATGAATCGCGCGGCGCGCGACCGCGCCGAAGAAGTGGCCGGGCGCACGCCGCTCAAGCGTATCGGCCGCGACGAGGACATGGCCGGCGCGGCCATCTACCTTGCCTCCCGAGCCGGCGATTACGTGGTGGGCGAGACCATTGCCGTGGATGGTGGCATCACCCACGCCAACGCCTACCCGGGGCCGAGCTGAGCAGCTGGCTGCGCGAGACCCCGGCGCCCCGGAAAAGCCGTAAAATTCACAAGGTGCGGGTGTAGTTCAATGGTAGAACGAAAGCTTCCCAAGCTTTAGACGTGGGTTCGATTCCCATCACCCGCTCCAGACCCACTCTCGGGCAAGTCCCGGGGCTTTGCCGGAACGGCGCTGGTTTTGGCGTAGGGCAACGGAGCACCGAAGCGAACCCCCTTCTCATGGCACAGGATCGACCCCATCGAGCCAGGCATCCGGCGGCGCAGCCCCGTCCGAGCGCTGTCGCCAAGCCTGTCAGGCTGGGAAGCTTCCACGCCCTGGTGGAACTCGCGCCGGATGCAGTGTTCATCGTCTCCGGCGAGCAGGTGGCGTTTGTGAACGAGGCGGGTATCCGGTTCATGGGCGCGGCGGGCGCGGCCCAGTTGCTAGGGCGCGTGTGGGTCGATCTGATCCATACCGACGACCGGGCGCGGTTCGTCCATCGTGTCCAGAACCCCGGCACGGGTGCGCTTCGAATGGACTTGCGCTACCTGCGCCTGGATGGCGACGAGGTGTCCGGCGAACTGGTCGGGGCCCCCGTGCGCTGGAGCGAGCGGCAGGCGTTGATGCTGTCGATTCGCGATTCCACCCAGAACCGCGAGGCGATGGCGTGCCTGGAGCGCATGCGCGTGGCCATGGATACCGCGCCCGATCCCATGTTCCTGGTGGATCGCGATACCCTGCGCTACGTGGATGTGAACGAGGCGGCGTGCCAGTCGCTCGGATACACCCGCGAGGAGTTGCTGGCTCTTGAGCCCGCGCTCATCACGGAAGGCTTCGACCGGGCGGCCATGGGAGCCGTGTACGCTGCCCTGCCAGTGGGGCGCAGGGTCGCGGAAACCCGGGAGCAAAGCCTGCGTCGCCTGCGCCGCAAGGACGGCTCCCTGCTAAACGTGGAAATCCGCCGTTCGGTGGTTCGCGTGGGGGGGCGTGACCTGGTGGTGGCGGTGGCGCGCGACATCGCTGAGCAACTGCGAACCGAGGTGGCCCAGGCGCGCTTTCGCCTCGCCATGGATGTGGCCGCCGAGGCCGTGTACCTGGTGGACCCGACTACGCTGAAGTTCGTGGATGCAAACGATACCGCCTGCCAGTTGCTGGGCTACAGCCGTGAGCAACTCCTGCGATTGGGCCCCGTCGACATCGTGGCCGATGCCTCCGACTCGGATATCGAGCAGGCCGTGCAGTTCACCATCTCAAGGGCGCCCAAACCCTGCCGGGTGGAGCGCGACCGCTGGCTTCGCCACGCCAATGGCCACCTGATTCCCGTGGACGTGTACCGGGCCGCGCGCATCATCGACGGCGGGGCTGTGGTGATGGCCGTGGCTCGGGATGTCTCCGACCGCCGGCAGGCCGATGAGTTGTTGCGGTTGCGCACCAGCGCGGTGGAGGCAAGCGACAGCGCCATCGTCGTGGTGGATGTGCTCAAGCGCCATCAACCGATCCAGTACGTGAATCGCGCCTTTGAGCGGATCACGGGCTACACCTCGGTGGAAGTCGTGGGGCGCAACAGCTGCATGCTGCTGCGAGACGATCTCGATCAGCGCGACCTGGAAGTGCTTCGCGCGGCGATGTCCTCCGGCGAGGAGGCCCGTGCCTTGCTGCGCAACTACCGCCGCGATGGACGAATGTTCTGGAGCCAGATTGCGGTGTCGCCGGTGCGCGACGCCCACGGTGTGGTAACCCACTACGTGACCACCTTCTCCGACGTGACCGAACTCATCCTCTATCGCAAGGAACTGGAGCACCGCGCCACCCACGACCCGCTCACCGGGCTCGCCAACCGCGAACTCCTGGACGATCGCGTAAGCGTGGCCCTCGCTTCGGCCACGCGGCACCGCCGCCTGGTTGCGCTCGCCTTCATCGATCTGGATGGCTTCAAGGGCATCAATGATGCCTTTGGGCACGACGCCGGTGACGAATTGCTCAGGTCGGTGGCCAGGCGGCTGTCCGGATGCGTGCGCGACGCCGACACGGTGGCACGGCTGGGCGGCGATGAGTTCGTGCTGTTGCTCACCGACCCTGAAAGCCGGGATGACGTGGTGCAGGTCTTGCAGCGGGTGCGCGATGCCGTGGCGGAACCTCACCCGGTGGGAGGCGTGCCGATGCGCCTGACCTGCAGCATCGGCGTTGCGCTGTTCCCGGATGACAGCTCTGCGGCAGGCAGCAGCGACAGCATGTTGCGGCTTGCGGACCAGGCGATGTACCGCGCCAAGACGAAGGGCCGTAACCGCGTCTGTTTCACCTCGCCGGCGCCAGCTGGACAGTGAGCGGTGCGGACGGGAGCTTCTCGGCGCGCTTGTCGCGCTGGCAGCGCGCCCATGGCCGCCAACACCTTCCCTGGCAGGGCACGCGCGATCCCTACCGCATATGGCTGTCCGAGATCATGCTGCAGCAGACCCAGGTGGGGGCCGTGATCCCATACTTCGAGCGGTTTCTGACGCGCTTTCCCCATGTGGCGGCACTGGCGGGCGCCGCCGAGGACGAGGTGCTGGCGCTGTGGAGCGGGTTGGGCTACTACGCCCGGGCGCGCAACCTTCATCGCGCCGCGCGTGAGGTGATGGCACAGCACGGCGGCCGTTTTCCGGCCAGTGCCGCGGCGCTGGAGAGTCTGCCCGGCGTGGGCCGTTCCACGGCCGCGGCCGTTGCGGCCTTCGCCTTTGGCGAACGGGGCGCGATTCTCGATGGCAACGTGAAGCGGGTGCTGGCGCGCCATGCAGGGGTGGAGGGGTGGCCGGGCGAGCCCGCCGTGACAGCGCGGTTGTGGGAGATCGCCGAGGCACGGCTGCCGGTTTCGGGCATCGAAGCCTACACCCAGGGTCTCATGGATCTGGGCAGCATGGTGTGTACCCGTGTCCGCCCGCGCTGCCTGCAATGCCCGGTGACGGAGGATTGTGTCGCGCACCGGGCCAATGCCACGGAACGGCTGCCAGCCGCCCGGCCGCTTCGAGTGTTGCCGGAGCGACACACCACGTTGTTGATCCTCGACTGTTGCGGGCAGGTGCTGCTTGAGAAACGGCCTGCCAGCGGCATCTGGGGAGGTTTATGGAGTTTCCCGGAATTGGCAGTGGATGACGACCCGGCCGCCGGCGCGCGGCGGCGCTTCGGCCTGGAGGCCGACTCTGCCGAAACCCTTGGCACGGTGGACCATGGTTTCACGCACTTCCGCCTGCGCATGCATCCCGTCCGGTTGAAGGTGCCGGCGCAAGCGCGCTGCAGCACCGGCGAGCACCGCCTATTATGGCTGCAGTCGGCTCAGGCCGCTGCGGTGGCGGTGCCGGCGCCCATCCGGCGCATCCTGTTGCAACTGGACCTTGGCGGGACCGCTGGCTGAGGGGCTGCTCAGACGCTCTCGATCATTTGCAGCACCCGGTCCAGCCGTGCGGTGGCGTCGTTGGATACCAGCAGGCGCTGTTTTTCCAGCGGTTCAACGGGCAACAGTTCCACCAGCCGATAAGACAGCCAGGAGGCATCCTGGAATTGGTGGGGCGGCGGATACTCTTCCCCCAGGCGCTCGATCAACTCGCGCACCAGTCGCACGCAGGGGGCGTGGCGCTCGGCCACGGGTGCCACGGGCTCGGCATCGAGCAGCGCCACCTCCCCCAGCACCAGGCCGTCTTTGGCGACGCGCGTGGACAGCAGCCGGAAGCGGCGCATGCCGCGAGTGCGAAGCTCGAAAATGCCCAGTTGTGGCATGTCCCAGTGCTCGATGTGCGCCACGCAACCCACTTCGCTAGGCATGGCGGGCCCACCCACCTCACGACCTTCACTGATCAGGCATACGCCGAAGCCGGTGCCGTCCCGCAGACAAGCCTTGGTCATGGCCAGATAGCGCTGCTCGAAGATGCGCAGCGCCAGGAGCCCGCCCGGGAACAGCACCGTGTTGAGGGGGAAGATGGGCATGTGTTCGCCGGGCATGGTGCCTCGCTCAGGGCTCCACCGGGGGTTCGCCCCAGCGGCGCACTAGGTCGTGAGGCATGCCGATCTGGTCGAGCACCCGCGCCACCACGAAGTCAACGATCTCCTGCACGCTGCGCGGCTGGTGGTAGAAGCCAGGGTTGGCGGGCAGAACGATGGCGCCGGCGCGCTGCAGCCGCAGCATGTTCTCCAGGTGGATGGCCGAGAAGGGCGTCTCGCGCGGCACCAGCACCAGCCGACGCGACTCCTTGAGCATCACGTCTGCGGCGCGCTCGATGAGGGTGTCGGCAAGCCCTGCGGCAATGGCCGCTAGGGTACCCATGGAGCACGGGCAGATCACCATGGCATCCGCCGGGTTGGAGCCCGAGGCGAGTGGCGCGAACCAGTCCTCGCGGCCGAACACCTCAAGCTGGCCTTCGGCGGCGCCGAAGGCCTCGGTGAAGTGGCGTTGCGCCTCGCGGGGCTGCGCGGGGAGCTTGAGGTCCAGTTCCTGGCGCGCCACCACCTGCGCCACTTGCGAGTAGATGAGCCACACCCGGGCGCCACCGCGCAGCAACTGCTCCAGAAGCCGGATGCCATAGGCCATGCCCGAGGCGCCGGTGAGCGCCACGGCAACGGTGCGCGGTGCGACGCTCATTGGGCAGCGGCCTCGGGTGGTTCCGCAGGCCGGACCGCCGCAGCCGCCTCTCCTCGCAGCTTTGACACCAGCGCATCGAGACGCTCGACCTCGGCCTTGAGCGCTTCGAGTTCGCGCTTTTTCGCGGCAAGCTGGGCCTCGTCGCGCGCCAGGTCTGCCTCGCGCTTGCGCTTGGCCTCGGCCAGCGCGCACATCACCTCCAGAAATCGATCACCAACCGTTTCGGGCACGACTGGGGCGGCCTCCGCCTCCGGCTGCGTGCTGCTTTCCACCAGGGTGCCCTCCTCCGCCAGCAATTGCCAAGCGAGGGCACGCAGCGTGTGGTCGCGGCAGGACACGCGCTCGCGATAGATGGCCATGCGCACCATACCGCCGCGGGCGCGCGCGGGGCGTTCAAACACCACTTTGCGCCAATAGGTCACGTCATCACCGGCGACGGAAACCTTAGTGCGGTCGTAGAAGTGCTGATCGGCGCCGCTGGCGGAAACGCGCAACCACTCCGCGGCCGCGGCGCCTTGATAGGGGAACAGCGCTGCCGCCGCACCTGCAGCAAGCAGCAGGCGCGCGTATCCGGGGCGCCGCTCAGGCATCGGCGAGCTCGCGGTGTCGCAGCGTCACTGGGCGCTCACCGCCGAAGTGACGTGACAGGGACTCGGCGAAGTACACCGACCGGTGACGCCCGCCTGTGCAGCCGATGGCCACCGTGAGATAGCTGCGGTTGTCGCGTACGAAGCATGGAAGCCAGTGCTCGATGAAGTCGCGAATGTGCTGCAACATGGCAATGGCGTTGGGGTCGGCTTCGAGAAAGGCGGCCACGGGCGCATCGCGGCCGGTGAGGGGTCTCAGCCGTGGATCGTAGTGGGGGTTGGGCAGGCAACGCACGTCGAACACGAAGTCCGCGTCCAGCGGGATACCGTGCTTGAAGCCGAAGGACTGGAACAGCAAGGTTAGATCGGCCGCTGCCTGCAGGCTGACGAACTCGCGCACCCAGCGGCGCAGCGTGCCCGCCGCCAGGTCGCTGGTGTCGATACGGTGGCCGATGTCCACTAGCGGCTGGAGCAGGATGCGCTCGCGCTCAATGCACTCGGTAAGCGTTAAGCGGCCATCGGAAAGGGGATGGCGGCGGCGTGTTTCCGAAAATCGCTTCACCAGCGTGTCGGTCTTGGCATCGAGGAACAATACTTTGATGTCGTTCACCCGCCCGGAGAGCGCCTCGCGCTGGCGCGGTACCTCGCCCAGGCCATCGCCGCTGCGCACGTCGACACTCACCGCCACCCGGTCGTAGCCGGAGGTCTTGAGAAACTGCACCAGTTCCACCAGTAGCCGGGCGGGGAGGTTGTCCACCACGTAGAAGCCGGCGTCCTCGAGGACGTTCAGGGCAATGCTCTTGCCCGATCCCGAAAGCCCGCTGATCAGCACCAGCTGCATGGCGAAGGCCGGAGCTCAAGCCCCGCCGAGGCCGGCGAGCACGCTCACGACGGCTCCTCGGGCGTGCCGGAGTCCATCTGCTGCTCCTGGCGGCGGATGAAGTCTTGCGTGCTGTCGATGCCGCGCAGCTGCAGCACGTAGTTGCGCACCGCCGCCTCCACGAGCACGGCGAGGTTGCGTCCCGCGGCCACCGGCAGCTGCACCTTGCGCACGGACACACCCATGATCTCCTCGGAACTGGCGTTCAACGGCAGGCGGTCGAGACCGGGAAACTGGCCTCCCACCGGGCGCTCGAGCTGCACGATGAGCTTGAGGTTCTTGCGCTGGCGCACCGCGGTTTCGCCGAAGATGGTGCGGATGTTGAGCATGCCCAGGCCGCGGACTTCGAGGAAGTCCTTGAGCAGTTCGGGGCAGCGCCCTTCCAGGGTTTGCGGGGCGATGTGGTAAAGCTCGGTCACATCGTCGGCCACCAGCCCGCTGCCGCGGGTGATGAGTTCCAGCGCAAGCTCGCTCTTGCCCACGCCGCTGTCGCCGGTGATCAGCACGCCCATGCCCAGCACGTCCAGCATCACCCCGTGGCGGGTGACGAATTCCGCCAGCACCCGCCCCAGGTAGGTGCGCAGCACCCAGATGATCTGCAGGCTGGGCAGCGGCGAGGACAACATGGGCACGTTGAGCGCTGAGGACAGGCTCGCCAGCACTTCTGGGGCATGCTCGCCGTCGCTCAGGATCAGGCAGGCCATGCCGCTCGCCGACAGATAGTCGAGCAGCTGCCGGCGGGTGTCCTCGTCGAGGCTTTGCAGGTACTCGGCCTCGGTGTGGCTGAAAATCTGGATCCAGTTGGGGTGGATGAAGTTGAGGTGTCCCGTGAGGCCCTTGCTCGATCCGCTGATGCGTTGCGAGTCGAGCACCGGGCAGGTAGCCCGGTCCCCCTGCAGCCAGGTGAGCTTGAGCTCCGAGCGGTTGTCGTCAAACAGCTGTGCGATGCTGACCTGGGGCATGGGGTTCCCAAACGGCGATGATGTGTTGCAGATCGGCCGCGCTGGAGGCCGCGCACAGTCGCGCGCGCATCTCGCGGTCGTTGAACATCTCTGCCAGCTCGGACAGGATCTGCAGATGCAGGTCGGTTGCCTTCTCCGGCACCAGCAACACGAACACGAGATTGACCGGATTGCCGTCTGGCGCCTCGAAGGGGATCGGCTGGCGGATGCGCACAAACGCTCCGGCGGCTTCCTTGAGACCCTTCACGCGGCCGTGGGGAACGGCCACGCCATGACCCAACCCCGTGGAGCCTAGCCGCTCGCGGGCGAACAGGCTGTCGTACACCGTGGAGCGGGACACGCCGATGGAGTTTTCAAACAGCAGGCCGGCGTGCTCGAACACGCGCTTCTTGCTGGCCACGTCGAGGTTGTCGATGACGCGTTCCAGGGGCAGCAGGTGGGACAGCAGGCTCATGGGGAACGGAGGGCGGCGATGGCGCGGGCGATCAGATCGCCTTGCGCAGGTTGACCGGCAGAATCTGTAGCGACTCGCGGTACTTGGCGATGGTGCGGCGGGCCACCACGATGCCCTGCTTGCCCAGGATCTCGGAGATCTGGCTATCGGACAACGGCCGATGCGAGTCTTCCTCTCCCACCATCTGCTTGATGAGCGCGCGGATGGCCGTCGCGGAGCATGCGCCGCCGGTATCGGTAGCCACGTGGCTGCCGAAGAAATACTTCAGCTCGAAGATGCCGCGCGGGGTGAGCATGAACTTCTGGGTGGTCACGCGCGAGATGGTGGACTCATGCAGGCCCAGCAGGTCGGCGATCTCGCGCAGCACCAACGGCCGCATGGCAACCTCGCCATGCTCGAAGAAGTGGCGCTGGCGGTCCACGATGCATTGGGACACCCTCAGGATGGTGTCGAAGCGCTGCTGGACGTTCTTGATGAGCCACTTCGCCTCCTGCAACTGGCTGGAGAGCTGCTGGTGGCTGGCGTCACGGTTGCGCGACAGGATGTCGGCATACAGGCGGTTTACGCGCAGCCGAGGCATGGCGTCGGGGTTGAGCGACGCCAGCCACATACCCTTCACCTTGCGCACGATCACGTCGGCCACCACGTAGCGCGCCTCGTCGCGGGAGAAGCGAGACCCGGGCCTGGGGTCCAGCCCGGTGATCACCCGCTGCACTTCCCGCAAGGTGTCCTGGTCGCACTTCAGCACCCGCTTGAGGCGCGCGAAGTCGCGTGCCGCCAGGGCATCGAGGTGGTCGCGCACCACTGTCAGCGCCAAGCTCCGGTATTGCGTCTCGACCGGCATCGCGCGCAGTTGCAACTCGAGGCATTCGGCAAGGCTGCGGGCGCCGACCCCGGCGGGCTCGAGCTGCTGCACGTGGCGCAGGGCCACCAGCAGATCGTCCGCGTCCGCCTGCAGGTCCGCGAGCAGCGCCGCCGCGAGCTCAGCGAGGTCGGTCTTCAGGTAGCCGTCGTCATCCAGGGAATCCACGATGGCCCCGGCGAGCTGCTTGTCGTGGAAGGGCAGCGGCACCATGTTGAGCTGCCAGAGCAGGTGCTCCCGCAGGTTGGGGGCGCCAGCGGCTGTCTGCGGGTAGTCGCCATCCTCGCCCTCGGGCGGCTGACTGCCGCCGTAGCTGCCTTCATCCGTCCAGTCGGGCTCCTCGGGCCGGTCGGCCTCGGCCGATGCGGCGGCCGAGCCGGCCGCCTCGGGCAATTCGGGCCGCGACTCGTCGAAATCGTCCATGGTCGAGTCGGGGGCGCCGCCGCTGTCGGACGGGCTATCGCCACCAGCGGAAGCCTCGGCAGCGCTTTCGGGTTGCCCTTCGCCGGGCGCGCCCGAGCTGCCGCCCGCGGAGTCGTCGTCGTCGTCGCGTTCGAGCAGAGGGTTTTCCTGCAGGAACTTTTCCAGTTCCTGGTTGAGCTCGAGCGTGGATAGCTGGAGAAGCCTGATCGACTGCTGCAGCTGAGGCGTGAGCGTCAGGTGCTGCGACAGCTTGAGCTGCAGGGAGGGCTTCATGGAAAACCGCCGCGGGCGCGGTGAAGCGCGACGAAACCTATGGGGAGGGGAACGAGAATCGGGCCATGGACTGCCGCTTATAGCTTGAAATGCTCGCCCAGATAGACTTTTCGCACCGATTCATTATAGACGATCTCCTCTGGATGACCGTATGCCAGCACCGAGCCGTCGTTGATGATGTAGGCCCGATCACAGATGCCGAGCGTCTCGCGCACATTGTGGTCGGTGATCAGCACGCCGATGCCGCGATCCTTGAGGAAGCGGATGATGCGTTGAATCTCGATCACGGCGATCGGGTCCACGCCCGCGAAGGGTTCGTCCAGCAGGATGAAGCGCGGATCGCTGGCGAGTGCCCTGGCGATCTCGACGCGGCGCCGCTCGCCCCCGGAAAGGCTGACCGCCGGGCTGTTGCGAAGGTGCGACACGTGAAGGTCCATGAGTAGCGCATCGAGGCGCTCCCCCACCTGCGTTCTTGGCAGATTGGCCAGTTCGAGCACGGCGCGGATGTTCTCGGACACCGTGAGCTTTCGGAAGATGGAGGGTTCCTGGGGAAGGTAGGACAGTCCAAGGCGTGCCCGTTTGTGGATGGGCAGGCGGCTCACGTTGCAGCCGTCGAGGAATATCTCGCCGCCATCGAGCGGCACCAGTCCTACCATCATGTAGAAGCAGGTGGTCTTGCCCGCGCCGTTGGGCCCCAGCAGCCCAACCACCTCGCCGCTGCGCACTTCCAGGGACACATCCCTGACAACGGTGCGGGCGCGATAGCGTTTGGCCAGCGAAGCCGCGCGCAGATCCGACACAGCGGCGCCTGCGTCGGGTGCGCTCACCGGGTGCCGCCCGAGAGATCCGGGGCGGGCTTCAGTACGCTGCCCCCGGCTGCGGCACCGGGCACGCCTTCGCCGGGCTTGGCCTTGGGCTGAATCACAGCCCGCACCCGCCCGCCGCCCTGGCCAGCGGGCGCGCTGGTGCCGCCGGCATTGCCATGGACCTGGAAGAATTCGGTGGTGGCGTTGTAGGAGATGTAGTCGCCGCGCACCTCGTCGCCACCTTTGGTGAGGTGGGCCGCGTTGAACATTTGCAGCAGGTCTTTCTTGCCGTCGTATTCCAGGCGTTCGGCGAACCCGTCCACGTACTCGTCGACGCCGTCGCGCTTCTGGCGAAACGTTGCCGGGCGGCCCCATGCCACGCCGTAGCTGAAGCCTTCGGCATCCTGGCGCACCACCACCCGGTCACCGCGCAGCCGCAGGGTTCCCTGTGTGATCACCACGTTGCCCTCGAACACCGATTCCTTCTTCGCATCATCCACCAGCATGCGGTCTGATTCAATGTTGAGCGGTTTCTGGCGGTCGGCCTTCTCGGCAGCAGCCGAAAAGGCCGCCAGGGCGAGCATGCCCGCCAAAAGCGCTTCAGCGGCGCGGGTCGAGCGGAGCAGCGATGGGACCGTCATAGTGGACCTTCACGTTTGACAGCATCTTCAGGGTCCTGGCGCGGTTGTTGAATTCCATGCCCACACCATCTGCCCGCAGCGTGCCGCGGGTCAGGGTGACGGGCTTGTCGGTACGCGCGAGGTCCTGGTCGGGGATCAGGTGCAGAAACTCGGTGGCCAGGTGCAGAGGCGGGGCATCGGCATAGGCAGCGCGCGAGATGCGTACCGCGCCGGTGAAGAAAACGCTTTCGCCGTTACGCGACAGCAACGCCCGCCGCGCGGTTGCATGCACCGGCGCCGCGGGGGGCGCGTAATGGAAGAATTCCGGCTCCTCCACCTGGGTGCTGTCGTCGTCGGGGTGGTGGACCATGCGCCGCCCGTTCAGGGCGTGGCGGCGTGTGCCGTCGGGGTAGAGCTTCACGGCCGCGAAATTCTCCATGATCATGTCCGGGTCGTGGCGGCTAGTGCCATCCCTGGGCGGGGTGGGCGGGCGCACGCGCTGGTCGAGCCAGCCGGTGAGCCCTGCCAACAGCGCCAGCAAAAGCACCGGGTACCAGCGGACGAGCCGGTCGGCCAGCGACGAGTTCATGCCAGAAAGGCGGCCTGTGCCGCCTCCAGCCGCCCTTGCGCGCGAAGGATGTATTCGCAGGCCTCTCGGACTGCCCCGCGGCCGCCCGAAGCCGCGGTCACCACGTGGGCGTGGCTGCGCACCAAGTCCGGCGCACCGGGCACGGATATGGCAAGGCCGCAGCGACGCAGCACAGGCAAGTCGGGGAGATCGTCACCCATGTAGCTTGCCTCGGCCGGGTCGAGTCCAACTTCGGCGAGCAATTCCGCAAAGGCGGCAAGCTTGTTCTCCACCCCCTGGCGCAACAAGGCGATGCCAAGCTCGGCCGCGCGCAGTTCCACGGTCCGTGAGCGGCGGCCGGTGATGATGCCCAGCAATACGCCGCTGCCAGCCAACATCTTCAGCCCCAGCCCGTCGAGAATGCTGAAGCCTTTGGATTCCTGGCCGGCGTCGTCGAGCCAGACGGTGCCGTCGGTCAACACGCCATCCACGTCAAAGGCCGCAAGACGGATCCGGCGTGCGCGCGCCTCTGGACTCGGACTTGTCACGGTGCTGGTCTATACGACCCGGGCACGGAACAGGTCGTGCATGTTGAGTGCGCCCACCAGGTGGCCCTTGTCCACCACCAGGAGACCGTTGATGCGCCGGCGGTCCATCTCCTCCACCGCCTCCACGGCCAGGCGCGAGGAGGCGATGGTGCGCGGTGCGCGCGTCATCACCGCCGTCACCGGTGAGCCCAGCCCATGGCCGCTGGCCAGGGCGCGGCGCAGGTCGCCGTCCGTGAACAGCCCCGCCACCGCGCCGCCCGTGTCCAGCACCGCGGTCATGCCCATGCTCTTGCTGGTGATTTCGAACAGCGCTTGCTCGATGGTGGCGGTGTCGGGCACTTGAGGCACCTGCTCGCCCGTGCGCATCACGTCGCCCACGTGGGTCAGCAGGCGGCGGCCCAGGGTGCCTCCCGGATGGGAGCGCGCGAAATCCTCCGGACCAAAGCCGCGGGCCTCCAGGGCGGCCACTGCCAGGGCGTCTCCCAGGGCGAGGGCGGCGGTGGTGCTGGCGGTGGGCGCGAGACCCAGCGGGCAAGCTTCCTCTGCCACGCCGGCATCCAGGTGAACATCGGCCTCGCGCGCCAGCGTCGAGGCGGCGTTTCCGGTGAGAGCCACCAGTCGTGCGCCGCGCCGCTTCACCAGCGGCACGATCGACAGCAGTTCGGCGCTCTCGCCCGAATTGGACAGCGCGATCATCACATCACCCGCGGTGATCATGCCCAGGTCGCCATGGCTCGCCTCGGCGGGGTGCACGAAAAAGGCGGGTGTGCCGGTGCTCGCAAGCGTGGCGGCGATCTTGCGCGCCACGTGGCCGGACTTACCCATGCCGGAGACCACCACTCGGCCAGTGCAGGCCAGCAGCAGTGCCAGCGCTTGGGTAAAACTGTTATCCAAGCGCGCCGACAGCGCTGCCACGGCGCGCGCTTCGATGTCGAGCACGCGCCGGCCGGTGGCCAGCGCCTGCTCCGGCGCGAGCTGTCCGAGGGAGTTTCCGAGGGTGCCTAGCATGGAGCGCCGAGTATAGCGCGCACCCTCCGCGCGGCTCGCACAACACATCACTACGCGAGGGCCCGAGGGGCCCGTGTGCTAGATTCGAACAGGAGCGCCGCTACGCCATGCACGACGCCCTCTCGCTCGCACTCATTCTGCTCGCCGCCGCGGTGTTCGTGGTGGTGCTGTTCCGTCGCCTGGATTTGCCGCCGCTGCTGGGCTATCTGATGGTGGGCATCGGTATCGGGCCCCACGCCAGCGGGCTGTTGCCCGATGTGGGGCACGTGGCGCCGCTGGCGGAGTTCGGCGTGGTGTTCCTGATGTTCTCCATCGGGCTCGAATTCAGCCTGCCCAAGCTCATGACCATGCGCCGGCTCGTGTTCGGGCTGGGCACGGCGCAGGTGGTGCTGACGGCATTCCTGGCGGCGCTCGTGGTGAAGCTTGCCGCGCAGGGCTGGGCGGCAGGACTGGTGGTGGGTGCCGCGGCCGCCATGTCTTCCACGGCCATTCTCGGCAAGATGCTGGCGGAAAAACTTGAACTCAACAGTGCCCACGGTCGCCAGATCATGGGTGTGCTGCTGTTCCAGGACCTGGCTGTGGTGCCGCTGCTGATTCTGCTGCCGGCAGTGGCCGCAGGCGGCGGTGCCCTGTGGGCGAACCTGCTGGATGCCGCCTGGAAGGCCGCGGTGCTTCTTGCGCTGTTGCTGGGGGTGGGCCAGCGGCTAATGCGCCCCTGGTTTGCGGTGGTGGCGGCGCGTCGTTCGCCCGAGCTGTTCACCCTGAACGTGCTGCTCATCACCTTGCTGCTGGCCTGGCTCACGGAGCAGGCCGGCCTGTCCCTGGCGCTGGGCGCCTTCGTGGCCGGCATGCTGATCTCCGAGACGCCCTATCGCTTCCAGGTGGAGGAGGACATCAAGCCCTTCCGCGACCTGCTGCTGGGGCTGTTTTTCGTGAGCGTTGGCGCACGTCTCGATCTGGCGCTGGTGTGGCAGCAGGCGGCTGTGGTGGGCGCGGTGGTGGCAGGGCTGCTGGCGCTCAAGGCCGCGCTGGTGGCCGGGCTTGCGCGGCTGTTCGGCGCCGATGCCGGCACCGCCATGCGCACCGGCCTTGCCCTGGCAGGCGCGGGCGAGTTCGGTTTCGTCATGCTGTCGCGCGGCGCGGAGTTGCAGATGCTGTCGCCAGGCGCGCAGCAAGTGGTGCTGGCCGCGCTGGTGCTGTCCATGCTGGCCTCGCCCTTCATCGTGCAGGAGTCCGAGCGCCTGGTGCGGCGCTGGATCGGCTCGGACTGGATGACCCGCGCCATGGCGCTGCACAACATCGCCGTGCAGACCATGGGCGCCCAGTCCCACGTGATCATCTGCGGCTATGGCCGCAGCGGCCAGAACCTGGCCCGCATCCTCGAGCAGGAGGCCATCGCCTTCGTGGCGCTGGACCTGGACCCGCGCCGAGTGCAGGAGGCCTCCCTGGCGGGTGAGTCGGTGGTGTTCGGCGACGCCGCACGCACCGAGGTGCTGTTGGCCGCCGGGCTGATGCGGGCCGCGGCGGTGGTGGTGTCCTACGCGGATACTCATTCGGCTCTGCGCATCCTGGAAGTGGTGCGCAACCAGCGCCCCGGCATGCCGGTGATCGTGCGCACCCTGGATGAAGCCGACCTGGACACGCTGCGCAATGCCGGCGCCGCCGAGGTGGTGGCCGAGATCATGGAGGGCAGCCTGATGCTCGCCTCCCACGCTCTGATGCTGCTGGGGGTGCCCTTCAATCGCGTGCTGCGGCGAATACGCTCCACCCGCGAGCAGCGTTACAGCCTGTTTCGCGGCTTCTACCCGGGCATGACCGACTCCGCCGACGAGGAGCCCGTGCGGTTGCACTCGGTGCAGTTGCCGCCGGGCGCGGCAGCCATCGGCAGGCGGCTGGAGGACATGGATTTCGCCCGTGCACGGGTGGACGTAACCGCCATCCGCCGCCACGGCGTTCGCGGCCTGGACCCCGCGCCCCAGACCATTCTGGAAGAGGGCGACGTGCTGGTGCTCAAAGGGCGACAGGCCGATCTGGCGGTGGGTGAGGCGCTGTTGCTGAGCGCCTGAGCGCAGGGTCAAAAAAACGTCCGCGCGCGGGGCGGGCGGACGTTTTTCGCACGGCGCCGCATCGGATGCGGCGCGCCGCGAAGCGCTACATGAAGCTGGCTGCGCCGCAGTTCACGTTAGTCTGGCCAGTGAGGTTCCACACGCCAGTGGCTGAGATGCAGGCGGGCGCCGCGCCCGGAGCGTCGGGAGCAATACCACCTTGAGTGAAGACAGAGAACAAGAACGAGCCAGAGATTCCGTTGCCGTCGTCGGTCTTCCGGTCGACCTCCGCAACGATTTCCACCGGGATCTGGCTGCCTGTTTTGAGGCTGTGACGATCAGCGGCTGTGGCTCCAGTAGCCACTGCGTAAATGTTGTCATAGGCAAGTCCGATGTACTGGCCGTACGGGTTCTTGGGGATCACCAAATCCCCGGCGGTCGCGTTGTACATGTAATTGCCGTTGATGAAACCAGACTTGGACAGGTGTTCCCACACAAGGAAGGGCTCGGTTACAGCCGAACCGCCTGTTCCGGAAGATTTGATGACGCCATCGCCGTTGCCGTTCGTGGTGGCTCCCTGGATGTTGGTCGTGGCGCCAGCGTAATCGCCTGGCAGGCCGCGGTAGCGATCCTGGAAGCCGAAGAACGCGGCCTTGATGCCGTCCTGCTGCTGGATGAGATTGCGCACGCGCGCCGAGGTGATGAGTTCCTGCCCCTTGAGGATGCCGCCGAGCAGCAGCCCGATGATCACCAGCACGATGGCGATTTCGATCAGCGTGAAGCCTTTTTGGGGGTTGCGGGGTTTCATGGCAGATTTCCTTGAGTGATACAAGTGGTGTTGAGGTACACGCTATTGTCGTGCCAGCCGGCCAAATTCATGTTCGTTTTTTTAACAGTTACTTAAGATAAAGCGCCTCCATTGGCGCAGACCCTTACCGCCGCGAGTGTTGCACTACTCGACGGCGTTTCGACTGTGTTGTCGGTTTTTCGGCATATGCCCGGGGGCATCCGGTGCCGGGGCTGCGGTGTCAGGGAGTGTTTCCCGTTGACGGGCGATGTGGCTGCAGCCTCTCGAGCCGTTCGGTGAGAAAGCGTATCTCGCTCGGATCGGTGAGCGTGCCGCTGGCCAGCAACCCGCCCAGCAGCACCCGGGCCGCTTCGTACTCGCCCAGATCTTCCCGCAGGAAGATGTGCATCTGCCTGGCCCAGCCGGGCACGCCGGGGCCGCGGGCGTGGTCGCGCAGCGCGTCGGCGTAGCGCACCGCCAGGGGCAGGTCCCTCAGGCGGTGCTTTGCCATGATGGCGCTGTGGGCCAGCCAGGGCCAGCGGCGGCCGGGGTCTTCCAGAAATTTCTCCAGGACGAACTCCGCCATGAAGCGCGATTTTTCGGGGTGCCCGTATACCTGGCCGTACACATGGGAGGCCATGAGCACGGGATACTGCCCGGCGGGATCAAGGCCCAGGATGCGGTCGAGCCACCCGGCCACGCGGGGGTAATCGAGTTCGGCAAAGGGAATGCTGACGCCGGGCTGATTGTCGAAGGCTTGCAGCCACAAGGTCAAAATCTGGGCCAGGCCGATGGGCTCGCCGAGCGCCGCGACTCGAAGCACCGCCAGAGCGGGCGGCACCGGCAGATCACCGGCCTGCGCCTTGGGAGGGGGGCGATGCCCCTGCAAGCCCAGGTGCAGGGCGAGCGCCAGTGCCAGGGCGGCGAGGGTTGCCGCGGGTACGGCAGCCATGGGCCGCTCATCGCGGTGCCGCCGCGGCTTCACTGGTTGCGCCGGTAAAGGTCAAAGCAGGCCGCGCTGAACAACAGCAGCACGTAGACCACGCTCTGCGCGGCGATCCCGGGCAGTTCAGCCCAGGGCGCGCCTTCGCCCAGGAGCCACGCTGTGCGGGTGAACCGATCCAGGTCGGGCAGTGCCAACTCGACGGCGCGTACCGCCACTACCGCGGCGCGGTGCGCCCAGGAGCCATCGTCCAGCAGCGCCGAACCGGCGATCAGCACCACCGCCGCCATGGTCCGCGACAGCACGTAGAAGGACAGCACGAAGGCGGCCGCCAGCATGAGTTGGCTGAAGGTAATGACGCAAAACAGCGCCGCGGCCGCCACCAGCAGGCTTTCCAGGCCCAGAGACAGCGCCCAGGGGCACCACGCGCTCGCTGGCGCCACGGCTGCCAGGGGCAGCGCCAGTACCGCCGAGGTAGCCAGCGCAACGGCGCCATAGCCCAGCAGCTTTCCGCACAGGTATTGGCCGCGGGTGATGTCCGCCGCCAGCAGCAACTCGGTGACTTTGTCCTGGTTTTCGCGCAGCATGCTTGCGAGCACGTGCATGCACACCACGAACACTGCGGCGAGCCGCACGCCGGCAGCCAGCAATCCGGCCTGGATACGCGCGGCCTCTGTGATGGCAAGACTTCTTGCGAACAGCGCGGCGCCGAACAGCGAAAGGGCCATGGCCAGCACGATCCAGGGAAGGCGCGTGCGCAGCGCCTCGATCCATGCGAAGGAAGCCACCACGCGAATGCGCTCCACAGCGCTGGACATCAGGGTTGCTCGCAGTCAAGGATAGATAGCCGGATGTTAACCGACCCGATCCTGCCCGCGCCTTCATAGCCGCCCCATTGACTCCTGCCGCCCGCCATGCCGCTGCCTTTTGCCGCTGAGTTTCTTTGGCGCCGCCAGAACCTGACCTTCAGCCTGATGCTGGCGGCCCTGCACCTTGCACTGGCGCTCGGGCTGCAGGGTGGCGCGCTCAAGGCGTTCGTGCTCATGCACTTCGGACTGTTTCTCCTGTGGCAACCCATGTGGCAGGGTGGTCGCGATCTGGTGCCTGGCCATGCGGCTGTGCTGGTGGCGGCGGGGGTTGCCCTGGCCTGGTGGTCCAACGGGTGGTTGCTGGCGTTGTGGATTGCCGTGCTGTTTGCCCTGATCGGCAGCCACCTGCCGGTTATGCGCGACGGGCGGCAGCGCGCAGCCTCATTATTGGCCGCCCTTTACTTGCTGGCGCTGTTGTTTGCTTGGGTGGTTCCCAAGCTTCTCGAAGACGCCCAAAGCTATCCACCCTTCGCGCTCGACCTGATTCGCTATGGCCTGATCGTGCCAGTGGCGATCATCGCGTGGCTGCCTGCCGAGGCGCGCTCCGGGCCCGTCCGCCAGGGCATCGACCTGGTGTACAGCCTGCTGCTGTTCCTGCTGGTGGTGGTGCTGGTACTGGGCGCGCTGTTCGTGCAGCGACTGGCGGGGGGGGGCTACGTGGCAGCCCTTACCGCCACCGTGCTGGGGGTCGCGGCGATGCTGCTGCTGCTGGCATGGCTTTGGGACCCTCGCGGGGGCTTCGAGGGCGTCGGGCAATTGCTGTCCCGGTACTTCCTGAGCCTGGGGCTGCCGTTTGAGCAGTGGATGCACCGGCTTGCGAGCCTCGCCGAGGGCGAGGCCGATCCGGAACGCTTCCTTAGCAGCGCCTCTCGGGAGATGCTGGGTCTGCCCTGGTTGTCGGGTGTCTCCTGGCAGTGCGAACGGGGCAGCGGGGCGGCAGGCGTTACCAAGGGCGCAGTGACACGCCTGAGCGCCGGGGGTCTGATTCTGGAGATGCATACCCGCGTCAGGCCGAGCCCGGCGTTGCTGATGCACATGCGCCTGCTGGCGCAGTTGCTGGGCCACTATTACGCCGCAAAGGTGCGAGAGCAGGCGGAACGCAGCAGCGCGTATTTGCAAGCCGTGTACGAAACCGGCGCTCGCCTAACCCACGATGTGAAGAACCTGTTGCAGTCGCTGCGCTCCCTGTGTTCGGCGGCGCAGTCCGCGGGCGACCGCGACGACGAGGCGCTGCGGCGGCTGATCCAGCGTCAACTGCCGCTGATCGCGCAGCGGCTTCAGGTGACCCTGGACAAGATCGAGGCGCGTCCCGCGTCGGGTGAGGAGCGCGATGTACCGGCGGTTGAATGGTGGCGCGCGCTGGGGCAGCGCCATGCCCACGAGCGGGTGGATCTGCGCGCGCGAACCCTGCCGGCTTCGGCCCACGTGCCCGCCGATCTGTTCGATCGCGTCGTGGAGAACCTGCTCCACAACGCCCTGGAGAAGCGCCAGCGGCGCGAGGCTTCGGCGGTGACGGTGGAACTGGCCTGCGAGGGCAATGCCTGCCGCCTGACGGTAAGCGATGATGGCGAAGCCGTGCCCCAGTCCCTGGCCAAGCGCCTGTTCGAAGCGCCCGTGCCCTCGGCCAGCGGGCTGGGGGTGGGTTTGTATCAGAGCGCCCGGTACGCCGCTGAGCGTGGTTACGCTCTGAAGCTGGAGCGCAACGTGTGCGGCGACGTGCGCTTCGTGCTGGCGCCGGCCGGTTCAGACGCGGGTTGAAGATCGGCCAGACGATACCGCCCCGCGTCAGGGCAGGGTGCCCGCCGCGATCATGCGCGCCAGCAGGGTGGAGGGAGAAATCCACACGATCTGGTCGTCGAACTGGTCGGTCCCCGCGGAGTCCCGGGGGCGACTGACGAAGTACAGTTTTCCCGTGGCGGCGGTGAGGTGATCGCCGGTGTTTTCCAGCTCATCAGCGCTGAAGCTCGCGGGTGCGGGTCCATTGGGGCCCAAGGAGAAGACCACTGCCACGGCGTTGCCGTTGGCCAGCGCGTAATTGCCGCTGCCCGTGCAACTGGTATCGGCGGCAGCAGCCCGGGTAAAAGCGCAAACGCTCAGGTAGCCGTCGCTGCCCGCGATCGATTGCAGCGAAACCTTGCCGGCGGGCAGCGGCGAAACACCCGAGATGGAGCCTGTGGTGGTAAGCGGATTGGCGATGGCCCCCACGGCGAAGGAAGCATCCACCGAGGAGCGCACCGCGTAGCGGATGCGGTTGGAATTGGCGCCAGCACTGTCCACCAGACCAAAGGGATCGGACAGATAACCCTGAGCGTCCACGCCTGACATCCCCAACGTTGCTGCGGGCAGAAACCCGGCCTGAAGGCTGCAGGCGCCTCCGCCTGCTGGCGCCTCGGCACCGTTGCTAGTTGCGGTGGCCGGGCATGGCAGCCGTGCATTTACGGCGGCGAAGGCAAGCAGCGCCTCGCGGGCATCCTCGAGCAAGCGCCGGGTTTCGTCCCAGCGGCGCTGCTCCACCTGGGTCGCCAGCGGCACCAGCAGCCCGGCGAGCAGCGTGGCCACGATCACCAGGCCCAGGGCCAGTTCGATGAGGGAAAATCCGCGCTGGCGGCGTTGCGAAACCATGATCATGGGCATGCGGCAGTGACGGGGACCGTCAGCGAGGCATCGATGCCGCACACGATGCTGTCGTTGAAGGGCGCCGGGCCAAAACTGGCGAATGCGCCGTTGCCGACAATGGAGGCTTGGGTCCGGTTGGGTTCTTCGAGGTAGTTTGCCACGTCCTGTACCTCGGCGGTGCCTGGGCGGCGTGACTGACCGGCAAACGGCGGACCGGCCAGCATCACCCCGGCTGCCAGGGGAACGCCGTTCACGGTGATGCAGTCGTTGGCGCCGCAACTGCGGCCGCCTGCACCGCCAGCGGGGCGGAAGGCATCGCTGAGGGCGTAGAACAGCTGGTCCTTGAAGTTGGCATACCAGATGTTGGTCTGCGCGGTCCAGGTTGCGCATCTGCCGCCCACGATGCTGGTACCCAGCAGTCGCAGGGTCGCGTTGCCTGTCACGCCATTCGAAACCGGCGTCTTGAAGGGGACGCGCCCCAAGAAAGAGTTGTCTGCCTCCTGCTGGCTGTCGCTGTTCACGATGTCGGCGGTGATGGGCGTCGCCCAGGGTAGTCGTTCATCAGCCGGATCACTGGGGTACCTCGCGACGCACTCCGCCACCTTCCGGGTGAGGTCGGCGGCCCTGGCCTGAAAAAAGCGGCTGCGCCAGATGGCTGACCACAACTCCCTGGCGGTAATGACGATCAACTGGTCGTTGAACTCTGGCACGGCAGGGCCTTGGACAAAACTGCTGTTGGCGCCGGCGTCGGGCGCCGTGGCGGCGATGAGCGCATTGTCGATGCCCGCACGGGTGTCCAGGTAATTCGAAGCAGTGTAATTGCCGCCGCAGTCGGAAGTGCCATTCACGCGGGCCCGGTTCTGGCTGCCCAGCGCGCCACCAGGCGCGAAGACGATGGCCACCGCACGGTCGTAGCCGTTGTCGGCCGTCAAGCGGCTGGTGCCGTCAGGCCCGAACACGTCCAGCTGGCCGGGTGTATCCCAGTTGAACAGGCCGTGCTGGGTTGTCTGATCGGTGGCCGCGATGAAGTCGTTGGTCTTGAGCGCGCTGGCTTTGTAGCGCCCCGCCACGGCATACCACAGACATTCGCCCGAGGCATCGCGCAGGGCCGGGATGTCCAGGGTGTACCAGGGCAGCCGTCCAAGGGCATTCACGTTCCGTCCGCGACAGGGGGAATCGGCCGCACCGTCTCGGGTATCGGCGGAGGTGTCCGGACACGGCAGGAAGCCCGGAAGGTCTTTGCTGGGGTCGTGGTTCTCCGCATAGGTCACCGCGTAGGCCAGCAGCGCGGCCTTGGCCTGCACCAGCGCTTCGCGGGTGGTGCGATCGCGCGAGGCGGTGTCTGTGCCGGTGACCCGTGAGGTGAGCAATCCCGCGGTGAACAGCACCGCCAGAAGGCCGGCCATCACCAGCAGGGCAAGCATCAGGGCGCCGCGCTGCACGGGTTGCGAGGCCATTTCAGTCGCGTGGTTCGGCAGGCTTGGTGACGGGTGCAGGGGTGGGCGCAGGCGCCGGTGGACGCTGATAGGGTTCGGCCACCCGGTTGCTGGACGAATTGACGCTTTGCCCCACGCGCAGCCGCACCCTGCGGCCGTTCTCGCCAAGGCGCAGGTCGGCGCTTTCGTCGGCCAGGCTGCCGCGGGCGATGCCGCGCTCGCCCATGCGCTCGCTGACCGCCTCGTTGTTGATCCACACGGTAGCTTCGCCGTCGCTGCGCCGCACGATACCCTGCAGGGTGTAGGTGCTGCTCACCGGGGGCGCACTGGCTGCCTCCGCAGGCTTGGCGCGCACCGCGGGCTTGGCGGAGGGGCGCGTGCCACGGGCGAGCAGGGCACGGCGCTCTTGGTCCATGGCAGCGCGCTGTTGGGGGGTGTAGAACAGCCTCCCAAGGGCAGGGGGGGCAGCCGCTGGGGCTGCTGCGCCGGTATCCGTTGCAGGCTGGGCTCCCGCCAGGAAGGCTTGCATGCCCAGCAGAATGCCGCCGATCCAGCGCAACGGGCTCATGGCCTTTTCTCCGGCTCCACGTCTGACACGGTGATCCAGGCGATCTCGCAATCCGCTCGAACGTTGGATGAAGTTCCGGAGGGATCGGCGCCCCCGGTACGCGTCAATTGGCAGGCATTGATGGTGAACAGCCCGGTGCGTTTCTCGGCCAGGCTGCGAAAGAAGCGCATGAGGTCTTCCTCGTGAACCAGGGGAATGGTGAGCCTTGCAATGGATTGACGCACGGGCAGGTCGTTGGCCCCCAATTCGTTCGCCAGCGGGTAGGCGCCTTGCTGCCCGATCTGGTACTGCAGATTGTCCAGGCCCAAGTCGCGGTTGGCCGCGGATAACCCGTCTACCCACGTGAGGCGTTGCTCGGCGCCCACGAAGCCCAGCGCCTGCAGTGCTTGGTAGGTGGGCAAGTAGCGTTGGATCAACGCTTTCTCGCTACCGGCGTTGCTGTGTTTCAGGCGAGCGTCGGAGAGCGCGCGTTGCTGGACCGCGAGCCGCTGTTGGGCGGCGCTCACCAGGTTTGCCGAATGGCGCGCCAGCAGCACCGCGCCAACTGTCACCACCGCAAGCACGGCCACGGGCAGCAGCAAGGGGGGTAGAGGACGGCGCCGTTTCACCGGCCACCCCCACCCTCACGCATGCGCACCAAAACCTCGAAAACAGCGGAGGCCTTTCGTTCCGCGCGAGCGCTGGTGGAACCAGACAGCACCTGCTGCGAACTGTCGTCCAGGGGATACTTGACTACGCGCACGTCGGCCACCGCTGGACTGGCGCGCAGTTGCTCGGTGAATAGCCGAATGGTGTCCACGGCAGCGCGGTAGTTGCCATCGAAGGGCGAGATTTCACCCAAAACCATCCCGGTGGCGCCGGGCGTATCGCCCCCTGCGCCAGGCGTGACAGGGCTGCCAAGGGCGCCGGATTGGTAGGCTGATTTGCCGTAGCTCCAGTTGATGGTTTGAACCGAGATGGACGGCGCTTTCTCCAGCGCCTGGGAAAGCGCCAGCAACAGCGGCTCCGGGCTTGGCGCCGTGGCACGCAGACGCTGTGCGAAGTCGCCCGTTTTCTGCATGACCACAGCGCCGGCAGGCGCGGCGGGAAAATCCCGTGTCAACTGCTCGTACAAACGATGGAAGCGCTCGGCCTGCGTGGCCGCTTCCACGGTCTGATCATCAAGGTCCACGGCGCGATACAACTGAGTTCCGAACCAAAGGCCGCCAGCGGTGGCCACCACCCCGCTGGCCACAAACAAAAGGTGGCGAAGGCGGTAGAGGCGGTAGTCGGACACCATGTCCGCCATTGCCAGGTTGGGAGCCGAGACCTTGCCGCCCAGCAGGTGTAGATGCAGGGCATCGCGCGAGGTATCCAGTACGGTGGCGGGAATCCCCAGTTGCTTGACCAAGGCAGACCGGGGAAGGTGCTGGCATAGGAGATTGCCACCCAGGTTCAGGATGCGCTCTGGCAACAGCACCAACGAGTCATCCTGGTCGAGGATCGCAACCGTTATCACGTCGTCAGCGGTGGTGATGCCCTGGGAGTCGAGATAAAGGCGCGTGTTGCGCACTTCGCTGGCGAAGACTGTTTCCAGCCCGCGATCCTCGGAGGCGTGCAGCGGCGTGAGGCGGGAGAGACGGAACCCGCCGTCCTTGAGGAAGGTCTGGCGCAGCCCTGCCTGCTGCCGCGATATGAGCAGCAGGTTGCGCGTGTCGAGTTTCAGGAGTCTGGCCACAGCGGGCGTGACCGTGGGCAGCGCATGCACCGCCACCAGGGGCAGGCCGCGCTCGCGCAGGATACGCAACCAGGGCGTGATGGCTTCCGCCCCCGTCAGGGCGCAGAACATCGCAACATCCTCGCGCCGCCCGCCGGTCTTGCTCGTGCTTTGGGAGACGACGCTCGCCGCGTAGAACGGTGTACCTCGGTAGAACTGCTTGAGCTTGCGCGCCAGCAGGTCCTGCCGGTCGCGCCCCGTGGTGTGGGGCATCGTCTCGAAGCGGTAGTCTTCCTCCGGGATGTCCACCACGACCAAGGCGGGTATCCCGGTGGATTTTGCAACCCACGCGCCAAAGGCCGCGAGACCATCGTCATCCGCTCCGAAGGCGCTCACCTCGACGAGGTTGCCTTTCCACTGGGCTACGGTGGCGCCAGACGGAGACAGGCAGAGAAGGATGCGGCGGGCCATTGCGGGCGCTATACCTTGATCTTGCCGATCATGTCGTAAACGGGGGAGAGAACGGCGAACATGATGAGCGCCAACAACCCGCCGAGCACCATGGTCAAGGTGGGCTCGATCATCTTCAGCGCTTTGTCCACGGCATCCTTGACGTCCCGATTGTAAAAATAGCTGATGTTGAGTAGCGCCGTATCCAGTCCCCCGGTATTTTCGCCCATGCGCAACATCCGGATCACCAGCGGCGGGAACAGGTCGAGTTTCTCGAAGCTCTGAGAGACGGGCTCCCCGGCATTGATCTGCTGCCAGGCGCGGTTCAAACCATCGGCGATCACCTTGTTGCCGACGACTCCTTCGGTGATGCGGATGGCATCCAGCACCGTCACGCCGGAGCGATACATGAGCGCGAAGGAGTTGGCGAACCGTGACAGGATGATCTTTTGCAGGATGGGCCCAAGTACGGGGAACTTCAGCTTGAGGCCATCGAACTTGAACGCGGCCCGGGGGTTCGACTTCACCACCGCCGCCGCTGCCCCGCCCGCCAGAAGGGGCACGCTCAACAGCGCCCACCAGTAGCTCACCACGAATCCGGAAATCGCGATCAGGGCTCGAGTCTGCCAGGGCAGGTCCACCCGCATGGTCTTGAGAACCCCCACCACCTGGGGCACGAGATAGATGAGCAGGAACAGCAGCACGGCGGAAACCACCACCAGCACCATGGCGGGATAGATGAGCAGCTTTTTCGTGGTGCTGGCGAGCTCGTCCTGCCACTTGAGCGTGGCGGTGAGATTTTCGAATACTTCTTCCAGCTGGCCGGTCTGCTCGCCCGCTCTGACGAGGTTTATGAAAACGGAATCAAACACCGTGGGGAAAGCGCCCATGGCCTGGGACAACAGCTTGCCGCCTTCGATATCCTCGAGCATGGAGGCCACGATGGCCCTGAAACGGGGACTGGGCAGCGTGTCGCGCAGGTCGCGCAGACCATCAACCAGCGGGATACCAGCCCGGGTCAGTTGCTCCATGTCGAAGCAGAAATTGATTACGTCCTTGCGGTCAATCGAGCCAACCGTTGCCGATCCGGCGCTCATCTGGCGGAAATTCACCAGATCGAGCCCGATGCGCTTCAAGCGCACCTCCAGGTCGGCATCGTTGACCGCATCCATGCGGCCGGTGGTACCCCGGCCCGCCTGGTCTATTGCCTTGTACTGAAAGGAGGGCATCGGGTCGGCGGTGTTGCGGCGCCAGTTGCCGCAGGGCGACGCGTGGTCAGGCCAGGCGTCCGGTCAGGTCGATGGAACGAGAGACTTCGGCGAGGCTGGTCAGTCCCTCCAGCACCCGCGCCACGCCTTCGTCGGCCAGTGAGCGAAACCCCTTCTCCCCCGCCATGCGGCGCAGTTCCCGGGTGGTGGCTCGACGCGCCACCAGTTCGTCCAGGTCGCCGTCCATGTGCAGGATTTCCAGCACCGCCACGCGCCCCTTGAAGCCGCGGCCATTGCAGTGCCTGCACCCGCCCTCGGTATGGCGGCAGATGGTATCCGAGCTCGGCGGCGGCAGCCCGAGGATGTGCTTTTCCTCCAGCGATGGCTTGTACTCGACCTTGCAGTGCGAGCAGAGGTTTCGCACCAGCCGCTGGGCAATTACCCCGATCACGTTGCCCGCAATGATGTCGGGCATGACGCCGATATCGAAAAGTCGAGGGAACGCACCCAGCGCCGAGTTGGTGTGGAGCGTGGTGAACACCTGATGGCCAGTCATGGCAGCACGGAAAGCCATTTCGGCGGTGTCCTTATCGCGCACTTCGCCCACCAAGATGATGTCTGGATCCTGACGCATCATGGAGCGGATGCCGTTGGCGAAATCGAGTTTGACCGAGTCGCTCACGGAGGTTTGGCGCATCAGTGGCACCGGATACTCCACCGGATCCTCGAGAGTCATTATGTTGACTCCCTCCACGTTCATCTGCGCGAGCAGCGAGTAGAGGGTGGTGGTCTTGCCCGACCCGGTGGGTCCGGTAATCAGCAGGATGCCCTCGGGGCGAGCCAGCATCAGGTTGAGCTTTGCCATCACCGGTTCGGCAAGCCGCATCTGTTCGAGCGTGATGATGGACTTTTCGCGGTCGAGCACCCGCAGGACGATGTTCTCGCCATGGATGGTGGGATGGCTCGCCACGCGAAAGTCCACCGGCCGGCCATTCAGGTTCAGTGACAGTCGCCCGTCCTGGGGTGCGCGCGTCTCGGCGATGTTCATGCCGCTGATGACCTTGAGGCGAACGGCGATGCCGGGCCAGTACGTCTTGTGCAGGCTGCGAATCTGCTCGAGCACCCCGTCAATGCGATAGCGCACCCGCAGGAAGGCCTGCTCGGGCTCGAAGTGGATGTCGGACGCGCCACGCTTGACCGCATCGATCAGCAGCGCTCCCACCAGCCGCACGATGGGCTGGGTGTACTCGTCATCGGTCGCTTGGAGGCTTTGCCAGTCGAGTTCTCCGGTCTCGATCTCTCGAAGTATGCCGTCCACCGACAGTTCGTGACCGTAGAACTGGTCGATGTAGTCTTCGAGCTGGGCCTGGCCCGCGAGCACGGTACGCAGTTGTACGTCGCCAGGCAGCGAGGCGCGCAACTGGTCGATGACCATCACGTTGAATACTTCCGTGACGGCCACCAGAAGCACGCGAGCCGTGGCGTCGAAGGCAATGGGCAGCAGGCGGTTTCGGCGAGCGAATTCCTGCGGCACGAGCTTGAGCGCCTCGGCATCCACCACCACCTGCGTCAGGTCGATGGCGTCCTTGCCGATGGTTCGCGCCATGATGTCGCGAACGGTGGCCTCGGTGACGAACCCCATGCGCACCAGCAGTCGCCCCACCGGCATCTTCTGGGTCTTCTGCTCCGTGAGGGCGATACGCAACTGGTCTGGCGTTATGAGCCCTTCCTGGACCAGCAATTCCCCCAGGCGCATCTTGCGGCGTTGGTCGGAAGCCACCGACCGCGTCTGCAATGCGCTGCTCGGCGCGTTCATTGGGTGCCGTCCTCGACCGGGGCGAGTTGCCCGATGCGCGCCACGGCAGCCTTCTGGTCGAAGCCAGCGCGGCCCTGGGCGAGGGACAGTTCCACCGCTTTGCGGTAATACTGCAAGGCAGGTTTGGGCTGGCCGAGGCGATCGAGGCTCACGGCGAGGTTGAAGGCGTAATCGGGATTGCCTGGCTCGGTCTGGAAGGCCTGGAAGTAGGCCCGCTGCGCCTGTGCCCATTGGGACTGGGTGGCGTGCAGGTTGCCGAGCGTGAAATACAACTGACCGGATGGTTCACGGGAGATCATCTCCCGCAGCCGGGTTTCCGAGGCTACTGGGTCCGATGAGCCCACCAAGCCGATCATCCCGGAGTGGGCAGCGGCATTTTGCGGATCGAGTTCCAGCACGCGCCCGTAATACTCGCCCGCTCGTTCGGTGCGCCCCTGTCGCCAGGCAATGGAGGCAAGACCCAGCAGGGCGTCAATGTTGCGCTGATCCAGGGCCAGCACCGATTCATAGCCCGCCTCCGCCTCGGCGAGCCGCCCTCGCTGGGCGTGTCCCCAGGCCTCCTCGATTCGGGCGACGATCCCGCGGGGCAATTCCGTGAGTTGGACCTTGACGCGGTCTTCAACGGGAACCGCGGGTACGTTACGCGGGGCACGGGTCTTGGGACGCTCCGGCTGCGCCAGCTCGATGCCGGAATTCCGTTCGCGCGGGGTGGCTTCGGGGCGTTTCCGGGCAGCAGGGACTCGTGGGGTGGGTTCGGGGGGGGTAGAAAGATCGTCCGCGCTGCTCAAAGATAGTCTGGCGCCAGCGGAAGTTTCACCCGGCCCCACACCGGACGACGATTCATCCGCGGCCCTTGGCGTGTCCTGGGCGACAGCGGGTTCCGGGTTGGCCCCAGGAGCAGGCGGTGCAGTTTGCGCGGGTGCGGCAGCGGGCAAACCGGGTGGCGGTGCATCCAGGATGTCGGGCATGGGCGCGCCGTTGTTTGGTACGCCCGGGGAAACCGCGGTCCGGACTGCCAGGGGCCGGGGCTGGCGATCCTCGCCGCGCGGCGCTCCGGAGAGCATCCCTGGATTGGAAATGGCGATGTACACGTACACCCCATAGCCCAGCATGAAGACCGCCGCGGCGCCGACAAAAAGAGGGACCGGCCGCAGGTTGAAGCCGGACAGCATGCGGGGCCGGGGCTCGCGAGCCTCCGCGCCAAGCACTGCAGCGGCTTGCTGAGGAGAGGGTTCCGAGCCCTCAGCACCCGCGGAGGCGGCCGGCAGGTCGCCAAAGGCAGGCGCAGATGAGCCTGTGGAGGGTTCTGCAGGCTGGATCTCGCCCGGCTCAAGATCGAGCCCGGAACGAGAAACGTCCAAGTCGGGCTGGACCGATTCGCGGTTCTTGGCCGCCTTCTGCAGGGCCTGGAGAAGCAGGCTCATGGCGGGTCAGCGTGCTCCGGGAGCGTCCGGGGACCCAGCGCCCATCTGCTCGGTGCGCGGCAGCAGGCGGCGCAGGCCCTTGAGTTCGTCCGAGTCCAGCGACGGGTTGGACACCACCACCGGCCGCAAAAAGATCACCAGTTCGGACTTGCGCGCCAATTCATTGCGGTAGGCGAACAGGTCTCCGGCACGGGTGTTGCCCAAACCGGGCACCTGGTTGCGGTTGCGGTCCACCTCGTCCTTGATGAGGCCGCCGAGGATGGCTGTCTGGCCGCTCACCACCTGCAGCACAGATTCGATCTCGCGAACTTCAACAACGGGGATCTCATTCCTGAGGTTCCTGTCGGCGAGCGTTGGGTTGGGGTCTGCGACAACCCCAACCTGGCTGGTGACCGTTGGGCGCACGGTCAGCGTGACCTGTCCGTTGTCGTTGATCTGCGGCGTCATGCTCATCACCAGCCCGATGGGCACCGTGCGCGCGGTGGTGGTTACGTTGGTGGTGGAACCCGCATTCACAGTGGTCAGGACGGTGGATTGAACGGTGAAGTACACCTGGTTGCGCACCACCTTGAGCAGCGCCGTCTGGTTGTTGAGCGCCATCAGCTTGGGGCTGGAGAGTACCCGGGCGTTGCCGAACTGCTCCAGCAGCTTGAGCGTGGCGAAGATGTTGCCGGCCGCATCCGCGGAATAGCCCACGGTCATGGAGGGTGGGCTGCCAAGGGCGCCGGCGGTCATGAGTTGGCGGAACGTGAAACCTGCGCCCGGGCTCCCGGCCACGCGCCCCCAGTCCACGCCAGCCTGGTATTGCCGCGACAGCTCCACCTCCACGATGGTGGCTTCGATGAGCACCTGGCGCTGCACCGAGGACATGACGCTGTCCAGGTACTCCCGCACCAGGAGATGCTGGGCTTGGGTGGCCATGACCGTTACGGTCCCGGCCACGGGGTTCACCACTACCTCGTTGATCACATCGCCAGGAATGGGCGCCGCCTGCTGGCCGTCGAAAGCGGTGGCGAAGAGGTCCTTGGCATTCTCCCCGGCGCGGGCTACAGCTTCTGCCTGGGCGATGCGCTCATCGCGGCGCTGCTTGAGCGCCTCGGCCCGGGCGGCGCGCTCCTCGGAAGATTGAGTCTGGGCCCGCGTGGCCGACAGAATCGACTTGACGTTGCCTTCCAGGGTCTTCCAGAAGTCGTTGGTCGAGGTGGTGGTGACCGTGGTGGACGAAGCGTTGGCTGCACCCCCGCCCCCGCCGCCACCGCCGCCTCCCCCCCCGCCTCCTCCCCCACCGCCCCCGCCGCCGGCTCCGACGGTGGCGATGATGCCCGACACGCCCACGGTGGAGTCGGTATTTCGCACCACGTTCACGTAATTGACTTTGTAGGTGCTGATGTAAGGCGTGTCGGCCTGTACCGAAATGGAGCGCCCGTCCTGCTTCCAACGCAGGTTGGCCTGCCTAGAAATGCGATCCAGGATGGCGGGCAACGTTTCGTCGATGGCGTTGAGGCTCACGACCCCAGTGATGCCGGGATGCACGTCGATGTTCTGCCTGGTGTCGCGGGCCAGCGCAAACAGCAGTTCCTTCACGGGTACTTCGTTGACGACCACGCTGTAGGTGGGCAGTTTCGGCTTTGGCCGCGGCGCGGGTGGTGGGGGTACGGAAACCGGCGCCGGCACATCCCCGCCGCCGGAGGGCGCCGCTGCGGTTTTGGCTGAGAGATGCCCCTCGGAAACTGGCAGGGAGGGCGCCCGGTAGCTGCAGCCAGCGAGCAAACCAATCGCCAGGGCGATGGCCAACGCAACCGTGGAGGCAGGGCTATGAACGGGTAGGACGGAGGCCCGAACCAAGCCGCTATTGCGGACAGGTCTTGTGTGCACCCCGGCGCGGGCACAGGCGCTCCGCTCAGCGGACCTCGACCCACTCCATAGAGAGGAAGCGCAGGGCCTTGAATTAGGGGGGGGCGTGAACATGAACCAATAATAATATGAGCGGGGTCGAAACGGCTCTAAATACTTGATGCAGCGCGAGACTGCCCATGTTAATGGCTGGCGGGGCACCTCAAGGTTCCGCCCCGCGGAGTATGGAATCGATGCACAAAAAATCAACTGCTACCCGATGCACCATTGATCCTAACGGCCGGGCGGCAGCGTACTTGAGAGGGACGCAGCACCGGGCGCTCCCAGGCAAATGGACGCGGCTACGGAGCCCTGGGCAGCGCAGGCACTGGAGGCGTCGGCGGCGAGGGGCTGTTGCTCTGGTGAAACAGCCACCACGCGCCGCCCGCCGCAATCATCATGACGATGGCGATCGCGCCGGTCGTCCAACCACGAGACGGCCGCGCCTTGCGCTGTGAGGACGGCTGCTGGTTGAACTCGCTATCCCGAACCGCCACCCGGGCGTGCTCGATTGTCACCGTATGGGTGTTGGCGGCGAAGGCCGCCAGCAGCGTTTTCTCGGCGATCAGGTTGATTCGGCGGGTGAGCCCGCCGCTGGCGCGGGCGATGAAGGCGACCACCTTGGGAGAGAACAGCGCCGGCCCCCGGTAGCCGGCGGCGCGCAGACGGAAGTTGAGGTACTCGCCGATATCCGATTCCGCCAGGGGCGCGAGATTGAAGCTGTGAGTGATGCGTTCCCTGAGTTGGCGGATGCTGGTTTCGCTCAGGTTTTCGTCCAGCTCCGGCTGGCCGAAGAGCACCAGCTGCAGCAGCTTGTGGCGGTCGGTTTCGAGGTTGGAGAGCAGCCGAATTTCCTCCAGGGTGGCAATCGGCATCCCCTGCGATTCTTCCACGAACGCCACTACTTGCCGACCCTCGGCGTGGCGCCGCAACAGGTAATCGTGCAGCGCGTGCATAACCTCCAGGCGTTTGGCATCGCGTGCCACCGGCAACTGCAGCTCGAAGGCAATCGCGTGCATGATCTCGTCGGGCGAGACGCTGGGATTGCCAAGATAGACAATGTCGACTCGCTCGGCGAGCCTCGCCTGCAGCATGCGGCACAGCATGGTCTTTCCGCTGCCCACTTCGCCGGTAACCTTGATGATCCCCTCACCGTTGAGGATGGCGTATACGAGGGCATCCAGAACCGCTCCGCGGTTGGCGCCCTCGAAAAAAAACTCGGTGTCGGGCGTGATCCGAAAGGGTGGGCGCTTGAGCCCGAAAAAGGCGTAGTACATGCGCCCCCCTACGCCCGCCCGCCGGGGCTGCCGCCCGCCGTGTGGGTGTCGTGGCCCTGAACACGGCCGTAGAGGGTGGTGCGACGAACGCCCAGCATGCGAGCTGCCTGGCTGAAGTTGCCGTGGCTCATGGCGAGTGCAGCTTCCACGAAGCAGCGTTCCCACTGACGCAAAGTCTCGTCCAGGTCGAGGTTGTGGCGCGTCTCAAGGATTCCGCGGGCCGCCTGCACGCTGGGCTCGAAGCTGGGCGCAGGCGTAGCCGTTTCCTCATGGGCCTGGAGAGAACCCGCGAAATCGAGCTCTGTGGCCAGTTGCTCTCGGCTGACCTTTTGACCCGAGTGCCGGGTTATCAACCGGATCACCACGTTGCGCAATTCACGCACGTTACCGGGGAAGGGATAATCCATCCACAGCGCGAGCGCTTCTGGAGAGAGAACAAATGGCGGTGCGCCTGTCTGGGCGGCATACAGCGCCGTAAAGTGTTCCAGCAGGAGCTGACGGTCTTGCCCCAGCTCGCGCAGCGGCGCCACCTGAATGGCAAACACGGACAACCGGTGATACAAGTCAAGGCGGAAGCGGCCTGCGCGCACTTCTTCCCGCAACCCGCGATTGGTGGCGGCAATCACCCGGGCTTCGCTGTGCCGCGACTGGGTTTCACCGACGCGTTGAAACTCGCCGTTTTCCAGTACACGCAGCAACTTGGCTTGTAGTTCCAGAGGCAGCTCGCCGATTTCGTCAAGGAACAGCGTGCCGTCGCGAGCGTCTTCGAAGTAACCGCTGCGGGCTCCGGCGGCGCCGGTGAAAGCCCCCTTGGCGTGGCCGAACAGGGTGGGTTCCACCAGATTCGCCGAAATGGCGGCGCAGTTCAGGGCGAGATAGGGTCGTCCAGCACGAAGGCCGGCCCGGTGCAGTGCCTCGGCCACCAGTTCCTTGCCGCTACCTGATTCGCCTTCAATGAGCACGGGAAAGGGCGAACTGCCGTACAGGGTGATTTGCTCACGCAGTCGCTCAATGGGAAAGCTCCTGCCCACGATACCGCTGGTGGCGGCAGGGTCGCGTTTCTCGGCTGCACTGAAGCCGGAGGCGCGCAGCAGTAGTTCCTTGAGGCGCTCGGGCTCGCACGGCTTGGCCACAAAATCCACTGCTCCCAGGGCGCGAGCATGGCGGGCGTTCGCCTCGTCGTTCTGGCCTGAGAGCACCAGGATTTTCATTTGTGGTGCAGCGCCGAGCAGGTCTCCGATGAGCTTGAAACCCTCGTCGGGGCGGTGCGGCGTGGGCGGAAGGCCCAGGTCCACCAGCGCGAGGCCGGGCGGCTCGCCGAGTTGCGTCAGGAGGCTTTGCACCTGGCCACGGGAATCGGCGGCATAGACATTGAAGTCACGACCAAGCACGAAGGACAGGGTGTCGGAGATCAGTGGATCGTCATCGACGATCAGCAGGTCGGGCCGGACTTTGGTCTCCATGGAGGACTCAGGCGGCCCGAGGCTCATCGATCAGCCGCAGGAACGCCTGCTCCAGCGAGGCGTCACCGTGGGAGGCGCGCAATTGGGCGGGGCTGCCCAGGTAGCGCAGGCGGCCGCGGTGAAGCACGGCCATCCGGCCGCACATCTCGTCCACGTCAGCGAGCGCGTGGGAAGTGATGAACACAGTGGCGCCTCCGGCGTGGCGCTCTCGCAACACTGCCTTGAGCAGCGCCCGGGCCTTGGGATCGAGACCGCTGGTGGGTTCGTCCAGCACAAGCATGGGGCGGCCCGCGAGCAGGGCGCAGGCGAGCCCAAGTTTTTGCGTCATGCCTTTGGAGAATGCGCGCACCGGCTTGTCGAGAGCCGCCGCATCGAGGTCCAGGCTGGCGATGGTGGAACGAGCCAGTGCTTCGTCGTAGCGTTGTCCGTATAGCCGCAGCATGAGGCGGAGAAAATCCCTTCCCGTGGCATAGAAGGGAGCATTAAATCGCTCGGGCACGAACGCGATGCTGGAACGCGCTTCGGTGCGCGTGCTCGGAATGCCGAAAAGTTCGATTTGACCCTCTTCGGCGCGGTTGGCGTCGAGCAGGCACTTGATCAGCGTGGTCTTGCCGGCGCCATTCATGCCCACCAAGCCGAAGAAATCTCCCTGATCCACTTCCAGATCCACCTCTGCCAGGGCGGTCAGCGGGCCGAAGCGCTTGGTGACCTGATCGATGCGAAGGGCGGGTAGCGGCATTCGGAAGGGGGACCTGAAGCCTCGGAGTGCCCGCTCGGCGAAACGCCGCGGAACCTGGCAACGGTAACGGAATCGAAAGGTTGCCTCAAGAACGGCCTGATCTGAGAGGTGTTCGCTCGGGGCCAGCGGGTTACAATTCTCGTTATTTTTTTCGAACCCTGCAGGCCGCCCTTTGTCCTCGGAAGCACTTGTTGAACTCGACGCCGTGGAGTTCGCCTACGCGCAGCGACCCATTCTCAAGGGGGTGAGGATGCGGTTTCCGCGTGGCTCGGTGGTGGCGATCATGGGGGGCAGCGGTTGCGGCAAGACCACGCTGCTGCGATTGATCGGAGGCCAGTTGCGCCCCTCGAAGGGCGGAGTGCGGGTTGAAAGTCAGGATGTGGCGGGGCTTTCCCACGGGGCGCTGTACCGGCTGCGACGTCGCATGGGCATGCTGTTCCAGTTCGGCGCCCTGTTCACCGATCTGACCGTGTTCGACAATGTGGCATTTCCGCTGCGCGAGCACACCAGCCTGTCCGAGACCATGATTCGCGACCTCGTGCTCATGAAGCTGCAGGCCGTGGGACTGAGGGGCGCAGCACAGTTGCGCCCGGCGGAACTGTCGGGAGGCATGGCGCGGCGTGTGGCGCTGGCGCGCGCAGTGGCCCTGGATCCCATGCTCATCATGTACGACGAGCCCTTTACGGGCCTCGACCCCATTTCCCTCGGGGTGATCGCGAACCTGATCCGGCGCCTGAACGACGCGCTCGGCGCCACATCAGTGCTGGTGACGCACGATGTGGAGGCGTCGTTGCGCATCGTCGACTATGTCTACATCCTGGACGGCGGCCTCATCGTGGCCGAGGGCACGCCCGAGCAGATCCGGGCCTCTGCTGAGCCCCTGGTGCATCAGTTCGTCCATGGCGAGGCCGATGGGCCGGTAGGCTTCCACTATCCGGCAGCCGGGCTTGCCCAGTCCTTCGGCATGGGAGAACGGCCATGATTGGAGCGCTTGACGCTGGCCTTCGGTCCCTGGGTGCCCGGGTAGTGGACGGCGTTTGGAAACTCGGTTGCGCCACGCGCTTCACGGGCACGCTGCTGGCACGGTCGGCCCCGGCGCTGCGTCGCCCTCAGTTGTTGCTCGACCAGGTGCACTTCACCGGTGTGCTATCGCTCATCATCATCGTGGTGTCCGGGCTGTTCGTGGGGCTGGTGCTGGGGCTGCAGGGTTACGAGACCCTCAAGCGCTATGGCTCGGCGGAGGCGCTTGGCACGCTGGTGGCGTTGGCGCTGGTACGCGAGCTTGGGCCGGTGGTGGCGGCGCTGCTTTTCGCGAGCCGTGCGGGTTCAGCCATCACGGCGAAGATCGGCATCATGAGGTCCACCGAGCAACTCTCGGCCATGGAGATGATGGCCGTAGACCCCTACAGCCGGGTGCTGGCGCCCATCTTCTGGGGAGGGGCCATTTCCATGCCGCTGCTGGCGGCCATATTCAGCGCCTGCGGCGTGTTCGGCGGTTACCTGATCGGCGTGGTGGTGCTGGGCGTGGATTCGGGCGCTTTCTGGTCGCAGATGCAGGCTGCGGTGGATGTCTGGGACGATGTGGGCAACGGCGTGATCAAGAGCGTGGTGTTCGGCGTGGCCGTCACGCTCATCGCGTTGTTCGAAGGCTGGGATGCGCCGCCCACTGCCGAAGGGGTGTCCTATGCCGTGACGCGCACCGTGGTCACCTCGGCGCTGGCGGTCCTGGCACTGGATTTCGTCCTCACCTCGTTCATGTTCACTGGGGTTTGAACACATGAAACGTACCACCATCGACTTGTGGGTTGGCCTGTTCGTCACCGCCGGGCTGGCGGCGCTTATGGTTCTCGCCCTGAAGGTGGGCAATGCCACCACCGTGAGCGCTGCCGATGGCTATCGTGTCACGGCCGAATTCGACAACATCGGCGGCCTCAAGCCGCGCGCGCCGGTGAAGAGCTCCGGCGTGGTGGTCGGGCGCGTGGAGCGCATCGAACTGGATACGCGCAAGTTCGTCGCCCGGGTCACGCTGCGCCTGGACAGACGCTACGATTTCCCGGCCGATTCCTCGGCCTCCATCCTGACCGCCGGGCTGCTGGGCGAGCAGTACGTGGGGCTGGAGGGCGGCGGTGACGAAAAGCTCCTCAAGGATGGTGACCGCGTGACGATCACGCAGGGGGCCATGATTCTGGAGCGCATGATTGGGCGCTTCCTGTACGGCAAGGCTGCCGAGGGGCCCCAGCCCGAGAAATGAACCCCCGCCCGCGGCCGCTGTGCCGGCGCCCGGGCCTTTGCTGGAGAACAGTCATGACGACGACACCGATGCTTCCTGGCCGCAGCCTGGCCGCTCTGGCCCTGTTGGCCCTCGGTCTCGCCGGCGCGCCGGCGCGTGCCCAAGTGGTACCGCCCGACGAACTGGTGCGCTCCACCTCCGAGCAAGTGCTCAAGATGGCCGCCGAAGACACCGGCGCCAAGAACGGCAGCACGGCCAAGCTGGTGGAGTTGATCGAAACCCGCGTGGTGCCGCACTTCGACATGAGGAAGGTCACGCGGCTGGCGGTGGGCAGGCCGTGGCGCGAGGCCACGCCCGAGCAGCAGGCCACACTGGTGCGCGAGTTCCAGAACCTGCTGGTGCGCTCCTACGCCGCTGCCTACACCGCCTATCGCCAGGTGAAGGTGGAGGTGCCCCCCGTGAAGCTGACCGGCGGCGAGGAGGAGGTGGTCGTGAAGACCCGCATCCTGCTGCCGGGTGGTGCGCCGCCAGTGGGTGTGGATTACGCCATGGGCCGTTCCGATGCCGGCTGGAAGGTCTTCAACGTCACCGTGGACGGCGTGAGCCTGGTCACGACCTACCGTAACGAGTTCGCTGCCCAGATTCAGAACGGCGGCATCGACGGACTGATCGGCTACCTTCGGGAGCGCAACGCCCGGGTCGGACGGCCGGCGGCGAAATGAGCGCTGTGTTGCACGAGGGCCGGCTGGTCATCTCGGGGCCGGTCACGCTGCAGACCGTGGAGGCGCTGGTTGCGCGTGGCGACGCCCTGATCCGCGAGGGCGCTAGGGTAGTGGATCTGTCCGGGGTGGCGGAGGTGGATTCGGCGGCGCTCGCCATGTTGCTCCACTGGATCCGCGCCGCCCGTGGCGCCGGCCGCACGCTGGCTGTGGACCACGCCCCGGACTCGCTGCGCAGCCTGGCGAGGCTCTACGACCTGGAAGCGCTCGTGTTTGGCGCGGGAGCGCCTTGACCCCAGCCATTGAAGTCAGCGGGCTGGGCAAGCGCTACGGTGGTGTGCAGGCGCTCGACGGTGTTGACCTTGAGGTGGCGCAGGGCGAGTTCTTCGCGCTTCTGGGCCCCAACGGCGCAGGCAAGACCACCCTGATCAGCATTCTCGCCGGGCTGGCGCGCCCCGATCGCGGCGAGGCCAGGGTGATGGGCCATCACGTGGTGCGCGACTATCGCGCGGCGCGGCGCGCCCTGGGAGTGGTGCCCCAGGAGTTGGTGTTCGACCCCTTCTTCACCGTGCGCGAGACGCTGCGCATCCAGAGCGGCTACTTCGGGCTGACCCACAACGACGCCTGGATCGACGAGATCCTCGATCACCTGGACCTCACCGCCAAGGCCAACGCCAACATGCGCACCCTTTCCGGGGGCATGAAGCGCCGTGTGCTGGTGGCCCAGGCCCTGGTGCACCGCCCGCCGGTGATCATCCTCGACGAACCCACCGCCGGCGTGGACGTGGAATTGCGCCAGGGTCTGTGGGCCTTCATCCGGCGCTTGAATCAGGCCGGTCACACCATCGTGCTAACCACTCACTACCTGGAGGAGGCCGAGACCCTGTGCTCGCGGGTGGCCATGCTCAAGTCGGGGCGGGTGGTGGCGTTGGACACCACGGCCAACCTGCTCGCGGGGTTGTCGGGCGTGCACCTCAAGGTGCGGCTCGAACCCGACCGCCTGCCCGAGGCGCTGCGCGCCCGGGCCCTGCCGGTCTCGGGCGGACTCCAGGTGATTGCCCTGGAACGCGCCGCCCTGGTGGCCGACGCGCTGGCAGCGCTGCGCGCCGAAGGCATCCAGGTGCTGGATGTGCAGCTCGAGCAGCCCGACCTCGAAGAGGCTTTCCTGCGGCTGGTGGGGCGCGAGGAGCGCGCGGCGTGAGCGGTTTTCTGACCCTGTTGCGCAAGGAGCTGCTGCGCTTCTGGAAGGTGGCCTTCCAGACCGTCGCCGCGCCCATCCTCACCGCGGCGCTCTATCTGCTGGTGTTCTCCCACGTGTTGGAGGCTCACGTGCAGGTCTATCCGGGTGTTTCCTACACTGCCTTCCTGGTGCCTGGGCTGGCGATGATGTCGTTGCTGCAAAACGCGTTTGCCAATACCTCTTCGTCGCTGATCCAGTCCAAGATCACCGGCAACATCGTGTTCGTGCTGCTCACGCCCCTGTCCCATGCCGAGCTGTACTGGGCCTACATCTGCGCCGCCGTGGTGCGCGGGGTGATGGTGGGGGCCGGCGTGTTCGCCGTTACCCTCATCACCGGGCCGGTGCCCTTGCCTCATCCGCTGTGGGCGGCGGCCTTCGCTGTGCTTGGCGGGGGCATCCTGGGCGCTCTTGGGCTCATCGCCGGCATCTGGGCGGACAAGTTCGACCAGCTGGCGGCTTTCCAAAACTTCGTCATCGTGCCGCTCACGTTCCTCTCGGGGGTGTTCTACTCGGTGCACTCCCTGCCGCCCTTCTGGCAGGCCGCCTCCCACCTCAACCCGTTCTTCTACATGATCGACGGCTTTCGCTACGGCTTCTTCGGCGTGTCCGACATCGCGCCGCTTACCGGCCTTTGCATTGTGGGGGCTACTTTCGGCGGCTTATCATTCGTCTCGCTGCGGTTGCTGCGCAGCGGCTGGAAACTGCGCTCCTGAAGGCCCCCGCGAGCGCGCCCTCTCCCCTCTTTCGGTTCGCCCCATGCTCAGTCCCGACACCGTCCGCCAGTACATCGCCGACAACCTGCCCTGCGAACACCTTGAAGTGAGCGGCGATGGCGCGCACTTCGAGGCCGTGATCGTGAGCACCCAGTTCACAGGCAAGAACCGCGTGCAACGCCATCAGGAGGTCTACAAGGCTTTGGGCGAACGCATGCGCGAGGAGATTCACGCCCTGTCCATGCAGACCCTCACGCCGGACGAGTGGCGCGCGCGGGGCTGAGAGCCGGGCGTGGAAAAACTCAGCATCGAGGGCGGTGCGCCGCTCGAAGGTGAGGTGAGCATCTCGGGTGCCAAGAATGCCGCCCTGCCCATCCTGTGCGCCTCCATCCTCACCGCCGGCACCCTGCGGGTGGAGAACGTACCCAGACTGCGCGACGTCACCACCACCCTCAATCTGCTCGGGCAGATGGGCATGGAGCTGTCGCTGGACGACAAGCTCGGCCTGAGCCTGCGCGGCGACGGGCTGCACAGCGTGGTGGCGCCCTACGAGCTGGTGAAGACCATGCGAGCCTCCATCCTGGTGCTCGGGCCGCTGGTGGCGCGCTTCGGCGAAGCCAAGGTGTCGCTGCCGGGCGGCTGCGCCATCGGCGTGCGGCCGGTGGATCAACACATCAAGGGGCTGCGCGCGCTGGGCGCCGAAATCGACATCGAGCATGGCTACATCCATGCCCGCGCCGGGCGGCTGAAGGGCACGCGGCTGGTGATGGATCTGGTGACGGTCACCGGCACCGAAAACCTCATGATGGCGGCCTGCCTCGCGGAGGGCACCACGGTCATCGAGAATGCCGCCCGCGAGCCGGAGGTGGCCGATCTGGCCGACTGCCTCAATGCCATGGGCGCGCGGGTGGAGGGTGCAGGCGGCGACGTGATCACTGTGCATGGCGTGTCCGCGCTGCACGGTGCCACCCATCGCGTCATGCCCGACCGCATAGAGACCGGTACATTCCTCGCGGCCGTGGCCACTGCCGGCGGCCGGGTCACGGTGCGCGATTGCCTGCCCCGCAGCCTGGATGCCGTCACCGCCAAGCTGGCGGAGGCGGGCGCTCGCATCGAAACCGGCCCTGACTGGATGCGCATCGAGATGGAGCGCCGGCCCAGCGCCGTGAATCTGCGCACGGCTCCCTACCCGGCTTTCCCCACCGACATGCAGGCCCAGTTCATGACCTTGAATTGTGTGGCCGATGGCACCGCCACCATCACCGAGACCATCTTCGAGAATCGTCTGATGCACGTGCAGGAATTGCGGCGCCTGGGCGCGGCCATCGACGTGCAGGGCAACACGGCCATCATCCGTGGCGTGGACCGGCTGGAGGGCGCCGCCGTCATGGCCACCGACCTGCGCGCCTCGGCGAGCCTGGTGATCGCCGGGCTCGTGGCTCAGGGCACCACAACCGTGGACCGCATCTACCACCTGGATCGCGGCTACGAGCGCATCGAGGAGAAGCTGCGTCGGCTCGGCGCTCGGGTGCAGCGCATCTCCTGAGGGCGCCTTCGCGCCCGGCTCCGGTAGAATCCGCTCCCCTTTGCCACACCCGCCGCGCTCGCCGTGAAAGGCATCACCATTGCCCTGTCCAAGGGCCGCATCTTCGAGGAAACCGCGCCCTTGCTGGCGGCCGCGGGCATTCGCGCGGCCGAGGACCCGGAGCGCTCGCGCAAGCTGATTCTCCCCACCAACCGGTCCGATGTGCGTATTCTCATCGTGCGTGCCTCGGATGTGCCCACCTATGTCCAGCACGGTGCCGCCGACCTGGGGATCGCCGGCCGTGACGTGCTCATGGAACATGGCGGCGCCGGCCTGTATCAGCCGCTCGACCTGGGCATCGCCCGCTGCCGGATGATGGTGGCCGTGCCAGAAGGCTTCGATTACGCCCTGGCGGTGAAACAGGGGGCCCGGCTGCGGGTGGCCACCAAGTACCTGCGCACTGCCAGCGAGCACTTCGCTGCCAAAGGGGTGCACGTGGAGCTCATCAAGCTGTACGGCTCCATGGAATTGGCGCCGCTGGTGGGCCTGGCGGACGCCATCGTCGATCTGGTCTCCAGCGGCAACACGCTGCGCGCCAATCATTTGGTGGCAGTGGAGGAAATAGCGCCGGTGTCGGCGCGGCTGGTGGTGAACCAGGCCGCGCTCAAGCTGCGGCGCCCGTTGCTGCAGCCGGTGATCGAAGCCTTCGCCACCGCCGTGCGCACGGCCGCGGAGGCGGCATGAACGTCACGCGCCTCGATTCCTCGGCGCCTGGCTTCGAGGCCGGGCTTGGCCGCCTGCTGGCATTCGAAGCCAGCCAGGACCCCGGCGTGGAGGACACGGTGCGCGCCATCCTGGCCGATGTGCGGGCCCGGGGCGACGCGGCGCTGCTGGAATACACGCGCCGTTTCGACCGCGTGCAGGCCGAGTCGGTGGCGGCGCTGGAGATTCCATCGGCAGCGCTGCGCGACGCACTCACCACCCTGCCGGCGGCGCGCCGCGAGGCGCTGGAACAGGCAGCGGCGCGCATTCGCCGCTATCACGAGCGTCAGGCAGCCCCCTCATGGTCGTTCACCGACGAAGACGGCACGGTGCTGGGCCAGCAGGTGACGCCCCTGGACCGGGTGGGCATTTACGTTCCGGGCGGCAAGGCGGCCTATCCCTCCAGCGTGCTCATGAATGCCTTGCCCGCGCGCGTGGCGGGCGTGGGCGAAGTGGTCATGGTGGTGCCAACACCCGGCGGTGAGCGAAACCCTTTGGTGCTGGCGGCGGCGGCCCTCGCTGGTGTGGACCGCGTGTTCGCCCTGGGCGGTGCCCAGGCCGTGGCCGCGCTTGCCTGGGGCACTGACACCGTGCCCGCTGTTGACAAGATCGTGGGACCGGGCAACGCCTGGGTAGCGGCGGCCAAACGTCAGGTGTTCGGGGTGGTGGGCATCGACATGGTGGCGGGGCCGTCCGAAATCCTCGTCATCAGCGACGGCAGCGTGCCAGCCGATTGGCTTGCCATGGATCTGTTTTCCCAGGCCGAGCATGACGAACTGGCCCAGGCGGTGCTTCTCACGCCCGATGCTGCGCACCTCGAGGCAGTGGCTGCCGCCATGCAGGCGCAGATCGATGCCATGCCGCGCCGCGACGTGATCCGAGCCTCGCTGGAGCGGCGCGGGGCCCTGGTGAAGGTGCGCGACCTGGCCGAGGCGTGCCGGCTGGCCAACCGCATGGCGCCCGAGCACCTGGAACTGGCGGTGCAAGAGCCTGGCGCGTGGGTCGGTCAACTGCGCCACGCCGGCGCCATTTTCATGGGCCGTCACTCCTGCGAGGCCCTGGGGGACTACTGCGCCGGACCCAATCATGTGCTGCCCACGGCGCGCACCGCGCGTTTCTCCTCGCCCCTGGGTGTGTACGACTTCCAGAAGCGCACCAGCCTGATTCACGCCTCCGCCCGGGGTGCGGCGCGGCTGGGGCTTATTGCCGGCGAGCTGGCCGATGGCGAGGGTCTGCCGGCCCACGCGGCCTCGGCCCGGCTGCGCGCCGCTGCATCGTGACCGATCCCGTTGCCAGCGGTGGCCTCGACGGCCCGCTTTCCGCTGCTGCTTCCCCCGCCTCGGTGCTGCGCCCCGAGGTGCTGGCCCAGAGCGCCTACCATGTGGCCGATGCCCGGGGCATGGTGAAGCTCGATGCCATGGAAAACCCCTACCCGCTGCCCGAAGTGGTGCGCGAGGCGGTGGCAAGGCGGCTGGCGGAGGTGGCGGTGAACCGCTATCCCGACGCCGCTTGCCATGAACTCAAGCAGCGGCTGCGCGCCGCCGCCGGGGTTCCGGCGGATGCCGGGTTGCTGCTGGGCAACGGGTCGGACGAAATCATCCAGATGCTGGCCTTGGCCGTGGCGCGGCCTGGCGCGGTGATCCTGGGCGTGGAACCTTCCTTCGTCATGTTCCGGCTGCTGGCGGGCCTGGCCGGGGCGCGTTGGGTGGGTGTGCCGCTGCGCGCCGATTTCAGCCTGGATGAAACCGCCCTGCAGGAGGCCATCGAGCGCCACCGGCCTGCGCTGGCGCTGCTTGCCTATCCCAACAACCCCACGGGCAACCTGTTCGACCGTGCCGTGCTGGAGCGTGTCATCGCCCGGCTACCGGGGCTGGCGGTGGTGGACGAGGCCTATCAAGCCTTCGCTGGCGACAGCTTCGCCGATGCGCTGGCGCGCTTTCCGAATCTGCTGGTGATGCGGACGCTCTCCAAGCTTGGACTGGCTGGACTGCGGCTGGGCTATCTCATGGGCAGTCCGGCCTGGATCGGCGAACTGGAAAAACTGCGCCTCCCGTACAACATCAATGCGCTCACCCAGGCGGCGGCCACGGCGATTCTGGAACACCCCGAGGTGCTCGAAGGCCAGGCCGCGGCGCTGCGCGCGGCGCGCGGCGAACTGGCCGCTGCCCTTGAGCGCCTGCCGGGGGTTACGGTGTTCCCCAGTGCCGCCAATTTTTTGTTGCTGCGGGTGAAGTCCGCGCCGCGGGTGTTCGATGCGCTGAAGGCGCGCGGCGTGCTGGTGAAGCTGGCCGACGGCAGCCACCCGCTGATGGAAGGGTGCCTGCGGGTGACGGTAAGCACCCCGGAGGAGAACCGCTTGTTCCTGCAAGCGCTGGATGAATCCCTGCTGTCATGAGTACCGCCATGTCCCACACTTCCCCCATCCGCCGCGCTGAAGTGGAACGCGCCACGCTGGAGACGCGCATCCGCGCCGGCATTGCGCTGGAAGGCAGCGGCCGCGCGCAATTGTCCACCGGCATCGGTTTCTTCGACCACATGCTCGAGCAGATCGCCCGCCATGGACTGTTCGACCTGGAGATCGAGGCCAGCGGCGATCTGCACGTGGATGGTCACCACACTGTGGAGGACGTGGGCATCACCCTGGGCCAGGCCTTCGCGAAGGCCGTGGGCGACAAGGAGGGTGTGCGCCGCTATGGCCACGCTTATGTGCCGTTGGACGAGGCGCTCTCGCGGGTGGTGGTGGACCTCTCCGGCCGGCCGGGCCTGCAATTTCGCGGTGAGTTCACCCGCGCCATGATCGGCACCCTCGAAACCCAGCTTGTGTATGAATTTTTCCAGGGTTTCGTGAATCACGCCGCGGTCACGCTGCATGTGGACATGCTCCATGGCGTGAATGCCCATCACCAGTGCGAAACCGTGTTCAAGGCCTTCGGCCGGGCGCTGCGCATGGCCGTGGAACTGGATCCGCGCGCCGCCGGTGTGCTGCCCTCCACCAAGGGCAGTTTGTAGCGCCATGGACGTGGCGGTGGTGGACTATGGAATGGGTAACCTGCGCTCAGTGGCGAAGGCCCTTGAGCACGTGGCCCCGGGCTGCGTGGTGCGGGTTACGGACCGGCCAGAGGAGATCGATGCCGCGGAGCGGGTGGTTTTTCCCGGGCAAGGCGCCATGCCCGATTGCATGCGTGAGCTGGATGCCCGGGGATTGCGCGCGGCGGTGCTGCACGCCGCCGCCCACAAGCCCTTCCTGGGCATCTGCATCGGGCTGCAGATGCTGTTTGAACGCAGTGAAGAAGGCCACGTGGCGGGGTTGGGAATTCTTCCTGGCCGGGTGCGGCGCTTTGCGGCCGAGGGCCTGGTGGCCGCCGATGGTCGGCGCCTGAAGGTGCCCCACATGGGCTGGAACCGTGTGCACCAGGCCCGGGCGCATCCGCTTTGGGCTGGAATCCCGGAGGGTGAGCGCTTCTATTTCGTGCACAGTTATGTGGTCGAGCCGGCCGATCCGGAGCTGGTGGCCGGCACCACTGACTACCCCGGGCCGTTTACCTGCGCTGTGGCGAAGGCTAGACTGTTCGCCGTTCAGTTCCATCCCGAAAAAAGTCATGCTGGCGGACTGAAGCTGCTGTCCAATTTCATGTCCTGGGATCCTGAATCGTCCCGGTGACCGCAAACGGATCGCCTGCCCCGTCCCCCCACCGCCTTCATGCCGCACCGCGCGGCAGCAAAACGCCCAGGCACCCCATGCTCATCATCCCGGCCATCGACCTCAAGGACGGTCACTGCGTCCGTTTGCGCCAAGGCGAGATGGACCGCGCCACGGTGTTTTCCGAAGATCCGGGCGCCATGGCGCGCCATTGGGTCGATCAGGGGGCGCGCCGCCTGCATCTGGTTGACCTCAATGGCGCCGTGGCCGGGCGGCCGCTCAATGAGCCGGCTGTGAAAGCCATCCTGCGCTCGGTGGGCGACAGCATTCCCGTGCAGTTGGGCGGCGGCATACGCGACCTCGACACCATCGAGCGCTATCTCGACGACGGCATCTCGTACGTGATCATCGGCACGGCCGCCGTCAAGACCCCGGGTTTCCTGCACGACGCCTGTTACGCGTTTCCGGGCCACATCATGGTCGGCCTCGACTGCCGCGACGGCAAAGTGGCGGTGGAGGGGTGGTCCAAGCTCACCGGCCATGATGCGCTCGACCTGGCGCTCAAGTTCCAGGACTACGGCGTGGAGGCCATCATCCATACCGATATCGGGCGTGACGGCATGATGAACGGGGTCAACGTGGAGGCTACCGTGGCGCTCGCACGGCAGTTGTCGGTGCCTGTCATTGCCAGTGGCGGTGTCACCGACCTGGAGGACGTGCGCCGACTGTGCGCGGTGCAGTTCGAGGGTATCAACGGCGCAATCGCCGGCCGAGCGCTCTACGAGGGCCGGCTCGATCTGGCGGCGGCCCAGAAGCTTGCCGACGAGCTGGGCGGCTGACGCGTCCGCACCAGCGCCACGCGCTCTGCGCCGCCATCCCACCATGGGCCTTGCCACCCGCATCATTCCTTGCCTGGACGTGGACCGCGGCCGCGTGGTGAAAGGCGTCAATTTCACGGGCCTGCGCGACGCGGGCGATCCGGTGGAGGTGGCGCGCCGCTACGACGAACAGGGCGCCGACGAGATCGCCTTCCTCGACATCACCGCCAGCTCCGATGGGCGCAACACCATCGTGCACGTGGTGGAGCAGGTGGCAGAGCAGGTGTTCATCCCGCTCACCGTGGGCGGCGGGGTTCGCAGCGTGGCCGATATCCGTCGCCTTCTCAACGCCGGCGCCGACAAGGTGAGCATCAACACCGCCGCAGTGCAGGACCCAGGGTTCGTGGCCGAGGCGTCGGGTTTTTTCGGCGCACAGTGCATCGTTGTGGCGGTGGATGCGAAGCGCGTGCCCGGCGAAGGTGCGCCGCGCTGGGAAGTGTTCACCCACGGCGGCCGCCGTGGCACGGGTCTGGATGCCGTGCTCTGGGGCCGGCGCATGCAGGCCGCGGGCGCGGGCGAGATTCTGCTCACCAGCATGGATCGGGACGGCACTCGCCAGGGCTTCGACCTGGAGTTGACACGGGCGTTTTCCGACGCCCTCGATGTGCCCATCATCGCCAGCGGTGGTGTTGGCACGCTGGAGCATCTGGCCGACGGAGTGTGCCAGGGCCGTGCCGACGCGGTATTGGCGGCCAGCATTTTCCATTATGGCGAGCACACCATCGGTGCGGCCAAGCGCTTTCTGGCCGCCCGCGGCATCGAGGTGAGGCAGGTGCCATGAGCGACTGGCTCGATGAAGTGAAATGGGATGCCGCCGGGCTCGTACCTGCCATCGCTCAGGATGTCCACAGCGGACGGGTGCTGATGGTGGCGTGGATGAACCGCGAGGCTCTTGCGCGCACCGCCAGCACCGGTGAAGCGCACTACTGGTCGCGCTCGCGCGGCCGTCCTTGGCACAAGGGCGAGGAATCGGGCCATGTGCAGCGCGTTCGAGAGTTGCGACTGGACTGCGACGGCGACGTTATCCTGCTGGCGGTGGAGCAGGCTGGCGGCATTGCCTGCCACACCGGCAGGGAGCACTGCTTCTTCCGCCGCTTGCGCGGCGAGGTCTGGGAAAGCACCGAGCCGGTGTTGCAGGACCCGGCGCGCATCTACGGCAAGCCGGCGACCAACTCGGGTGTGGCGTGAACGAGCTCTCCAGCGTGCTGCAGCGCCTGTCGCAGACTCTCGAGGCGCGAAAAGGCGCCGACCCGGGCAGCTCCTACGTGGCCGGGCTGTATGCGCGCGGCACCGACGCCATCCTCAAGAAGATCGGCGAGGAGGCCACCGAGACCGTTCTGGCCGCCAAGGGTGGTGATAAACTCCAGCTTGTTCGCGAGACAGCCGACCTTTGGTTCCATTGCCTGGTCATGCTAGCCCACGCCGGGCTCGGCCCGGAAGACGTGCTCGTGGAACTGCAGCGCCGCGAGGGCACGTCTGGCATCGACGAGAAGGCGTCGCGGACGAGCCCCTGAAGCGCCCGGTTCCCGGGCGCGGCCAGCCACGAAGATGAGCACCGACAACTGCATTTTCTGCAAGATCGTCCTCGGCGAGATTCCATGCCGCAAGGTCTACGAAGACGATGAACTGTTGGCATTCCACGATATCCACCCGGTGGCGCCCGTGCATTTTCTGGTGGTGACCAAGGAGCATATCGACTCCATGGCGCACCTCGACACGCGCCACGCGGGGGTGATGGGGCGCATGATGGTAATGGTGCATGGCCTTGCGGCGCAGCAGGGTTCCACTGACGGTTTTCGCATCGTTTGCAATACCGGGCGGGTGGGCCGCCAGGATGTTTTTCACCTGCACGTGCATGTGCTCGGAGGGCCCGGGCCGCTGCCGGGCATGATCGCGCGAGCCTGATTGGCGCGCGCTTCGCAAAAGGAGAATTGCAATGGGTAGCTTCAGCATCTGGCATTGGCTGATCGTTCTGGTGGTGGTGGTGCTCATCTTCGGCACCAAGAAGCTGCGCAACCTCGGCCAGGATCTGGGCGGTGCCGTGAAGGGCTTCAAGGAAGGCATGAAGGGCGACGAGGACGCCAAGGCAGCCGGCAAGCTCGAAAGCGCCGGCGCGGGCCAGACCATCGACGCCGAGGTCAAGGACAAGTCCAGGTCCTAAGGCAGGCCGCGCGGGAGAGGGTGTGTTCGATTTCAGTTTCGGCGAGTTGATGGTCATCGGCGTGGTGGCGCTGGTGGTCATCGGGCCGGAGAAGCTTCCCAAGGTGGCGCGCACCGGCGGGGCGCTTTTCGGGCGCTTGCAGCGCTACGTCTCGGACGTGAAGGCCGACATCAATCGCGAGATCGAAGCCTCCGAGCTGAAGGAATTGCAGTCCACCATGAATGACGCCGCGCAGTCTATCCAGCAGACGGTCAGTTCCCAGGCAACCGAGATCCAGCAGGAGATTCGCAAGACCGAAGAAGAATTCAACCGCCTTTCCAACCCGCTGTTGCACTTTGGGTTGGCTGGCTCTGGCGCCACGGGGGCTGGCGCGGCCGCCGGGGGTGCGGACGAACCAGCCGTGGGGCCTGCGGGCACTGAGCCCGAGGCGTCTGCGCAGCTTGAGCTCGGACTTGGCACGGCGGATGCCGCCGCGGCTGCGGAAACCCCCCCACCCCCAAACTCGCTGCGACAGGCCTAGGGCGATAGCCACCCGGTATCGCCCGTCCGGCCGCGGACGCAGTCCATGAGCGACAACGAATCCTTCCTGACCCACCTGATCGAGCTGCGCGACCGGCTTACGCGCGCGTTGATCGCAGTGTTGGTGGTGTTCTTGTGCCTTTTCCCCTTTGCCTCTGACCTGTTCGACCTGCTCGCAAAGCCGCTCATGAGCGTGCTGCCCGAGGGCTCGAAGATGATCGCCACGGGGGTGGTGGCACCCTTCATCATTCCCGTGAAGGTGGCGTTGGTTTTGGCGCTTGGCGTCGCACTGCCCTATGTGCTCTACCAGGCTTGGGCTTTCGTGGCGCCGGGTCTGTACCGGCATGAGAAGCGCTTCGCCATGCCTATGCTTGTGGCAAGCGTGGTGCTGTTCTTTGCTGGCGTCGCCTTTTGCTATTTCTTCGTGTTCGGCGTGGTGTTCAAGTTCGTGTACTCCATTGCGCCCAAAAGCATCAATGTGGCTCCGGATATCGACAACTATTTCAGCTTCGTGCTGGGAATGTTCGTTGCTTTCGGCGTGACATTCGAAGTGCCTATCGCCGTTATCCTGCTGGTCAAGATGGGTTTCGTTTCAGTGGCTAAACTGCGCGAGATACGGCCTTATGTGATCGTGGGCGCTTTCGTGGTCGCCGCCGTGGTGACGCCGCCAGACGTGTTGTCGCAGATCATGCTGGCAATACCGCTATGGGTGCTCTACGAGGCCGGCATCGTGGCAGCGGCGCTCATGATGCGCGGCAAACCCGCCCAACAATCTCCCGACGCCACCTGAGCATCTCTTGCAGCGCTGTTCAAGACCGGCCGGCAGGTGGTATTCCAGGAGGGTAGAAACGACGTGGCGTTTTTCTTGGAAGATCCTGCCGCATAGCGCTGCGGAGCGCCCGCTTCCGTAAAGAGGTGCCAGCAGAGTTGGGACGGGTTGATCTTTCCGCAGAACAGCAGCGGTGACGGGTCCGGCGCCTGGTCACTCTTGGGGTTGTGCTGGGCGGGACGTGCGCGGTCGTCTTCCAACCGACACCCTAACCTCCACGACCTTGCCGGCGCGCATCAGTTTGAGCGTGGCGAGCTTGCCGGGCTGAAGTGCCGCCACGAGATTGAGCATGTCGGAGGAATCGCCCACCGGCTTGCCCTCCACTTCCATCAGTACATCGCCGGTCTTGATACCCGCACGATCTGCCGGACTGGAGCGCAACACGCCCGAGATCAATGTGCCCCGGGTAGAAGGCAGCCGAAACGACTCGGCCAGTTCAGCAGTGACATCCTGCACCTCCACGCCGATCCAGCCGCGGGTGACAGAACCGGTGGTGATGATCTGGTCCATGACCTGGCGCGCGATGCTGACGGGGATGGCGAAGCCGATCCCAAGGTTGACCCCGGTACGAGAGTAGATGGCGCTGTTGATACCCACCAAGTTTCCCGCTGCGTCCACCAGTGCGCCTCCGGAGTTGCCAGGGTTGATGGCTGCATCCGTCTGGATGAAGTTCTCGAAGGTATTGATGCCCAGATGGCTGCGGCCCAGGGCGCTTACGATCCCCATCGTGACGGTTTGGCCCACGCCGAAGGGGTTGCCGATGGCGAGCACAACGTCACCCACGGCGAGCGAGTCCTGGCCGCCGAAGGTAATGGCGGTGATGTCTTTCGCTTCGACCTTGAGTACTGCAAGATCGCTGTCGGGGTCGGCGCCCACGATCCTCGCAGCCAGCTTGCGGCCATCGGCCAACGCCACCTCTATCTCGTCGGCGGTTTCGATGACGTGGTGATTGGTGATGATGAATCCCTCGGCGCTGGCGATCACGCCGGAACCCAGGCTGGATGCGCGCTGCGTTTCGGGTTCGAGCCGATCCCCAAAGAAACGGCGGAACAAGGGGTCGTCCATGAAGGGGTGCCGCGACTGCTTAACTTCCTTGCTGGTAAATATATTCACCACGGCGGGCATGGCCTTGCGAGCCGCCGGGCTGTAGGAGTTGGCGCCCGTGCCCGCTGTTGACGCTGTAGCCGCCCTGCTGGGTGGTTCGCGCACGGTCACTGCGTTGCTGCCGCGGGCAAGGATCAACAAGTCGGGCCGCAAGGTGGAAACCACAAACATCACCGCCAGGGAGACCGTTACGGCTTGGGCGAAAACGAGCCAGATTCTGCGCATGGCGAGGGGAGGCTTGAGGGTTACATGGATAGCGGCGTGTAGGCCGTCGAGCGCTGAGGCTCAATTATCGTCCCTGGCCGCTTCTGCGGGAAGCTTGAACAATGCAGGTTTGACAGCCGTTTATGCATCGAATACGATCCAGGGCTTTCGGTCGCCGTCCGGTGGCCGGGCGTTGTCGCTTACGTCGGACTGTTCGCTCAAATGAAAACTTTTTCTGCCAAGCCTTTGGAAGTGCAGCGTGACTGGTTTGTGGTGGATGCCTCCGGACTCGTGCTCGGACGTTTGGCCTCCCAGATTGCGCACCGCCTGCGCGGCAAGCACAAGGCGATATTCACACCCCATGTGGACACCGGCGATTTCATCGTTGTGGTGAATGCCGACAAGCTTAAGGTTACGGGCCGCAAAGCCGAGCAAAAGCAGTATCACCGGCACAGCGGTTTTCCCGGTGGTATCACCACCACCAACTTCGGCAAGCTGCACGCACGGTTTCCCGGGCGCGTGTTGGAAATTGCGGTCAAGGGCATGTTGCCGAAGGGCCCGCTTGGATACTCCATGCTCCGGAAACTAAAAGTGTACGCGGGTCCTTCCCATCCTCACTCTGCGCAGCAGCCCCGTGCGCTGACTCTGCAGTAGACGTCTCCCAGGAATCCTCATGCCAGTCCAGTACAACTATGGCACCGGCCGGCGCAAGAGCGCTGTTGCCCGTGTGTTCATCAAGCCCGGCAAGGGCAGCATCCAGGTCAACGGTAAGCCTGTTGACGTGTTCTTTTCCCGCGAGACCAATCGCATGGTAGTGCGTCAAGCGCTTGAACTTACCAGCAATTCGAGCACGTTCGACATCCTGGTCAATGTGCAGGGCGGCGGTGAGTCAGGTCAGGCCGGTGCGGTACGTCACGGCATAGCCCGTGCATTGGTGGATTACGATGCAGCCCTCAAAGGATCGTTGCGCAAGGCAGGGCTCATAACGCGTGATGCCCGTGAAGTGGAGCGCAAGAAAGTTGGCTTGCACAAGGCGCGTCGTCGCAAGCAGTTCTCCAAGCGTTGACGCCCGGCGGTTGTCCGGCACCCTGCCAAAAGGCCGCCCCAGGGCGGCCTTTTTGCTGGCGGGGCTTCAGCGTCATTGGGGTGTCTTTTGTTTGAAGTAACGGGGAAGCACCAAGGAGAACAATGAGCATGGGTAGACCAGCGAAGATCGGCATTGTGGGCGGCACCGGGTACACAGGGGTGGAATTGCTCCGGTTGTTGGTGCGCCATCCGAGTGTCGAGCTCGTATCCATCACCTCCCGGGCGGAGGCGGGGACGCCGGTGGCCGCTTTGTTTCCAAACCTGCGCGGCTTCGTGGACCTGGCTTTCAGCGATCCGGGCCAGGCTGAGCTGGAAAAGTGCGACTTGGTTTTCTTCGCCACCCCCAACGGAGTGGCCATGCAACAGGCGCGCGCTCTGTACGATGCCGGGGTACGAATCGTGGACTTGGCGGCCGACTTCCGACTGAAGGATCTCGCCCAGTGGCAAGAGTGGTACGGCATGCCCCACGCGTGTCCGGAGTTGTTGGCTAAGGCTGTATATGGGCTTGTGGAGGTCAACCGCGAGGCGGTACGAGAGGCTCGTATCGTGGCGAATCCTGGTTGTTATCCCACAGCGGTACAGTTGGGCCTCATCCCATTGGTGCGATCCGGGCAAGCCGATCTGGCAAGTCTCATCGCTGACGCCAAGTCAGGAGTGAGCGGCGCGGGGCGCAAAGCCGAGACCCATATCCTGTTTGCCGAGGCTGCCGACAGCTTCAAGGCCTACGGGGTGCCTGGGCACAGACATTTGCCGGAGATCCGCCAAGGCCTCGAGGCGGTCGCAGGCCGCCCGGTGGGCTTGACCTTCGTGCCTCACCTCGTGCCAATGGTCCGCGGTATCCACGCCACTCTCTACGCCCAGGTGCCAGCCACCACGGACGTACAGACCTTGTACGAGCAGGCTTGGGGCGGCGAGGCCTTTGTTGATGTGCTGCCAAAGGGCAGCCATCCCGACACACGCTCCGTGCGCGGGGCCAACATCTGCCGCATCGCCGTTCACAGACCTGGTGGGGGCGACACGGTGGTGGTGCTCTCGGTCATCGACAACTTGGTGAAGGGCGCAGCGGGCCAGGCGGTGCAGAACATGAACCTGATGCTGGGTTTTCCCGAGACCCTGGGCCTCGAAGCACCAGCTCTTCTGCCGTGAATCCCCTGCGTTCCCTGCGTCGGCGCTTCGGAATCCGCGCTTCGAAAGTATCCGTGCGCCCGCATGTGGGTTGGCACTGGCGGTTGCTGGTCCTTGGGATGGTGCTGGTGGTGGTGTGCTTTATTGCCTGGAGTACTTTCGATGTGGGGCGGCAGTTGGCGGGCTTTGACATTGGCCTGAACGCGAAGCGGCAGGAACAGTTGAGCCTACACGTCAGTCAGCTCCAGGCAGAGGTTGAGGAATTGCGCCGCGGTCAGGCCGCCACGGAACGGCAACTGGAGATGGACTCCGCCACGCGGCAGACTCTGGTGCAGCAAGTGAACAGCCTGAATGAGGAGAATGCGAGCCTCAAGGAAGACCTGGCTTTCTTTCAGTCGCTAATGGTTCAGGAGGATCAGGGCGCCATTACCATCAGCCGGTTTCGCGTAGAGCCTGACGCGCTGCCCGGAGA
>Ga0209990_10000117_pt1 | contig 77312 bp, 75 predicted proteins | sample NOAtaG_6_FD_187304 | JGI IMG/M metagenome (GOLD analysis project Ga0209990, IMG submission 187304) | Freshwater lake microbial communities from Lake Erie, under a cyanobacterial bloom - NOAA_Erie_Diel5S_2200h metaG (SPAdes) (version 2) | ecosystem: Environmental > Aquatic > Freshwater > Lake ... | reverse complement strand
ACGGTATTTTGATTGTCAAACCTTAAGTGTGAAATTGTGCGATCGCTATGCTTAAACACATCAGCATCAAAGGCTTTAAATCAATTAAAGAACTAGATTTAGATTTATCTCCCATCAACGTTTTAATTGGCGCGAATGGTTCAGGTAAATCTAATTTTATTTCTTTTTTTAAGCTATTGAATCGGATGATGCAATCTCCTGGTCAACTACAATTTTTTGTTGGTCAAGAAGGAGGAGCAAGTTCATTCTTATTTGATGGAGCAGCAGTTACACCACAAATTGAAGTTGAACTTAATTTTAAGTTAAAGAATCTTGATTTTGAGTTGATACAGAATCTTGATTTTGAGTTAAATAGTCTTAATCTTGACTATACGTTTAGACTTGATTATGCAGTGACAGATACTTTTGTATTTGGTAGAGAAGCATATGCTTATCTTGATTATCATCAGGCGAGTATTTTTGATTTCTTTTCAGAAGAAGATTTCCCTAAATCCAAGTTCAATAAGTATTGGATCTCACTAGATGAGACAGGCTATAAAGAATCTATATTAATTAATACTTCAAAAAACAAAACAATTAAAGAAAAGATATCTTCTGCCATAAAAAATATTGCTGCTTATCAGTTTCATGATACATCACAAACTTCTCGGTTTAAACAAAGATGGGATATTGATGACAACCAATTTCTTAAAGAGGATGCTGGAAATTTAGCACCATTTCTTTTAAGAATTAGGGAAAACGAACCTCGTTATTACCAAAGAATTTTAGAAACAATTAGGCAAATTGTTCCTTTTTTTGCTGATTTTATGTTTGCTCCTATGCGGAATACTGTACTTTTACAATGGCAGGAAATAGGCTCTGACCTGGTTTTTAGTCCTCATCAAGCATCGGATGGAACATTAAGAGCAATGGCTTTAGTAACGCTTTTACTCCAACCTCCTGACAGTCTCCCTAATATTTTAATTTTAGATGAGCCAGAACTAGGATTACATCCCTATGCTATTAACATTATTGGGGGCTTAATTAATAGTGTTGCTAATCGCTGTCAAGTAATTCTAGCGACACAATCACCGTTATTAGTGGATTGTTTTGAGCCAGAAGAAATTATTGTTGTTGAAAGAAATGACCGAGAATCTTATTTTAAAAGATTAGATTCATCATCTCTTACAGATTGGTTAGAAGAATATTCGTTATCTGAGCTATGGAATAAAAATGTTATCGGTGGGAGACCTAGCCGATGATTCGTTTAAACATTATTGTTGAAGGGCAAACAGAAGAATTATTTGTAAACAACACTTTGGTCGATCATTTAGGACAATTTCAAATTTCTACATCTGCTTGCCGCGTAACAACTAGTAAAGCTAAAGGCAAAAAAGGCGGATTAGAAAATTATGCAAAAGTTGAAAATGATATTAATCGCTGGCTAAAGCAACAAAGTAAACAAGATGCAAGATTTACAACTATGTTCGATCTATATGCTTTACCAAATGAATTTCCATCATTTGAGCAAGCTAATAAATTATTAGATCCTTATCATAAAGTTGGATTGTTAGAAACTGCTTTTGCAAATAGTATTAATGATAATCGTTTCATTCCATATATTCAGTTGCATGAAATTGAATCTTTGATTTTTACAAATTTAGAGGAGATATATAAAAGCTTTCCTGAATATGATACATACCAAAATGAAATCAATCGATTGTCCACAGAATGCAGTAGTTATTCATCTCCTGAACTAATTAATCAAGGAATAACTACGGCTCCTTCTAAGCGACTTGCAAAAGTTATCCCCAGATACGACAAATTAAAAACCACTTTAGCTCCTCAAGTAATCCAGAAAATTGGGTTGGTAAAAATCAGAGAAAAATGTCCACATTTTGATCAATGGGTAACACGTTTAGAGAGATTGGAAATTTGATGTTGTAAGCGGAATGTAAATCTGAGAAATGCAATACCAATTAGCCGCCAATAACAAAGTTACGTCCGAACTCTAGAGGCTATAATTACACTAAATCTCTACCGATGAGTAAACTTTATGACCCAAACTTTGACGCTAGAGTTGAATGACCAGTTTTTTGCTGCTATTCATCAGCAAGCACAAAGTATTGGTATTCCGCCAGAAAATTTAGTTGTAAAGCTGCTTGAACAAAACTTTTCCCAGATGTTCAAGCTCTTACCAAATGATGCAGAAAAAGAACGTAGAATATCGCAGTTTGAGCGTCATTTTGGAGAAATTGATCTAGGTATTGCTATGAATTTAGACAATGAAAGTATTGATGCTGACTTAGCAAAAGAATATGCCAGTAATCACGGGGACGAATAATGCTTCTCGATACATCAGGGTTGCTTTGCCTCCATTACAAAACTGAACCTCTCCACACGCAAGCTTGTAACGAATATAAAAAATCCGTAACCCGACTGACGCATAGCTATATCGTTGCTGAATATGTAGCCTTAGCTAACGCGAGAAGACTTCCGCGTGATTTCATGCTTACTTTCATCATTGATTTATTGGATAACCCAGATATAGAGACAGTTTGGATAAATGAACAGTTACATCGAGAAGCCGTTGAGCTATTAACTTTAAGACTGGATAAAACGTACTCTTTATGCGATGCAGTCAGCTTTGTTTTGATGAAGCAAAGAGGAATTACTGAAGCATTAACAACTGATCGCCACTTTGAGCAAGAAGGTTTTACTCGATTGTTGCGCCCAGAAACTTAAACGCATCCCCTAGCGATCGCCTACTATGCCAAAATGAGAACACTGACGATATTGATTTAGCCATGCAGCAGTTACTTTACATCGAGATCCCGACACCTCAAGTTGCAGCCGTGAAAACATGGCTCCAGACTGAGTACCAGTCTCCCTTTGGAAAAAAATCCGTTGCTAAGCATGGCTTTATCCTCGATCGCCAAAATCGCTCAGGAGCGATCGCGCAATTATCAGTATTTATCTGGACATTACAACGCACGACTTACCTCAAAATATTTCGATGGTCAGAGGAGGTCATGGATGGGGAAAAGGAATTTCTTGAGCATTTCACGAAAGCAGTGCGTCAAGCTTTTCCCTACGAATTTAAACAACTACCTGCGATCGCCCCGAATCAATCAATTTTTGAAGCCTTAGCTGAAGAGTATCCGCTTACGGTTAAATTCTTCCAACGCATTCCCAATGGCGAATATGATCTCAATCGCGTCTATTGGTGGGAAAAGCGCTGGCGGGAAAGTGTTAAGAATCCTGAAACTCCCAAACAGGTTATTTTTGAAGATTCACAAACTAATTCTGCGAAACCAGATTTAATCTATGACATCGTGTATCTGGGCGGAGCATTGGGCGCGATCCATGCGGCAATGATGGCGAAGTTAGGCTATCGCGTTTGCTTAGTGGAACGCATTCCCTTTGGACGGATGAATCGGGAATGGAATATTTCGCGTGCCGAATTTCAGAATCTTATTGATTTTGGACTCTTCACGAAGGAAGAATTTGAAGCGATGATTACGGCGGAATATGTCGATGGCTTTAACAAGTTTTTTGATAGTAATAATCCACCACATCTTAAGGCTAAGGTGCTACATACGCCTACGGTTTTAAATATTGCGATCGATACTAATCGTTTGTTGGAAATTTGTAGCAAGAAATTACATCAGTACGGAGCCGTAATTTGCGATCGCACCGAGTTCCAAAAGGTAGTTATTGGTGAAAATGACGCGACAATATTTGCTAAGAATTTGGAAACAGATACCGAGGTAATTCTCAATTCACGCTTGGTAATTGATGCGATGGGGTCGGCTTCTGCGATCGCACAGCAACTCAATGCTGGGCAAGCCTTTGATAGTGTCTGTCCGACTGTAGGCGCAGTTCTCGAAGGTTTTGATAAGCACGTTTGGGATTCCCAATATGGTGATGTTCTCTTTAGTCATGGCGATATTTCTCGAGGACGACAATTGATTTGGGAACTCTTTCCTGCGGAAAAGGATGAACTGACGATTTACCTATTCCATTATCACCAAGTCCATCCTGATAATCCAGGATCATTACTGGAAATGTATGAGGACTTTTTCACGATTTTGCCTGAATATCGTCGCTGTGATATGGAGAAATTAACTTGGAAGAAGGCGACCTTTGGATATATCACTGGACATTACAGCCTCAATGAGGATTCAAAAAAATGTGCCTTTGATCGCATTTTAGCGATCGGTGATGCAGCTTCTTTACAATCGCCCCTAGTCTTTACAGGCTTTGGTTCCCTTGTTCGCAATTTGCCCCGTTTAGCAACTTTACTGGATACGGCTCTTAAACATGATTTGCTCAGAGCCGATGATCTGAGCCAGATTAATGCCTATCAAAGCAATATTGCCGTTACTTGGCTATTTTCTAAGGGAATGATGGTTCCAACGGGAATGCACTTACCACCTGAGCGAGTGAACTCGATGCTAAATACTTTCTTTGGACTGCTTGCTGATGAACCACAACCTGTAAGCGATCGCTTTATCAAAGATCGGCTAGGATGGCTAATGTTTAACCGACTAGCCCTCATAGCAGCCTTTAAAAATCCGAAATTGGTAATTTGGATTTTGGAAATGGCAGGAATACAGGACTTGCTGAAATGGCTATCCAGCTATGGAGCCTTTACCCGTAATTCTTTTGCTAATGCGATTTTGGGTGGATGGATGCCCCAAATAGTCCGCAGTTGTCAAGCATGGCTAGAACCCACTAACCCTCGTCTGTGGCTGCGGTTGCTCAGTTGGAGTTATGCCATTAACTATTCCGTTGGTAAACCTCGCTAGATTTTCTAAGTAGCTAGACATAAGTAAACTAAAAGCCGAGAGTTTTGTTCCGCCTTCTACGCAGGCGGAACAAAACTCAGGTTTGGGTTTTAATTAAGTTGAGCTACTTACTTAGAGTTTATTACTGTTATCCTTCAGGGTGACTGTAAATCCATCACCTAACTTAACAGCAATGATTTGATAAATGCTGTTAGAGTTAGCTGGATAATTAATTGTCTCGTCTAAGGTATAACCTGTTTCTACTACATCAACTAATTTCTGAAATAGATCTGGTTTCACTCGTTTAAGAAACTTTCTGAGTACTAATTTACCAATTAAATCTTCGCGATTGCGATCAAATAGTTTGGCAATCACAGGATTAACAACAAGACATCGAAAATCTACAATCTCACATGTATTGGGATCACGCACTGCTTGCAAGGCTGCGATCCCATCAAGCACACTATTGAGAACACTCGTAAGTAAAGCCCGAGATTGATACAACATTTCTTCGGTTTCTTTGCGCCGAGAGATCTCATCCTGTAATACTTGTTTTTGCTTTTGAATCGTTAATTGATTTTCGAGACGAACAACAACTTCTTCGCTCTGAAAAGGCTTAGCAATATAATCAACTCCCCCTGACCAAAAAGCCTTCACTTTATCAAAAACATCATCAAGGGCACTAATAAAAATCACAGGAATGTCCCGTAAATCTTCGTCAGCTTTCAAGGCTTGACATACTTGATAGCCATCCATATCGGGCATTTTAATATCTAAAAGAATTAAATCAGGACGTTTTACCTTCGCAGTCTTGAGAGCCATACGCCCACTAGTTACACTTCGCACACTGTAGCCTAGGGTTGTCAATAAATCACTGAGGAGTTGCAAATTTTCGGGTAGATCATCTACCAAGAGAATATTACCTGTGATTTCAAGCGAAGGATTATAGCTCATGAATTAGTAGGTTTAAGATAGTAGAGGTTCAACTAAATCAATTAATTTCTCAAATTGGAAATTACGAACAAGTTTGGTTAGCGATCGCACTAGGATAGTTTCGCTTTTAGGAATTTCTCCAATTAAGCTCATTACCAGATCCTTATCAGCTTCAAGAGATGATTCGTACAATTGGTTCAGCCATTTATTAGGCATTACTCCTAAATTATCAGATGTTAGGGGTATTCCTGCGGAGATATCAGTTTCATATTCATAATTAGTACTTGTTTCATATATATATTTCACCCCAAGATGTTTAGTAAGTGTATCAAAAATCATCTTTTCATTAAACGGTTTTCGCAGAAAGTCATCGCACCCTGTTGACAGTACAACTGCTTTTTCTTCTTCTAAAACACTAGCAGTCAGAGCGATTACGGCTGTTGCATTCCCCTTAGTTGTCGATTTGATATATTTAGTTGCCTCATAGCCATCCATCACAGGCATTCGCATATCCATCCAGATGAGGTGCGGTTCCCATGTATCCCAAATAGCGATCGCTTCTTGTCCATTACTCGCTTCTTTGACCTCAAAACCCATGGGAAGTAATAACTTAGTGAGCAATTGACAATTAACAGGCTTATCATCTACTACTAAAATTTTGTAAACGGGTTGGTTTGGGGCAAGCGCCAATGCACGCTTTTTACCGACCTGCTCATTGGCTAATTCTTGACCTAATTTTGCGTGAATTTCAAATTGGAAAGTAGTGCCTTTTCCCACTTTACTAGCTACGCTAATATCTCCACCCATGAGCTGCACAAATTTACGACTGATCGCTAAACCTAAACCTGTACCTTCCTGTTTTTCTCGCCCCGCTTGAGCCTGAGCAAAAGAGACAAACAACTCGGATAATTCTGTTGCTACAATACCAACACCTGTATCAAGGACGCTAAATCTTAGGATACAGTCATTATCCACTGATTTAACATTAGTTATATGAATAAAAACTCCACCTACCTTGGTAAATTTGATAGCATTTCCGATTAAATTAATTAATACCTGCCGCAATTTAATAGCATCTGTATAAACATAGCGTGGAACATCATGATCTCGCTCAAATACAAGGTTTAAGCCAGCATTAGTTGCACGTAGCTGGAGCATATCTTCGATATCATCTAATAAAAGATATAAATCAAAATTTTGGGGATTAAGGGTGGATTTACCTGCTTCAATTTTGGACAGATCCAAAATATTATTGATTAAGGTCAATAAATAATCGCCGCTACGATAAATAATGCTGGCATTTTCATAATGTTCTGTGGGCAAGTCCTTAGTTCTTAACATTAACTGTGAAAAGCCAATGACGGCATTTAATGGCGATCGCAGCTCATGGCTCATATTGGCAATAAAAGCACTTTTAGCTTGATTAGCTGCCTCCGCTTTTTCTGCAAGTTGTCTTGATTTTGCTTCACTTTGTTGAAGTTCTTGAGTGCGTTCGACTACTCTTTGTTCTAGGTCAATGTTGGCTCTTTGCAAACGGAGATTAGCTTGATCATTTTCCGCCACAATTGCAAGCACAGACATGGTAGTAATTGCCATCACACCCATAAATATTTGCAGTAATAACACTGAGTTGCCATTGACTTGTGGCTTATAAAAAACGCCAATAGAATTTGCTGTAGCGATCGTGGCGGTCATGGAGACAATCATCACTATCGTGGTAGTGAATTTAGAACCAAAGCGAAATGCTGACCAGAGCAATGGCGGCAAAAGTAGATATTCGATTGGTTGACTCTTGTAAAAAGCAAGATAAGCAACAATAGTTAAACTAGATAAAACTGCAAATACTTCCCAACTTAGACAAGACTTAATCTTAGAATCCTTGGGCGATCGCAGCCAAGTAAAAACTAGTGGTGCAAAAAGTAAAATACTAATGGCATCACCAACCCACCAATTAAAAAAAATGCTCGGCAAGTCATGCCAAGCCTTGCCCATATGATAAACATAAGAAAGAATGCCGATACTTGCCTGAAATATAACACCAGTAAATATAGCACAGAGACAAAAAATGACCACATGACGAACTCGACGTATGGGGTAGTTGGTGCGGGTAAACTTTAAAATCAGCGAGACGGTAATCAAGGCTCCAATCGTGGAACCAATGCTTGCGCCTAAAGGAGGCAAAATCAGAGTAAATCCTCGCCTATGCAGGTTGTAAATAAATGTCGCCAGAAAAACACCAAACCATCGCGATCGCCCCCAGACGAGTAATAGCCCGATAATAATTCCTGCTCCAGGCCAGAGAGGAGAAGGGGTGGTAGGATTTTTGGGTATACCATTAACCACACCCCAAGATATTGCAAAATAGACCACAATAATGACGATAATTTCGAGCCACCACTGAGGATTTTTGAATTCTAATCCGTTTTGAGCTAGATTTAGGTTTAATTTGGCTATTTTGGGCGTAAAGAACATGGCAAAATGATGACTAAAGACGTTCGGCAAGTTCTAGCCAACGCTCAGTGGATTGATCGATCGCCTCAGTGAGTTCAGCTAAACGACTTGCAAGTTTCTGAATCTCCGTATGTCCACTGGGAGGATTGTAATAAAGTTTCTTTTCAATTTGCAGCTTTTCCTCTTCCATTTCAGGAATTTTCATTTCTAGTTCTTCATACTCACGCTTCTCTTTGTAGGAGAGCTTCACAGATTTGCGATTATCAGGATTTGGTATAGAAGTCTCAGCAGGAGTAGCTTTTGTAGACTTTTGTTCTTTCGGAGCAATAACCTGTGTCTCTTCTTCCTCTTTCTTGTAATCTAAATAAACGGAATAGTTACCAGGATATAAACGTACTTCACCATCCTTCTCAAACGCAAACACCATATCAACAGTGCGATCCAGAAAATAGCGATCATGGGAAACGACAATCACACAACCATTAAAGTCTTCGAGGTATTCCTCTAAAACAGCAAGGGTTTGGACATCAAGATCGTTAGTTGGTTCATCAAGAATGAGAACATTAGGCGCTTCCATCAAAACCTTGAGCAAGAATAAACGCCGCTTTTCGCCACCAGAGAGTTTGTTAATCGGCGCATATTGCTGATTGGGAGGGAAAAGGAATCGCTCTAGCATTTGTGAAGCGGTAATGATGCTGCCATCGGCAGTTTTGACCAGTTCCGCTACATCTTTAAGGTAATCAATTACGCGCTGACTACCATGCTCCAGTAAATCATCGGAATGTTGATCGAAATAGCCAAAATGGATGGTTGTGCCGATTTCCACTGTTCCTGCGTCGGGCTGTAAGCGACCTGTGATCATGTTCATCAAGGTGGATTTGCCAGCGCCATTGCTGCCGATGATGCCGATGCGGTCTTCAGGCGTGAAGTTATAGGAGAAATTTTTAATGAGGGTGCGATCGCAATAGGATTTAGAAATGCGATCGAGTTCCACCACTTTTTTACCAATCCGTCGTCCTGCGGTAGTGATATCTACCTTGGCATTTGCTTGTTTAAATTCCATAGCTTGCAAGGCATGGGCACGATCTATCCGAGCTTTCTGTTTAGTACTCCGCGCCTTTGGTCCTTTTTTCAGCCATTCCAGTTCCCGTCGGAGCAATCCTGCGTGTTTGCGTTGCGTACTTAAGGCAGACTCTTCCGCCTCCGCTTTTTTTTCTAAATAGTAGGAATAATTACCTGAATAGGAATATAGATCGCCACGATCAATTTCAATAATGCGATTGGTGACTTTATCTAGGAAATAGCGATCATGAGTAATTAGCAATAACGCACCACGATAACGATTGAGATAGCTCTGTAACCACTCCACTGAGAGGGCATCGAGGTGGTTAGTTGGCTCATCCATCAGCAAGACATCGGGAGATGAGAGTAATGCAGACGCGATCGCAATACGTTTGCGATATCCACCCGAAAGGCTACCAATTTTGGCTTCTAAATCATCAATCCCCAACTTCGTTAAAACGATTTTGGCATTGGTTTCCAAATCCCACGCTCCCGTTTGATCCATGCGTTCTGACACGCTCGATAACTGCGCTAATAAACGCGCCTGATCTCCATGTCCGTGAGATAACTTATCGGAAATTTCTTCATATTCTTTAACTAAAGCCATCTGTTCGCCACTATCCGCAAACACTTGTTCTAAAACCGTCCGTTCTTCATTCAAGTCTGGCTGCTGTGGTAAATAGATAATTTTGGCACTGGAATTGACCCATAGCTCCCCACCGTCACTAGGCTCTAGTCCCGCAATTATTTTGAGCAACGTGGATTTGCCCGATCCATTTGTGCCGATCAATCCTACTTTGTCACCTTCATCAAGGCTAAAGCTAGCATCTTTAAGGATTTCCTTAATACCAAAATCTTTTCGGAGCGATCGCAATGTAAAAAGTGCCATGCCTTGTAAATGATGAACTTAGAATCTAGTTTAGCGTTATTGTCGTCGATGCCCAAGAATCAGATGTAAAGCGCTCCCTGTGAGCACACCATAAATTGTACCGACAAGTAATATCAAGAAATGTCCCAATTTATCCATCAACAAACTGCCAATTAAGATACTGACATACCAACTTACGGTTGAGGCAACGATCCACCAGTCAGCAAACTTGTGACATCGCCGCAAAATCAGCCATTGCGATATTCCCGTTGTCAGTCCCCGCAGACAACCATAGATCACCAGCAGATCCACAGCATCACCATAGGTAATCGCAATCTGAAAACTCGCCCAAGAACTAAATGAGCCGCCTAAAGTGCCGCCTAAACATGTCGCCCAGAACCAACCAATCCCTCTAATTTTGGTGCTGAATACCAGCCATTGCATTAAACCAAGCACTGCACTGATTACAGCAAAACTGAGAAATAGTCCCCATCCACCCCCTACGGTTCTTGCAACTTCTCCACTAATTAACCCACCAACCGCATAACCGATCGCCGTTGCCCCAGTCCAGAGCAAGAGAAAACCAGTATGGGAGTTTCTTATAATTTGCCCTTTTGCCCTAAACTGCTTTAACAAAGACTTTATCCTGCTAATGTAATTAGCCTTGATGCACTCTCCCTATGAGAAAACTGTACTTTTTATTACCGGGAACCACAAGTAAATTTGCCTGTGGGGGATTGTGGGCAGAGTTGAAAACCTTGAAGCTAGTACAGCAAGTTTGTGCTGCGGAAGTGGTCACCTATCGACAACGGGAAACAGAGCATCTATGGCTAAATGATTTACTCAGTAGTGATCATACCTTGAGAGCCTTAGATGATGTCATTTTTGTGATGAGTTGGGGCTTTGATGTGGTTAAACTTGCACATAAGTTAAAGCATCTCAATGTAATTTATCATGCTCATAGTGCAGGCTATGGTTTTAATCTCCCAGCCAGTGTACCAATTATCACGGTCAGTCGTAATACCCTTGGTTATTGGGGACAGCGATCGCCCCATTCCTTGCTTTACTATTTACCCAATGAGATCTCTGACCAATTCCAAAACTGGCATAGCGATCGCGATATTGATGTCCTAGTCCAAGCCCGCAAATCTTCTAGTTACTTAATGAATCAATTAATTCCCGCTTTACAAAAGCAATGTCATGTGGAAGTCATTAATGCTTATGTAGAAAATTTAGAGGGATTATTTAATCGTGCCAAAGTTTATCTCTATGATTCTGCTGAATATTGGGCGATACAGGGTGTAACCGAAGGATTTGGACTGCAACCAATGGAAGCCCTAGCCTGTGGATGTCAAGTTTTTTCGAGCGTGAATCATGGCTTATCTGATTATTTAGATCCCGCTTTTAATTGCTATAAAATTGCAGGCTATTCTCAAGAATTTGATATCCAAAGAATACTTAAAGCAATTCATAATCACTCGAAATTCTCTTTGGCAGACTCAGTATTAGCTGAATATCGTTCTGAGCATATTATTCAACGCTTGACTATAATTTTGACAGAGTTAAATGAATTTTTTGATCATAAACAACAGTATCAAGGAAATATTCCTGAGCTAAGCTATTGGTACATTACAAAGCTGCGATCGCAAAGAATATTAGCGAAGCTCAAAAAGAAATTCAAGCTTTAAATAATGCTTTAGCCTATTGAGGCTTTGAGGAGTACAGCAATATTTTTGAAAGTGATGCTTCGTGCCACCTTCAAAAATATTGCAGGATTTAAAGTAAGCGCAAAACGCTATATCTCCATAGATTTCTAGTCAGTATCATTAAGATTGAGCGCTCATGTATCAAATAAATTCATTTAGGTGAGCGTAATCTTGGGATGTGCTGAATTGAATAGTACTACTAGAAAAAGCTGCACAAAGAGACATATTTGTCTAAATGTGCTTAATTGACGAGTCCTGTTAAGGGCGAACTGGCACTAGCATAGGCTTTAATAGGAATGCGACCTGATAGGTAGGCTGTCCGTCCCGCTTCACAAGCCATCCCCATAGCTCGCCCCATAGCCACTGGATTATTCGCACAAGCGATCGCTGTATTAATCAACAAAGCATCTGCGCCTAATTCCATCGCGGCGGATGCTTCACTGGGCACTCCAATTCCTGCATCAACCACTACGGGCACTTTCGATTCTTCGATGATGATCCTAATATTGGCAGCATTGTTAATTCCTTGCCCTGAGCCAATGGGTGAACCAAGTGGCATCACCGTAACACAACCAATTTCCTCAAGGATTTTCGCCAATCTAGGGTCAGCATTAATATAGGGAAGTACCGCAAAGCCCTCTTTCACCAACTGCTCAGCAGCCTTACAAGTACCGATAGGATCGGGCAGTAAGTACTTCAGGTCAGGAATAACTTCAAGCTTGACAAAATTATTATCTTCCTGCCCTAAAATCTTTGCCATCTCGCGTCCCAGTCTCGCGACCCGCACCGCTTCCTCAGCAGTTTGACATCCTGCGGTATTTGGTAATAGCCAATATTTGCTCCAGTCGATCGCTTCCGCCAACCCTTCATGCCCCGCCGCATTAGTTTGCACGCGCCGTACTGCTACGGTGACAATCTCGCAACCACTAACGGCGATCGCTTGACGCATAATCTCAAAGTTGGCATATTTGCCTGAGCCAGTCATTAAGCGTGAGCGAAATTTACGCCCTGCAATTTCGAGAAGATCGTCCGATGACTCAGTAGGATTCGATGTTTGGTTAGTTATTGTAAAAAAAGGCGAAGAAGCGACCATATCAAAGGATTAAAAAATTATTTGTGGATTTGTGACAATTAGATGCACGTAGTGCATCTAATTGTCACAGGAATCAATTTCAAGGATATACAACAGTTTGCAGTTTGAAGGTGCAATTTTTTATTAAGATACTTAAGATACCTTAGTGTCTTCTGTAAATATCCCAAATTTTCCGTAGGCAATGAGCTTAAGCCCATTGTTTCACGAAAACAGTTAATCCCAAATTTTCCATAGTATTCAATAGCAAGTAGCAATTTAGTTTCATGGCTAACCTCAAATCTATCCGCGATCGCATCGGCACTGTTAAGAATACTCGCAAGATCACTGAAGCAATGCGTCTTGTCGCCGCCGCGAAGGTCAGACGCGCTCAGCAGCAAGTTTTAGCAACCCGTCCTTTTGCTGATCGCTTAGCTCAAGTCCTCTACCGTCTCCAGCAGCGCATCGCTTTCGAGGATGTCAGTCTGCCTTTACTCGATAAACGTCCTGTAAAAACCGTTGGTCTACTGGTCATTTCAGGCGATCGCGGTCTTTGTGGTGGCTATAACTCAACGATTATTCGTCGTGCTGAAGCTCGCGCCAAGGAATTAAAAGAACAAGGTATTAATTACACCTTTATCTTGGTCGGTCGTAAGGCATCTCAATACTTCTCCCGCCGCGATCAACCGATTGCTGCGAAGTTTACCAACTTAAATCAAATTCCTAATGCGGCTGAAGCAAATGCGATCGAAGATGAAATTACCTCAGCATTTTTGGCTGGTGTAATTGATCGCGTAGAGTTGATCTATACCCGTTTCGTATCTCTAATTAGCTCACGACCAGTAGTCCAAACCTTGCTACCACTTGAGCCACAAGGTTTAGAACCTCAAGATGATGAGATTTTTCGCCTGATCACTCGTGGCGGTAAGTTCCAAGTCGAGCGCGAAAAGGTTGAAATCACCGTGAAGGAATTGCCCAAGGAATTGATCTTTGAACAAAATCCTGAGCAAATCCTTGATGCCTTGTTGCCTCTCTACCTCAGTAACCAAATCCTTCGAGCCTTGCAAGAGTCCGTAGCGAGTGAACTTGCGGCTCGGATGACTGCGATGAATAACGCCAGTGATAATGCTGTTGAACTAATCAAGACTCTGACCTTGCAGTACAACAAAGCCCGTCAAGCCGCAATTACTCAAGAAATCCTTGAAGTAGTCGGTGGCGCAGCCGCCTTGACTTAATACCGAAAAGACAGCGTGATGCATCGCCTTTTTGGTGTCAAAATTTGGGGCTATCCGCTAGCGGATAGCCCCAAATTTTATGTTTAACCTTGTCGTTGAAGTTCTTGTAGTAGCCATTCATCAACGGGTTGACCATCCTTACGCAGGAGTTCTATTTCTACATTCATCGAAGAGGCGGAACCAACGGGAGCCATTTTTTGATGAAAGCGAATTATGTAATCTTTGGGATTGTGACTACGCTCTTTGAGCCAGTCTTGGACTTTGAGTTCAGCAAAGAGGGATTGCCCCTGCTCAAACATCCGCGTAATTTGCATTCTGATCGTAAAAGGATTGTTAATTGGCATATTTGAACATCACTTAGAAAAGCGCAACGAGGAGTCTGTGGCGTGACTACATTACGCCACAAGTCTGGTGAAAATTTTTACTTTAGTACAAGATAGTACAACTCACCGTCACCTTTAATTAGTCCAGCCCTTTGCTTTGCGCGATCGCCTGTTCCCATAAAAATATCAACGCGCCCCGCACCACGAATTGCCCCACCTGTATCTTGATCAAGCATAAATCTCTGAACTGGGCGTAATTCTAGCTTGCCAGTCTGGGGATTTTCAAAAGGAATTTCGGTGCGAATGAGACCAATGCCGCCAGAAGGAAATATTTTTTTGTCCGTAGCAATTGAGCGCTCAGCCGTCACAGGTACTCCGATGCTCCCCGTTGCAGATTGACCGTTAGTTTCACGGAAAAAAACAAAACTGGGATTACGGTTAAGGTAAATATTTAAGTCTTGGGGATTTTTTTGGAAATATGCGATCAGGGTTTGCAGGGTCACATCTTCGAGACGCATTTTGCCATCCCTGACTAGCTCTGCACCAACTGAGCGATAGGGCTGATCGGTTTTGCCTGCGTAGCCAACAGTTAATAAATTGCCATCGGGTAACTCAAATCTTGCCGAGCCTTGGACATGCACCAAAAAGGCTTGAAAGCGATCGCTGAGCCATGCAATTTCTAAACCTGCTAACTGCTTGCTCCCCTCTAACATGGCACGAGTGGGATGGGGCGATCGCCATTGATCAAAGTCTGATGGTAAACGATAGAGAGGATATTTAAACTCATCGGTACGGGTACGACTTGCCTTATAGACCGCTTCGTAGTAGCCCGTAAACTGTACTGCCCCAGTTCCATCACGACCAACTGACCGATATAGATCAAACTCACGATTAACCGCCTGTTGTAAATCTTTGGCTGAGCGGGACACTTGCACAAGGCGGCGAAATCTCACCAGACTGCGTTCCATGCGATCGCGACTAATTCCTGCTACAGGGTAACGACGCTCGGCGGATGGGGTGCGAATATATCGAATACTATTGTCGATCGCTTGTAATAGATTAGCTCGATCACGTTCTAGGAGATCATCGGTCAGATCAAGGCTAAGCGGATTAACTGCCTTTGGTGAAATCGGAGCGATCGCTTTAGCCAGTTGTAATTCCGCCGCCTCAACTGGTGCTTGAAATTCTGTCTGCATATAGCAGGGTGGCACGGCACAAATCAAACCCACCCAAGTTGCAAATAAAATATCCCCACCACGGTATAACCATGATTGCCATGATGTGGATCGCCCTTTCCCTAATTTTTGATAGGCATGAATGTAGTTATGGTTAGAGCCTGTCACCCTTAAGAACTCCTCGTTAAAGCTTTTCTAGAACTAATTGCAAACTGTATTATGGCAGCCAATCCAGAGATTGAACAATTTTTGTTAATTCGTCGGGAGTCATATAGGCTCCTGAGCTACAGAAAATAGTTTTATCATGACGCATTGGCATGGGCAAATGGTGGGACTAATGACACAGCCCCTAAAGCGCCGATCATCAGAATTGCTCGCAATAGATTGCGGCTGCATGGAAATTTATTTTTCATGTTTAGTCTCTAAACTATCTCCATATTTGACGTTAATACTAGATTTTTGTTCATACAGACGATTGAGCCATTGAGGATCGATATTGAGGTGATAACAGATTTTTAGTAATTGATTGAGCATAGCGTGGCGATAAACCCCCCTTTGCTGAAATCTACGCGCTGAAGTTGTCACTGTGCCTTTGGTGATCACTGGTCGAGACAATTGACAAAGGCGATCGCTCAATACCGTATCTTCAAAAATATCTAGATCGGGTACATTCCCAACCTGCATTAAAATTTGGCGCTTCGCAAATGGACAGTGATCAAAATAGACAATTCCTTTTTGTTTAACTCGCACATTGTCGGAATACCAAGAGCTAAAGCGCAATAACCAATGGGAAATATCGAAACTATGCTGAAATGCTCCCCATTGATTACCTGAACCTAATACCTCCTCAATTAGCTGTAAGGCAATAATTTCTGGTAATAACGTGGCAGGATGATGTAATAAAATGACTTCCCCCTGACTAACAGTAATTCCCTCATTAAGTCTCTGAGCACGATTCCGAGCTAGCGATCGCACAACTCGGATTTCAGCAAACCGAGACGCATATTCCTCTAAAACACTGTCAGTTCCATCATCACTATCACTGACAACAGCAATAATCTCTTTTTTCCCCTTTTGCAAAACTAAATTATTGAGAATACGTTCTAGATAACCATGGCGAATTTCATTGAGACAGGGAAGAATTACCGAAAACTGCATAGATTTACGAAATATGAAATATGAAATTAGTGGATTTGATGGATTGCTGATCGTCAGGATGTACTCTCTCAAATCATTTAGGACTGCTATATTATTTTAGAAACATGCTAAGACTTTGGCTATGACTAATCTAGATCCCAATCCAGATTTTAATCAGGAATTACAGAAAATACAAAAAGGGGAAGAGGGAAAAACAATAAACACTTCTTCAATACTCATCGTTGATGACACCATTTATAATATTCAACTGTTATCCCTAATGCTTATCAGACATGGTTATGTGGTTGAACAAGCAACAAATGGTCAAGCAGCCTTAGAAAAAGCAGCTAAAATCTTACCTGACATAATTTTGCTTGATATTCGGATGCCTGATATTGATGGTTACGAAGTTTGCAAAATCCTCAAAGCCAACCCTACAACCCAAGGAATCCCGATTATTTTCATTAGTTCTATTGAAGAACCATCAGAAAAAGTAGAAGCATTTTCAGTAGGAGGTGTGGACTATATTAGTAAACCATTTCAACTAATCGAAGTCCTAGCTAGAATTGAAACCCATTTGCGATTATGTTCTCTCCAAAAGAAATTACAAGAACAAAATGAACAGTTACAACTATCAGCCTCAGTACTGGCGCGATCGCTCACGCAAGAGCGAGAACTTAGTGAAATGAAAACTAACTTTATCTCAGTTGTCTCCCATGAATTCCGCACTCCTCTGACAACGATTCAGAGTGCTGCCGAGCTTCTAGAACACTACGAATGGACTAAAGAAGAACAAACTGAACAATTACATCAAATCCAATCGGAAGTGAAGCATATGACCGAATTAATGGAAGACGTGTTATTCCTCAGTCGGACTAATGCCAATAAAGCAAAGCTAAATATAACTGAATTTGATCTTTTGAAATTTTGTAAGCAACTACTACGCCAAATCCAAAGAACATTCGGTAAAGAATATAATCTTCATTCATCATTTCATCATCCAGTAAATGATATATCAATTGAAAATCCTCACCTTCAACAGGATATTCCTCAATTTCTAGTTCATATGGATGAGAAACTTTTACGTCAAATCCTCTCAAATCTAATCACTAATGCAATTAAGTATTCCCCTAAAAATAAAGATATTGATTTTCAAATAATTGTTGATCAGGAGAAAATCATTTTCATCGTCAGTGATCATGGCATTGGTATTCCTGAAGAAGATTTAAGTCATTTATTTAGCACATTTCATCGAGGTAAAAATGTTGGTATATTACCTGGTACAGGATTAGGTTTATCAATTGTTAAAAACTGTGTAGATACCCTCAATGGGTTGATATCTGTCAAGAGTCAATTAAATATAGGAACAGAATTTAGAGTTACCTTACCAATTGATAATCATCTAAAGACCTAGAGCGATTCCTGAAAGTACCGCTTTATGCCACTTTCAAAAATTTCTCTACACCTCCTAATTATGCAAGATGCTGTATGTCTAATTTTGAGTAGCGATCTCTATCGGACTCTATCGGTATAATGTCTTTAAGGATACTGCAAGGCTAGCATGAAAAAAATTCTCCTAATCGAAGATAATCCCAACGTTTTGCAAAATACATCAAGAATGCTGCAAGCTGAGGGCTATATGGTAATCACAGCAAATAATGGTCGCCAAGGTCTAGATATGGCTCAACAGCATATTCCTAGCTTGATCATTTGCGATATTATGATGCCAGAAATTGATGGCTATGGAGTTATTAGCGCATTACGGAATAATCCTGCAACCACTGCAATTCCTTTTATATTTCTTAGTGCAAAGTCTGATAAAAATGACTTTCGTCAAGGCATGGAACTTGGTTCCGATGACTACTTGACTAAGCCATTTACCAGAGATGAATTACTTGGAGCAATTAATGCTCAGTTTAAAAAGCAGGAGATCATTAATAGTTATTACAAGCAAGAATTAGATAATTTATGCGGCAATATCTCTAAGTCATTACCCCATCAGTTGTTATTCCCAGCGATTGAGGTAATGGGTCTAGCAGATATCTTAGTTAAAAATTATCATGCGATGGAAGCTCACGAAGTGCCTGATATCGGTAAGCGCATTCGGAAAGCAGGTCGCAATATGCATGAGATGGTGAAAAAATTTCTACTGTATGCTGAATTAGAGTCAACCGAAAAAAATGCCGAGTGGATGAGCCAGATCCGCAATAGTAAGACAACTTTTTTTGATAATGAGATCTCCAGTTGTGCTAGGAAAATCGCGGAACATTACAATCGCATATCGGATTTAGTTGTTGAGATTAAGGATGAAACCATTCAAATCTCAGATTCTTACTTGAATGTAATCGCTAGGGAAATCATTGATAACGGATTTAAGTTTTCTCCTGAAGGCACAACTGTTAGCGTATCGGGGAGCAGCAATCAAACAGAATATTGTCTATGTGTTACCGATCATGGTCAGGGGCTTGAGCCAGTTCAGGTTGCGAGTTTTGGTGATTACATGAAGTTTGAGAAGAAGCTATATATCCAACAGGGAGCAGGTTTAGGTTTGGCGATCGCCAAAAGATTGATTGAACTACATGGTGGACGCTTAGAGATTGAGAGTATTCCCTGCGAACTAACTCAGGTAAAAGTGTTTTTACCAATCATAAAAACAGCATAAGGAACCTTAGTAGTTAAAAAGCTGCAAGAAATTTATGGAAAGTGTGGCGAAGCCACACTTTCCATAAATTTCTTGGTGAGTAACAAGCGCTTTAGGTGATTTGCATCACTCCTATCGCTTATTTTAGTCACGAATATGATCTGTGATAGTCACAAGTAGAGTTAGTTGGTGATCACTGTGGATAGAAGATAATCGTTAGAACATAGGAATTGTGCAGATCGTCCTATGGGTATCCAAAGTTATGATTATTCTATCTTCCTCTGAAATTCAGAAAATCAATTTGCTAACCCCTTGGGGTGATGAAAAAGGAATTTATTATTTGGGTAAAACTTTTTTACCAATTAATTTTCATCCCAACCTAGAAGAAGCGATCGCATCTTGTCGTCGCGATTTAGACGAAGGAATGCTCTCTATCGTTGTCGATGAGGGAGATCGGGTCTCTTTATGGTGGTATTTTTCTGAATATAGCTTTTTTCAAGCAAGTGAAGTACATGTTTGATTACCCGTCAAAGGCGGGTAATCAAACATGTACTTCACCAGACTGGTGAACTATATAGCGGTTTTCAAATGAGTGTGTACTCATTTGAAAACAAAAAATCTGTCCCATTAAGAGTTTTGAGTTTTCATTTTGCCGTAGGCAAAATGAAAACCGCTATATATACGAGGTTCTGGGATAATCTAAAAATATTGTTCTGCGCTTAAGCTTGGGAACTTTAAGAATATGTAATTTGACCGCGTAAAAAAGTGACTGCCTCACCTTTGAGCAAAACTCGCTCACCGCGATCGCTCACCTCAAGATTACCTGTCCTCTGTGATAATTGTCTGGCTTTGAGACTCCCCTTACCGAGACGTTTTGACCAATAGGGAGTCAGACTACAATGAGCCGAACCAGTGACGGGATCTTCGGGAATTCCCGCTTTGGGGGCAAAAAAGCGTGATACAAAATCATAGTCTAGACCTGCATCGGCGATCGCTGTAATAATAAATCCAAATCCGTCTAACTGCGCGATGAGATCATAGGGGGGGACAAAATTTTGAACGGCTGACTCAGCATCTAAAACTACAGCTAGATAATCCGCACTTTGTCCAAGACAAATGTAAGAACGATCACTAAAAATCTGGGCGAGTACCTGTTGTGATCGCTCTGAGCAATTCTGAAAAAAAGCCGCAGGAAAATCCATCACGATTAAACGATCTTCAAAACTAACTTGGAGTTCACCACTCAGGGTTGAAAACACAAGAGGGGTATCGGTAGCGATCGCCTCGATTTCACGGAGATAATGTGCCATCGCAAGGGTAGCATGACCACAGAGTGGAACCTCTTGCTTTGGTGTAAACCAGCGTAACTGAAAATGATTTTTACCCAAAGGTTTGACAAAAGCGGTTTCTGATAGATTGATTTCTGCGGCAATTTGCTGCATTTGAGCATCCTTAGGAAATGCATCAACCAAAGCCGTTGCCGCAGGATTGCCCTGAAAGACCTGATTGGTAAATGCATCAATAATTGCGATCGCCAGTTGCATAGATATTTTTGGGATATTTAAGTGGATGCAAGCAAAGCACCCACTTAAGTGGGACTTTTCTTCAAGATGAATCTCAAGGGTAGTCATGCAATGTAATTGTGTTGCAGGCGCTTCGCGCCCGCAACACAATTACTAAAAAAATTACTTTGCAGCACCACCATTTCAAGATTTAAGGAGTTGCAGGAATTGCGATGGTGGGATCAACTTTGTAGCTATTGACAACACGATCAAAGGATTCTTTTAAAGCAGGAATTTGATCGGCGACACCACCAGTAGTAATTAGGGAAATTTTGTCACCATTGCGACTGATGAAGCTATTGCCCTGTACTTTTGCCGTGATATTTTTGATGGACTCATCATAGCTCCACACAATTTGAACACTACCGTCTTTTTGTTGGATGGGCTTCTCGGCAGAAAATCCTGCTCTAGATCCCAAAGTGGATTTGAGGAAGGTTTGCAAAAGTGAGGTCAACTGCTCAGTTGTTGTTTCTGAAGGCGCTTTAAAGACATCTACTGATAACAAAGCATTTTTGCTAGGGTCGAACCATAAAACAATTACCTCATTAGGCTTCTTATTTTCTTGAGGTTTCCAACCTTTAGGTACATCAATTTGGAATAGTCCAGAGGGATGTTTATATGGTTCTAAGCCATCGATTTTGACTTTGATAATGCGTGCATCGGACTTTGGTGCAGCATCAGGATTAGTAGCTACACTTTTGGCATCTGGAGTTTTTGCAGCACTAGATGCGGTAGGGCTAGCAGATGCACTAGGTTTGGTTTCAGGGGTATTAGGTGTGCAACTTCCAAGTAATCCGCCAAATAAGGCGATCGTACCCAGAGATGTCACTACAAAATTAGTTTTTCGCATTTCAGATTTTAAATCGTGAACTTTTAAGGAATAGTCAAACTTGCATTCACCGTCTGGCTGTTGGATATTTTAGCGAAGGAATCTTTCATTTCTGTAAATTTGGGTTCGATCGCTCCAAAAGTTAAAATAGCGAACTTGTTATTCACCCTTTGCATTTTACTAATGGCTTGAAATTTCAGCTTTTTATTGCCAATTGTTACAGTTGATTTCCATTCGATCACAATATTGCCCGTTGATTCCACCACTGGCGATCGCATCTCGAAGTCAGGCTGATTGCCATACATTCCTTTAACAATTATTTCAAAGACATCACCAAGACGATTTTCTGGGATTTCACTTGGTGGCACAAAAATATTTGCGGAGATCGTAGCCCGTCCTGCTTTGTCATTCCAAGTAACAAGTATTTCACTAGGTTTGCTGTTATCTATAACTTGCCAATCCTTTGGTACATTAATTTCTAAAATCCCAGAACGATGCTTATACAGTTCTAGTTCACCAATCTCTAGCTCAGGAAGCTTGCTGAAGTCAATTGTTGGAGTGGGTTTAGGTGATTTAGCAAGACTAGTAATTTGATTAGCCGCGTTAGTAAGATTGGGGCTGGGATTGTTTTGGGTACTAGTTGGAGTTGGCGAATCTTTAGTGGTATCAGTAACTGGCATAGACGCATTACTCTTGCCATCTGTACTAGAGTTACTACAGGCTGTGAATAGCAGCATAGCGATCGCTATTAATGGCAACACTGATATCCTAATCGACAACTTTTGATAAAGAAACATAAATATTGAGTGTGCGTTCTAGTCAAACCCATATAATTAACAGCCTTGCATTGCAAGGCTGTTAATTATATGGGTTTATGTAGTTCATTGTGTCGTTAATCTAGCCAAACTGCAAGGCTTGACCTCGCACATCGGGATTGACTTTTCCATTAGCAAATACCACCTGACCACCGACAATTGTATTCACTGCCCAACCCGTAAGCTCCCATCCCGCAAAGGAACTCCAGCCACATTTAGTCAATAAATCTTCATTTCGCACAGGTTTATAGCTATGCAAATCGACTAGCACTAAGTCAGCATCCCAACCAATGCGAATCTCTCCCTTGTTCGCAATTTTGTATGCTTTTGCAACATTGCGGCTCATCCATTGGCTGACCTGATGGACTGTGCAACGACCCTTTGCGGCTTGGGTCAACATTAATGGCAGTGAGGTTTCGACTCCAGGCATTCCCGATGGCACATTGGCTGGTTCTAGCAGGACTGTATCCTTTGAAGACTTCTCAGATTGAGGAGATAGTAGATCTTCGCTAGCTGCAAAGCCTTTTTCTGCCAGAGTATGGGGTGCATGGTCAGTCGCGATAAAGTCAATTACACCATCGAGCAGGGCTTGCCACAAAATTTCTTGATCGCGAGGCGATCGCAAAGGTGGGTTCATCTGCGCTAGGGAACCAATTTTGTCGTAAGCACTAATATTCATCAATAAATGTTGCGGTGTGACCTCAGCTGTCACCCATTCAGGTTTGTCTTGGCGTAAAAATTCGGCTTCTTCCTCCGTAGACATATGCAAAATATGCAATCGTCTTTGATATTTCTTAGAAAGTTTGACTGCAAGTTTGGTCGCATTAAGCGCCGCCTGATTATCTTGAATGAGCGAATGTTTAGCAGGATCTTTACTATCAGCAAATTCGATGCGGCGTTGAGCAATTCTCGCTTGATCCTCGGCATGAACTGCAATTAGGCGATCGCCCTGCGAAAAAATCCGATCTAAAATTTCCTCCTGATCGACTAGCAAAGCCCCATGCATCGATCCCATAAATATTTTGATGCCACAGGTGGGATTCGCTGTTAGTAAATCTGGCAAAACCTCCGCCGTAGCGCCAATAAAAAAGCCGTAATTCACCACACATTTACTAGCTGCCCGACTGAGCTTGTCATTTAGTGCTGCTTGGGTAATCGTAAGTGGACGAGTATTTGGCATTTCTAAAAAGCTGGTCACGCCCCCCTTCGCGCAAGCATAACTCGCCGTTCGTAAATCCTCTTTATGTTCTAGCCCTGGTTCCCGAAAATGTACTTGGGGATCAATCACTCCCGCTAGCAAAGTTAAACCTGTGGCTTCGATAATTTCTAATGGTTGATCATCAGCGCTTAGATCATCGGGATTGAGGGTTGGGGCGATCGCGGCAATTTTGCCATGCTGGACATAAACATCGCCAATCAAAGTCTCGCGATCGGGCAAAATAATCGTGCTTTGTCTAATTAATATGCTCAAAATAAAATCTCTATTAGTTAGTTATATAGTTAAGTGATATTTGCAAGAAAGAAGTCATTAAGACTAAGCCTTGTAAGAACTGCCTCTTTCATTAGCTCTTTGCAAAGGTTTATTTTTAGCCTTGCTTTCAATTAATTCCCAATCGGCATTTTCTAGCACAGCATCCAATACATCAGATAGATTACAACGCTGCTCATAGGCAATGCGCCTTAAAATATCGTGATGTTCTGGCAAAACATATACAGGCTTTCTCTGTGTTTGCGCCATTTTTAACTTAGCAATAAATTAATGATCTTCATCATATCACGGCTAAGTATATAATTGGCTAATTAGCTATTCTTGAAGATATAAATATGAAAAAAACGTTTATAGATTTATTCTCTGGCGCAGGTGGGATGTCTTGTGGGTTGGAAATGGCTGGTTGGCATTGCTTACTAGGAATTGACCATGATCGCGCTGCCATTGAAACTTTTCAGCATAATCATCCACAAGCGAAAGCGATCGCTGGCGATATTCGCGAAATATCTAACCAACAAATTCAAGAAATAACCCATCATCAAAAAGTTGACTTAATTTGTGGTGGGCCGCCTTGTCAAGGATTTTCTACAATTGGACAAAATGATCACCTAGACGAACGTAACTTTCTATTTCTTGAGTTTCTCCGAATAGTAGAAGCCTTAGAACCTGATTACATTATTGTTGAAAATGTGACAGGTCTTTTATCCAAAAGAAATGAAAGTGTTTTAAAATCAATAATTAAAAGCTTTACAGATTTGGGCTATACCATTGATGTCAAAGTTTTATCAGCGCATCATTATGGAGTCCCAGAAAAAAGAAGACGGACAATATTTTTGGGAAATCGCTTTGGCGTAAGAAATATTTATCCAGATAAAATTTTTAAGGATTCAGATCAAGATCTTCAAGATTTACCTTTACCTAGAACTGTTGGATGGGCTTTTGATAATTTATTAGAATCAAACGGTGAAATTTTAAATCATGATATCAAGCGATCGCAAATTGCTAATGATTTAGAAAGAGAAAGAATTAGTCATATACCCGAAGGAAAAAGCATTAGATATGAGAAAGATCAGTTAGCATATTTACCTAAAAATCTATGGTTTGATGTCGATTGGTCAAGTATTCATGAAGAGCGCTTTAGAGAAGCCAAATTAAATCGTTTAGATCGTGATGATTGTGCAAATACAATTAACACCAGTCGCACCACTTACTATCATCCAGTTGAAAACCGCTATTTAACGGCTAGGGAAGCCGCCGCAATTCAGTCCTTTCCATCTAATTATTTTTTTTGTGGCACTCTAACTCAACAATGGCGACAAATTGGTAATGCTGTCCCACCAATTCTTGCAAAAGCGATCGGTGAGTCCATACTTATGTTGGATTCCACTAAAAATAATATGGAAATAACTACCTCAATTGAAGATATTCAATCAATTAGAGCCAAAGCATTTTCTTATAAAGAAAATGCTTTTAATAAATCTAAAAAACTTGACAAAGTAAAATCTACTCAGCTTGCATTATTTTGAATTGTAGAACACATTAAATTTAGATGATTGGGGGAAATATACGCCCATCTTTTTGTTCGAGATCATAAAAAGACTTCTGTGGCTTGTCTTTTTTATCTACTTTCAAAACTGCATAGAAACTATACTTATAAACTGGATTACTGTGGTTAGTCTTAGCTCTCAATCTCAAGTTCATTTTACAATTAAGTTGTGGTGTACCTAGATGGAGAATATCTCGTTTGAGATGATAAAACCCGTATCCACCAATCTGAATATAGTAACAATTTTTATCACCATAAAAATCATATAAACTATTAATATCGATTTCTAATTTATCTTCAAAAGCTTTTTGATCTTGCTTTTTCTGTTGCACAGTAATTTCATCTCTGAGTATGGAATATCGATTAGGAATGAGGTTTTTAGCATTAACGATATCTAAAACTCCAACAGATGTATAAAATGCAGTCACAGCATCATCAACACACCAACCCCAAATTCCATTATCCCATCGCAACATTTTCTGTCCGTAATCAGCCTCAAGATCGAGTTTAACCTCTAGATTGTATTCCTGAGAATTGTATAGAAACTTGATATCCGTTGCATTTCCTGCCCCACCTCTAGTTGAGCCAGTCGCAATTAATCCTTTTGAAGACAATAAATCAAAAATATTTTGCTCATAGTTATCACCTTTGTTATATCCCATGATTTTTCTCGCAATAAATTAAGTTATGGCAAGATTACATGAGAGTGACGAAATAAATATTAAATGAACCTAAATCAATTTAGTCAAATCATCAATTTCAAAATATTGATGAAACTTGGCAGTTACTTGTAGTACAGACGATCGCCCACCATCTGCCTGTCTTTTCTTTTTCACAAAGCCTTGCTCGACAAGTTCTTGCACATGTTGATAGGCTCCCGCCCCACGCAGCTCGATCAATTCTGACTGCACAATATTTTTTTTCAAGGCGATCGCTGCCAAAGTCCGTAAAGCCCCACGCCCCAAATCCACAGGAATGAGCTTATGGACTAAATCCTCAAACTCAGAGCGCAATCGTAACGAAAACCCCACATCGGTTTCCACAATTTCTAAAGCGCTATCACGATGGGCATATTCTGTAATCAAGTCGATTAACCCCATTTCCGCATCCTCAACTTCGCAACCCAAAGCCGCCGCGATCGCCGCCAAATTCATGGGCTGTCCCTTGAGATATAAAACTGCCTCTACCTTTTGTTTAAGTGATTGAACGATCGGTAATTCTGGTTGCTCATACAATTCCATTGATAAAGCAAAGGCTTCTTCGTGTTCATCAGGCTCAATAAAATCAGCAGCATCTTCTGAGGTTGAAGACGCTTCAGGCTCTAGCTCAGTTGGCTCTATGGGTTGTTCAAAAGGCACTTCATTCGTCATGCTAAAATTTTACACACAGACGACACTTCCCAAAAAATTTACAATATTCTGAGAACCGATATGCCAAGCAGCATGATGTACTACGAAGACACTTATGTGGTGCTGCCGCCCGATATGCAAGAACAGTTTGTGACTCAGCCCGAATTAGAAAAGCTTTTGCATGATTTGTTAGTCGATATGCAAGACGAACTGCCTCGCGATTTACAAAACCTCAAAACGATCCCCGAACAGGTACAACGCCTCATTAAGACTGCCTGTGATCTCGATTGTGGCGATCGCGGCACATGGCAATGGTATGTCGTCCGTCTTGATAAATAATGTTTTTAAAGCCGATTACGAACTAGTTCTCGAAAGGCACGTACAGCCGTTCTCTGACCTTCTGCTTGACTACGCTCTAGCAGCATAGGAAATTCAGCGATTGGAAATAAGGGAAAGATCAGACTTGTTGCAACACGATTATATTCACCATTTTGCAAAACATAAACCGCGATCGCATTATTTTGAATACGCCATAGTTCAGGTACGCCTAAGGCAGCATATAGCGACAATTTATTAATCGAGGAATTTGTATAGTCTGACTCGATCGCTAAATCTGGTGGTGGATTTTCGGGTAAGGAAATGGTGCGTAAGTTGCGAACGACAGCCTCATTCTGAATATAAAAGCAAGTATCTGGCTCGATCGCTTTAGCCAAATCCTCACGATCAAGTCGCAAAGAACCTGCATTTAAGATCTCTAGTCCCAATTCATCGGCGATCGACTCGATCAGACTAGCCAGAAACCGATTAGGGACTTCATGCTCAAATTTCGGCATACTGATTTCTAGACTGCCACAATCATAGGCAATCCGCCAGTGGCGATCGCTACCAGCATCCTCAAGGATATTCTCATAGGTTGACCAGCGAATCCCTTCAAGGGTGATGCGATTCTCAGTGGATTCATGATTTTTTGGGATAGGTGAAGCAATGAGCATGGACATATCTCCAATTAAATTAGGATGATATATTGAGCAATGATTCTAGCGTAATCAAATTACAGTTTGTCTCTACAAAAACAACTTAGGATCGACATGAAAGAATTTTCCAAGTGCTTGTGCTTGATTTTTGCTGATTTGCCTTTTGCCGTTGACAACTTCTGACACAACACCACTTGAGCCAATTACATTCACTAGATCGGCTTGCTTTAAATCATTAGATTCCATGAGATGCAAGAGAATATCCAAAGGTGAAGCATTATTCATTGGATAATGCTCATCTTCGTATTTTTCAACCAAAGTAAGAAGCAATTGTAAAATTCTTTCTTCTTCGGCTGTAGGTTGGGGAATTGCTAGCAATTTTTCAATATTTTGTAGAGCAATTTCATTTTCAGCATCATTTGTAATTACTTGAGGCTGAATTTCTGCCAGTAAATCCCCATAGGCTTTTCTATTAATAGTAAGGGTCATTGATTATTTACAACATAAACGTACGTGCATCATTAGTTACATCTGTATTCACGACATTATCTGATTCGAGATTGCCGTCTACTAGGTTGATAATGCGATCGGCTACATCAAGGATGCGGTTATCGTGAGTCACCATCAAAATTGTGATGTTTTCCTCCTTCGCCATTTTTTGCATCAAAGTCACCACATCACGCCCCGATTTTTTGTCTAAAGCCGCCGTTGGCTCATCTGCCAGAATTAACTTAGGTCGATTTACCAAAGCACGTGCGATCGCCACCCGTTGTTTTTGCCCACCCGATAGCGCATGGGGCTTGTAGTCAACCCTTTCTGCTAGCCCCAATTGTCCGAGAATTTCTGCGGCTCGACTTGCAGGGGCAACATTATGAAAATCATTGGGATATAGATCCGTTGACATCATTACATTTTGTCTAGCAGTCAAAGAATGGAAGAGATTATGGGCTTGAAAAATAAAACCAATGTTTTTGCGAATTTGCACTAATTTTTTAGGATGCAAGCTCCTCAATTCTTGCCCCAAAACCTTGAGACTCCCATCTTGAATCGTGCGTAAAGCCCCTATCAAAGTTAATAACGTCGTCTTACCCGATCCAGATGGTCCCGTCAGAATCACAATTTGCCCAGGATAGACATCCAAATTGATATCGAACAAAACCTGCTTAAATAAATCACCTTCACCGTAGTGAAAATTTAAGTTGCGAATTTGAATCGATGCTTCCATATTTTGATTCAAAGAGACTGGCAAAGGATCAGAAATAGTTTCGAGCATAGTCTAACCAACCTAAAACGGCAAAGTACAAGATTTATTCAGATTATTTATGAAGCTCTCAGACTATATTAGCTATGATAGGTATATTTATTGCCTGTCTTCAGCAATCTAATTTGATTATTTATCAAAGGTTCAAATTTATGGCATCACGAACCTTAGTCAAAAAATATCTAGCCCAATGGATGCAGATGGGTAAAACCTTGAGTTTGTCTACACAGAATAAACCAGTGCATATCCATAAAATCCTACAGGGCGAGAGGTATTCAACAATTTTCAACAACCTCTGGTTTAAAATTAGTACGAATCAAGCTCAAGAAGCTCATTTAAGTGGTACTAGTCAAACTATTAGTGACTTACTGAGCAGTCAATGGGAAATTATTGCTTGTGCCCGTTGTAACTTGCTTGTCCCAACCATAGGTATCGGTCCCCGCACCCCTGTTTGCTGTCCATGTGATGATTTGCCCAATCATCCTAATCTTGATTTAGTTTCACCTCATGTGCCTGTCAAGCTAGCGACACATCTTGGTGCTCTATGCGATCGCCTTGCTCAAAATTCAACAGATCAAGAAGATCAAGAGTCTAATGTCATTCCACCTGACGCAACTTACAGTTCTGAGGAAGAAGATGCACAGACAATTAACAACCTTAGGAACTCAGTATTAAAACTGGTTAAAGCTGAAAATCCCAAAATCTACAAGTGATTGAGAATTGCTATATTTTGATAAAGATATTTTGAAGAGCGGTAATATAATCAATGTCTGTTAATATCTCAAGAAGCTTGTTAAAATGAGTAGTTGTCTGAATAAAATACCTATTCATGCTTTGGGAAATCCTAAAGCTAAAAGCTAGGCTTGTGCAATTATGACAAAATACTATCCATACATTCACTTAACGATAGTAATTGGCTTAATTGTGGCTATATCTAAATTAATTATTTCTTATGAGAATCAATGAAAAAACTTCAATTCTAGTGACGGGGGGGACAGGTTCTTTCGGTAAAAAATTTGTAGAAGCAATCTTACAAAAATTCCCCAATATTCACCGATTAGTAATTTATTCACGGGATGAGCTAAAACAGTTTGAAATGGCTCAAAAATTCTCATCTGATAAATATCCTGGATTACGCTATTTTATTGGTGATATTAGAGATGCAAGAAGGCTAACCCGTGCTTGTGAAGGTATTGATATAGTGGTTCATGCGGCTGCCTTAAAACAAGTTCCCACAGCAGAATACAATCCTATTGAGTTTATTCGGACTAATGTACTAGGTTCTGAGAATGTAATTGAAGCCGCTTTAGATAGTGGGGTAAAGCGTGTTGTTGCTTTGTCAACCGATAAGGCAGCAGCCCCGATTAACCTATATGGAGCAACAAAGCTATGCTCTGACAAACTATTTGTTGCTGCTAACAATATCAAAGGTTCGAGAGAGCTAAGGTTTAGTGTAGTGCGGTACGGAAATGTCATGGGTTCAAGAGGATCTGTAATTCCCTTTTTCTTACAGAAACGTCATGAAGGTTTTTTACCAATTACTGATCCACAAATGACTCGATTTAATATCACCCTTGAAGAAGGTGTGAAAATGGTGATTTGGACTATCGAGAATGCTTGGGGAGGAGAAATTTTTGTGCCTAAAATTCCATCCTACCGAATTACCGATGTAGCTACAGCGATCGCTCCAAATTGTGAGCAGCGTATTGTCGGCATTAGAGCAGGAGAAAAAGTGCATGAAGAAATGATTACAACCTCAGATGCTTTTACTACGGTAGATTGTGGTGCTTATTATGCAATTTTGCCAACTAGTAGAAACCTCATAGATCAATACGTACAATCTGGGGCAACAAAAGTAGAAGCTGGGTTTAGCTACAATTCAGGGCAAAACCCTCATTTTTTGACCATTGATGAATTAAGATCACTACTTAAAGCCCATGTCGATCCAAGCTTTGCTATATGAGTTTTTATATTCCGTACGGACGACAAGATATTAATCAGGCTGATATTCAGCAAGTAATAGATGTGTTGAGCTCTGACTGGCTAACCCAAGGTCCAGCAATTAATCGATTTGAGCAAGCAGTTGCTGATTATTGTGGTGTAAAGTATGCCGTAGCTGTTTCTAGTGCTACTGCTGCATTACATATTGCTTGTTTGGCAGTTGGCTTAGGTCAGCAAGATTGGTTATGGACTTCACCAAATACCTTTGTTGCATCTGCTAACTGTGGATTATATTGTGGTGCTTACGTTGATTTTGTAGATATTAATCCACATACTTACAACCTAAGTATTGAGGAATTAGAACAAAAATTAGTTAGAGCATCGGAGCAAAACTGTTTACCTAAAGTCCTAATTCCTGTACATTTTGCGGGTCAATCTTGCGAGATGGACAAAATTGCAAGTTTATCTAAGCAGTATGGATTTAAGGTTATCGAAGACGCTTCCCATGCGATCGGTGGTAAATATCAAGATAAACCGATTGGCTGCTGCGAATTTTCCGATTTAGCAGTTTTTAGCTTCCATCCAGTTAAGATCATTACTACAGGTGAAGGGGGGATGGTATTAACCAATAGCCAAGATTTATATGAAAAATTAATTCGCTTGCGATCGCATGGTATTACTCGTGATTCCAATTTAATGCAAGGAGAATCTCACGGCTCTTGGTATTACCAACAATTAGAACTAGGTTTTAATTACCGCATGACCGATATCCAAGCAGCATTAGGTGCAAGTCAAATGCAACGCTTGGAAGAATTTGTGAGTAGGCGGCGATTTTTAGCTCAGCGCTACAATCATCTACTACAGGATTTACCGATTACTTTGCCCCACCAGTATTCAGACACTGAGTCTAGCTGGCACTTATATGTAATTCGCTTACATCTTGACAAAATCAGCAAGAGTCATCGCCAAGTATTTGAAGAACTTAGACAGGAAGGTATTGGTGTAAATCTGCACTATATTCCTGTTCATACGCAGCCCCATTATCAAAGTCTAGGCTTTCAGTGGGGAGATTATCCTGAAGCAGAGAAGTACTATCAAAGTGCTATCAGTATTCCTTTATACTATGGATTAACAAAACAAGAGCAAGAGTTGATTGTTACAATCCTAAAATCAAGCATGTAAGAATGTATAATTTATCAAGTGGATAATACCATAATCATAGTGTTGTACTTACTTCATATCATAAGTTTTTATAAGAAATCTAACCCTAAAAAACATATATAAAAACATATATAGATTTACAATTGAGTCATCAAAGTTTGGATGTATTTAGATGTTTAGTTAGTCGTTCTTACATTTCAAAATACAGTTGATATAGATTGAGAGATATGACCGAAATTTATAGCCATAATTTATTTTATAGACTACTAAACCCTACTGATGTTACAGAAACTTATGTTAGATGGCTGAACGATCCAGACATTAATCAATATCTAGAGTCTAGACATAGTTATCACACACTAGATAGTTGTCAATCATTTGTAGCAGAGATGCTTACCAATAAAAATCAACATCTTTTTGGTATTTTTCTTAAATCAAATAATACACATATTGGGAATATCAAATTAGGTTTTATCGATCCAAACCACCATACAGGTCAAATGGGACTTCTTATAGGAGAAAAGCAGCAGTGGGGAAAAGGCTTTGCGACCGAAGCAATTAAAGAATTAACTAATTGGGGATTTAAATCACTTAGACTCCAAAAGATAGAGGCTGGTTGCTACGAAGAGAATATTGGCTCTCTCAGGGCTTTTCTGAAAGCTGGATATCAAGTGGAAGGTTTTTTGAGAAGTCACGCAGTTTGTGGGACAAAAAGAGTTGGTAGTTTTTTATTAGGAATTTTGCCTCATGAAGTTCGTTAAACCTCTAAATAAGTTAGCGATAGGCACAGTTCAGTTTGGTTGTTCCTATGGAGTTTCTAATAAAACTGGAAAGGTTAGTATTGATTCAGCAAAGGAAATATTAGCATATGCTAAAGATGCCGAAATTGACGTTTTAGATACAGCGATCGCCTACGGTGATAGTGAGCTTTGTTTAGGACAAATTGGCATAGATAATTGGAAAGTAGTGTCTAAACTTTCCGAACTCCCATCAGGAGTTGATAATATACAAAAATGGGCTAAAGATTCTTTGCAAGGCTCCCTGTCTAGGCTTAAGATCCCCAAATTGTATGGACTTTTACTACACCGTCCTCAACAATTATTAAGCGTACAAGGCAAGGAAATTTATGAATCTTTAAACCTTCTTAAGGCTGAGGGTTTAGTTAATAAGATCGGTATATCTATTTATAGTCCCAATGAATTAGATGAACTATTTGACTGCTTTTCATTTGATCTAGTACAGGCTCCTTTTAATATTTTAGATCGTAGTTTAGAAAAGTCGGGATGGCTATCTCGACTCAAATCTAAAGCAGTCGAGGTTCATGTTCGCTCAATTTTTCTGCAAGGATTATTGCTCATGAATCCATCTGATAGACCAGTTTATTTTGATCAATGGGAGCCACTATGGAAGGAATGGGAACAATGGCTATATAAAAGTGAGTTAAGTCCATTACAAGCTTGCATATCCTTTGTTCTCTCTAACCCTAATATAGATCGTGTAGTAGTAGGGGTTGAAAGCTTATATCAACTTCAGGAAATTTTATCTGTCAGAACCGTAACAAGTGAAACTGCCCCTGATAAACTATGCTGTGACGACCCTGATTTAATTAATCCTGCACGGTGGCAGTTGACATGACAACTCTTGCAATCATTCAAGCTCGAATGGGTTCAACTCGTTTTCCCAACAAAGTGATGCGTCAAATTTTAGGCGTACCAATGGTTGAGTTGTTACTTCACAGATTAGCTAAAGCCAAATATGTTGATCGTATTGTGTTGGCAACTTCTATCGCTTCAAATAACCAAGCTCTCGTCAATCATGTTAAAGGCTTAGGCTATGAGGTTTACCAAGGTAGTGAAGATGATGTTCTAGATCGTTATTATCAAGCTGCCTGTGCGATCCAACCTGAAATAGTTGTACGTATTACTGGAGACTGTCCACTCGTCGATCCAGAAATTGTCGATCTAGCAATCACCACTTTTAAACAGGCTAATGTTGACTATTTAAGCAATGTCAGCCCTCCAAGTTATCCAGATGGTCTAGATGTAGAGGTTTTTAGTTTTCAATCATTAAAACAAGCTTGGCAGTCAGCGAATAAACCCCACGAGCGAGAGCATGTTACTCCTTATTTAAGAGAATCAGGCAAGTTTCAGCTACTAGGTATTAATCATTCTGAAGATCAATCTGATAAACGCTGGACTGTCGATGAACCAGAAGATTTTGAGGTAATTAAGAATATATTTGAATATTTTGCGCCACGAAAAGATTTTAGCTGGCTAGAAGTATTAAAGTTACAACAAAATCAACCAGAGCTTTTTGCAGCTAATCAGAGATTAATACGCAATGAAGGAGCAATCCTTGGCACTGGTCAGAAACTATGGAAACGAGCTAAGCGTATAATTCCTGGTGGCAATATGTTGCTGTCGAAAAGAGCAGAGATGTTCTTACCAGAAAAATGGCCAGCATATTTTAGTAAGGCAAAAGGATGTCATGTTTGGGATCTTGATGGCCGCAAATATGTCGATATGTCGATTATGGGGATTGGTACAAATATTTTGGGTTATGGTCATCCAGAGGTAGATGAGGCAGTAAGAAAGACAATTGATGCAGGCAATATGTCTACGCTTAACTGTCCAGAAGAAGTTTATCTTGCTGAGCGTTTGGTCGAGTTACACCCTTGGGCAGATATGGTCAGGTTTGCACGCACTGGTGGGGAGGCAAATGCGATCGCTATTCGGATAGCTCGTGCAGCTTCAGGTCGTTCTAAAGTAGCAGTTTGTGGTTATCACGGTTGGCATGACTGGTATCTTGCAGCAAATCTAGGAGATGAAAGTAATTTAGCAGGGCATTTACTTCCTGGGCTAGAACCAAATGGTGTACCAGCTTCTCTCAGAGATACTATTTATCCTTTTAACTACAATCGTTTCGATGAACTTGAGGCTTTGGTTCAAACTCACGATATTGGCGTAATTAAAATGGAGGTATGTCGTAGTGAAAAACCTCAAAATAATTTTTTAGAGAAAATCAGAAAACTTGCTAGCGATCGCGGCATAGTTCTTATTTTCGATGAGTGTACTTCAGGATTTCGGCAAACACTAGGGGGGTTACATAAACTTTATGGCGTAGAACCAGACATGGCAATGTTTGGCAAAGCTTTAGGTAATGGCTATGCAATTACTGCAACTATTGGTCGCAGAGAAGTAATGGAAGCAGCTCAAAGTACTTTTATTAGTAGCACTTTTTGGACAGAGAGGATTGGACCAACAGCGGCACTCAAAACTTTAGAGGTTATGGAAAGACTTCATTCTTGGGAGCAAATTACCCAAACAGGACAAGCGATCGGGGAAAGATGGCGGAATCTAGCAATAAAACACAATCTAAATATTAAGCTAACAGGTATTCCTGCAATAATTGGATTTAGTTTTGAATCTGATAATAACTTGGCATATAAAACTCTGATTACACAAGAAATGTTAGCTCAGGGGTATCTTGCATCAAATATTATTTTTGCTTGTTTAGAGCATACTCAAGATATTATTGATAACTACTTTAAAGCTCTTGAGCCAATATTTGAAATGATTGCTAAATGTGAAGATGGGATGGATGTAGCCAAGATTTTAAATAGTCAAATTTGCCACAACGGATTTAAACGCTTAAACTAAACTACATACTTAGATTTTATTATCTATGCAAATGTTTATCTTGAGTTGAAAAATTTCTGTAAAGTTGTTTACAAAACACAAAATACTTACGAAGGCAACACAATGGTAAACATTACGCTGAGTTTTTTGCCATTATAAACCTTCTTCAAACTAACGTTAATCTAACTAATTTTGCAGTAAAAACTTAGCAAAAAACAATGAAAAGACTTATAATTCGAGCAGATGCTTCTACACAGACTGGTTCTGGGCATGTTATGCGTTGCTTGGCTTTAGCTCAAGCTTGGAATGATCAAGGTGGAGAAACTATTCTTGTATTGGCTGAACAGATCTTAGCACTAGAATCTAAGTTGATTGCAGAAGGGATAACCTTAGTATATTTAGAGACTACAATCGGCAGTGATGAAGATGCACAGCAAACGGCTAGTATCGCCAATAAATATGCAGCATCTTGGGTTGTTGTTGATGGCTATCAATTCGGAGCAAAATATCAGAAAGAACTTAAAGGTTTTGGACTAAAAATATTATTTCTTGATGATAATGGTCATGCAGAACATTACTTTTCTGATCTAGTATTAAACCAAAATATTTCAGCCGACATTAATATATATTCTAGCCGAGAGCCTTACACACAATTATTATTAGGTACTGAATATACTCTACTCAGACGAGATTTCTTAAAATGGAGAGAATGGAAAAGATTAGTGATTCCAAATGCCTACAAGATATTAGTTACTTTAGGTGGAAGTGATCCTGAGAATGTAACTTTGAAGGTAATTCAATCTTTATCACTAATACAAAATAATAATTTAGATATAGTAGTTGTAATTGGTGGAACTAATCCAAACTATGAACAACTAACTTCTTTTACAAAAAATTCATTGTTGTCAATTTCTTTACAAATAAATGTTGGCAATATGGATGAGTTAATGGCTTGGGCAGATATAGCGATCGCCGCAGGTGGTTCGACTAATTGGGAATTGGCTTTTATGGGCTTGCCAAGTATTGTGATTACTATTGCTGATAATCAAAAAGCGATCGCCGCAGAGCTAGATCGACAAGGCGCGATCATTAATCTGGGTTGGCATCAGGATGTGACCATTGAGCAGATTGGTTTGGTCTTGCGGGAATTGATCGGCGATCGCCCCAAACGCGAAACCATGAGTAAAAAAGGACGAGAATTAGTCGATGGTAACGGAGCAAAGCGCGTTATCTCAAAAATAAACAGTATGTCAGCCTAGTTTTGTCGGGTTTTATGGAGTCTAAACGATGACAACTTCCCTCACATAATTCACTTACAGAAGATGCTTTGACCCTAGTGCGACTTGGTTTTCATAGTGAGCTTTCCCTCTGAAGCCCCAAGAACCTAGCAATAAGCAATTCTTGAAATATGTTAAATTGATGGCAGATTGGTTTCTCAGGAATTACCACCATGACGACCTCACCAATACACACAGCCCCTAAAATTGACTACCCAGATAGTGACGGGCAACCAATGGCAGATAATACACAACAATTTCGTTGGATCGTTCTTATCAAAGAAAACCTAGAGCTACTCTTTGCAAACGATAGTAAGGTTTTTGTGGCGGGTGATTTGTTGTGGTATCCAGTGGAAGGGAGTCCCGAAATTCGTGTCGCGCCTGATGTAATGGTGGCTTTTGATCGTCCCAAAGGCGATCGCGGCTCCTATAAACAATGGCTAGAGGGCAACATTGCTCCACAGGTTGTGTTTGAAATTCTCTCACCAGGTAATCGCCTCAAAGAGATGACCAAAAAGCTACAATTTTATGATCGCCACGGGGTTGAAGAATATTACATCTATGATCCTGAGAGTAATGATTTACATGGTTTGTATCGGCAAGACAAACGACTCAATATCATTGAGGATATTAACAACTGGACAAGTCCCCGCTTACAAATTAGGTTTACGTTAACCGAAGAAACTCTGGAGATATATCGTCCTGACGGTCAAAAATTTTTGACAACCCTTGAGTTAAGCCAGCGATTTGAGCAAGAGCATCAACGGGCGGAACAAGAGTACCAACGGGCGGAAAGATTATTAGCTCAGTTAAAAGCTTTAGGTGTTGAACCCAATTAGATTTTTTTATTGGCTGTTTTTTGAAGAATTAATATAGGGTTAGTCATGACTGTCGCCATCAGATCTGCAAAAATCAATGACACAAACTGCATCATTCAAGGCGTTAGCTGGGTGCAATTTGAAAGTATAGAAGCATCCTTTTCTGATATTGAAGGTGTAAGGTTTGTTTATTTGGATGGCATATTAGAAATTATGACCTTGAGTTCGGAACATGAGGATGTTAAAAGTACGATTGGATTGTTATTAGAAGCTTATATGCACCATTTGGGGATTCGCTTTTATAAACGTGGGAGTGCCACTTTAGGTAATAAGGAATTAGGTGGGCGTAAAGAACCTGATGAGTCTTACAATTTTGATATTAAAAAAAATATTCCTGATTTGGTCGTAGAAGTCGTTTTAACTAGTGGAAATATTAATGTATTAGATTTATATTTGCGTCTTGGAGTTTCCGAGGTTTGGTATTGGGAAGATGGATTATTAAATGTCTATTGTTTAGTCAAGGAAAAACAAATCTATGAAAACTTAAACTCAAGCCAATTTTTTCCTGATTTAAGTCTAAATACTTTTGCAAAGTATATTACTTATTACGATCAGTATGAGGCGATCGCTGATTTTATTAAGGAACTTCAGTAAATCATATCAATATGTAATGGAGAGGTCATGAAAATGTTAACTCAAGAGAAATTTTTATCTAAAACGATCGCAACTTTCCCTCAGCACTTTTCCCGAAAAGGAGATCGCCAGTCTTGAGCAAATATTAGATGAAAATTGGTTTCCTGATGTTAATTAATTTTGAGAAATAAACAGCATGATCACCCAAGTAGAAATGGTATCGAAAACGTTATATGATTCTGATTACAACCTTTGGGTACTAGAAACAGTTAAACAATTGGAAAAGCGAGAGTTTAGCGCTCTTGATTTGGAACATCTGATTGAGGAGGTTACTGATTTGAGTCGGCGCGATAAACGAAAATTAGAAAGTTTACTGACTCGATTAATTGAACACTTGCTAAAATTAAAATATTGGCAATCTGAAAGAGAGCAAAATTTTGGACATTGGCAAGCTGAAGTGCGTACTTTTCGCAAGCAAATCAATAAAGAACTAAAAGCTAGTCCTAGCTTGAAAGCATATTGTCAAGAAATTTTTGAAGAATGTTATCAGGATGCGAGAGAGATTGTCAGTGATAGATCGCAACTTCCCCTTGCCACTTTTCCAGAACAGGCGATCGCCAATCTTGAGCAAGTATTAGACGAAAATTGGTTCCCTTCAAATGAATTCAGCAGATAGACTATTAAAACTAAAAAAACTAGACAAAAAGACTTTGACAGTGATGAACAAATATAAAATATCAATCATATCTGGGCTCTTCTGGGTTCATGGGGATAAGCAAAGCTACTAGTATCCAAAAGCTTTTCTGAGCAAGAGTTATAGGTGTATCATGTCGCCAGCAATTGTATCGCATTTATACCATTTCCCCCTCAAACCCAGAAGAGCCCATATCTGATTTGGATAGCTGGATAAATAACTATATTCCTCAACTAGTCAACAGACTTGAAGAAAAATGTCATCAAGTTTATTGGATTCATCAGACCAATCAAATCCCAGAAGGAGATTTTGCTTTTTATTTAGGATGTGGACAAATTGTACCCTCAGAAATATTACAGAAAAACAAACATAATTTAGTTGTCCATGAAAGTGCATTACCGTTAGGCAAAGGTTGGTCTCCATTAACGTGGCAAATTCTAGAAGGTAAAAATGAAATCCCGATAACCCTATTTGAAGCTACTAAATTAGTTGATAGTGGAGTTATTTATTTGCAAGATACTTTGCATTTCAATGGTTTAGAGTTAGTTGAAGAATTACGTGAAACACAAGCACAAAAATCCATAGATATGTGCCTTGATTTTGTTCATAAATATCCAGATATTCTTATTCGAGGAAGGTATCAGCAAGGAGATTCTACATTTTACAGAAGAAGAATGCCTCAAGATAGTCAGTTAGATCTAGACAAGACGATTAGGGAGCAATTTAATCTTTTAAGGGTTGTGGATAACGAGTGTTATCCAGCTTTTTTTGAGATTGATAATGAGATTTATATTCTAAAAATAGAAAAAAAGATTTGTTAAAATTCTGTCAATCTTATTAGTTAGTTAAAATAATGCTTATTAGTCAAAGCTCAAATAATTATATAGTCGTCGGAAGTAAGCCTTGGAATTATCATGTATTTAAAGAGGTTCTTGAAAAACAGCAAGGCAACTGGCATTTTGTCAATTCCAATGATATGCTAGTTATTGATAAAATTAAATCTATATCCCCACGTTACATTTTCTTTCTGCATTGGTCATTCAAAGTTCCCGATGAAATAGTTAGTAATTATGAATGTGTTTGTTTTCACATGACAGATGTACCATACGGAAGAGGTGGTAGCCCATTACAAAATCTCATTATTCGAGGACATCAAGATACAAAATTAACGGCTCTTCTGGGTTTGAGGGGGGAATGGTATATACTCGATACAATTGCTGGCGACATGATACGCCTATAACTCTTGCTCAGAAAGGCTTTTGGATACTATTAGCTTTGCTTATCCCCATGAACCCAGAAGAGCCGAATTTTTTGATTAGCGAGAAAATTGTTTTTGTATTTCTCGCCTTGATTAAAAATCTATGATTATTTATAAATGTATCATAGATTCTGAATTTAGAAATAGTTTTAATTAATGTTTTCTTCATCCCATCTTTATACCAATAGTATCCAAATTTAAACCAATGAAAATAGGTGTTTTGTCAGATATTCACGGCAATCATTTAGCCTTAGAAGCTGTTCTAAAAGAAGCTCGTAAGCTTGGAGTTGAGAAGCTTTTAATTTTGGGAGATTTAGTAGGCTACTATTACCATTCTGTAGAAGTATTACGACAGTTAGAAGAATGGTCTACTGAAATGATAGGAGGAAATCACGAAGAGATGATGAAACTAGCACAAAAAGATTATGCATTTTCAGAATCAGTCCACTATAAATATGGAAGTAGCATTAATATAGCCTTAGAGACTTTAAGTATAGAGTCAATCAATTTATTAACATCTCTACCATCTCAAAAGGAAATAAATCTTGACGGATCAAACATTCTAATGTGCCATGGCTCACCTTGGGATTATAATTTCTATATATATCCAGACTCTTCAACTAGTATTCTTGAAAAATGCAATCTAGTGAACAAGGACTTTATTTTTATAGGGCATAGCCACTACCCTTTTGTATCAATTCAAGGATCTACTATGCTAGCTAATGTAGGTTCTGTTGGACAATCTAGAGATAAAGGCGGATTGGCAAGTTGGGTGGTTTTTGATACTGTATCTAAGACTATTGTTTTTAAGCATACAAAATATGATGTGGAGCCTCTAGTTCAAGAAGTATTAAAAATAGATCCACATGTGCCATATTTACATAAAGTTTTAGTGCGTAACTAGAATCTATCAAAATACTCAAATAGACAGACAACTCTTATGAATTATTCAAAAAAACTCCATCCTTTGGGATTCTATCAAGTCTATCCTTTGCCTTCTCAGGAGGAATTAGAATTGTACTATAAAGAGCAATATTTCCAAAAAGAGAGAGGTAGTTATACACATAACTATTCAGACGAGGAAAAATCTTTTTTTACAAATACTGCTGTAATTGCAGAATATATTTACAGGCAGTTTAGTAATCAGTTACAGGGAAAACTAATTGATTTTGGCTGCGGAGAAGGTTTTTTTGCAAATTATTTCCTAGAGAACTTATGGGAGATTTCTTGTTGTGATTTTTCGAGTTTTGGGATAGAGCAGCATAATCCAAGTTTACTTCCACATTTTATCCAAGGAGATCTTTATAAGACATTAGATTCAAAAATAGCTGATGGTCTGGTTTATGATTATATTAACTTAGCCAATGTTTTAGAACATGTTCGACAGCCTATAGAGTTGCTTGAGGGTATTAAAAAGTTGATGCACCCCAAAACACTCCTCAGAATTATTGTTCCTAATGACTTCTCTTTATTTCAGAATTTATTGGTTAAAAAAGGTTTAACTCAAGAGACGTGGTTTGTCCCTCCAGATCACTTGAATTATTTTACTTTTGATTCACTTACAAATTTATTAAATGCTAGAGGTTTACAAACATTTAAAGTTATCTCTGATTTTCCCGTGGAAGCTTTTTTATTTAATGAACATTCAAATTACTGGTCTGATCGAAGCAGGGGCAAGCAAGCTCATTTAAGTCGAGTAACAATTGAGAATTTTTTGATTAATCAAGGTATTGATAACTATATAAATTATAGAGAAGCAGCAGCTAAGTGTGATTTTGGTCGTTCAGTCATTGCTTTTACATATTTGGCAAGCACTTAGTCATTGACACAAGATATCCCTATTTACAATAGTTATAGAAATTAACATGAGTCAAGAAATCCGAGTTTGGGTAACTGGAATATTAGGAGATTTAGGTCAGGCAGTTTTAAAAGCTCTCCGACTTAGTAGTAGATGCATTCAATTTTATGGTTCAGACATGAGTAATCGAGGAACTGGACATGCTTTTGTAGAAAATTTTTATACACTTCCTCATGCAAATGACTCTAATTATTTGTCTTGTTTAAATGATTTTTGCCAAGAATTCAATATCTCTGTTGTTATACCTGCAAGTGAACCTGAAATATATATCTTAAGCAGGTTAGGTGATCCACCTCAATTACCATGTGGAGTACCTATTTTATGCCAGAACCATTCATTTATTGATCGTTACGGAGACAAATTAAAATGCATGGAAGCTTTATCTGAAGAAATCGAATTAGCACCATTTGCTGATGGTCAAAATTTAGATTTAGTTAATCAAATGATTAGCGAATATGGTTTTCCTGTAGTTGTTAAGGAGCGTAAGTCAAGTGGATCTAGAAGTATTAAAAAAGTTTCTAATTACAAAGATTTAGACCAAGCACTAAACTCAACGTCTCTACCGATTGTTCAATCCTATATAGATGATACTTTTGGGGAGTTTTCTATCGGAGCTTTCTCAACACAAGATTTAACAAGGTGTATTTCTTTTAAAAGAGAACTTGGTCTAGTAGGTTGCTCTTGGTTTGCTGAATTTAATGACGATATTGACGTTCTTAACTATGCCGATAAGATTGTAAAATCAGTACATCCTTTAGGTTCTATAAATATACAGGTTAGAAAAAGCATTTATGGAGTAAAACTATTGGAAATAAACCCACGGATTTCTAGTCTAGTTGCTGCACGATCTTTAAGTGGATTTCATGACTTAGCTTGGTCTTTAGACATGATTCTTGGTGGCATAACCTATTTAGACACACCAACAATTTATCCAATTCGTTACCAGAGATTTTTTGCTGATTTAGTTGATTATGGGAATGGGTTTGGCAGGGTCTCTTCTTGGGATTGTCCAGAAAGTAAGAAATGATTTTGAGAACAAACAAAATCAAACAACAAGCATTGTTAAAAACTAGTTTTAATTATTTCGTTATACCCCACATATTGTTGAAAGATGTACCACAAAAAGGAAATAAACATGAAAACCGTTAAAATTCAAGACAGAAAAATAGGTCAAGGTTATTCACCATTCATAATTGCGGAAATGTCTGGCAATCACAATCAATCCCTAGAAAGAGCTTTAGAAATTGTAGAATCTGCTGCTAAATCAGGTGCTCATGGACTCAAGATCCAAACCTATACAGCCGATACAATGACACTAGATATAGACGAAGGTGAATTTTTTATCAGCGATCCTAATAGTCTTTGGGAAGGTAATTCCCTCTACAAACTCTATCAGCAAGCTTATACACCTTGGGAATGGCACAAACCAATATTTGATCGTTGTAGAGAATTAGGAATGGTTGGCTTTAGCACTCCTTTTGATGCTACTGCTGTAGACTTTCTAGAGTCCTTTGATGTTCCTTGCTATAAAATAGCATCTTTTGAAAATACGGATTTACCACTTATTCGTAAAGTTGCTAGTACTGGTAAACCTATGATCATTTCTACAGGAATGGCTACCATCGCTGAATTAGATGAAACTATCAGAACTGCTTGGGACTCAGGAAGCAAGGATATTATTCTGCTTAAATGTACAAGTACTTATCCTGCCACACCAGAAAATACAAATATTTTGACGATTCCTCATTTACGAGAATTATTCGATACGCAGGTAGGCTTATCTGACCATACTATGGGAATAGGTGTATCTGTAGCCAGTGTTGCTTTAGGTGCTACAGTAATTGAGAAACACTTTACATTAAGGCGATCTGACGGTGGTGTAGATTCTGCATTTTCGATGGAGCCAGAAGAAATGCATCAACTAGTCATTGAAACTGAAAGAGCATGGCAAGCACTAGGTAAGATAACTTATGGTGCTACTGCTGCTGAGCGAAAATCTGTGTTTTTTAGAAGAAGTCTATATATCGCTAAGGATATGAAAGCAGGTGATGTATTGACTATCGATAATTTAAGATCGATTCGTCCAGCAAAAGGTTTGCCACCAAAGTATTACAATACGCTACTGGGTAAAACGATTAACCAAGATGCTAAAGCAGGAACTCCTATATCTTGGGATTTATTAGGTTAGTTAGGTAAATTTAGAAATATGTCTGACAGCATCATTAAAGTTGAAAATATCAGTAAGAAGTACATCATAGGTCATCAAAAAACAGAAAATGTTGGGACTTTGAGAGATGTAATTTCTAATGGTGCTAAATCGTTATCACAGAAACTTTTTCACCCTCATCAAAATACCGTAGATAAGGGACATGAGGAATTTTGGGCACTTAAAGATGTCTCATTTGAGGTAAAGCAAGGTGAAAGGATTGGCATTATTGGTCGAAATGGTGCTGGCAAATCAACTCTCTTAAAAATCTTAAGTCGCGTCACTGAGCCTACTAAAGGCCGTATAAGTCTTAACGGTCGAGTAGCCAGTCTCCTAGAGGTTGGCACAGGATTTCATCAAGAACTAACAGGTCGAGAGAATATTTTTCTCAATGGGGCAATTTTGGGAATGAGTAAAGTAGAAATTACTAAAAAATTTGATGAAATTGTTGCCTTCGCAGAAGTAGAACAATTTATTGACACACCTGTTAAACGATACTCCTCAGGAATGTATGTACGTTTAGCTTTTGCTGTTGCAGCACACTTAGATCCTGAAATTTTGATTGTAGATGAAGTACTTGCAGTAGGAGACGCATCTTTTCAGAAGAAATGTTTAGGCAAAATGGGGGAAGTTTCGGAAAAAGAAGGTAGAACGGTTTTGTTCGTTAGTCACAATCTACAAGCTATACAAGATCTCTGTTCATCTATAGTTGTTCTTGAAAAAGGAAATGTTATAGAGCATAGTGATACAGGTTCAGGCATTAAAACATACATGAGCCTATGGCAAAAAGGTGAATTAGATAATGACCTCAATTTAAAAGATCGTTTAAGTCGATGTTCTGGCGATGTTAGATTTACAAGTGTAGTTGTACAGGATGAAGGAAGAAATGCAAAATGGGATTTTCAATCTGGAGATAATATAAGACTGGTATTTTCTTATCAAGTATTTAAGAATATTGATAATTTGATGGTTTACTTTGCACTTAAATCACCAATAAACGATCAAATTGTTACTACTTGCAAGCATATTATTTCAGAAGAAGAATTATTGTTCGGTTATGCAGAAAATATAGTAATTGATATCCCTAATAATTGCCTAAGACAGGGAGTATATAGCATATATTTAGTCCTAGGTGATACTGCAACTCCCTATACTCCATATGATGTTCTTGACAACAATGTTAGCCTTCCATTTATTACAATTACTTCTAACGAAACTGATCCACATAAAAAGGTTGGATATTTTTCGATAAATTCAAGCTTGTCTTTTCGTGAATCTAAAACTTAGTCTAACTTATTGATACAATATGGCAGAAAATCTAACTATTCTTTTATTTGCGCCTCACTCAGCTATATGGGTTCATGCCTTTCCCGAAGCCTTAATAGCCGAGTCATTGGAGCAAGGTAATCACCGTATAGTTTATGTTACATGTAGCGGAGAATTCCACAACTATTGTGTTTGCATGAGTGCTTATGGCTTAGATCAAAATTCACCTCAGATCAAAAAAAAATCAATCTGTAAGATTTGCAATAAACACAAGGAAATTATTAAAGAAAATTTTAAGTTTGATGGTTACGATATTGGAGACTTTATTGAAAAAATAGAACTAGATAAAATAGATAAAATTCTACAGAAAATTACACTTCAAAATTTTTTAGATTTAAAATTAGATGGATTAGACATAGGTCGAACAGCATTATACGAATTGCTATTGCAGTATAAGAAAAACAATTTAATATTCTCTGAAAACGAATGGGATAACTACTTAATTGCATTAAGAAATACTTTGATTTCTTTTTTTGCATCACAAAAAATAATAGACAAAGAAATGCCTGATCGAGTTTTAGTGTATAACTCTTTATATGCAGTAAATAGAGTTTGCTGCCAGTTAGCTGAATCAAGAGGTATTCCTACATATTTTTTACATGCAGGTCAGAGTCTTTCTAATAGATTAGAAACTATGCTAATAGGAGCTAAATATGCATTTCCTTTCAATCAAAAACTTAGAAAATACTGGGAGACATACAAAAGTATTCCTTGTATACCTGTACAAATAAGAGCAGTAACAGATCATTTTTTAGAGCTATTCAAAGGCAGACACTTTTTAGCTTATTCTTCAACCAAACAAGATAGAGTTGATATACGGAATATATTCAAAATTAATGAAGGACAAAAGATCTTAGTAGCTACTATGAGTAGTTATGACGAGAGATTTTCTAGCGAAATAATTAATGTAATCCCTAAGTATGACAACTTAATATTTCCAGAGCAAATTGATTGGATTAAATTCCTCATTGAGTTTGCTAAGTATAGACAGGATATATTTTTAATTATTCGTGTTCATCCTAGGGAATTTCCTAATAAGAGAGATTCTATGCGATCGCAACATTCAGTGATGTTGGAAAAAGTTTTAATAAATTTACCTACAAACGTAAAGCTAAATTTACCAGAAGATAATCTTTCAATCTATGATCTAGCTGAATACACCGATCTATTCTTAAATGCTTGGTCTAGTGTCGGAGAAGAGATGAGCTTACTAGGTATTCCTGTTCTCATCTATTCTGACGATTTAGTTGCATATCCCTCGGATATCAATTATGTTGCTAACAGCCAAGAAGATTTTTGTAATAAAATAGACATAGCTTTGAAAGACGGGTGGAGCTTTGAAAGAATTAGAAAAGCTTATAGATGGTACGTCTTGAAGCTTATTCGTTCTGCCTTTGATATTTCAGATAGTATTCAATGGTATAGATCTGATGCTGTGCAAACAAAGACACAAAAATCAAATTCCATCAATCTTGTATATCGGGTTTATCGAAAAATATTACTTAAAATATTTGGTGTTGATATAGCAGCTACATATGAAAGCCAAATTCAAGATTGTAAAACCAGACAAGATGAATTAAAGTGCAAAGAAGATATTAACAAATTAATACAGGATAAAAAAGATATTATTCTTGAAATATCAAATCAAGATTTAGAAGCATCTACAGATATTAACGTAGAAACTGAATATATTAAAAGTGAACTATCAAGGCTTATAAACATTGATGTAGAAATAGAAAAAAATACTACTGAGACACTTACTCCACTCCGCAGAAATCTAATCAACTTTCTTTGAGTATAATGAGGGCAGGAAATGTTAAATTTATCAAAAAAACTGAAGCGTTTGTTGAGAAGATCATACTCTTTTTTGATTGATTTAATTAATTTAGTCCAAGGACTATTTATTTATAAAAATCTGGGAGTGACCCCTGAAAAATCCTCATTGAGCTTAATAAATCTATATTGTCTCACAAACGGCTATTCTAATAGTTTTCTAGCGTTGATCGTAAAACTGTTTCATCGTGCTTATGATTTCCCAAGCTCTAGTGGAGTGCTGGGCAAATTAAGTAGTACTCAAATAAATGCTATTACTAAGCTAATTAGGGATAATGGATATTATGTCTTTGATAACTTACTATCTTTAGAAATATGTCAAAGGCTTACAAATCTAGCGCTAAGTCATGAGTGCACTGTAAGAGATTCATTAGATCCAAACATAAAAGTTTCAGTGTATAATTCTGATAATCCTATTGCAACTACCTATTGGTTAAAGGAAGAAGACTTAATCAATAACCCTGACATCCAAAATTTGATGACAGATATGTCAATATTATCGATCGCTCAGGCTTATCTAGAAGCACCTCCAGTTTTAGATATTGTGACGATGTGGTGGAGTACACCTATATCAAAGAAAGCTTGCTCTGATTCTGCTCAGCTGTACCATTTCGATATGGATCGCATCAAGTGGTTAAAATTTTTCATATACCTAACCGACGTAAATACAGATAATGGACCTCATTGTTATATATCAGGTTCACATCGGATAGGAGGTAAACCAAAGGAACTTTTAAAGCGTGGTTATGCAAGGATACCTGATGAAGATATGGAAAAATTTTATTCAAAAGAGGATTTAATAGAAGTTACTGGCTATAGAGGTACTATAATTGCTGGTGATACTTTGTGCTTCCACAAAGGAAAGCCTCTTACAATAAGTGAACGTCTAATATTAGAGCTAGAATTTACGAATAGTTTGTTTGGTGCACCTTATCAAAAGACGAATTTTTATCCAAATCCCAGTCTAAGGATATTAGAATTTATTGGTAAATACAAAAGAATTTATTCTAAGTTTACTTTTCAAAAACAGCCTGATTCAACTTTATAAATAAGCTACTGTTATGGTTTCTAATCTAAAATATTTGATTGATACTACTTTATATGTGATTAAACGAGAGAAGCTTAGCCGTTCTATTGAGTATGTTTCAGATGAATACACAGACGGATGGAATGCTTACTATGAATATTTATCTAAATCTAACACTCTAGATGAATGGCTATACGTAGACTATGTGGAAAATCAAGAAAGATTTTATAACATTGATGGCAAACTTAAATACACTAAATTTGATTCAGGATTATTTTATAAGACAAAACTCTACGAAAACATCTTATCTCATTTCCCTAATGTGACATCAATCACAGAATATGGGTGTGGTTTAGGAAGGAATTTATTATACTTAAAAAGCAAGTTTCCTAACGTATCATTTTATGGCTATGAATTGTGTCTTCCAGGAGTTGAGATAGCAAACTTGGCAGCTCAAAAATTTGGTTTAGATGTCAAATATAGTCAGCTTGATTATATTAACAGTAATCCAAATGATTATATTTTCCCAGTCACTGATATTGCTTTTACCATGTTTTCTCTTGAACAAGTTACTGCAAGCCAAAAATCTCAAGTAGCTCTCACGAACATTTTAAGTCATGTCAACTTCGGTAGTATTCACATAGAACCTGTTCCAGAAAACTATCCCTTTAGCTTTAGAGGTTGTTTAGGACGATTAGAGCATTGGAAGGTTGACTATCTTCAAGGGTTTCATAAAAATGTGGAGTTTCTATCAAAGAGCCAATTGTTAAAAAGCTATCACCAAGAAACTCTTTTAACTGCCCATAATCCCTTAATGTTTCCGTCTATTTATATTTTAAAGAAAAATAATAATCATTAATGTTTTCTAGACTAAACAATATATTTATATGTTTCAAAAATATATTATTAAGAGCAAATCGCAAAATATTAGTAAAAGCCTATAAACAACTCTGTCAAGGAAATAGCAATTACAACTTAAAATCTGTAAATTTTAAGATTGAAGGTGAATTTCTTAAGCATGCTACTACTAATATAGATGAAGGATCCAACATCATTGTTTTCAAAGATGGATATCTAGAAATAGGTAAAGACTGCTATGTAGGAAGATATGTCGAGATTGGGACGAATGCAAAAATTATTATTAAAGACTATACATCTATCCAAGACAGATGCGTTATTTTAGGAGATGTAACGATTGGTCGCTACTGCTTATTATCTTTAAATATTTTAATTAGCTCAGGTTATCATTCATACGATGTAGTCCCTGAATGGTTGATAAGAGATCAAGATATACTGATTACTAATAAGTTCAACACTAATAAAAAATCATCAGAAGAGACAAAAGTAAAAGTAGTTATTGAAGATGATTGTTGGTTAGGAATAAATGTTGTTATCATGAAAGGAGTAACTATTCATAAAGGCTGTATTATAGGAGCAAATTCTGTTGTAACTAAAGATTTACCTCCATACTCTGTTGCCGTAGGTGCACCTGCAAGAGTAATCAAGAAAAGACTTGATTTTGTAGCAAAGCAAAAAATTCATTGGAACAATATTTCTGATTTACCTTATTTCTATTCAGGCTTTTTAGTATCTCAAAAAGAAATAGAAGAATTTAAATGTCATGGTGGGTTAATTGCGGAGAATCAGTTTACAATTTGTTTGAAATATCAGCCTTCCCATAAGAATCTTTATATTATGGTTAAGTCTATGTCAGAAAGCAAATGCTGTCTAAAATATAGTTCTCAATCAATCTCCATAAGTACACACATGAATCAATACATGTTTGCAATTAGTGAAGATCAATTAGACAATTTCTTCTCATTTAATGTTAGTTCTAATAGTACTTCCTCTATTTCAGTTGCCGTGCAATCAGCATGGACTGTTTAGCTACTCAAAACAGAATTACATATCTAACCAACTATGTTTAACAAAGTAAGGCAAAAAATAAAAACTTCTTTAAGAGATATTTTACACTTAGATGTTCAAATCTTAAGCAAGGGGAATGGACTGGAGCAAGATCGCTACTCCTACCAAAAACAATACATAAATTTTGCAATTAACACAGACGATAAAGTATTAGATATTGGTAGTGGTGGTTATCCTTTCCCATTAGCTACTCACCTAGCAGATTTTTACGAAGGAGATACCACACATAGGCATGACAAACTAAAAAAAGATGCGAGACCATTTACAGTCTGTAATGTAGAGGAAACTAATTTTGGCGACAAAGAATTTGACTTCGTCTACTGTGCACATGTTTTAGAGCATGTAGAAAATCCAGCAAAAGCTTGCCGAGAATTAATGAGAATTGGTAAGCGCGGTTATATTGAGACCCCAGCAAAAATCTCAGACATCATGTTTAATTTCACAAAAATACCTAATCACCACAAATGGCATACTCAAGTTATGGGTAAAACATTAATTTTTATGGAGTGGAAAGATACTGAAATGAGGGATATGGGATCTGATTATTTTTTTCATCAATTCCATTCTAAATGGCAAAATCCTTTTCAAGAATTAATGTATAAAAACCGAGATTTATTTGTAAGTATGCTACTTTGGCAAGATGACTTCGATTACATCGTAATCAATAAAGAAGGAACAATAATTGATTCTAGTAAATCGTAAATTTTTTGATAAAAACGACAAATGCATAATATACAATTAATAATCAAGCATTCTTTAACAAATTAAATGAAAAACAACTTACTTGCCAAAATCGAGTCTAAGAAGTCAATTATAGGCATAGTAGGGTTAGGTTACGTTGGTCTACCTTTGAGTCTTAGATTTGCTGAGGTAGGATTTTCTGTTTTAGGGTTTGATATAGATCCCATAAAAGTAGAAAAGTTGAACCGTGGTGACAGCTATATTCAACATATAGGAGTAGATAGAGTATTTAAATGTTGGGAAGAAGGAAAACTGAAGGCAACGACAGATTTTAGCAGGGCTAGTGAGGTAGATGTACTGATTTTATGTGTGCCAACACCTTTAGGAAAGCATCAAGAGCCAGATCTGTCTTTTGTAACTAATACTCTCAATTCTTTGATTTCCTATTTGCGTGCTGGCCAAATTATTAGCCTAGAAAGTACTACCTATCCAGGGACAACTGAAGAAGAACTAAGACCATTAATAGAAAATAAAGGATTAAACATTGGTCAAGATTTCTTCTTGGTTTACTCGCCAGAGAGGGAAGATCCAGGCAATAGAAAATATTCTACTAAAACTATTCCTAAAATAGTTGGAGGAACAACTGAAAACTGCCTAGAGGTTGGAACATCTTTATATCAAAGTATTGTTGATCAAGTAATATCAGTTAGTTCTACAAAAGTTGCTGAGATGGTAAAAATATTGGAAAATATTTATCGCTCTGTTAATATTGGGCTAGTTAATGAACTTAAGATTGTAGCAGATTCAATGGGAATAGATATTTGGGAGGTAATTGATGCTGCGGCAACAAAGCCATTTGGGTTTATGCCATTTTATCCAGGTCCAGGACTAGGCGGTCACTGCATACCAATAGATCCTTTTTATTTGACATGGAAGGCAAAGGAATATGGTATTAACACTCGCTTTATTGAGTTGGCTGGAGAGATTAATACTAATATGCCTTATTGGGTTGTTAGCAAGATTATGAATGCTTTAAATGATAGAAATAAACATCTCAGAAACTCAAAAGTGCTTATATTAGGAGTTGCGTACAAAAAAAATATAGATGATGTTAGAGAATCTCCATCTGTTGAATTAATCCAAAAATTGATAGAAAAAGGTGCATTAGTTTACTATTCTGATCCCTACATTCCTACAATTCCACTAATGAGAAAGTATAATCTTTCTTTAAACTCTATAGATTTAAACATAGAAACTATTTCCCAGATGGATTGTGTTGTCATAGCTACTGATCATGACGCATTTAATTACGAAATGATTTATAAATCAAGTAACCTAATTATTGATACCAGGGGACGCTATAGAAGTACAGACAACAATATAGTGAGAGCATAGTGTATGAGGCTAGTATATATAACGACTTTATATTTAGACTATATCAATAGGGTTTACAATAAGAATCCTAATTTAATCTTACAAAGTTATGATCATCAAAAAAAAATCTTGGATTATGACTCATTTGGATGGTCTGATTTTTGGAGCAATTCTCTCAAAAAATTGGGATATGAAGTATTAGATATTAGATTAAATGTTAATCATTTACAATTTCAATGGGCAAAAGAGAACAATCTACCAAATTATCGTCGATTGCCTTTAGAAAAAATTGCATTAGAACAAATCAAACAATTCAAACCAGATATATTATGGTTTGACCATTATGACCCCATCCTTTTAAAAGAAATCCGACAGGAAGTTTTGACAATTAGGTTAGTGATGGGCTGGTCAGGTAGCGCTATATATAAGACAAATGCTTGGAATAATATGGATTTGGTGTTGTCCTGTGCTCCTGAGGCGGTCAAATATTTCAATGATAATGGCTTAAAGTCTAAGCACATTCATCATGCTTTTGATTCAAGGATTAACTCTCGATTAAGAGATACTAAAAAGCAAATTGATTTTTGTTTTATCGGTCAAATAATGCGCATTGGAGACTTTCATATATATAGAGAGAGGCTCCTAGAAGAAATATCATCACTCACTAATTTACTTATCTTCTCAAGTAGTGCAAATTATGTACAGCATGGGGAAACAATCTTAAAGATAAAATTCGCATTATCTGATCTTGTGGAAAAAATAGATGAAAAAAGTATCAATCACATAAATAAGTATATTTTAAAGTTAATATATAAACTTAAACCCAAGTTTTTAGTTCCAGTCAACCGAAATTTAATCAAGTTCCTAAGACTTCCTGTTTACGGATTAGATATGTATCAGACTTTATGGGAATCTCGACTGACGTTAAATATTCATGCTGATTCTTCTCCATTGTATGCATCTAATATGAGGTTATTTGAGACGACAGGAGTCGGCTCTTGCCTAATAACTGATTGGAAGCAAAATATCAACGATTTGTTTGAGCCAGATCGTGAAGTAGTTACTTATAGATCTTCATCTGAATGTATAGAAAAAGTAAAATGGCTATTATCAAACCCTTTGGAAGCAGAAAAAATAGCTAAGGCTGGTCAACATCGGACACTAAAAGATCATACTTTTGATATAAGGTCAGTTCAACTAGATTTAATAATTCAAGAAGCATTAAAGTATTCATACTAAATCAATCCAATTACGTTATAAAGATGAAGGAATAATCCTCTGATGACTAGATACTATGTAACCCTATTTGATAGCAACTATCTAACACGCGGTCTAGTCATGTATCAATCACTTATGAAGCATGACGATAACTTTCATCTATGGATTATTTGTTTTGACGATTTAGCTTACAAGTTACTAAATAGATTAAAACTAGAAAAAGTTTCTCTGGTTTCTCTATCTCAATTTGAAGATCCAGAGCTTCTAAGTGTCAAATCGAAACGGACAAGACAAGAATATTGCTGGACATGTACACCTTCCACTATTCTATATGTCTTAAACAACGTCCCACATGTTGATGCTGTTACCTATTTAGATGCTGATTTAATGTTTTTCTCTTCACCAGAACCAATTTTTGAAGAAGCAGGTCAGGCATCAATTATTCTTACTGAACATCGATATATACCTGAGTTTGATAATTCCTCACTTTACGGAATTTACAATGTACAGTTCATGATGTTTCGCCGTGATGAAGAAGGACTAAAAGCTATAAATTGGTGGCGCGATCGCTGCTTAGAATGGTGCTACTTAAGGCTAGAAGATGGTAAGTTTGGAGACCAAAAATACCTTGATGATTGGTTAGAGCGATTTCATGGTGTTCATATATTACAAAATATTGGAGCAGGTTTAGCTCCTTGGAATGCAATCCAATATTCAATACATCAACTAGAAAGTATCCTTTATGTGAACGATGTTCCCGTGATTTTTTATCACTTTCACTACCTTAAACTATATCCCTTTAATATTTCTCATTTAAGCTCTTATCCAATCAATATAGATATAATTAATTATATCTATATTGATTATCTTCAAGAAATCAATATAGCATATCAAGAAATAAGTTCAATCTATCCCAATTTCAAAGGTGGAATTATCAATTTTCCTTGCCCACCAAAACGTCCTGACAAATTATATAAATATATCGTTAATACTATTCAAGATGTCCAAATAGGGAAATACCGTAAATATGCTTAAAACATACGAAAACAAAAATATTTTAATCACTGGAGGGCTAGGCTTCATTGGTAGTAATCTAGCACTTAAGCTTACAGAAATAGGTGCAAATGTTACATTGGTTGACTCCATGATCCCAGAATATGGTGGTAATTTATTTAATATTGAGCCAATTAAAGATTATGTAAAAATAAACTTTTCAGATGTCCGTGATCCTCATAGCATGGAATATTTAGTTAAGGATCACGACTATCTATTTAATTTAGCTGGTCAGGTTAGTCATATTGATAGTATGACAGACCCATTGACAGATTTAGATATTAATACAAGAGCACAGGTTTCTATTTTAGAGGCTTGCCGAAAGCATAATCCAAAAATGCCTATTGTTTTCGCTGGCACAAGACAAGTGTATGGCAAGCCAAAATATTTACCTGTAGATGAAAAGCATCCTATTTATCCAACGGACGTTAATGGTATAAATAATCTTGCAGGTGAGTGGTATCACATTCTCTATCACAATGTTTATGATATGAATACTGTCTCACTTCGCCTAACTAACACTTATGGACCAAGGCAACTAATTAAACATAATCGCCAAGGCTTTATTGGTGTCTTCATACGTCAGATTATTCAAGGAGAAACTATTCGTATTTTTGGCGATGGGTTACAAATTCGTGATATGAATTATGTAGATGATGTAATTGATGCTTTATTAATAGCTGGAGCTAGTCATCAATGCTACGGTCAAATTTTTAATCTTGGCAGCAATGAGTCAATTAATTTACTTAACTTAGTTAAGTTATTAATCGAAATCAATGGTAGTGGTGAGTTTGAGATAATACCTTTCCCAGAGGATAAAAAGCGCATTGATATTGGTGATTATTATGCTAATCATAGTAAATTCACCGATTTTTCTGGTTGGCATCCTCAAACTAGTTTAAGGGAAGGATTCTCAAAAATGATGGCATATTATAAGCAGAATTTAGATAAATACATTGACAACTAATTTAAATTGAATATGCAAATTCCCTTTGGCGATCTTAAACGTCAGTACCTTGATTTACAAGAACCTATTAATGCTGCGACTCATGAAGTTTATGAAAGTGGCTGGTTCATACTGGGGAAACAAGTTGAAAAATTTGAGACTGAGTTTGCTAAATACTGCAATGCTACATACGCTGTTGGTGTAGGTTCAGGAACTGAAGCTTTGCATCTTGCTCTCTTAGCTTGTGGTATTCAAAATGGGGACGAAGTAATTACTGTAGCTAATACTTGTGTGCCAACGATCGCTGCTATATCCTTTGCGGGGGCTACACCTGTTTTTATCGATATTGACGAAGCAACTTTTACAATTAATCCATCTCTCATAGAGGAAAGAATTACAGATAGAACTAGAGCGATTGTACCAGTACATTTATATGGGCAATGTGCAGATATGGATGCAATTTTAGCGATCGCTTCAAAATACAATCTCAAAGTGATTGAAGATTGTGCTCAAGCACATGGAGCCTTATATAAAGGTCAGATGGCAGGAACAATGGGTAACGCAGGAGCGTTTAGTTTTTATCCCAGCAAAAATCTAGGAGCGTTAGGAGACGGAGGGTTAGTTACGACAAATGATGAATTTCTCGCCAAAACGGTAACTAAGCTAAGAAATTATGGACAAGAAAAACGTTATTATCACAGTATTAAGGGTTTTAATAGTCGTTTAGATGAATTACAAGCAGCGATATTATCAACTAAGTTACCTTACTTAAATAGTTGGAACGACCGTAGACGCAATATAGCGAAGCAATATAGCGAAGCTTTTGGTAGTCTTGGGATTAATTACCCTGTAGAAGCGAGCGATCGCAGACATGTTTATCACTTATACGTATTAAGAGTCAATCAAAGAAATAGATTCCAAAGTATTTTAGCTGAGAAGGGGATTGGAACAATGATCCATTATCCAGTACCAATACATTTACAAGAATCTTATCAAGAATTTAGTAGCCAGAGTCATTATTTATCAGTCACCGAGAAAATAGTAAATGAGATAGTTAGCTTGCCTATTTATCCTGAAATAACTGAGCAAGAGATTGAATATATTATTAATACAGTTTTATTTGCATACAAACAAATAGTTGGCTAATGAAAAAGATTATTCAGGACTTATTACCTCCTTTCATATGGCGTGTTTTGAGAAAGACATATTTATCTTTCTCAAAAAAAAATAAATATATAGAATGGGAATACATACCAAGAGGCTGGCTAGCAGAAACTACAGACTCAAACATTAAAGGATGGAACGTTGATTCAGTTTTAAACACATATAAGGGAAATTGGGATAATTTTCAAAGTGCCCTAAATGACAAATTGCCACTTGGTATATCTCCTGAGTCTTCTAATATTAATAGAATAGAATTAACAAACCATAATATTATGATGACTTACGCTTACGTTTTAGCTTTGTCATCACTGAATAAATCTTTTATCTCTATGTTAGACTGGGGAGGAGGAATTGGTCATTACTATTTCATTAGTAAAGCTTTATTGCCTGAATTGGAGATAGATTACTCCTGTAAAGATGTTTCTGTTTTAGTTGATTATGGCAAAGAAAACTTTCCTAACTTGTCTTTTTATACTGATGAAAGTTGTTTAGACAGAACTTATGAATTTGTACTAGCTAGCACATCTTTACATTATTCCCAAGATTGGGTCAATACTTTTAAAGGACTTGCTAAAGCCACATCAGGATATTTATTTGTAACACGCCTACCAATCTTACAAAACTCAAAATCCTATGTAATGGTACAAAGACCATATCAATATGGATATGACACAGAATATTTAGGCTGGTGTTTAAATAAGCAAGAATTTCTAAATGTTGCTAATTCCCTAGGACTAGTACTAGTTCGTGAGTTTTTCGCTCAAAGCTCAGAGTTTATATATGGTGCTCCTGAGCAACCTCAGTACTTCGGCTTTTTATTTAAATCATTATGAAATTACTTAATTTAGGCTGTGGGCACAGATTTCACTCTGCATGGACTAATATTGACTTTAGATCTAATAATGAAAATGTAATTGCTCACAACTTGCTTAAGGGGATTCCTTTCCCAGATCAATCATTTGATGTTATCTACCATTCTCATGTGTTAGAACATTTTTCAAGATCACAAGCTAATTTTTTTCTAAGAGAATGCCATAGAGTCTTACGACATAAAGGCATTTTAAGAATAGCTATTCCTGACCTTGAGCAAATAGTTAAGACATATTTAATCGCTCTTGAGCAAGCATCATTAGGCTCTAATGAATGGATAGAAAATTACGAATGGATGCTATTAGAAATGTACGATCAGGTTGTTAGAAACATATCTGGGGGTAGTATGGCTGAATATTTTATCAGGGAGAAACTGGATAATCAAGAGTTTGTACTAGAACGTTGCGGAGTAGAAGCAGAACAGTTGCTTGAATCAGGGAGAAAAACATGGGAATCAAGACAAACAAACACCAAAGAGAATAAATTCAAAGCACTACTCAAACAAGTGTATAAAACAATTCATCATCCAGAGCGTATACGCGACTTGTTTCTTAAAGTTTTATTAGGCAAAGAGTTTGAATCATTACAAATTGGTAGATTTCGGCAAAGTGGAGAAATTCATCAATGGATGTATGATCGCTATTCATTATCTAAACTTTTAAAAGAATTTGGATTTGAGAAAATTACACAGCGATCAGCAAGTGATAGTTTTATACCCAATTGGAATATCTATAATTTAGACACTGAAGCTGATGGTTCTATATATAAACCAGATTCATTATATATGGAAGCAATCAAGCATTAAATCATGGATATTTCAGCTCAACTAGCACTGGTCAGCTAATCGGGGATAGGTAATGAAACGCCCATTTCATGTCCACCAAAAAGGCGCAATTTGTCGCCATTTTGGCTCAAATATCTTCCAAAAATCATCAACATGGCAGAATAGGGCTTCTAAGCTATTAGTCATGGGAGTTACTTCGCTGAACTTGTTTTAATTATTTTTAGCTTATCGGTTTCTCCCTTTTTTATCCTTTTACTTATATCGAACTCACATTAAAGAAAGCGTAATAGTCAGGAATTTTAGTTCTGAAACATTACTTCGTATCACTCCACAAGTATCTTAGTTACACTTAGGGTTGGTTGCTACTGATAATTTCTAAAATCTATATTCTTGAATAGCCCATCTAGAATTTGGTTTGTTTTTATCTATTCTTATAACTCTATTGCCCATATATCCAAATTTACGTAGCATTAATTTATTTAATTTGGGTATTTTACGAAATTTAGATATTAGTAATAGTTCTTTCCAAATGCTAGGTTTCCAATTAAGACTTTCTCTAACTTTGGCTAAGGAACAAGTAGCTTCTTCTAAATATTTATTAATATCTTGGCTTCTTTGATTATGTTGAAGACGAAAACCACCTAGTGGAGATATTGTTCCATATAAATTAGTATATAAATAAAACCTAGTCCATAGCTCAAAATCACTAGCAAGGTTTAGATCAGTACTAACATAGCCACCAGCCAAATGCCAAATTTCTCTTTTCCAAAATGTTGATTCTTGTTGTATGTGGCCTATACCATAGGAATTATTATGAACATAACAACCATCAAGAAAAGCATCTAGAGAAAATCCAAGTACATTATGTCCCTCAATGCAGACTCCATAATAGTCCCAACATAAAGGCTTAAGAGTTGTTAGCCACTTAACCTCTGGCAACTCATACATAATATTTGCAACTGTTTTAAATGCCCATGGCAAATACATATCGTCGCTATTTATCCACGCCATAATTTCACCATTAGATCGAGAAAATCCTTTGTTTATTGCATCATATTGACCATTATCTGGTTCTGAGCACCAAAAGTATAGATATTTTTCATATTTTTTGATAATCTCAATACTGCCATCTGTTGATCCACCGTCAATAATGATATATTCTAAATTAGAATAGTTTTGAGAAAGTACACTTTGAATCGTTGCTTCTAAGAACTCAGCTTGATTATAAGAAGGAGTAACTATAGAAATTAATGGTTGCTTTTGTGTCATTGTTTTAAAATCTAGAACTAACTCCAAGAATCGCAAGAAAAAGTGGGATGATTATCTCTGATAAAAAACAAATCAAATTGCCACAGTGCATCATCTCTTTTTCTAAAGAGTGGCTCGCATATATCTACACATCGAAATCCTTTTTCTTCTAAATACTGACAGATTTGATAAAAACGCAAACTTTTATCGGCTATGTCAAAGTTGTAAGTCTCTACAACAATAAAATTAGTGTTTTTTAAAGTTTCAGTAGCACCTTCAAAAATAGGAACTTCAAATCCATGTGTATCAAGTTTAATTAAAAATGGCGGAGTTAAATTGTGATTTTGGCAAATTGAGTCAACTGTAACTACTGGAACTTTAATATCAGATGAACTAGAAGGAACTTGTAGAGCTAATCCTCCAAATGGATCAGAAGCATCAAAATATATTTCCCCGTTTCTATCTCCTGCTGCTGCTATTACAAAATCAATATTGCTTGTAGATGCCTTAATCTTTTCTAAGGATTTATGATGAAAATTATTAGCTTCAATTAGATAATAAAAAGCATTCGGAAAATATGGCTTTACTTGCTTAGTCCAACGACCATCAGATGCACCTATATCTATTACTGTATGGACTTGAATTTCTTTTTTGCATATCCTATTTAAAGCTGCTCTCAATGACATTAATGAAGAATCATTGTTGCTTTTATTAACACCAAGTGAAAGCAAAACTGATTTAATTATTTGTTTAATCATGTGCGGTGTCTAAAATATTTAGGGCTAATAGTATTAAACCATAATCTAGATAACGATCCACACAAATATCTACAAAATCTAGATCAAGTAACTATATTTTTGTGTGCTAATTTTAGATTTTAAGCTTGTCAATATCAATATTGGTATTTTTTTTAATGTAGCTATTAGCTATAAGGACTACAAGATAATAATTTAATTTAAGTTGTTGTCGGCTAAAATTTTAACGATAATTTAAATAAAGTGAGTCTAGGATAATTTGCAAATGACTTTATAGAGAGGTTTTACTAAGCAAAACCTCTCTATCTCTCCATAACTGACAAAAGTAAATGACTTGCTTATCAAGGCGTTTACTTTTGTAATTTGAAAGTTTACCATCTTAACCCGAACTGGCATTAAATAAAACATTGATCGCAGCACACTGTAATTACCTAAGAAATTTCTAGTTGAGAGTCATCTCCTACCATGAGGCGGATGGCTTGAGGACGCTTAGGAGCTACATTCATTATGACTCTTTGACCAATCATACTATCGATTATACGCTGATGAATATTGGTGATTTTGGCATCGTTGAGAATTACACTATGCTCTAGGTCACAGTCAATAATAGTGACACGATCGCTAATACTAGTATAAGGTCCAATATAAGCATGTTCTAGATAGCAGTTTTCTCCAATAATGACAGGTCCCCGAATCTTACTGTCAACTACTTTACTCCCTTTCCCAATTTTTACCCTGCCACTAACATTACTTTTAGAATCAATTTCACCTAGGTTATCAGAATTAAGATAGGCATCAAGAATGATTTGATTAGCGGTTAAGATATCATCTTTTCTACCTGTATCTAGCCACCAGCCCTGAAGCTGAGAGAACTCAACTTTTTGATTATTATCAATTAGATATTGAATAGCATCGGTAATTTCAAGTTCACCTCTAGCAGAGGGTTGAATCGAGGCGATCGCTTGATGAATTGATGTACTAAAGAAATAAACACCAACTAAAGCTAAATTGGATGGTGGATTTTTAGGCTTTTCTATCATCTGAACCAGCTTACCATTCTCATCAATTTTAGCGACACCAAAGGCTCTAGGATCAGCAACCTCGCATAACAATAATAAAGAATCAAGTTGTTGCTGCTGAAATTTGGTTAGTAATGGCTCTAGAGGATCTTCTAGTAGAGTATCGCCAAGAAAGAGCAAGAAAGCTGAGTCTTGAAGAAAGTATTGGGCAGTTGCTACTGCATGGGCAAGCCCTAATGGTTGTGGTTGCAAAATATATTGAATATTGGCACCAAAGCGATCACCATTGCCTGTCTTAGTTTTAACTTCTTCGCCAGTTTCAGGACTGATAATAATACCAATCTCCTGAATACCTGCTGCCACAATACTCTCAATTCCATACCAAAGAATTGGTTTGTTTGCAACTGGAACTAGTTGTTTAGCACCTGTATAGGTTAAGGGTCTAAGGCGTGTACCTTTACCTCCCGATAAAATCAAAGCTTTCATGATGATTAACCGTTTATTGTAGTGGCTATAAGAAATTGACTCTTAGGGCGTGCTTATTATTTAGGATTGGCGTACCACTGGCTGTAGTGCTCCTGAAATACTTTCTTTGCTTTTACTGCTTGCCACCATTCTGGATGCTGCTTATACCAAGCTACCGTTTGAGCCATGCCACGCTGAAAGTCCCATTGTCTTTGCCAACCTAAAGCCTCTGCCGCACTAGGATCAACTGAATAGCGATAGTCATGTCCGGGGCGATCGCGTACATATTGCATTAACGAGGTTGGGAGATCAAGTAAATCTAAAATGGTTTGAGCTACTGTAACTCCTGATATTTCTAACCGCGCCCCAAGGTTATAGGCTTGCCCACCTTTACCACGATGTAAAACCGTATCAATCCCTGAGCAGTGGTCTTCAACGTAGAGATAATCCCGTACTGCTGAGCCATCACCATAAATCGGTAAAGACTTAGTTTCTAAAGCATTAGTAATAAAGAGAGGGATGATTTTTTCGGGATATTGATATAGCCCATAGGTATTGGAGCCGCGTGTGATCACCACATCCAATCCGTAGCTAATCCCATAGGCAAAAACTAAATGTTCGGCACCTGCTTTTGATGCAGCATAGGGACTACGAGGTGTAAGTACATCGCTCTCAAGAGAATGCCGATCGCTACCTGCTAAATCCCCATAAACTTCATCAGTAGATACATGTAAGAAGCGAGAGACTTGATATTTTCGAGCTGCCTCTAGTAATAGTAACGTTCCCTCAATATTGGTCTGAATGAAAGGACGCGGATCTCGGAGGCTGCGATCGACATGACTTTCAGCCGCAAAATTGAGAATACAATCTACCCCCTTTACAGATTTTTCCACATCATCAGGATTTGCTATATCACCTTGAATGAAAATTAGGCGATCGCGAATGTCCTTAAGATTATCTAAATTTCCTGCGTAGGTAAGTTTATCTAAAACTACAATTTCCCAATCAGGATGATGATCTAGGGCATAATGCACGAAATTGGAGCCAATAAAACCTGCTCCACCTGTTACGAGTACTTTATGAAAAGTTTTTTGAAGCATGCTTAGTTAAATATTTGCTTAATTATGATACCTAGCCCCTAGAGGTTCTGCAATTTAATTAAAGGAGCCAATTTTTACGGCGACACCCTAATAAACATGTACAACCAATAATTTAGGGAGTAAACAAGGCTTTACCTGTATAAGGAATGAAGAGAATACAGATTACAGAGTTCGGATTTCGATGCAACTTATGACAGTATAAAGTGCTGAGCCCATATTCAGTTCGGTAAACCACACTATAGACATTGCAACCCTTTCGGTTAAATTAGCACTCAGTCACCTAGAGTGCTAAAACACTCTAGACAAAGCCTCAAAATGCTAGTCAAATGAGTGAATACCTATGGCAACAACCACATTAAATGTAACAACTGTAAAGCCTTTAGCCGATCGCGTATTTATCAAAGTAAGCGCTAAAGAAGAAAAAACCGCAGGTGGTATTTTCTTGCCTGAGACCGCAAAAGAAAAGCCCCAAGTTGGCGAAATTGCCGCAGTAGGTCCTGGCAAACTTGATGACAAAGGAGTTCGCCAAGCCCTCGAAGTTAAAGTTGGAGACAAAGTTCTCTACTCCAAATATGCTGGCACTGATATCAAACTCGGCGCTGATGAGTATGTATTGCTTGCCGAAAAAGATATTTTAGCGATCGTTTCATAGTCACTGGTGATAGGTAATTGGTAATCGGTAACTGAGATCGAGACCCAATCACCAATCACCTATTTCCCATTACCAATCATCAAATTCTCTGTTAACCCATTACTTAAACTAAAGAAATCATGTCTAAGAAAATCATTTACAACGAAGATGCCCGTCGCGCCCTTGAGCGTGGTATGGATATTTTGGCAGAGTCCGTTGCGGTGACTCTTGGTCCTAAGGGTCGTAACGTAGTTCTTGAGAAGAAATTTGGTTCTCCTCAGATTGTTAATGATGGTGTCACCATTGCTAAGGAAATTGAACTAGAAGATAACGTTGAAAATACTGGCGTGGCTTTGATCCGTCAAGCTGCTTCTAAGACTAACGATGCTGCTGGTGACGGAACCACCACTGCAACCGTATTGGCTCACGCCATTGTCAAGGAAGGTTTGCGTAACGTAGCGGCTGGTGCTAACTCGATCGCCCTGAAGCGTGGTATTGATAAGGCAACTGCTTTCTTGGTTGGCAAGATCAAAGAACATTCTAAGCCCATCGAAGATTCTAAGGCGATCGCTCAAGTTGGAACCATCTCTGCTGGCAACGACGACGAAGTCGGCGCAATGATCGCTCAAGCCATGGATAAGGTCGGTAAAGAAGGCGTGATTTCCCTTGAAGAAGGTAAATCTATGGTTACCGAACTCGAAGTTACCGAAGGTATGCGCTTTGATAAGGGTTATATCTCTCCCTACTTCGTCACCGATGCAGAGCGTATGGAAGCTTCCTTTGAAGACCCAGTTCTCTTAATCACCGATAAGAAGATTGCCCTCGTTCAAGAACTCGTACCTGTCCTTGAGCAAGTTGCTCGCGCTGGTCGTCCTCTGATCATCATTGCTGAAGATATCGAGAAAGAAGCTCTAGCAACCCTCGTAGTTAACCGTCTCCGTGGCGTTCTCAATGTTGCGGCTATCAAGGCTCCAGGATTTGGCGATCGCCGTAAAGCTATGCTTGAAGACATTGCCATCCTCACTGGTGGTCAGGTTATTACCGAAGACGCAGGACTGCGCCTTGATTCCGTTAAAATTGACCAACTTGGCAAATCTCGCCGCGTGATCATCACCAAGGACAACACTACAATCGTTGCTGATGGCAACGAAGCCGCAGTTAAAACCCGTGTTGAGCAGATCCGTCGTCAAATTGAAGAAACTGAGTCTTCCTATGATAAGGAAAAACTCCAAGAGCGTTTAGCTAAGCTCTCTGGTGGCGTAGCAGTGATCAAAGTTGGCGCAGCAACTGAAACCGAGATGAAGGATCGTAAGCTACGCCTCGAAGATGCGATCAATGCAACCAAGGCTGCTGTAGAAGAAGGTATCGTTCCTGGTGGTGGTACAACCTATGCTCATCTTGCTCCTGAGTTGTTTAGTTGGGCAAATGACAACTTGACTGGTGAGGAATTGACTGGTGCAATTATCGTATCTAAGTCTTTGTCTGCTCCTGTAAAGCGCATTGCTCAAAACGCAGGCTTTAATGGTGCAGTAATTGCAGAAAATGTCCGTGAAAAAGACTTCAACACTGGCTTCAACGCTGCTACTGGCGAATTTGAAGATATGTTTGCGGCGGGCATTGTTGACCCTGCGAAGGTGACTCGTTCTGCGCTACAAAACGCAGCATCGATCGCTGGCATGATCCTGACCACCGAATGTATCATCGTTGATAAGCCTGAAGATAAAGCTGCTGGATCTGGTGGCGCAATGGGTGCTGGTGGCGACTTCGACTACTAGTCATCAATCCTTTATATCTTAAAAAAAGGGTATTACTGCAAAGTAATTTTTCTAGTAAATGTGTTGCGGGCGCTTCGCGCCCGCAACACATTTACATTGCATGACTACCCAAAAAAGTAAAGGGAGCGCATTGCGCTCCCTTTACTTTTTTAAGGTAATATTTCATAGCGATATATAGGGGACAAATAAATGCTCTGGCAACCGACTGCAGAAAAAGAATTACAGTTGGAGTGGAAATGGTTACAAATTATTGCAATTTTGTTACCAATCAGTAATGTATTTATGCCATTTTTAGCATCTTTACTAATTTTATGGATCTTTTTTCGTCATGACTGGAAAGCGATCGCTACACCTATTAATCGTGCATATTTCTGTTTATCAGTATGGATGATCTTAACAACGATTATTGCTTTTAATATTGTTACGGCTGCGGGGGGACTAGCTAACTTTTTACCTTATTTTCTATTAGCAGCTATTACTAGTTTTGTCATTCGTACACCTGCTCAATTGATTCATCTTTTGTGGCTGTTAGTATTTAGCTCTCTTTATGTCAGTGGGTTTGGAATTTTACAAGCAATGATCAATCGACCAGATTGGATCTTTCCTAAAGTAATTTTTGATAGCTATCCGATCCCCATGGGTTTTAGTTCAGATCGACGTATTCAGTCAATTTTTGGACATTTTAATGAAACAGCCGTTTATTTACTAACAATCATTCCGATTGCTTTTCATTTTGCGATTGGTAAGGTCAAAAGTATTACTAAATCGCAAAAGTGGATTACCTTAATTGCGCTTGCATTAGGAATATGTATCCTCATTCTCACCAGTTCCCGCAATGCTTGGGGATTAGCCATCTTAGGATTTGTAGCGATCGCTCTATATTACCGCCAGTGGAAACTAGTGGGGGGATTTGGCTTAATGATGTTGTTGATTGCTTGGGCAGTATTTGGACAGAAATTTGGGTTAGGAGGCGAAGCATTGCGATCACTATTACCAGAAGGATTTGTCAATCGTTTGTCTAGTACCGTTGATCCGAAATTTAGCGACTACGCATCGACAGCCAATCGCGTGAATGCATGGCAATTTGCGCTTTCATTAATTTATCAGCATCCCATTCAAGGTTGGGGTTTACGAAATTTCCCCTTAATCGCACAGTCGATGGGCTATGATTTACGCGGTTTGCCCCATGAGCATAATTTCTTCATGGCGATCGCTGTGGGTTCAGGGATTCCCGCATTGATAGGATTCATTGCCACTATTATCTGGACAATTTGGGCATCGCTGAAATCAAAATTTGCTCAACAGACAGAAGGAACAATAGTCATTGTTGCCATCAGCATTATCTTATGTATACTATCAGGCTGGTTAGACATAGTATTTTATGAACCGCGTATTAGTATGTTGCTGTGGTTATTGCTCGGTAGCATATACGGATTAGCAAAATCATCACAATCTATTCAAACAGATGAAATTTCAAGGTCAAATCCCCAATCATGAAGAAGCCTTTTATACTCACTTGCTTTTGCCTATTGTGTGGTTAAAAAGGGGATTAGAATCTATTCAAAAATATATAAATAATGTAATTTGGTCAGAACTAATTGCGGGGGAATCATTAGATAATGACTTTTTCAATTTAATTCTTTTTACTGTATTTTGCCTCTTGTCTATTGCAACTTATCGGTTTCAGCATTACCAAGTTCAAATTATTTTGATCTGTAGCATTATCTGGTATCTCGATAAGATTTTCACCCAAAATAAATATTTTAATTCCCAAAAGAAAACGATTACTTCGCTTGTTCATACCAAGGATGGCAACGTATCTTGGACTATGATATCGCCACAGGGTGAAACTAGACAGCTAAGATTTCATGAGAATAACATTAATTATATTCAGATTAAGTCTATTGTTTTTGTGGGAGGAGCATTTAAAGAACCTATTGCTAACGCATGGCAAGTTGCAGTTTGTTTGAATGACGAACAAAAGCTATTAATGTATGAAGATTTAAATTCTAGTGATGCAATTAATCATGCGATCGCTCTTGCTGATTACTTTCATATTCAGATAGGATTTGCTAACAGTGATGGTTATACTAATTATGCAAGCCAAGACATTAATTCTATTATCAATAGACATGATAAATTATCAAGAAAAATCATAGGTAATAATAGTATTAAATTAACGAAGACGGCGCAGAATTGGCATATATATTTCTATTGGACGATTAATAATTCATGGAAATTTTTTGGCAAAGTACTCCACGATTCTGGTTTTTTATTATTTGTGCTGATCATCTCTAGATTTATGTCGCGTTTTGGGGAAATGCTAGATCAGATGATTGCTTATTACAAAGCAGAGCAAGTAATTTATTTGAATTTTAATGGCATTTTAGGTGTTTTTACAAATCTCCAATTATCGATGAACGACTGGCTGGGAATTATTAGTGCGATCGCCTTAATTATTATTCGAGGCGCTCAAATTAGCCAATCTAAACACATTTATATTGATAAACACCACCTCAAGGGAGTGATCAATAAATTAAGAATGCCGATCATGACTACGGTTAATGTTAGAGAAGTCCATCAATTTAATCTCAACGACATCCAAGGAGTCATCTTTATTAAGAAGCCAGAGCCATTATTTATGATCTACGATCGCCAACAAGCCTTAGAAATCAGCGATTTATTCCAAGAAAAAGATTATAAAAGTCTACTAAATAATTCGGAAGATGCGATCGCTTACTTTAAAAACAAATAGGGATTATGACTATGGAAAATGAATTTGATCCCTCAGCAACTGCTCATGTCGATCTTCAGTTTGAAGAAGTATTTCCAGAGATCCGTCTGGAAGCCGATAAGTTTGAATTATGGTTTCAGCCTGTCTATGAGCTGGCAACGGGGAAGGTTTTACATAATGAGGTGCTAGTACGTTGGCGGGACGCTCAAGGAAATCTCCGTCAACCGCAAGAATTGTTAATGGTGCTTCAAAATACCCAATTGCTCTATCAGTTAGATCGGATTGTGGTTGAAAAATCTATTCAAGTCTTAGCCCAACAGCCTAAAGTAATGGTTTCGATCAATTTATCCGACGAAATTTTTGCCGATCAGCAATTTCCGCATCAACTCCACCAATGGCTGAGTAAATACAATGTTACCGCTAAACGCATTAGTTTTGAAATTAGCGAATCAATACTTTGTCAAATGCAATCACAGGCGATCGCCTTTATCACAGAATTAAAAATGATTGGCTGCTCGATTGTGATTGATGACTTTACTGGCAAATATTTTTCCCTATCACAACTCCAAGAGCTACCGATCTCAATGATTAAGCTAGACCGTAGCTTTGCCCGACAGCCTTTAGCTCTAGATCAGAAGAAATTAGCGATCGCGATCGCTTATACCAGCAAAGTATTTCAAAAACATTGCATCGTCAAAGGTATTGATGATAAATCCTCTTTACAATTTGCCAATGAACTAGGGGTAAAAGGGGTACAGGGTTATTCCCTCAGTCAACCCCAAGATAATCCCAAAACCTTTGGCTTGATTAGCTTGCTGATCTCTAGAATCATCGCTAGTACAATTGCGATCTTAATTTTGTTATACATTTTCAAAAGTTTGATGGGGATTGACCTTTTTAAAGATCGTCATGCATGGGAAGTAATCTCAGATTTTTTTGAATCCATCTTTGGCGGTAAGTAAATCATCAATGGTCATTTGAGACTCTTGAGTGGAATCTCTTCTTGTTTTTGATGATGCCTTGGAGGATTTGTCACCAGATTTATTGGATATTTTCTCAGACCCCCCCGATCGCAAACCTGTGGCAATATGACTATTTTTAGCGATTTGTTCTAACACCTGTTTAGCACGACTAATCACACTGGGCGGCAAACCTGCTAAGCGCCCCACCTCGATACCATAGGAACGATCTGCCCCACCTGCTTGGACTTGATGCAAGAATATTATTTCATCTTCTAATTCCTTAACTGTGACTTGGAAATTCGCCACATTAGGCAGTAAACTGGCGAGTTCGTTCAGTTCGTGATAATGGGTCGCAAATATGCCTCTCGACTTAATTTTATTAGCGATATATTCGGCGACTGACCAAGCGATCGCCATACCATCGAAGGTAGAAGTACCACGCCCAATTTCATCGAGCAGGACGAGGGAATTCTCTTTAGCATGGTTGAGAATATTCGCCGTTTCATTCATTTCCACCATAAAAGTGGATTGTCCCGTAGCGAGATCATCAACCGCACCGACGCGGGTAAAAATGCGATCGCAGATTCCCAAAGTTGCTGACTCCGCAGGCACAAAACTCCCCACCTGTGCCATTAATTGAATCAGCCCCACTTGGCGCAAATAGATACTTTTGCCACTCATATTCGGACCTGTTAGCACGATCAGATCAGGGTAATTGGGAGATTTTTGATCATGACCTAGATAGGTGGAGTTGGGAACGAAAAAGCCTGCGGGTAAGGACTGCTCCACGACGGGATGACGACCGTTATGAATGAAAATAGAACGATCACTCTTGATCTCAGGACGGCAATAGTTATAGGTGACAGCAACTTCCGCGAGGCTACATAACACATCGGCAGCAGCAAGTGCAGTCGCCAGAGTTCGCATCGGTTCAATATGTTTGGCGGCAAGCGATCGCAGTTCCACAAAAATATCATATTCCAGTTGCTTCAATTCATTATCCGCATTGAGAATTCGCGTTTCTCGTTCCTTTAATTCAGGAGTAATGTAGCGCTCCTCATTGGTGAGAGTTTGCTTGCGGATATAGTCGGCGGGAGCCTGTTCGCTTTTGCCGCGAGAAATACTGATGTAATAGCCAAAAGCTTTATTAAAGCCAACTTTCAGCGTATTGATGCCTGTACGTTCCTTTTCCTGTTTCTCAAAGGATGCCAACCATTCCACATCATCACGACTCTGTTGACGCAGATGATCTAACTGTTTATTCACTCCCGACCGTATGATATTTCCTTCCGTAATATAAATCGGCGGCTCTTCCACTAACGTTTTTTGCAACTGTGCGCCTAATTGGAGAAGTTCCGATGGCACGGATTGCAGAGCCTTTAGATAGCGAGAGTTGGACTTGGCTACGACATCGGCAACATCACGCATCCGATCTAAGGATACGGCTACAGCGATGAGATCACGTCCATTTGCCGTGCCTGCACCAATACGACTGCACAGCCTCTCAATGTCGTAAATTTGGCTCAAACAACTTCTGAGGTTCTTACGCAAAGAATGCTGTTTATATAATTCGGAAATAGTGTCAAGACGTTCGTTAATCGCAGCAATATCCTTTAGAGGTTGCAAAAGCCAACGACGCAAAGCCCGACTACCCATGCCCGTCGTCGTTTTGTCCAAAGACCAAAGGAGCGAACTATAAAAAGAGCCATCACGCACGGTTTGGGTAATTTCCAAATTGCGGCGGGTCTGGTTATCGAGAATCAAATAATCAGCGATCGCATAGGTGGAAATCCCTTGCAATGGCATCTTCACACTTTTTTGTGTGGATTCCAAATATTCTAAAATCCCGCCTGCGGCACGGATGGCTAAGGGTAGAGACTGACAACCAAAACCCTCTAGAGATAGCACTCTGAATTTATCGAGAATCCGTTGTTTGGCTTCGATAAGTGCAAAAGATGACTGCGATCGCGGGGTATAGCAAAAGCTTTCAGGTAAGGTCTTAAAGGGTTCAGGAAGAGAAGATTGCTTTTTCTGACCAATTCCTTCCCAAAAATCGGCGGCTTTTTCAGCATTTGAGCCTCGAAATAATTGCGGATTCGGCACATCAACGGGAATTAGAACTTCCGCAGGTTGTAATCGCAATAATTCTTGAATTAAATGCTCCGTACTATTTAGCTGTGTTACCGCAAATTCACCTGTGGAAATATCGGTATAGGCTAGGCCCCAGTTATCGCCACTGTTAGCGATCGCTACCAAAAAATTATTTTTCTTAGCTGCCAGCATACCCTCCTCGATCACAGTTCCAGGGGTAATTACTCGCGTGACTTCGCGGCGGACTAGTCCCTGTGCTTCGGCAGCCGATTCTACTTGATCACAAACTGCGATCGAGTAGCCCTTTTCGACTAACTGATTAGCATAGCGATCGAGAGCATGGTGCGGAATTCCAGCCATTGCAATCCGACCAATTGCCTTACCACCATCACGCCCCGTGAGGACTAATTCTAATTCCCTTGCAATTAGTTCTGCATCCTCAAAAAACGCCTCAAAAAAATCTCCCAATCGGTACAGCATCACTGCATAGGGATACTGTTCCTTAATTTCGATGTAGTGCAACATCATCGGTGTAAGGGCATTGCGATTAATTTGAGTCGAGGACAGAACTAATTCAGCCATTAAATTTCAGATATAAAACAACATGGTAAGTAGCTCAACTTAATTAAAACCCAAACCATAGTTTTGTTCCGCCCGCGTAGCGGGCGGAACAAAACTATGGTTTTTAGTTTACTTATATCTAGCTACTTAAAAATCATTGTAAACTCCAGACTGTCGAAATGTAATTGCATAACTATAGCAATCCTAAATTATCTAGGACGTACGAAAAGTTGTTTTACTGTAGTGGCAATTCATGAATTGCCACTACGGTAAAATGAAAGTCTCAAGTCTTTTGCGTAAGTCCAAATATATATGCTACCTAACGATCTCTTGATGCACCGACTGAAAGGGGAAACGGTTATTCCTAAAAGATTGAAATTGGATGATCAGCATCAAGCGATCGCTACAGAATTAATCGCTGTTTTTGAAAGTTGTAAAGGGATGTCTCAAAGCGAACTTGATCGCCAATTGCAAGAACTAGAAGGTGACACGCCCGACTATCGCGTCAAGCGGGGATTAGCGCATATTCTCAAATCTAGCTTTAGCACCTTTGAAATTATTAGTCCATTAGAACCACAGGAATTGCGCCGCCGCATCTTTGAACTTTCGGCACAAGTCATTCCCAGTCACCAAGCTACTAACGAAACCTTAGAAAAACTTGCGGATAAGCTCACGCAAGAACTCAATCGTGAAGTGCTGCCTTCCCAAATTAGCCAAGGTCTGTATGCCGATCTGATGGAAAATCGGATTCTGACGCAATTTGATACGCCCACACCTGAAGACCTGATCCATCGCTATAACCTCTCACAGGTACAAGGTGTTTTCTATCGCGCTAGTCACATGACTTTAAATGTGCTTCGTAATGACCCAGGGGAATATAAGCTGCTCTTTCGCTATCTCAAGCTATTTCAATTAATGTCCTATATTGAAGGGGATGTGGATTATGGCTTTACGATTACCGTTGATGGGGCAACTAGTTTATTTGGGACAAGTACCCGCTATGGTCTAGCGATCGCCAAGCTTCTGCCTGCATTAATCCATGTGACAAAATGGAGTCTTCAAGCTACTCTTATTGAAAAAGACCCTTATTCTAAACAAAAGCGTAAAAGTCTATTTACCCTTGATTCTAACTGTGGATTGGTTAGCCATTATCCTGCAGGCAAAATGTATGACAGTGCACTTGAAGCCTCGTTTGCTGAGAAATGGGCGGATTTAAAAACGGAATGGAAACTGGAAAGAGAAGTAGATTTGATTCCGATTCCCGGCAGTGTGATGATTCCTGATTTTCGGTTAGTGCATCCTGATGGACGTAGTTATCTATTAGAGATCGTTGGCTATTGGCGACCTGAATATTTACGCAAAAAGTTTTCGCAGGTAAAACAGGCTAATTACGAAAATTTGATTTTAGCGATTTCTGAACGACTCAATCTCGAAAAAGCAGGCGTAAAGATGAGCGACACCCCAACATTAACAGTTTGGTTCAAAGATAAGCTTCTACCGAAGTCAATTTTGCAAGTAATTTCATCATAAATCTAGATTTAATCAAAAGAAACAATTTTTTGAGAGATTTTGTTTATTTTTAGCTATAAATGACAGGTGACATACCTCTTTGATAAATGTACAGTATTCAAAGAGTTTTTTGGTTTTGACTATGACTCATGTTTCTGATGCCTCCGATCCCATTTTGTTGCTGTCAGCATCTAAGGCTCGCTCATTTGGTATTGCCACCCACAGCGAAGGCGATCGCCAAAATTATTCTGAATTTTTTACCGTTTGGTTGATGCTCTGCTCAAGGCTTGATGCACTGAGCCATGATTGGAATGTGAGTTTTTCCGATCCTGTGGCAGTGTCGGACTACATCACGATGCGTTGTTCATTGACGATTGATCGCGTTACCCGTGAGGCGACGGGCAGTGATAAAGGCTGTTTGATTCAAGTGGGAGAGAAAACCATAGGAGTCCATGCCCCCGAACGAGCAATGCTAAACTCGTTTTGTAATGCAGCAGCCCAATTTGGAGTGTTGTTTCCCTTTGCAAGGCTCCGCACCAAGAAACCTCCAGACAACCACGAAGATTTGATGGAAGTGGTCAAGATCCTGCGTCAGATGCAACGCAAGCACAAAAGCTTTATGGTGTTTGGCTGGAATTTGCAACCCTTTGCAAATAATTCTACTAACACCTCGGCGAAAGGCTCTGCAAAGTCTCAACGCGATCGCCAAGCATAGTTTGTTGTAATGTCTTTGGCGGTATAACAATAAAATTAGTCTGAAAGATGCTATGGCTATAATTATTGTTATTACTCTTCCCAGATTAAAAATAGCCAAGAATTAGTAGTGCGGCGATTTGCGCCGCACTACTAATTCTTGGGGTAAGAGAGTATATTGCGATATTACGCAAGCCTCATATAAATAAAAATATGGGATAAAAATATGGAAGAACTTTTAGCATTGAAAGAATTTCTGCTTAAAGGCGATATAGATGGAGCTTTGGGAATTGTTGATGAATTAGAAGAAATGAGCCGAGATGACAAAATCAACAATATTCGCAGCTATGCCGTAATTCTGCTCATGCATCTAATCAAGCAAAAAGTTGAAAATCGCACCACCAGATCTTGGGAGCTATCAATTCGTAATTCTATACGTGGTATCCAAACGAAAAATCAACGTCGTAAAGCTGGCGGCACATACCTTAATACTGAGGAATTACGCCTAGCAATTGCCGAGGCTTATCCCGAAGCCGTTGATCGTGCATCCGTTGAGGTTGAGGAAGGACGCTATGAGCCTAAAGAGTTAGCGCAATTAGTCAACCGTCAGGAAATATGCGATCGCGCCATGATCCTCATCTCCACAAATCTAGAAATTTAGGTATTGCAACATCACATCACTAACTGCTTATCAAAAACTGATTGTGAAGGCGTAGCTACGCCTTCACAATCAGTTTTTATAGTGTAATGACTATTATTTTTAAAAAAATCATAGTGTAAAGTCTATAATATAGCTTGTATATACTAATAACAAACTCAATAGCTCATTGAGAGCTTCTTAGAAGCTGTAGAACCCTGATTCTAGTTCGATTTCTTTGCTACAGAGAGAGAAAACAAGAAATTAGAGGGGCTTCAAGTTTTGCTATACAATTGCCATAGAAACAACACATAAATTAAGTATGGATACAGCAAGTCTCAATGCTCTACTCAATAGTGGCGCGATCTTGCCAGAACTCATTGTCATTGGGACATTGGTACTCGTGCTACTCGTCGATCTGATTGCATCGGGTCGCAAGTCGGCAAATGTTCTACCTAATATTGCGATCGCTGGTTTAGCCGCATCCACTGCTGCCCTTGTGTGGCAGTGGACGGGATTAGAAAATCCGATCGCCTTTTTGGGCAGTTTTAATAGTGACAAACTCAGCATTATTTTTCGCGCCATTATTGCTCTATCGGCTCTATTGACAATCCTCGTTTCGGTACGTTATCTAGAGCAGTCAGGGGTTGTAGTTGGCGAATATTTAGTAATTTTACTCAGTGCTACCCTCGGCGGCATGTTCCTCACTGGCTCCGATGAAATGGTGATGGTCTTTGTCTCCCTTGAAACTCTGAGTATTTCGTCTTACTTGCTGTCTGGTTACACCAAACGCGATCCGCGATCCAATGAGGCGGCGCTCAAATATTTATTAGTTGGGGCGGCTAGCTCGGCAATTTTCCTTTATGGGATGTCTTTGCTCTATGGACTTTCGGGCGGTGAAACCTCTCTTTCGGCGATCGCCTCCAAGATTAGTACTAGCAACACAGCCTTGATCATTGCCATGGTATTTGTGATTGCGGGTATTTCCTTTAAGCTCTCAGCAGTACCTTTCCATCAATGGACACCTGACGTTTATGAAGGTTCACCTACACCTGTAGTTGCCTTTTTATCGATTGGCTCTAAGGTGGCAGGTTTTGGATTAGCGCTCAGATTTTTAATTACCGCATTCCCTCTGGCTTCTTTACAATGGCATTACGTCTTTGTCGTATTGACCGTTTTGAGCATGGTCTTAGGTAACGTAGTGGCGATCGCGCAAACCAGTATGAAGCGGATGTTGGCTTATTCCTCCATTGGTCAGGCTGGTTTTGTAATGCTTGGCATGGCGATCAACTCTGAAGCAGGTTACGCCAGCATGGTGTTTTACTTAATCCTGTATCTGTTCATGAACATGGGTGCTTTTGCTTGCGTGATCCTGTTTGCTTCCCGCACAGGAACCGATCAAATCAGTGAATACAGTGGTCTCTACCAAAAAGATCCTTTGCTAACCCTTGCCTTGAGTGTTTGCCTGCTGTCCCTTGGTGGGATTCCCCCTCTCGCTGGTTTCTTTGGTAAGCTCTATATTTTCTGGGCAGGTTGGCAAGCTCAAGCTTACGGTTTGGTACTACTAGCGCTAGTTATGAGTGTGGTTTCTCTCTACTACTACATCCGTGTCATCAAGATGATGGTAGTTAAGGAGCCTCAAGAAATGTCTGCGTCAGTCAAGGATTATCCAGCCATCACTTGGACTCAAACTGGTTTAAAACCTCTCCAAGCGGCGATCGTCTTTACACTGATCTTTACAGCGATCGCTGGTATTGCTTCTAACCCTATCTTCTCCCTCTCCAATCAAGCCGTAAAAGAAACCCAGTTTCTCCAAGCTAAAGCTCCGAATGCAAAATCAGTAGCAGTCTTACCAATAACTGCACAATAAAACAAAGGGGGCGCAATGCGTCCCTTTTTTGGCGTTGCACATATTCATAATGGGTATTCCTAAGAAGGAAAGGATTGATTGTGGTAAGGATGGGCGGCGCGAAGCACCGCCCATCCTTACCTATTTAGCACTACCCAAATTATTTCTAATGAAGTTTTGAAGCAATCGGATAGTTGAGCTAAGAGTTCATTACAGATCTAAAAATAACGTGAGTTCGAGATAATTTGAAACAGGCTTTGAGAGAGGGTTTGCGTAGCAAACCCTCTCTCAAAGTAACTACTCAGGCTAAAGATTTAATTCAAGCTAAAGATTTAATAATATTTTCCAAGAAGTAATCAAGGAAGAAGTAGGATTTGAAGAATAAAGCCAGAGCGAATCGTAA
>Ga0209990_10000110_pt1 | contig 79447 bp, 63 predicted proteins | sample NOAtaG_6_FD_187304 | JGI IMG/M metagenome (GOLD analysis project Ga0209990, IMG submission 187304) | Freshwater lake microbial communities from Lake Erie, under a cyanobacterial bloom - NOAA_Erie_Diel5S_2200h metaG (SPAdes) (version 2) | ecosystem: Environmental > Aquatic > Freshwater > Lake ... | reverse complement strand
GGGGTCCTTCCGGGATGCTGTACGTCGCCGCCCTCTCCGGTCTCTCGACGATCACGCTGCAGAAGGACCCCTGCAGCGAGTTCCGCTTCTCGTCGCCGCGCGACAACTGCGGGCTGATCGGCGCCCTCCCCCCGCCGCCCGGCTACAAGCCCGGCGCCGACCGAGGCGGCGGGTTCGAGGGGCGCTCGCGGATCGCGAGCCTCGGCGGCATCTCGATCCTCAAGCCCAAGGAGTTGGGCGGCATCACCGCCTACGACATGAACACCGGCGACAAGCGTTGGTGGATCCCCAACGGCGGGTGGATCAAGCAGAGCACCACCAATCCGCTGTTTCAGGGCGTCGAGCTCCCCATGCGCCCTGCGAGCGGTCAGGCCCAGATCCTCAACACGAAGACGCTGCTCATCTACGGCACCGGTCGCAGCGGCGGCGTCCCGAACACGCCGCCCCGGCTGTTCGCCGTGGACAAGGCGACCGGCAAGGAAGTCGGCGCGGTCGCGATTCCCAGCCGCACGACCGCCGTGCCCATGACCTTCATGCACAAGGGCAAGCAGTACATCGTCTTCGCCACCGGCCAGGGATCCAGCACGTCGCTGGTGGCCTTGCGCCTTCCCGACAAGAGGTGACCACGCCGGTCCGTGCATGCCCGCTCGCCGCGGCGCCGCTGTGCCCCGACGAGCGGACGCCGCGCGTCCGCCCGACGCGGCGAAACGCTACCTCGGCCGTCGCTCGTAGCGCTTGAGCGCCCGCGGCCCGACCTCGGCACCGTACACGACGCCGCGCGCGTCCACGGCCACGCCCTCCGCCGCGCTGGTGTTGCGGGTGTGCTCCACCGGGTCGGGGATGAAGGCCGTCACCTTCCCGTCCTTCGCCGAACCGATGCGGATCCCGCGCTTCCACTCCGGCCGCGTCGGCTCGATGCTGCCGCTCTCGCTGTCCGCGACGTAGAGCACGTCGTTCGCGTCGATCCACAGCCCGCTCGGCCGAGAGAACTGGGTCCAGGCGTCGAGCTGCCTCCCGTCCTGGTCGTAGATCACGATCCGGTTGTTGCCGCGGTCGCCCACGAAGAGCCGTCCCCTCGAATCCATCGCCAGCGCGTGCGGCTGGTCGAGCTGGCCCGGTCCCTTGCCCCACGAGCCCCAGCTCTTCAGGAACGTCCCCGTCCGGTCGAACTTGAGCACGCGCGCGGTGGCCGAGTCGTTGCTGGCGTGTCCTTCGCACACGAAGACGTCGCCGTTGGGCGCGGTGAGCACTGCGTTGGGCTGCCAGAAGTAGTCGCGCCCGCGCCCGCCGCCGGGCAGCCCGAGCGTCATCAGCAGCTCGCCGGTCGGCGAGAACTTCATCACCTGGTGGCCGGTCACCTTGGCCGGTGCCGGCGGCAACGGGGCGTCGGCCGGCGCCCCGCGCGGCCGGCGCGGGCGGTTGTCCTGCCCGTCCACCACCCACACGTTGCCGTCGCGGTCCACCCAGATGCCGTGCGGCCAGTTCACCATCCCGGCGCCGAAGGCACGCACGAGGGTGCCGGTCGAGTCGAAGAGTAGGATCGGCGGCAGATCGGAGCCCACGCACGAGTTCTGCCCGCAGCGCTCGCCCACCCACACACTGCGGCCGTCCTTCGCGATCGCCACAGCGCTCGTCGAGCCCCACGCGCGACCGGATGGCAGGCGCGCCCACCCCTCGACGGTGCGATACGGGTTCGGTGCATCATTGGTCGTGGTGGCCTGCGCCCCAAGCGCCCCGGCGGCGGACACCGCCAGCCACGCGGCCCACGCCGTCGCGCCGCGGCGTCCGCGGACCTCGGCGTGCGCCGTGGAGGTGCGCCGCGCGAATCCGTGCGTCATTCGTCCTCCTCGCGCCCCGGGCGCGGCAAGGTGTCGTACGTCTGCGCGGGAAACGCGAACGCCTTGGCGAGCGCCGGATCCCCCGGGCGTCCCTCGACGCGCGATGCGATGTATTCGCTCACCACCGGCGCGAACTTGAAGCCCTCGGCCTGGCCGAGGCCCGCGATCCAGCAGTTCTGCGTCTCCGGGAGCAGGTCGATGATGAAGTCGCTGTTCACGCTGCTTTCGTAGTGGCACGCCCGCGTTTCGTTGAGCGGCGCCTCGGCGAGCAGCGGGAACCGTCGCGCGAGCACGCGGCGCGCGCCGTCAATGCGATCCTGGTTCGTCACGCGCGAGCTCCGGTCGGGATCCTGCTGGGCGGGATCCGGCGGCAGCGGCGGGGGTGGCGGCGGCGGCTCGACGCCCGGCGGCGGGGGCGGCGGCGGCACGGCGCCGCGTACGCGGAAGCCCCGGGCGTCGAACGGCAGCGACGGCCAGCCCGTGACGCCCGGGATGTTCCAGCTCGGCAGGTTGGGCGCCGAGAAGCGGCCGTCGCCCGGCGGCGTCGCGAAGTAGCACACGTGGCCGATGGGCACTCGCGTGCGCGGCGCCATGAGGTCTGGCAGCAGCATCCGGAACCACGGACCCACGCACAGCAGGTACGTGTCGCCGCGGATCACCGTGCCGTCCTGCAGCACGAGGCCGTCGAGCATCCCGTTGGTGATCGGTCCCGGCGTCGCGCGGCCGATGACCAGCTTCGCCCCGGCGCGCTGGGCCAGCGCGGCCGCCGCCTGCGTCGCCGCCCGTGCCCGCGCGACGCCGGCGGCCGGTTCGTAGAGCGCGATCGTGGTGTCGTCGGCATTGATCACCGGCCAGCGCCTGCGCACCTCGTCGCCGTCGAGCACCTCGAACGGCACGCCGTGCGCCGTCCAGTACTCGCGCGTCCTGGCCAGGAAGGGCTCGTCCTTCTCGCGCAGAATGAGGTCACCCGTCCGGATGAAGAAACGCGAGCCGAAGGCCTTCGCATGCTCGGCATCGAACCGCTCCCACCGGCCGATCGCCTCGTGTGCCCACTGCGTCCACTGCGCCCCCGCTCCCCGGTCACCGTAGCTCGAGCGGATGCCGCGCGTCTCGTCGCCGCTCGTCGAGCGCGAATTGCCGGGGCCGTAGGCGTCCACCATCGTGACACGGTGCCCGCGGCGGCGCAGTTCGAGGGCGGTGAAGCTCCCCCACGCGCCGGCACCGAGGATCACCACGTGCGACGCCGCGTCGCCGCGACGGGCCGCGGGAGACGGCCCCGGCGCCGCCGCCGCGAGTCCGGGCTGGGACGCGGCGGTGAGGAGCGCGCCAGCGCCCACCCCCGCCAGCTTGAGGAAGTCGCGACGCGGCAGGGCGTCGGGGAGGTCGGTCGGGTCGGCCACGCGCAGTCCGGTCACGAGTCGGAGGATCGTGCCAACATGCCACCCGCGCGGGCACCGGGCAATCGGCGGCGTGGCGCTCGCATCGCCACCTGCCTCTCGCGAGCACCGGGTTGAATCGCGGGCGCGGGGCGGGCAGGTTCCCGCCATGCGCGTCCCACCGTGCCTGCTTCGACCAATGCTCCTGCTCGCCGCCGCCTGCCTGGCGCTCGGTGCTCGCCCGGCGCGGGCGCAGGAGGTCCGTGCGCCCTACACCGAGCAGCAGGCCGTCGTCGGCGAGGCCTACTTCCGCGGCTACTGCCTCGAGTGCCACGGCGCCGCCGACATGGCCAACGAGAGCTTCAAGGCCAAGTGGCACGGCCGCCCGGCGTTCGACCTCTTCGAGCGCCTGCGCACCAGCATGCCCGACGGCGCCCCCGGCTCGCTGCCGCGCCAGACCTACGCCGACATCGTCGCGTACTTCCTGAAGCTCAACGGTGTCCCCGTCGGGGCCATGCCGTTGGGCGCCGATTCGCTCGTCCTCTCCCGCGTGCGGCTCGAGCTGCGCGCGTCCGCCACCACGCCCTCCACCCGCTGAGCCGCCCATGCGCCGTTTCCTGCCCGCCCTCGCCCTCGCCCTCGCCTGCTCGGCCCTCGCGCTCGAGGCCCAGCAGGATCCCCGGATCCTCGTGGTGCCCGAGGGGCAGCGGCCGAACCCCGTGCTCTCGCCGGCCATCGTGGTGGACAACGTCATCTATGCCTCGGGCCAGCTGGGGATGGGCGGCGATACGACGATCCAGGGCCAGACGAAGCGGACGCTCGAGAACATCAAGCGCGTCTTCGAGGCCGCCGGCGGCAAGCTCGAACACGCGACCAAGTGCACGGTCTTCCTGGTGGACGTCGCCGATTTCGGTCCCATGAACGAGGTGTACCGCACTTTCTTCGGCGCCATCCCCCCCGCGCGCTCGACGGTGGTCGTCAAGGAGCTCGTCGTGAAGGGCGCGAAGATCGAGATCGAGTGTCTGGGCGTGAAGCCGAAGGGCTGAGGCCGGCGGCGCGACCCGCGTCACTCACGGCGAGTGACGCGGGGGGTGTGGCACATCAGGCGTGTCCGACGATCGTGCCGATCTCGCGTGACCACGTCACGCCGTCCGGAAACGCCGCCAGCCCCTTCGCCCGGAGCGCCGGCGCGAACGATGCGACATAGCGCTCCACGGCCGCCCGGTCCGCCGCGAGGTACGTCACGCGTACACGCGTCGCGTCGAGCTGCGTGACCGTCGCGCCCGAAAAGCACCCCGTCGCCACCACCTCGGCCGCGTGGTCCGGCAGCAGCCACGCCAGGTACGCGGGCAACAGGCCCTCGCGGACGGTCGCCGTCACCTCGTACGTGACGCCCGTCGTCGTCGGCGCCACGCCTGCGAGGCCGCCGATCGCCATCGCTCCGGCGCTGCGCGCATCGCCCGTCACCGCCCGCCGGTGGTAGTCCAGCTGCCCCAGGTGATATGCGAGGTGCGAGGTCAGGTGCTGCAGGAACGTGCGCGCCGAATAGGCGACGCCCTCGGGGAGCGGACCGGGCCAGGGTGCATCGAGCCGCGCCGGATCGAGCCGGGTCAGCGCGGCCGTCGCCTCGCGATCCGCCGCCGAGAGGGCGTCGTCGAGGTCGCGCCGCGGCACGCTGCGGGCCGAGAACTCGGCCTCACGGTCGCGCACGTAGCCCGAGCCGCCGAGCACGTGACCGACGTAGTGCCGGACGTTCCCCGCGCAGTGCCGGGCAAGGGTGCCGCCGCTGTTGGGCATCCCGGGGACGTCGCGGAAGCAGCTCGCGTCGTCGGGATACGCCGCGAGCTCGGCCCGCAGCGCCGCGAGTTCCCGGCGGATCGCCGCCGCCACGACGTCGGTTCCGAACATCGGGTGCGGGTCCTCAGCCGGCCGCGGCAGCGTCCGCCTTGGGCGGTCGCCGCGCGGCGAATTCACCCGTCGCCCCGCCCCCCTGGCCGAGCACGCCAGCGTCCACCAGCACTCCCTCGACGGCATCGGGGATCATCGTCGGCCAAAGCAGGAAGCCCTGCACCGCCACCAGCGGCCGGTTCGGCCGCCCGGACCCCGCGTAGCGCGTCCGCGCCCACAACTCGTACGCCAGAGCGATCGCCCCGCCCGCCGCCGCGAAGACGCACCACGTGGTGAGCGCGACGCGCCACGGGAGCTCGTACGCCATGTACGCGCCGACCGCGTAGGCGGTGGCGACGCCCATGATGCGGACCGACTTGAGCACGGGGTTGAACACCACGCAGCAGCCGGTGAAGAGCGCGATGCCGAGCAGCATCATCGCCCAGAGGATGTCCACGTTCCGGATGGTCATCGGGCCCTCCATGATCGCCCGGAATGAGGATGCGCGCCGACGCCGATCGCCGCCAGAGCTGCGGCGTTGTCGACGACAGGTGGACTCCACAGGGTGGTGACCAAGCGCCCGGGCGAACCGACCAGGTGGCACGACGGGGGCACCGGCGGCTTCCGCAACGGGCTCGGCCGCAACCGTGCCACCGGGCAGGATCGATGCGAACCGTTCGCCGAGGCGCTCACACCCAGCGCCGCACTGCGGCGCGGTACGCCGCGTATGCCTCGCCGAACCGCGCCGCCAGCGCGCGCTCCTCCGGCTCCACCTGGAACCGCCGCAACCACGCCCATGCCAACGGCACCACCAGCAGCGACGCGACGCTCCCGAGCCACGATCCCCATCCGACCAGCACCAGCAGCAACCCCACGTACATCGGGTTCCGCGACCACCGGTTGGGCCCGGCGATCACCAGCGACGACGCCTCGTGCGGCGTCATCGGGTGAATGGTCGTCGCCGCGCGTCGGAACGCCACGATCGCCCACAGTGCCAGGGCGGCGCCGCTCAACGCGATGGCGATCCCCGCAGGCCGCCACGTCTTCGGCAGCCCGCCCGGCCATTCGCGCATGATCGCGTGCATGGCGATCGCCGCCAGCAGCGCGACGACCGGCGGCGGCACGCGGCACTCCAGCAACGCCCAGCGCGGTCCGATGGGCTCGGACGTGCGCAGCAGGTCGCGCCGCACCCACCACTCGACCAGCCCGAGCAGCACCACGTAGGCCCCCTCGAGCGACACGGTCAGCACACCCAGCAAGGTCGCCTCGGCGCCGTACCCCTGCAGCAGCCACGCGCACACGCCGCCCCACGCCACGTTCGCCGCGATCAGTACGCCCACGGGCCACGGCCGGCGCAGGCGCGGCGTGAGGGCCATCGCACCGGACATGCAGCCGTACGCGAGGTTCGCCATGCCGATGCCTGCGACCACCCTCCCCGGCAGGCCATAGAGGTCGGCGAGCACGTCGTGCAGCACCAGCACGACGTACCCCACCCCCACGCCCCCGAGCGAGTCGATCCACAGCAGGCGATCGGCAATCGCGGTTCGCATGGCCGCAACCTACCGCCCCGCCCGTGCGTTGACCTCGTATAGTCCGCACATAGTCCGCCGGCGTTCGGTCGGCACCGGTTCGTCCTCACGCATTCCGGAGTTTCCCATGCCGTTCCGCGCCCTCGTCGCCGCCCTCGTCGCCGCCCTCGCCACCGTCGCCGGCCTCGCTGCATCACCCCTCGCGGCCCAGCAAGCACCCCCCGACTACGCCGCCGCCATGCACGCCGCCCACGGGTCCGAGACGCCGAGCGCGTCTCCCGCCGCGCGCATCCAGCCGCGGACCGCGGTCACCAGCGAGGTCGTCACCTACGGCACCCTCGACGGCAAGGCGCTCAAGGGCGTGCTCGCCCGCCCCTCCGGCACCAAGGGCGGACCGGCGCTGATCGTCATCCACGAGTGGTGGGGCCTCAACGACAACATCAAGGCCGTCGCCGCGCGCTACGCGGGCGAGGGCTACACCGTGCTCGCCGTGGATCTCTTCGGCACCACCGCCAGCACCCCCGATTCGGCGATGAAGCTCTATCAGGCCGCCATGCGCAACGTGCCGGCGGGGGAGCGCAACGTCGCCGCGGCCATCGCCTGGCTCAAGCAGGCGGGCGCCACGAGCATCGGCGCGGTGGGCTACTGCTTCGGCGGCCACTGGTCGCTCCGCGCCGGCCTTGTCGGCGGCACCGACGTGAAGGCCGTCGCCATCTACTACGGCGCCCCCATCACCGACGCCGGCGCGCTCGCGCGACTCAAGGCGCCCGTCGTCGGCTTCTACGGCGCGCTCGACACCGGCATCCCGGTGGACTCGGTGCGCCGGATGCAGTCGGTGCTCACCGGCAGCGGCCGCACGATGACGATGCACGTGTACGACGGCGCCAACCATGCCTTCGCCAATCCGTCGGGGAGGGCCTACGACGCCAAGGCCGCCGACGACGCGTGGGGCAAGGCGCTGGCGTTCCTCAAGGCGAACCTGCGCTGACTCTCGCAGTCCCGCGCCCGACCAGCGGGCACGTCACGACGGCGCGCGTGCCGTGTCCGCTCGTCGGGCCGCAAGCACGGCCCGCGAAACCTGCGCCACGAGCGAATCGCGCGCCGCTGCAGTGAGCGCCCATGCCCAGACCTGGAATCGCAGGCTGTCCACGCTGATGACGCTGCCGAGGCCGCTGTACACCACGCGAGGGGCCTGTCCAGTCGCCGCAGTCGGATACACAGCGTAACGCCGCCAGATCACTCCTGCCGATCCCGCCGCGACCTCGCACGTCGCCGTTGCGCGAGTCAGCGGGAGAGTGTCGGGCATGTACGAGGGACCCACCGCACCGTTCGGCTTCGCCTCGACGAACAGCGTCCGCCCGACCGAACGCCACACCATGAGCTCGCTCCCCTTGGCCCGCTCGCGCGCCACGTATGCCGTATCGAGCCGCCACGCCCCCGGCAGGGTAAGCACCAGCGCGCGTGCGGGCGCATGCACGTCGGTCATGATGGTGTTCGCAGCCGGTGGCGTGGCATCATTCGACGACACCGAGATCGGGCATGGCTCGATCGGCTCCTCGTACGCGGCGCGCATCTCGGCGATGGTCCGCTGGGCCGGCCTCACGCCGGGCTTCATCTGCACGGTGCCTCCGTCGCACGCCGCGAGCACGGCGAGTGACGAGGCGAGGGCACGGCGAGTGTGGAGTGTCGAACGTCGCATCGGAGAATGGCGAGAGGAATGGGCGCCCATGGGCGCGTGTCGCTGATCGGGCTCAGCGCACCTGCCCGATCCGCACGAGGGTCCCGTCGTCGTCGACGATGGCGAACTCGCGCATCCCCCACGGCTTGTCGCCCACCGGCTCCATGCGGGGAATCCCCGCCACCGGCAGGCCGGCCGACCGCATGGCGGCGTAAACCGCATTCACGTCGCCCACGCGCAGGTAGCACATGGCATACGATTCGGCCGGCACGAGCGTGCGGTGCTCGGAGAAATGCAACTCGAGGTCGCCGCGCGTCATTGTCGCGTACGTCCCCTCGGCGTGCAAGGTGCCGCTGAAGCCGAGCCGCTCGTAGAAGCGCAGCGTCGCCGGCAGCGAGCGGCTCGGCAGGATGGGAATCGCGAGATCGCGGGAAGTGGCCATGGCCGTCAGGTCGCCGCTCAGCGGGGAAGAAAGGTGAACATCGCGACCGGGGCCTCGTCGCCGCCGATCGCCCGGTAGAACCGCACCGCCTCGACGTCCTCGACATCCGTGGGCACGAACACGTTCGCGGCGCCTATCGCAGCCGCGACCGCGCGTACCTCCGCCACGAGCGCCGCGCCCGCCCCGCGACGCTGGAAGGCCGGTGCGATCGCGAGGTCGTAAATGAACACCTCGCGCTCTTCCGCTCGCGTCATGGGCAGCACGTGGGCGGTGAGGCCACCGACCACGTGGTCTCCCACCAAGGCGGCCAGGACGATCAGGTCCGGGCGCGCCAGCAGGTCGGTCAGGTACGCATCGCCCAGCGGGCGCCACGACTCCTCGAACCCTTGGGCCATGGCGTCAAGCGTCGCACGCGCCACTGGCGCATCACCTGGGCCAAGCCGACGAACGGAGAGAAGAGCGGTCACGCGCTTCCGGGTTTGGTGGTGATCGGCAGACGATGTCCGTCTCGCGGACGAAGGCATGATGCCGGCCGTACCGCCGCCACACCAGCCGGGAGACCACACACCGGATCCATGGCCTGTCTGGTTCTCTTGCCCGGAGGGCGACTGATGAACGCCCGCCGCGGTACTCTATCCCTCGATCACGTGCGGCACGAACTGCGACAGGTTGTCCGTCACTACCTGCCGCGACTCGCGGATTCCCATCCCCGCCGCCGCGTCGCCGATGATCCACGACCCGATCACCGGGTAGCGGTCGTCGAACCGCGGGATCGTCGCCAGCGCCTGGTGCACGACCCCCTCGGCGCCGTAGTCACCGCGCGTGCGCAGCAGCACCTGGTCGAACAGCGTCACCGTCACGTTCGCCCCCTCGCGCGAGAGCAGCGGCTTGGTGACGTAGGCATCCCACGTCAGCACCTCGCTCGCGTCGAGCGTGGCCGGCAGCAGGTTCGGATGCCCCGGGAACAGCTCCCACAGCACCGCCAGGATCCCCTTGTTCGACAGCAGCAGCTTCCACGCCGGCTCGAGCCATTGCATGCGCGTCCCGAGGCCCAGCAGCGCCTCGACGAAGCGCGGATCCTCCGCCACCAGCCACTCCCACGGGTAGAGCTTGAAGACGGACTCCAGCACCCGGTCGTCGAGGTCGGTGAAGAAGCCGTCGCCGGTCAGGCCGATCCGTCTGATCGGCAGCGTCGCGCACCGGATTCCCGCCTGCTCGGCGGTGTCGCGGAGGTACGCGAGGGTCACGCCGTCCTCCAGGTCGTCCATCCCGACGAAGTGCAGGACGTCCCCCTGGAGGTGCGGCGCAAGGTGTCGCCAGTGCGCGATCAGCCGTTCGTGCAGCGCGTTGAACTGGTCGAGCTGCGGGTGCGTGTCCTGCAGCCAGAACCACTGCGCCAGCGAGGCCTCTACCAGCGACGTTGGCGTGTCCGCGTTGTACTCGAGCAGCTTGGGCGGTCCCATGCCGTCGTACGCGAGGTCGAACCGGCCGTACAGTGACGGCGGCTCCTGTGCCCACGACGCTTCGATCAGCGGTACCACCGCCGGCGGGATCGCCAGCCGGTCGTACTGCCGATGCGCGATGACGTGCTGCGCTGCCTCGAGGCACATCGCGTGCAGTGCGTTCGTCGCTCCCTCGATCGCATCCACCTCGGCGGCGGAGAAGGCGTAGTGCGCCTCCTCGTTCCAGTAGGGGCCCGCGGCCGAGTGCCACGCGAGCCCGACACTCTCGACCTTGCGTCGCCAGTCGGCCCGCGGCGGGTGCGTGCGCCGCTGCATCCTCAGCGCGGTGCCGACCACTGGCACCGGAGCGTATCCCCGGGTGCCAGCCGATCGTACCGCTCGCGTTCGACCTCGCAGAGCGACCCGCGAGGCGAGCGCACGAACCACCGCCGCTCCGGCCACCGCGCATCCGGCTCGGTCGCGTCGTCGGCGTCCGCGGGCGGCGGCGGTGTGCTGTCGAACCGCGCCACCACCGTGTCCACCGTGATCGTCGCCACGAACGCGAGCGACTCGGCGGTGAAGGCGCTTTCTTCCGCTGCGACCGCCCGGGCGGCCTCGAGCATCCGTGTCCGGTCGCGCGATTCCTTGGCCGCCATCCCGCCGCCGCAGGCGACCAAGCCCACGACGACCAGCATGGCCCCGGCGACGCCCCCCGCCCGCCGCCCGCGCTCAACCACCACGGAACGCGCGCCCCGCACCGATCGCGCCGAAACCGCCGCGGCTCACTGTCGCGCCGCGCCGACCGGATGCGAGCGACGTCCCGCGCGTCGCCAGCGCCGTCATGCGCTGCGCCGACAGCCGGGTGCCCGCCGGCGTCGCGCGCTCCATCACGGCCGCCGCGCGGTCCGCCGGCGGCAGGTAGTCCGGTGCGTACACGCGCGACGGCAAGCCCACCGTCGTGCCGCCCCGTACCACGTAGCGGTCGTGTTCGCCGGCGTAGTACAGCGCCGACTGCGGATACGTGCGCGGCACCCACGCCCCCAGATACCAGTATCCCGACGTCGCCACGGCCCGCTCGCACGACCGATCGTCGTATAGTGCGGGATCGCAGGGGTCGGGCGCCGGTGCATCCGGCGAACAGCCCGCGGCGCCCAGCACGAGGCCGTGCAGGAAGCCGAGGTGGATGGCGGAAGAGCGCTTCATCCGGAAGCTTTGCAGAGGAACCTGCATGATGACACGCGCGGTCCCGAAGGTGAAGTGACCCCGGTCACCCTCTCCGCCGTCGGGACGCATCACGAGACATGACGCCGGCCGCTTGCGGATCGCGGCTGCGACGGCGTACGATGATTCACCGCATTCCCTCATCGTCCACCGCCAACCGAGGAGGTGATCCATTGTCTTCTGACCCACGTACGGCGCGGATCGCCAGCGGCGTGTAGCTGAGCGCCTGGCCGTCCGGCGCTCCGCGCCTAGCGGTCACGAGTGATCAGGACCCCGGTCGCGCTGGGACGCGACCGGGGTCCGTCGTTTTCGCGCCCGGGCGGGGCGCACTGTCGCCCGGGAGCGGGTCCGCGCTGCTGCTCCCGCAGGGCGGCGTCGGGCTCCAGCCCGGGCCCGCGACGCCCTACCAGCGACCCAACTCCAGCACCAGCGATCGCCCCGGCGCGACCATGATTCCACTGCCGTCGGCCCGCTGGTCGTTGCCGAGGTTCTCGCCGCGAAGTCGCCACTGCCACCCGCCCGGCAGGGCGCGGCCGTAGCTCGCCTGCCAGCGGGATAGCGCATCCACGTGCTCCAGCGCGTTGCCCGTGCACGGTGTCGGCGCGGGATTCCTGCAGGTGGCTAGCAGGGTCCGCCACGACCCCACTCGGCTCATGCTCACCGACACGCGTCCGCCCAGCAGGCGCGCCGACCACGACGCCGCCATCGTGGCTTGCGGTGCCTCCAGAGGGGCATCGCCCACGACGAGGGGTCCCACATAGCCGGGGGCCAGCGACTGCAGGCGCGCGCGAACCGCGCTCGCCGATCCCTCCCAGACGCCGCCCCGGCCCGCGAGACGCCCCCGCACTTCGATCCCCTGCGCGAGCAGGACCCCGACGGTCCGATACTGGACCTCGCGCCTGACGTCACCGTTGGGCAGCGTGACCGCGCCGGTGATCACGAGCTGCGTGAAGCCGTCGGTGCGCTGCCGGAAGGCGGCGACGTCCGCCGACCACTGCTCGCCGTCGAGCCGCGCGCCGAGCTCGCCGCCGCGGAGCTGCTCGCCCGCGAGCGACGGGTTGGCGCGTTGGATGTACGCAGGCGTGATGCGCGCCCCCGTCATGCCCGGTACCGGGGCCCGCATGCTGGCGCCGAACGACGCGCGGATGGTCCAGCTCGCACCCATCCCCAGCGGCCGCCGGACCGAGGTCCCCAGCGTCGGCAGCCACGCCGGGCCCGTCGCCGTTCCGAAAGCGCTGTTCCACTCGCTGCGCAGGCCGAGCGACCACTGCGCCGGGCCTGCCGCGCCGCCGAGCAGGACGCTCACGCCGGCCACCGTCTGGGCCGTGGCCGTGTCCCCGAGGGAGTTGGCGACGCTGGTCGAGTCGGGGCCCGCGCGACGCACGAGGGCCCCGTCGGCGGCAAGCTGCAGCATGAGCGGCGCCGTGATGCCGGGCTGCGACGGCGCTCCGGCCGCGGGCGCCTCGCTACCGCTCAGGAAGAGCGTGGCGACGTGGCGCGCGGCGTGGCGCGTGACGGGACCCTGCCACGCACCACGGAGACTGTCGAGTACCGAGGCGGGTGGTCCGGAGACCCACGCCGTTCGCGACGCGTACGAAGTGGAAAGCGACCATGCCTGCCGCAGGCGCGGTGCACGGTGCCACCCCGACAGCCCCACCTGCCCGTCCCGGATGCGCTCGTCGTCGAGCATGGAAAGGGCCCGCGCAGGGCTCCGACCATCGGTCGCCGACGATTCCCGACTGAAGAAGGCGAGTCGCTGGCGCCCGGCGCCGCCGCGCGCCGAGAGTGCCACCTGCCACCGGTCACCCTGCAGCGCGGCGGTCGCTGCGGCATTCACCACGCCCACCGGTTCGCTGGGCAGCGGCACGTCCCCGTACTGGGCCGACACGGTACCGCTCACGGAGCGCTGCACGCCGCGGCCCGTCACGGGATCAGTCTGGCGGGCGTCTCGCCACGCTGCCGTGGCGGCGGCGTCCACCGTTCGGACGTCGCCCGAGCGCAGGCGCGCTGCGGCCTGCCCGTATCGCACCGAACCCGTGATGGCGGTCGGCGGCCCGGGCCCGCGGGCGGACGCGTCGGCCCGGGTGCGCAGGTGCAGCACGCCATCCAGTGCGTCCCCGCCGTAGAGCGCAGCGCCCGCCGGCCCGGGGCGCCACTCGATGCTGGCCACCGTGCGAGCATCCCCCGCCAGCAGCGCCGTCGGGTCCGCCACCTCCAGTCCGTCCACGAACACCTTGATACCCGGCCCGCCGTCGGTGCCGCGACCGCGCACACTGGCCAGTCGCAGCGTGCCGCCCCCCCGATCCCACGCGACGAGCGACGGTATCGTGCCCCGCAGCGCCTCGCCCAGCGTCACGATCCCGCGGGCGCGCAGCGAGTCCATGACCAGCTGCTGCACGACGCTGCCGGCGGGCACGGCCGGTACGGCCACCTCCCATCCCGCGGTGGTCAACCGGTCTGTCTCGACGCGCATCGGCGGGAGCGGCTGCACGTAGGGCGAGGCGCTGCCGGCGCCGCCATCGGGGACGCTCGCCGGCGCGAGCACCACGAGCGTTCCCCGGAACGTCGCGCGCACCAAGGTGCCCTCGAGCACCACCGCGATCGCGCTACGCGGATCGAACGTGCGGCATCGCACCGACACGCGCCGCGCCGGCACGGTGCCCTCGGAGTACGCCAGGCGCCAACCCGCCTCGTCGGCGATGCGGCGGATCGCATCGGTCAGCGGCATGGTGTCGAGGCCCCAGCCCCAGCCCGGTACCGGGGGGGCCGCCACGCAGGGTCCGGTAGCGGGCGGCACGCCGGACCACGGCTGCGCGCCCGCCGCGAGCGGGCCGCCTGTGGCCAGCAGCAGGGCGGCGCGACGCCACCCCGTCATCGGCCGGTCACGGGCCGATGCGGACCATGCGCCACCCGTCGTTCGTCGCCTCCGCGCGCGCCCCCACCGTGGCGGCCAGCACCTGCACCATCGCGTCCACTCGCTCGCCATCGAACGTCACGGTGACCTTCCGCCGCGAGAGCACCGGCGCCACGGTCACGGCACGCCCGCTCCAGCGGGACACCCGGGCGGCGATCTCCCCGAGCGGTGCGTCCACGAACACCAAGGCGCCACGGGTCCACGCGAGTTCGCGCTCCACCACCCCGGCACCGAGGCGGCGCAGCTCGCCGCCGGAATCGACCTGCGCCGCCATACCCTGGCGCAGCGTGTCGCGTCCCGCCCCGGCGATGACCGCCCCCTCGGAGACCGCCACCAGAATGCCGTCGCCGTCGGGCCGGACGAGGAAGGCGGTACTCACGTCTTCCACGACCGTCCCGCGCAGCAGCACGCGGAAGGGGCGCGCGCCGGGCATCACGGCGAAGGCCCCCTCGCCCGTCAGGCGGACCTCCCGATGGCTCGTGCCGTAGCCACGGGAGGCCTCCAGAGCACTTCCCGGCGCCAGCGTGACGGACGAGCCGTCGGGCAGGCGCATGGTGCGCGGCGCCGCGCCCGCGGGATTGGCCATCGCCACTACCGCCCTCATCGCGCGATCGGCGACGGGCCCGGCCTCGTGCGTGCGCTCACGCCACAGCACCGCCACGGCGAGCACTGCGGCCGCGGCGGCGGCGCTTCGGCGAACGACGCGCCCCCACGACGGCGAGGTCCATGGCGCGCGGGCCGTGGGGGCGGCGCTGTCGGCGGCGCGGGCCGCCTGGAACCGCCGGACGGCCGCATCGGTGTCCCATGCCGGGTGCGGCACCGCCGCAAGCGGACGCGCGGCACGCCACGCGGCCTCGGCCTCCTCGAGGATCCGCTGCCCCTCCGGACTGCCGTCCAGCCACGACCGGAGCCGCGTGGCTTCGTCCGCCGGCACCTCGCCGGCGACGAGACGGACCGCATGGACCCACGCGAGGTCGTTGGAGGCTGACGCGGAGTCGGACATCGGGAAGCGGGGCGAGTCGGGACGCGAGGCACGCGCGGGGCGGGAGATCGCGCACCCAATAATACCCGCGTGCGCCGCGACACCCTGACATCGTAAGTTCCCACGCCATGAACGACCCCGGTCACGCGACCGAACCATGGGGATCCGGGGACGACGACGCCGTCGCGGAGACCTTCGATGCCGTCGTGCGGCGCGTGTATCCGTCGCTCGCCTCGGCGGTGTTCGCGGTGGTGCGCGATACACAGGCCGCCGAGGACATCGTCCAGGAGGTCCTGCTGGCTGCCTGGCGCAACCGCCGCGCGATCACGTCGTCGGACGAACTCCCCAACTACCTGTTCCGCTCCTGTCGGAACCGCGCGCTCAACCACCTGCGCGACCGGCGCACGCGCGCCCGCGTGCTGGAGGACCAGGGCACGTCCCTGCCGGACGTGCCGGCCGACGGCGCGGGGGCGGACGAGGCCCTGTTGGCCTCGGAGATCCGCGACGCACTCGCGCTCGCGCTCGACGCGGTCTCCCCGGGTGCCCGCGAGGTGTTCCTGCTGAGCCGCCAGCGCGGGCTCACCTACAGCGAGATCGCGCGCACGCTGGGCCTCTCGGTGAAGACCGTCGAAACCCAGATGGGACGGGCGCTGAAGACGCTCCGCGCCCGCCTCGCCGCCTTCCGCGACGCAGGCGGCCCGTCGGCGATGTAGGGGGGAGATGCCGGCCGTCGTGTATTGATGGGCGTCGGCACCCGCGAACTCCGCGGTCCGCCGCGTACCGACGTCCCGTCAACACCAACCGTTCTGGAGGTCCCATGTCCGTTCGCCCGATTGCTTCCGGCGTTTCCTCGCGGCGATTGCTGCCCTGCCTCGCCTTCTCCCTGTTCCTCGCGGCGTGCGACAGCCGCGCCACCGACCCCAGCGGCACGTTGACGATCGAGGAGACCATCGCCGCCCTCAAGGCGCTGCAGCAAGTGGCCGGCACGGCACCGGCCGCCGCAGTGGCCTCTCCGGCCGGCCTGGTCGCGCTCGCCTCGTCGCAGGGCAACGACGAGACGTTCTCCACCGCCTGCCCCGGGGGGGGGACCTACCAGCTGACGGGCACCAACGGTGGATGGTCCGTGACGCCCGACGCGTCCACCGCGCCGCTGTACGAGACCCGCGAGCAGTTCGTGAAGTGCACCGTCGTCGTTGACGGACGCAGCTACACGTTCGACAGCGATCCGCAGCTGGTGACGCGCGTCGGGTTGAAGACGGTGAGCCGCGAGACCGGGCAGCGGTCTCTGAACGGATCGTACGCGGGCGCGTTCGTCCTGACCTCGGAGGGGAAGAGCCTGAAGTGTGCCGTGGCGTTCACCTCGAGCATGAACGTGGACAACCCGTTCGCGGGGAGCGTCACCGAGGGGCAGCTGTGCGGGCGAGACGTGAACGCCGCCGAGGAAGGGATCACGCTCGGGCCGGTGTCCGGCATTTCCCGGTAGCGCGCTGATCGGTCCTGCCCTGGCCGCCGCCCCCCCCGTCTCGAACGGGAGGGGCGGCGATCATGCCGGTGGTCGGCCCGGGCCCGTCAGCCGACGACCATCCCCGCCGGGTCTTCCATCAGCTCCTTCACGCGCACGAGGAACTTCACCGCCTGCTCGCCGTCGATGATCCGGTGATCGTAGGACAGCGCCACGTACATCATCGGCCGCACCACCACCTGCCCCTGCACCACGACCGGCCGGTCCTGCGTCTTGTGCAGGCCAAGGATCGCGCTCTGCGGGAAGTTCACGATCGGCGTCGAGAGCAGCGAGCCGAACACGCCGCCGTTGGTGATCGTGAAGGTGCCACCGAGGAGGTCGTCCATGGCGAGCTTCCCGTCGCGCGCCCGCTTCGCCACCGCGCCGAGCGCCTTGGTGAACTCCACCATGCTCATCGCGTGCGCGTCCTTGATCGCCGGTACCACCAGGCCCTGCGCGCTCGCCACCGCGATGCCGAGGTTCACGTAGTGGTGGTAGACGACGTGGTCGCCGTCCACCGACGCGTTCACCATGGGGTAGTCGGCGAGCGCCATGCACGCCGCCTTCGCGAAGAACGGCATGAAGGTCAGCTTCACCCCGTGCTGCTTCTCGACCCGGTCCTTCCAGCGGTCGCGAAGCTCCGTGACGGCGAGCATGTCGATCTCGTTGAACGTCGTCAGCGTCGCGGTCGCGTGCTGCGAGAGCAGCAGGTTCTCCGCGATGCGCTTGCGCCGCACGGACATCTTCTCGCGCGTCTCCCGCAAGCCTGCGGCGGCCGCGCCGGCCGCGCCGGCCGCGCCGGCCTGGGCGGTGGGCGCCGCGACGGTCGGCGACGGGGTGGGGGCCGCGACCGGTGCCGCCTTCGCGGCGGCCAGCACGTCGGGCTTGCTGACCACCCCGCCACGCCCGGTGCCGGTGACCGTCGCCAGCTCCACCCCGGATTCCGCCGCGACTCGCTGGGCCGCCGGCGACACCTTGGCCGGGGTCCCTGCGCCGACGGCGACCGGGGCCGTTCCGGCCGGCGCGGGAACCGGCGTCGGTGCGGCGGCCGACGCGGGCACCGACGCGGGCACCGACGCGGGAGCTGCCGCCCCCGCCTCGCCGATCTCGCCGAGCAGCTCACCCACCGTCACGACGTCACCCTCGACCTTCAGGCGCTTGACCAGCGTCCCCGCCGCCAAGGCCGGGACCTCGACCGTGATCTTGTCGGTCTCGAGCTCCACGAGCGTGTCGCCGGCCGCGACCGCCTCGCCTTCCCGCTTCGTCCAGCGGGACACCGTCGCCTCGACGACCGACTCGCCGAGGGGGGGCACTTTGATTCCAGTGATCGCCGTCATGATGCGCCCAATCTAGACCTGCGCGCAGGAACGGGCGACCTTCCGGGGACCATGATCCACCCCTCCCCGCCACGCATGCACGGCCTCACCCTGCCGGCACCAGGCGGCCCGTCCCAGCTCGTCCTGCGCGACGACCTTGCGGTCCCGCCGCTCGCGAATCCGGCGCACGTCCGGGTGCGCATCGTCGCCGCGGCCCTCAACCACCTCGATCTCTTCGTCGCCGATGGCCTCCCGGGCATTCCCCTCGGGCCAGGCTGGGTCCCGGGTGCCGACGGGGCGGGCATCGTGGATGCCGTCGGGGCCGAGGTGTCCCACGTGCGGCCGGGCGACCGGGTGCTGCTCAATCCCGGCTACGCGGACGCCGACGACGAGTACACCCGGGCGGGCGACCAGCCGCTGAGCCCGAGCTACAAGATCCTCGGCGAGCACGTCCCCGGCACGCTGGCGGAGTTCGTCACGTGCCCGGCCTCGTGCGCCCACCCCATTCCCCCGGGCGTCTCGTGGGAGGAGGCCGCCGCCTTCCCGCTGGCGACACTCACCGCGTGGCGGATGGTGCACGCCCGGGCGCGTGTGCGGCGCGGCCAGCACGTGCTCATTCAGGGGATCGGCGGCGGCGTCGCCCTCGCGGCGCTGGCGATGTGTCACGACATCGGGGCCGTCACCTGGGTCACGAGCGGGAGCGACGAGAAGCTCGCACGGGCCGCCCGGTTGGGCGCCACGCACGGCCTCAACTACCGCACCACCGACGTCGCGCGCGCCATCCGGCAGGCGACGGCCAAGCGCGGGGTGGATGTCGTCATTGACTCGGTCGGCACGGCCACCTGGGCGAGCTCGCTCGGGGCGCTCGGACGCGCCGGCCGGCTGGTCACGTGCGGTGGCACCTCGGGGCCGATGCTCGAGACCGACGTGCGCAAGCTCTTCTGGAACCAGTGGACGCTCATGGGGTCCACGATGGGGAGCGAGGACGAGTTCGCGGCCATCGTCCGCGAACTCGGGGCCGGACGGCTGCGGCCGGTGGTGGATCGCGTCTTTCCCCTCGCCGAGGGACGCGCCGCGTACGAGCACCTGGCATCGGGACGGCAGTTCGGGAAGGTCGTCATTCGCGTGTCGGACGGGCCGTGAGTCCACGGGCCATCCCGGCATGACGGATGCTCGCGCGAACTTCACCGCCGACGAAGAGACGGCGGTGCGCGGGGCCTTCGCGGATGGCGCCGTGCCGCCGTGCCCCCGGTGCGGTGTGCCGATGGCCCACAAGGTGATCGGCGGGGGATCCTTCGGACTCGGTTACCAACGGAGGCGCGAATGGCTGCTGTGCCCGAAGTGTCGCCGCAGCGTGCTGTTCGATCGCGCGCGAGGGACGCGACTGTGACGCGGCGTCGGACGCGCGCCGGGTACGTCGTCGCGTGGTGGCTCTGCCTGGCTGCCGCCGCGCTCGGCGCCGCCCGCAGCGCCTCCGCGCAGGCGGTGCCCGTCGTCGTGGCCTTCGACGACGCCGGTCGCCTGCGCGAGATCACGCCCGGCATCGCCGATCGCCTCGGGCTGCGGCCCCCGAGCTGGCCGGTCGAGGGCGAGTACCGGCGCGCTCGGCTCCTGCGCGGCGATGCCGGGTGGGTGCTCGAAGTGCAACGATTCGACGGCCGCCTCGACTCCGCGACGCTGACGGACGAACAGGTGGGGACGATCCGGCTCGACGTGTCGGCGCGCGCGTCGTCGCTGGCGCGGTCGGCCGGCCGTCCGGACGCGGTGACGCGTCGCAGCGATACGCCGATCGCGCGACGCGATTTCGTCCGCCGTGAGGCGCTCCTCGGCGCCGGCCTCTTCGGGCCCCTCGCCTGGGCCGCTGCGGATTCCCGCGCCTTCTCGCCCTCGGCCTACCTGTTCACGGCCGCGGGCACCTTCCTGCTCGCGACCAATGCGATCAATCGCACCTCCTACGGCCGGGCGCAGACCACCATCGGGACGTTCGCCGCCTTGGGCGGCGCGGCGGCCGGGGCCGCGGTGGCGTACGCGACGACCGACGCCGGGTGGCGCGGACAGGCGATCGCCGCGCTGGCCGGAGGCGTCGGCCTGCATGTCGGGGCCCTCTGGTGGGCCGAGGCGGCCGGCCCGGCCGACGCTGCCGGCGTGCTGTTCGGGTCCGTGGCGGGCGCGCTGGTCGGGGCGGGGGCTCTCGGCGCCACCGGGGCGTTCGACGCGCCCACGCGCGACGACCGGCGCTTGACGGCAGGCGTGCTCGCGACCACGACGCTGCTTGGCGCGCCGCTCGGGCGCGCGTACGCCACGCGTCGCGGAGCGCGCGTCACCGACGGCGACGTCGGCGCCGTCGCGATCGCCGGCGGCCTCGGCGCGGTCCTCGGGCTCGGGATCGCGGGTGGCACCACCGCCGCCGCCGGCCCCCGCTACCTGTGGCCGACCGCGCTCGGCGTCGCAGGGCTCGTGGCCGGCGATCGGCTGCTCGCCGCGCCGTTCGATCACGACACTGCCGACCTCGGGACGCTGGCGGTCGGGGCGGTGGCGGGAGCCGGCATCGCCGCCCTGCCGTACTGGCTGGCCGGTAACGCGAACGAGCGCACGCTTCTCATCCTGGCCGCGGTGGGCGGCATGGTGGGAGTCTGGGGCGGCGAGGTGGTGGCCCGCCCACGGGCCGGCACGCGGGTCGGCCGCGGCGGCGGGGTCGGCCAGATCGGGCCCGCGCGGGCCGGCGGGCCGCGCGTCACGTTCGACGCGCCGGCGCTGCTCTTCGCTGCGATGCGCCAGCCCGGTATCTTCCCCGTCGTACGCGTGACGTTCTAACAGGCCGAGTGCCGGCTCCGTCGCGCCAGGGTCCCATGCGCGACTTCCTCGATCGCCTCACGTCCGCCTTCGCCGCGCTCGCCGAGTACGTGCCGGCGATGATCGGCGCGTTCGTCATCCTCTTCGCCGGCTACCTCGTGGCGCGTCTCGCGCAGAAGGGAGCGGCCGGGGTGCTCAAGCGGCTGAAGTTCAACGTCGTCCTCGAGCGCGGCGGCGTCACGCGTGCGCTCGACCACGCGGGCTCGCCGTTCAATCCCACGCGCGTCGTCGCGAATCTGGTCTTCTGGTTCGTCATGTTCGCCGTGCTGCTGGTGGCCGCGAACGCCCTCGGCCTCGAGTCGCTGACGTCGGTGTTCACCGAGCTGGTGAGCTACATCCCGAGCGTGATCGCGGCGATCGTGATCATCATCGTCGGCATCGTGCTCGGCTCGTTCGTGGGCGGGGTGATCCTCGCCTCGGCCGGGGCGCTCGAGGGGGGGCTCACCCTCGCCCGGGCCGGGCGGGCGGGCGTGATCGTGCTTGCCGTCTTCATGGCCCTGCAGCAGCTTGGAGTGGCCACCGAGATCGTCACGACGGCGTTCGCGATCCTCTTCGGGGCGGTCGCCCTGGCGGCGGCATTGGCGTTCGGGCTCGGGAATCGCGATCTCGCCGGCGAGATCACGCGGGAGTGGTGGACCCGGTTCAAGGCGGAGCGAGCGGCGCTCGAAGCAGAGGCCGCGGCGGTGGAGGAGGCGGTTCTCGGCGACACGGGTGAGGCCCCCGTCCCGGGAACCAACGGGCCACCGGACAGGGTACACTCGGGATAGCGGTCACGCGCGAGACCGAAGACGACAACGCGGAGGATTTGTGCGCAGTCGAGTCATCGCCATGGGTTTCGCAGCGTCCCTTTCGGCGGGCGCGTCGCTCGACGCCCAACCGGCTGCGGGAACGGATCAGTCGCCCTGCGTGGCCGCCGCGTCCAGCGCCCGCGGGACCGTCCGACGACTCGACGGCGGCGCGGTCGGGCGCGGCGTTCCGGTCACGGTCGCATGGAATGTGCTTACGCTCAAGGGCTTGTCGGTGCGTACGGAGCGCTGCGAGCGCACGGCCGAAACCACCGACGAGGGTGCCTTCGAGGTCTCCGGGGTCCCGCTGGACGAGACCGTGTTGCTGTCGGCGATTGGTGGGTCCGGGGAGGCAGGGGTCTCGCTGCGACACGACACCGCCGACCCCGTCCGCTCGCCGCTCACGATCTACCTGCCGACGGCCGACGAGGTGGCGGAAGCGATCCGGGGCGGCGGGACCTGCCAGACGCTGGGCCGCGTGGTGAACACCACCGGTGCCCCGGTGCGGGACGCCAGGGTGCGCGTGGACGGGCAGGCGGCCGTCCTCACCGATTGGCAGGGCGCATTCCGGACGCGCACCTGCGCGCCGGACGGGGCCGCCTTCGACGTGCGCGGCCTGACCGTGGCGCCCGCGGAGTGGTGGATGCCGCTGACGTCGCAGGCGCCCGTCGTGGCGATCTCCCTCGACCGGCCGAGGCCAAGGCTGGATGCGGTGGTCGTGCGCGCGACCCAGGGCGAGTACCGCGACGTCACGGGATTCAATCGCCGCTGTCGCGGCGGGACTGGCCGGTGCCTGACGCTGGAGAACCTGTCGCAGTCGCAACCTGCGAGCATGCGGGAATTCATCAACGCCTCGAAGGGCGCGTTGGTCACATGGAATGGCAGGGTTTCGCTCGGGAGGTACCCCGGTTGCCCCGCGAGGCTGATGGTGAACGGCGTCTATGATCCCGGGATGGAACAGAACGGGCTGAACATGGATGACATCGTGGGCGTCGAGCTCCATGGAAGCCTCCCGTTGGAGTTCGGTGGTTTCAGGGTCCTCGACCTCTTGTTGAGTCAGAATTTCTGGTACTGGACGGGTGACTTCAGCGATGTGCCATTCCGACGCCCGGGTCGCTTCGCGGACGGATGGTGCGGAGCCGTGGTCGTCTGGACGACGTGGGGTTTGGGGGGGGAGATCGGCAGTTGAATCCGGGGCACGGGCGGGTGTCCGGTCGTCCGCACGAACGGCGTCCCGGGAACGAAGCCCCACGTGGCGGGTGGATGGTGGGTATCCCTACCAGAGGTGCCGATGCGTTGCGCTGCGTCCGTTCGTCTGCTGTCGCTGGCCGTCCTGGCCGGACCGGTCGTTGTCACTGCCCAGGACACCAGTCTGGTGGCAGCCGCTTCCCCGGCGTGCGAGGTCGGCGAGGCCGAGGTAAGGGGGGTGGTGCGCGGCCTCGACGGTTCACCGGCGCCAGCGGGGCTGATCGTCTCCATCGGTTGGAACGTCATCCAGTTGCGGGGCTTGTCCGTCCGCACCGAGCGCTGCGAGAGCGCGACGACGACGGTGGACGGCGGCACCTTCGTCGCGGGGAAGGTGCCGGGCAACGAATCGCTCCTGATCGTCGTGGTCGGCGCGAACGGTGCCGTTGGCGTCGCACTCCGTCACGAGGCAGGCGGCGTCGGGTCGGCCCCCCTCGAGGTCTTTCTGCCGACGCCCGCCGACGTCAAGGCTGCGGGCGACCCGGGAACCGGCCGCGCCTGCCGGACGCGCGGTCGCGTCGTCAACGCGACCGGGAAGCCCGTGGCCAACGCCCGGGTGCGTGTGGCCGGCAGCGACGTGGTGCGCACCGACGCGCAGGGGGGCTTCAACGCCCCCGCCTGCGGGTCGGACGGCACGACCTTCGACGTCCGCGGGCTCGACGTGGCGCGCGGCGAATGGTGGGTGTCGCTGAGCGACGTCCCGCGGTACTGGGCGGTGTCGCTCGACCGGCCGATGCCGCGCCTCGACGCAGTAGTGGTGACGGCCCCGCGTCGCGACTTCGCCGACGTGACCGGGTTCGACCAGCGGCGGCGCGGTGCCTGGGGGCGCTTCATCACCCGCGAGGACATCGAGCGCCGGATGCCGATGCGCGTGCAATTCATGCTCGAGGGGCTGCCGGGTGTGATGGTCGGGGCGAACGGGCAGATCCGCATGTCCCGCAACCTCGGCCTCGGCTGCGCTCCGGCCATCTTCGTGGACGGGATGTTCCTGCAGGGGTTCGACCTCGGCATGATCGACCCGCTCACGGTGTACGGCATCGAGGTGTACCGGAGTGCCGCGGACACCCCGCCGCAGTTCCTGCCGCCGGGCCGGGGAGCATGCGGCGCGGTGGTGGTCTGGACGCGGCGCGGGCTCGACAACGGGAGCCGGCGGCGCTGAACGACGGGCGGACGCGCCGCAGTCAACGCGGGGCGGGTGCCGACCGTTTAGGATGGATGACCGCTGCCGGTCCCACCGGCGGCGGGTCGTCGTCGGCTTCGACCCTCACCCCGAAGGACTGATGCCCCTCTCCCGTCTGCACGGGCTCGGCGCGGCCTTGGCGCTCGCCGGCCTCGCTGGCGCGTCGCTCGGCACGCCGCTCGGCGCGCAGCAGCTCGACTCCGTCACCAACGCCGGCCTGCGCTGGCGTCAGATCGGCCCCGCGAACATGGCCGGCCGCATCGTGGACGTCGAGGCGATCCCGTCGCCGTCGCGCACGATCTACGTGAGCACCGCGGCCGGCGGGCTCTGGAAGTCGTCGAACGGCGGCACGACGTTCCGTCCCGTGCTCGACACGAGCCGGGTGATCTCGGGCGGCGACCTCGCGATCGCCCCGAGCGACACGAATGTGCTCTACTGGGGGACGGGCGAGCCGAACAGCCGCAACTCGATCTCGCCCGGCGGCGGCATCTACAAGTCCACCGACGGCGGGAAGTCGTGGACGTGGATCGAGGCGCTGCGCGGCTCTGAGCACATCGGCCGGATCGTGGTGCACCCGACCAACCCGAACGTCGCGTGGGTCGCGGCCCTCGGGCCGGCGTGGCGCACCGGCGGCGAGCGCGGGCTTTACAAGACGACCGACGGCGGGAAGACCTTCTCCTGCGTGAAGTGCATCGACGCGAAGACGGGCTTCATCGACGTGGACCTGCACCCGTCGAACCCGGACGTGCTCTTCGCGGCGAGCTACGAGCGGCTGCGCGGGCCGTACTTCCTGCAGTCGGGTGGCAAGGGCTCGGCGCTCTGGAAGTCCACCGACGGCGGCGCGACGTGGGCCGAGGTGAAGGGAGGCGGCTTCCCCGAGGGGATGAAGGGCCGCATCGAAGTCGCGATCTCCGCCTCGAAGCCCGACGTCATGTACGCGATGGTCGAGGCCGACACGCTGCCCAACGCGTCGAAGGAGCAGAAGCCGCGGCAGAAGTCGCCGAGCGGCCTCTGGCGCTCCGCGGACGGCGGGGCGACGTGGGAGAAGCGCGCCGACGACAACGTGCGGCCGTTCTACTACTCGCAGGTGCGCGTGCACCCGACGAACCCCGACCGCGTCTGGTGGTCCTCGACGCCGGTGAAGTACTCGAACGACGGCGGCAAGACGTCGGGCAACGCGACGGTGGGGATCCACGTGGACCACCACGCGCACTGGATCGACCCCCGGGACCCCGAGCGCATGATCGTCGGCAACGATGGCGGCATCGCCATCTCGCACGACGGTGGCGGCAACTACGACTTCGTCAACACGTTCGCGATCGGCCAGTTCTACAATGTGTCGGTGGACATGGGCATCCCGTACCGCGTGTGCGGCGGCGCGCAGGACAACGGGTCGTGGTGCGGCCCGAGCCGGCGCAAGCAGGGGCCGGTCACCAACGCGATGTGGGCGACGTACTGGGGCGGCGACGGCTTCGGCTCGGCCAACGACCCGACCGACCCGAACATCGTGTACGGCACCTCGCAGGGCGGCTCGATGGGCCGCTACAACTGGGCGACCGGCGAGGCATCGCGCTTCCAGAAGCCCGAGTGGCGCCCGCAATGGCTGCGGTGGGAGGACTCGATCGTCGTCACCCGCGGCGACACGACGAAGCCCGAGACGCCCGAGATGAAGCGCCGCATCGCTGCCTTCAAGGCGCGGCAGAAGCAGGACTCGGTGGACCTCGCGCTCCGCTGGAACTGGAATACCCCGTACTTCGTCTCGCGGCACAACGCGAAGACGCTCTACTTCGGCGCCAACCGCGTGCTCAAGAGCACGAAGATGGGCGACGACATGTTCTTCATCTCGCCCGACCTCACCTACCGCGACACCGCCAAGCTGCGCGTCGCGCTCAAGGAGTCCGGCGGCATCACCAAGGACCTCACGGGCGCGGAGACGTTCTCGACGATCGTCTCGCTCAACGAGTCGCCGGCGAAGGCCGGGATGCTCCTCGCCGGCACCGACGACGGCCGGCTCTGGCTCACGCGCAACGACGGCGGCGCGTGGGAGGAGCTCACCAGCCGCGTGCCCGGCGTGCCGGCGGGCACGTACGTCTCGCGCGTCGAGCTCTCGGGCGCGGACACCAACGTGTTCTACGCCAGCTTCGACAACCACCGCCGCGGCGACTTCACCCCGTACGTGGTCATGACGCGGGACGGCGGCCGGACCTTCGCGAGCATCGCCGGCACCCTGCCGACCGGGGGGCCGGATTTCGTCCATGTCATCCGCGAGGACCCGCGGAACCCCAACGTGCTGTACGTCGGCACCGACGTCGGCGCGTACGTGTCGGTCGATCGCGGCGGGTCCTGGCGCCGCCTCGGCCGCGACCTCCCCACGGTCCCGGTGCACGACCTCGTCGTGCATCCGCGCGAGGGCGAGCTGGTGGCGGCGACGCACGGCCGCTCGTTCTGGATCGTGGACGTCAACCCGCTCCAGCAGCTCGGCGACTCGGCCCGCCGGGCCGAGGCCTTCGCGCTCTACAAGCCGCGCACGGCCTTCCAGTGGGGCGAGCCGCCGGTCGAGGGGCGCGACGGCGGCAACAAGCGCTTCGAGGCGGCCAGCCCGCCCTACGGCGCGGACATCTGGTACCGCACGACCAAGCCGGGCCTGGGCGCCGTGCGCATCGTGATCCAGGATGCGACCGGCGACACGCTGCGTACGCTCTCCGGCCCGAGTGGCGTCGGGCTCCACCGGGTGTCGTGGAACTTCCGCGGCAAGGAGCCGCCGCGCGTGGCCCTCTCGCCGGCCGAGCTGCGCGACTCGCTCCGAACGGCGAAGGCGGTGGACTCGGCCTTCACGGCCCTGGAGCAGGCGGGGAAGTTCAGCAAGACGCAGCTCGACCAGGCGCGCAACATGATCGCGCGGCCGGCCGCCATGATGGGAATGGTCGAGCAGATGTTCGCCGGCGGGCAGGGCGGCGGGCGCTTCCAGGAGCGGCCCGGCGAGACGCCGGCGCGTGCGCCGGGCGCGGGTGCCGGCGGTCGGCAGGGTGGCGGCGCGGCGGCAACGGGTGGTGAGCCCGGCGGGCCGGACATGAGCATGATGCAGGAGCTCTTCGGCGAGCTGCGCAACATCCCGGGCGTCAACCTCGGCTTCGGCGGCGGTGGCCGCCGCGGCGGCGGGCAGGCCCCGCTCGTCCAGCCGGGCGACTACAAGGTCTCCGTGACGATCGACGGCAAGACCCACGTCCAGACGGTGCGCGTCGAGCGCATCAGCGGGACGGGCGGGTCGTCGGGCGGGTCGTCATTCGGGTTCGAGGAGGAGGACGAGCACGAGCCGTAGGCGGCGCGCGCCGCGGCCAGGCGAGGGTCACGCCTGTCTGGAGGCATCCTCGAGGTGCCGGCGGCACCTTGGGCGGGGCCGCAGGACGCAGGAGAACGGAGCACCCGCGTGCCGTCACGTGGTGCTCCCCCCTCCTGCCTCCTGCGGCCCTGTCGTTCCGTGACCTAAAGGGCCGGCCGCTAGATTTCGGGCGCCAACGCGACCCATGACTCGACGCCTCCCCCCGCCATGACCACCCGCACCGAAACCGACACCTTCGGCCCCATCGACGTCCCGAGCGACCGCTACTGGGGAGCGCAGGCCCAGCGTTCGCTGGGGAACTTCCGGATCGGCTGGGAGCGGCAGCCCGCCTCGATCGTGCGCGCGCTCGGCATCGTCAAGCAGGCCGCCGCGCTCGTCAACGTGCGGCTGGGCAAGCTCGACCCGGCGATCGGCGACGTGATCGTGAAGGCCGCGCAGGAGGTCATCGACGGCACGCTCGACGCGCACTTCCCGCTGGTCGTCTGGCAGACCGGCTCGGGGACGCAGTCGAACATGAACGCCAACGAGGTCATCTCGAACCGTGCGATCGAGATGCTCGGCGGCACGATGGGATCGAAGGTGCCGGTGCACCCGAACGATCACGTGAACATGTCGCAGAGCTCCAACGACACGTTCCCGACGGCGATGCACATCGCCTGCGCCGAGCAGGTCGTACGGCATCTCCTGCCCGCGCTCCGGCACCTGCACGGCGCGCTCGCGGCCAAGGCCGAGGCGTGGAAGGACATCATCAAGATCGGCCGCACCCACACGCAGGACGCGACGCCTGTGACGCTCGGGCAGGAGTTCTCGGGTTACGCCCAGCAGGTCGCCAACGGCATCGCGCGGATCGAGCTCACGCTGCCCATGCTGATGGAGCTCGCCCAGGGCGGCACCGCAGTGGGCACCGGGCTCGCCTCGCCGGTCGGCTTTGCCGAGCAGGTGGCGGCCGAAATCGCGCGGCTGACGGGACTGCCGTTCACGAGCGCGCCGAACAAGTTCGAGGCGCTCTCGGCCCACGACGCGATGGTCTTCACCCACGGGGCGATCACCACCGTCGCGATGGCGTGCTTCAAGGTGGCCAACGACATCCGCTTCCTCGGCTCCGGCCCCCGCGCCGGGCTGGGCGAGCTGTCGCTGCCGGAGAACGAGCCGGGCAGTTCGATCATGCCGGGCAAGGTCAACCCGACGCAGTCCGAGGCCATCACACAGGTCGCGGCGCACATCCTCGGCAACAACGCGGCGATCGCCTTCGCGGGATCGCAGGGGCATTTCCAGCTCAACGTGTTCAACCCCATGATGGCGTACAACTTCCTGCAGTCGGTGCAACTGCTGGGCGACGCCGCGGTGAGCTTCACCGACAACTGCGTCGTGGGGATCGAGCCGCGGCTCGACAACATCGCGCGCGGGCTGGCGAACTCGCTGATGCTCGTCACGCCGCTCAAGGAGAAGTACGGCTACGACCGGGCGGCGAAGATCGCGAAGACCGCGCACAAGACCGGCAGCACGCTCCGCGAGGCCGCGATCGCCGACGGCATCCCGGCGGACGACTTCGACGCGATCGTGCGGCCGGAGAGGATGCTCGCGCCGGGGTGAGATTCCCCTCCCCCGGCGCGGCGCTTCGTTGACCGCGCCGGGGGCCGGGAGAGACCCGCACGGCCGAAGGGGGAGGAGGCAGGCGTGGGGCGTTCGACCTGACCACCGTGCCGATCACCCGCATCGCGATCGAGGTGCACCGGGGTCTCGGTCCGGGCATGCCCGAGTCCGTATCGCTCTCTCGCTCTCTCGCGCGCTCTCGCGCGCGGCCGTTCGCCGGCCCTACCCGCCGAGCGTCGCCGAGAGATACCGCAGCACGATCCCCGCCGTGATGACCTCCGGCAGCACCACGTGCGGCCGGTCCCGCGACGCCGGGTAGAGCACGTACAGCGGGATCCCCTGCCGCCCGAAGCCGGCGACGGCGCGCGCGATGGTCTCCGACCGCGACGTCCAGTCCGCCCGCAGCAGCGCCACGTCACGCGCCGCGAACGCCTGCCGTAGTGCCGCCGACGAGAACGCCACCCGTTCGTTCACCTTGCACGTCAGGCACCACGCCGCCGTGAAGTCCACGAACACCGGCCGCCCTGCCGCGCGGTGCTTCGCCACCGCCGCCTCGCTCCACGGTTCCCACACCAGGCCGTACGCGTCGGTTTCGGCTTCCGCCGGTGCATCCGCCGCCGCCGCTGCGCTCGCGTGGCTGGCCGAGGCCCCCCACGCCACGAAGCCGCCCACGACGATGAAGCCCGCCCCCGCCGCCCGCCGCAGCGTGCGCGTCATCCCGCTGGCGCTCACCACCGAGGCGTGCCCGAGCAGCCATGCCCCGACGCCGGCGGCCGCGAGCGCCACGCCCAGCGGCCCGAGGCCCGCCACGCCGACCTGCTGCACGAAGACCCACGCGAGCCACACGACGGTCGCGAACATCGGCAGCGCGAGCCAGCGCTTCATCGTGAGCATCCACCGGCCCGGCTTCGGCAACGCGCGCAGCGCCGCTGGCCACGCCGCGAGCACCGCGTAGGGCAGGGCCATCCCCAGCCCGAGCGCGAAGAAGACCGTGAACGCCACCGCCGGCGATTGCGCGAGCCCGTAGGCGATGGCCGCCCCCATCATCGGGGCGGTGCAGGGGGTGGCGACCACCGTGGCGAGCATGCCGTTCGCGACCGACCCCGCGTAGCCCCCCTCGAAGTTCACGGCACCGAGCCGCGTGAACTCGGCCCCGATCTCCACCACGCCCAGCAGCGACAGGCCGAGCACGAAGATCAGCGCCGCCAGGCCGGCCACGAACGCGGGCGACTGCAGTTGGAAGCCCCAGCCGAGCTGCGCCCCGCCGGCGCGCACCGCGAGCAGCACCGCCGCCAGCGCGAGGAAGGTCCCGATCACGCCGACCGCGAAGGCGATCCCGTGGTTGCGCGCCCGACCGTGGTCCTGCCCGCCCAGTTCGGCGAACCCGAAGATCTTGAGCGCGATCACCGGGAGTACGCACGGCATGAGGTTGAGCAGCAGGCCACCCACGAAGGCGAGGCCGATCGCGGCGAACAGCGACAGCGAGGGCGCGGGCGGCGTGCCGGCGACGGCCGGCTCGACGCTCCCGGCCGGCGGGGGCGGTGGCGCTTCGGCGCCGCCGGTCGCGCCCGGCGCGGCCGTGGCCACGGCGGCGGGGACGCCCGCCACCGTCGCGCGGAACTCGTAGCCCGCCCGCGACCCGTCGGGACGCGTGCCAAGCAGCAGCCCGGGCAGCGTGGCCTGCGGGCCGACGCGTCCGTTGCCGCCGCGCACCAGCGCCAGCTGCAGCGTGTCCCCCGCGCGCGTGGCGCGCTGCGCGGCCCCGTGCTCGAGGTGGAAGGGGAGCGCGGTCATGAACAGCGGGTCGCGCAGGCGCGGCGCGCCGCGCACGGCGAGCACATAGCCGCGCTCGGTCACCGACGCCGTGGCGCGCGCGCTGGCCGGCAGCGGCGCGGGCCACTGGGCGCGTGCCGCCGCGAACCGCGGCGCATCCGCCGAGGGCGCGGGGGCCTCGCGCCGGACCGGCAGAGTGAGGGCGATGCGCGCCTTGCCGGGAATGCAGATGTTCTCGCACTCGATCCAGTCCACGTCGGCCGCGAGGGCGAGCGACGAACCGGGTGTCGCCGACGCCGGGACGGTCAGGGGCACGACCAGCAGGGTCGAGTCCGCATAGCCGTATGACACGATGTCGGCGAGCCGGAAGGTGATCGGCAGCGGCCAGCGGATGGTATCGGCGGTGACGCCGGTCGGGAGCGACCAGCGGACGTTCGTGGGGCCGCCGGCGTCGCCGGCCTGCTTCCAGTAGGTGTGCCACTTCGGGGCCATCTCGAGGCGGATGCCCACCCACAGCGTGTCCCCCGGCCGGGCATGGGCGTGCTCGGCGGCGAGCCGCGCCGAGGTGTGCAGCACGGGCTGGGCGTGCACAGGGGCGGTGGCCGCCGCGACGGCCCCGATCGCGAAGACGATCCGCCAGGACATGCGTGCAAGCTACCGCAGGCAGGCGACGAGCGGTGTCATGAGTCGCCCTCCGTCCCGACGTTCGTGGGGTGGCCGCACGGTCTTCAAGCCATCCCGCTAAAGCGTTGTTGCACAACGACTTGCAATGCCATGCCGGGATTGATTCGCCCCCGGGGTTCCACTAGCTTGTCCGGATTGCGGCCCGTCCGCCGCGCCCCCGCATTTTCGAGCCATTCCGATGACCGCTCCGAACAATCGCGAACGCATCCTGCCGCGCCTGATCGACGAGGAGATGAAGGATTCCTTCATCAACTACTCGATGAGCGTGATCGTCTCGCGCGCGCTCCCCGACGTGCGCGACGGGCTCAAGCCGGTGCACCGGCGGGTGCTCTACGCGATGAACGAGCTGGGGCTCGTGCCGGGTCGGCCGTACAAGAAGTCGGCGACGGTCGTCGGCGACGTGCTCGGCAAGTACCACCCGCACGGTGACTCGTCGGTGTACGACGCGCTCGTGCGCATGGTGCAGGACTTCTCGCTGCGCCACCCGCTGGTGGACGGTCAGGGGAACTACGGCTCGATCGAGGGCGACCCCGCGGCCGCCTACCGCTACACCGAGGCCAAGCTCACGCCGATCGCGCTCGAGCTGCTGGCGGACATCGAGAAGGACACGGTCGACTTCGCGCCGAACTTCGACGATCGGCTCGAGGAGCCGACCGTCCTGCCGGCGGCGTTCCCGAATCTCCTCGTCAACGGGTCGCAGGGCATCGCCGTCGGCATGGCGACGAACATCCCGCCGCACAACCTGCGCGAGGTGCACAAGGCCATCCAGGCGCTGGTCGCGAACCCCGACACCAGCGTTGACGAGCTCGCGAAGTTCATCAAGGGGCCCGACTTCCCCACCGGCGGGTTCATCCAGGGGAAGCAGGGGATCCACGACTACCTACGCACGGGCCGTGGCCGCATCGTCATGCGGGCGAAGGCGGCGATCGAGGAGCGGGAGTCCTCGAACAAGTCGCAGATCGTGATCACGGAGGTCCCGTACCAGGTCAACCCGGCGAAGGTGGTCGAGGACATCGCGGACCTCGTGCGGGAGAAGAAGCTCGAGGGGATCTCCGCGCTCCGCAACGAGTCCGACAAGGACGGCCTGCGGCTCGTCATCGAGTGCAAGCGCGACGCGATCCCGCGCGTGGTGCTCAACCAGCTGTACAAGCACACGCAGCTCCAGAGCACCTTCGGCGTGATCATGCTCGCGCTCGTGCCCGACCCGCAGACGCGCCGGCTCGTGCCGAAGGAGCTCAACATCCGGGAGGTGCTCGTGCACTACGTCGAGCACCGCCACGAGGTGATCGTCCGGCGGGCGCAGTTCGAGCTGCAGAAGGCGAAGGACCGCGAACACATCCTCGAGGGTCTCAAGGTCGCCGTCGACAACATCGACGCGGTCATCACGCTCATTCGCGAGTCGGCCGACACCGAGGCCGCCTCGGCCCAGTTGCAGGCGCGCTTCGCGCTCTCCGAAAAGCAGGCCGAGGCGATCCTCAACATGCGCCTCGCCAAGCTCACCGGGCTGGAGCGCGAGAAGCTCGAGGAGGAGCTGGCGGAGGTCCGCGCCACCATCGCCGGCCTCGAGGAGCTGCTCGCCAACAAGCCGAAGCGGATGGCGCTCCTGCTCGAGGAGCTCGCCGAGGTCGTCCGGAAGTACGGCGACGAGCGCCGCACCGAGATCCTCGCCGACGACGGGGAGATGACGATCGAGGACCTCATCGCCGACGAGGAGATGGTCGTCACCGTGTCGCACGCCGGCTACATCAAGCGGACGTCGGTCGCGACCTACCGCAAGCAGCGGCGCGGCGGCACCGGCTCGAGCGCCTCCGGGCTCCGGGACGACGACTTCATCGAGCACCTGTTCATCGCCAGCACCCACAGCTACCTGCTGGTGTTCTGCGACGACGGGCGGATGTTCTGGCTCAAGGTCCACGCCATCCCCGAGGGCGGGAAGGCCACCAAGGGCAAGCCGATCGTCAACCTCATCAACGTGAGCCCCGAGACCGGCATCTCGGCCATCCTCCCCGTGCGCGAGTTCCCGGACGACCAGTTCCTCTTCTTCTGCTCGAAGAACGGCACGGTCAAGAAGACCCGGCTCTCCGAGTACGGCAACGTCCGCGCGGCCGGCGTGAAGGCCGTGAAGGTCGAGGACGGCGACGAGCTCATGGACGTCCAGATCACGACCGGTTCCAACGACGTCATCCTCGCCACCCGCGACGGGTTGTCGATCCGCTTCCCCGAGACCGACGTGCGCGAGATGGGGCGCGACACGACCGGGGTGAAGGGGATCACGCTGGGGCGCGACGATGCCGTCGTCGGGATGGTCGTCGTCAAGCGCACGGCCGCCCTGCTGGTCGTCACCGAGAAGGGGATGGGGAAGCGCACCCCGGTGGACGAGTACCGGGTGCAGGGCCGCGGCGGGAAGGGGATCATCACGCAGGACGTCACCCCGAAGACGGGGGCGGTCGTCTCGGTCCTCGAGGTCGTGCCCGAGGACGAGGTGATGCTGATCACCAAGGGGGGCACCGCGATTCGCTGCCCGGTCGGCGAAATCCGCGAGATCGGACGCAACACCCAGGGGGTGCGATGCATCAACCTGGATGGGGACGACCGGGTGACGGCAGTGGCTCGTGTGGTCTCCGAAGAGAAGGACGGCGTCGCGGGCGGCGAAGACGTCGCCCCGGCGGGTGCCGGAGGGGACGAGGCCGAAGAGGGTTAATGAAGTCCCGAACCGGCCCAGCGGGAAACCGGCGCGATCCGCAGCGTCCGTCGGCCACCGGCTCGGCCGCGGGGGCGGACTGATGTATAGTTATTAGACACTGACTGCTTTATCGGTCATTGTGTCCGGCATGCGACTTGCTGAGTGTCAGAGGCGATGACACCGCCCAGGATTCTCGTCGTCGACGATGACGTCGCGATGCGCCAGATGCTCGAGCTGCTCCTCAAGGAACAGGGCTATGACGTCGCGTCGGTCGGCGACGGCGCAGCATTGCTGGCGGCGCTGGAAGGCGGGTGCCCGGACCTCGTCCTGCTCGACGTCATGATGCCGCAGCTCGACGGCTTCGAGACGCTCGAGCGGATGAAGGCCGACGACCGGTGGGCCGAGGTGCCGGTTCTCATGGTGTCGTCCTTGCCGGCCGAGGACGCGACGGTGCGCACGCTGGGTCTGGGGGCGGCCGACTACATCCGCAAGCCGTTCCGCGTGCGCGAGCTGCTCGCGCGCGTCCAGGCGCAGCTTCGCGCTCGGGCCGAGCTCGGCCGGGCCCGCGAGGCGCTCGCCCGCCGGGAGCTCGAGCTGCTCCGCGCGCAGGAGGATGCCGACAGCCGCCGTGCGCTGGTGGATATCCTCCACGAGGTCACCGGCGGGCTCTCGAGCGAGGAGATCTACCACATCCTCGCGCGTCGCGTCGCGCGTGCGCTCAACACGTCGCATTGCTCGGTCGTCCTCGCGCGCCCCGGCGCCCAGTTCGGCACGGTGGCCACGGCGTACGAGCACCCCAGCGTCGTCAACCACCGCATCGTGCTCGCGAAGTACCCCGAGATCCGGCGCGCGCTCGCGACCGCCAAGCCGGTGCTCGTCGAGGACGTCATGACCGACCCGCTGTACGCCGAGGAACGGACGCGGTGGGCGCACGAGGGACTCGACGTGCGCATCCGTTCGGTGATCGCCCTGCCGTTCTCGATCGACGAGGCGCGGGCCGGCGTCTTCTTCCTGCGCCGGACGCGCGAAGAGCCGTCCCTCAACCGCGCCGACGTCGAGTTCGCCGACACGGTCATCAAGGCGGCGGTGAGCGCCATCCAGCGGGCGCTGGTCATCGAGCATACGAAGGCCGACAACGCCCGCCTCGAGGAGCTCGCGCGCACCGATCCCCTCACCGGGCTCGTCAACCGCCGGGTGCTCGTCGAGCGGCTCCAGACGGAGGTCGAGCGCGCTCGGCGCTACGAGGGATCGGTCACGGTCCTCATGATCGACCTCGACCACTTCAAGCGCGTCAACGACCAGCACGGCCACCTCGTGGGCGACGAGGTGCTCAAGCAGGTCGGGGACCTCCTGGTCTCCGCCGTGCGGTCCGTGGATCTCGTCTCCCGCTACGGCGGCGAGGAGTTCGTCATCCTCCTGCCGGAGACCCCGTCCATGGGGGCGGCGACGTTCGCCGAGCGCATCCGCGAGAAGCTGGAGCAGTTCCCCTTCATCAACGCGGCGGGCGACCGGCTGTCGATCACGGCCTCCGTCGGGCTGGCGGCCTTCCCGGGCCCCCGGATCGAGACGGTCGAGGACCTCCTTGCCCGGGCCGACGAGGCGCTCTACCGCGCCAAGGCCGACGGCCGGAACCGGGTCCGCACCTGACCCGGGACGCATAGCTTATCGGGGTCCGGTCGCGATTCCCCGAGTCCCCTTCCGCGCCCCGCATGCCGACCCGTTGCCCCGCCTGCGGCACCACCTATCCCGACGACTCGCGCTTCTGCACGAAGGACGGCAGCCGGCTCGTGGTCGCCGGCGCGTCGGCCGCCGCCGCGGGACCAGCCGCAGCCGCGCCGGCGACCGCCGTGCGGCCGGCGGCCCCGCGGCCGCCTGGCGGCGGCCCCAACGCCGCGGCCCTCGCGGGGGCGATGCTCGAGGGGCGCTACCGGGTGGAGGCGAAGGTGGGCGAGGGCGGCATGTCCTACGTGTACCGCGCCATCGACGTCTCGACGACGGAGCGCGTCGCCATCAAGGTGCTCTCCCCATCGCTCGCCAAGGACCCGAACGCGATGGCGCGCCTGCGCCGCGAGGCCGGCCTCGCGATCCGGCTGGCGCACCCGAACGTCTGCCACATCATGCGCCTCGGCGAGACCGAGGACGGGCTCGTGTACGTGGTCATGCCGTTCGTCGAGGGCGAGATCCTCGCCGACAAGCGGCACCGGGCGGGACACCTGCCGATCGCGCAGGTGGCGTCGTTCATCGGCGAGATCGCCGACGGCCTCCAGGTGGCGCACGAGCAGAAGATCGTGCACCGGGACTTGAAGCCCGAGAACGTCATGGTCTGCCGGCGCACGGACGGCACGGAGTACGCGGTGGTCATGGATTTCGGGCTGGCGAAGGAGCGCAAGGCCGGGGCCGAGCTCGAGAAACTCACCGCCACCGGCATCATCCTCGGGACCCCCGAGTTCATGAGCCCGGAGCAGCTCCGCGGGAAGCCGCTCGACGCCCGCACGGACATCTACGCCCTCGGCCTGATCGCCTACGAGCTGCTCACCGGCAAGTTGCCCTTCGCGGGCCGCACACAGCAGGAGCTCATGATCGCGCGGCTGCGCAACGACCCGATGCCGCTGTCCGAGCTCCGGCCGACGCTGGGCCTGCCGGCCACGCTCGACCCGGTCCTGCTCAAGGCCTGCGATCGCGACGCCGAGCGGCGCTACCAGACCGCTCCGGAGTTCGCCGCCGCCTTCCGGCAGGCGGCCGTCTCGCCGTCGGCGGGCGGCGCGGGCCTCCTCGGCAAGCTGTTCGGCCGGTGAAGCCGGGGCGTCGTCTTCGGCGGCTGCGGCCGCTCGGACTCGCGGTGGCCGCGGCCCTGGCCGGCGCGCCCGGCACCGCGCCCGGCACCGCGCGCGCGCAGCTGCCCCCGCTCGGCCTCGGGGCCGCCGACCGGCTCGCGTGGGCCGGCCACGTGGGTGCGGCGGACTCCATCCTGTACCTCGCGGCCTCCCGGGCCCCGCGCGAGCCCGTCGTGCGGGCGCAACTTGGCCGCTGGCTGATGGCCCGGGGCAAGGTGCGCCCCGGCGCGGTCCTGCTCGAGGAAGCGCGCTACTTCGGTGGCGACGCGGGCACGATCGCGCGCGACCTCGCGCCGGCCTACGAGCGATTGGGGGACTGGCGCGCGCTCTCCGGCCTCGAGGCCTCGCCGCTGACGCCGGGCGAGCGCAAGCGCGCCGAGGCCTTGCACGCGTCGCCCACCCAGGTCACGGTGCCCGACTCGACGACGGTCGCCCTGGTGTCGATCGACAGTGGCCCGATCGGCGCGGTGTTGTTGCGCATCGGAGACGCCTCGCTGACGGCCCGGATCGACCCGCAGGTCCGGGGCGTCGTCCTCGACACGGCGTGGCGGTCGCGCGCGGGGGTCGAGGCGTTCGCCGAGCCGACGGGCCGCCCGGTGGCGGGGCTCGCGCGCCGCGCGACGATCGGGGGCCTGGCGTGGTCGCGTCTGCCGGTGCGCTTCGCGCCGACCGGCGCCGCCGAGGCGCGGATCGGCCTCGACGTACTCGCGCCGTATCGCCCGACGTTCCATCCGCAGCAGGGCGTCGTGATCCTGCGGCGACCGGTGCCGGTGCGTGCCGCCCGCTCGGCGGGGGTGGCGTGGCCCGTTCTCGACACCCCCGCCGGCTGGGCGATCGTGCCGCCGCGCGACTCGTTGCGGCTGCTCGCCTCGGGGCGGGCCCGCACCGCGCTGGCGGGGCGGGCGTGGACCCTCGAGGCCGCCCGTGGCCACGTGACGGTCATCTATGCGAACGAGCCACTGAGCCGTTAGGCCACCCGCCGACGGCCCGCCGGCCACCCGCCGGCGGGCGAGCGCCGTGGCGCGCCGCCCGTTAGGATGCGTCCATGGGCGGACCAGGACCGAAACTCGACGGCGCCGGACTGGCGAAGATGGCCGTGCTGGAGGAAGCGCTCCACACGATGGCGCTCGTGCACGGGCACGTCGAGAAGATGGGCATCGCGGTGAAGAACAAGCAGCCGACCGCCGTGTTCCTGCAGGCGATCAAGCGGATCCTGACGCCGTTGTCGACGAAGCTCAAGATGCAGTTCGGGATGATCGCCGACCAGGTGGCGGCGATGCTGCTCGCCTCGACGCGCGGCGCCAGCGAGCAGGCGCGCCTGCGGTCGATGCGGGAGTCCGTGGCGCAGATCAAGGTCGCGCTCGAGATCGCCGTCGCGCAGACGGTGACGAAGCATCAGGAGAAGGCCCCGACGGCCTGACGTCGTCGGCGTTCGGACGGTCTGGTCCGAGCGGCGCGAATCCGGAACGTACGGTCCGGTGGCGTGACGCCGGTCCACTGTCGAGACTTCGGCACAGCTTGTCGGCGCCCTACCCACTCGGGTAGGTTGCCGCACCGGAAGACCCGCCGGATGCCCGGCGGAACCCAGCCCGTCCACTGGCCGCCACTTCATGAACGTGCTCTCCCCCATGCGCCGGGTACCGGCGTCCCTGCTGATCGGCGCGCTCGCGCTCGGTCTCGCCGCCTGCGGCGGCGACCAGCCGAACATCACCGACTACCCGAACACGACGTTCGAGCACCGCACGGAGTTCAACGCGGCGCTCGACTTCCTGTGGGACCGGCTGCTGCTGTGGGGCACGATCGTCTTCGTGCTCGTCGAGGCGCTGCTCATCTACACGATCGTGAAGTTCCGCCGGCGCGAGGGCGGCCCGGAGCCGAAGCAGGTGCACGGGAACACGGCGCTGGAGATCACGTGGACGGTGATTCCGGCGATCATCCTCGTCTTCATCGCGATCCCGACGGTGAGGACGGTGTTCCAGACGCAGGCGACGGTGCGAGCCGATGCGCTGCAGGTCGAGGCGATCGGGCACCAGTGGTGGTGGGAGTTCCGCTACCCGCAGTACCCGGGGCTGGTGACGGCCAACGAGCTGTACCTGCCGGTGGGGCGCACGGTGAACTTCGCGCTGGTGACGAAGGACGTGTTGCACTCGTTCTGGATCCCGCGGCTCGGCGGCAAGCGCGACCTGATCTCGAACCGGACGAACTACCTCTGGTTCACGCCGGATTCGGCGTTCGGCGAGGCGGCGCTCAACGGGATGTGCGCCGAGTACTGCGGCGACAGCCATGCGAACATGAAGTTCCGCGTGTTCGTCGTCGCCAAGGGCGACTTCGACTCGTGGGCGCAGCACCAGATGGCCGTCGCGGTCCCGCACCGGCCGGCGGACAGCACCGCCTCCGCGGCGCCGGCGACGGTGGGGCGGGCGATGACGCCGAGCGGGGCGCCGGTGGTGCTGGCGTCGCAGGCGGGGGCGGTGCCGCCGGCGCCGGGGGCGGCGCCGTACACGGGCTGGAACAAGCCGCTGCCGGCCTTCGTGGTGCCGCAGACGCCGGTACCGGCGGGGCTCGCGTGGTCGGCGCCGGCGGGGGACGCCGAGCGCGGCAAGCAGCTCTACTCGATGAGCTCGTGCATCGGCTGCCACGCGGTACGCGGCAACCCGATGTCGGTGGGCAACATCGGCCCGGACCTGACGCACCTCGCGTCGCGCCACACGCTGGCGGCGGGGCTCTACCCGAACGACACGAAGCACCTCGCGCTGTGGATCAAGAACGCGCGGGCGATGAAGCCGGGCTCGATCATGCCGACGCTCGGTCTCGGCGAGTACGACCCGATCATGAAGGCGAAGGTGACCACCGGCGGCTTGAGCGACCAGCAGATCGCGGACCTGGTCGCCTACATGCAGTCGCTCAAGTAACCCGAGGACGAACCCGACATGGCCACGATTGCAATGCCCGGGCGGGTCGAGGCCGCGGCGCCGGCCCGCCCCGCCGAACCGACCGGCGTGTGGAGCTGGATCACGACCGTCGACCACAAGCGGATCGGCACGCTCTACCTGTTCACGGCGCTCTTCTTCTTCGTCGTCGGCGGCACCGAGGCGCTGGTGATCCGGCTGCAGCTCATGAAGCCGAACATGGGCATCGTGAGCGCCGACATGTACAACCAGCTCTTCACGATGCACGGCACGACGATGGTGTTCCTCGTCATCATGCCGCTGTCGGCCGCGTTCTTCAACTACCTGATCCCGCTGCAGATCGGGGCCCGCGACGTCGCGTTCCCGCGGCTGAACGCGTTCAGCTACTGGGTGTACGCGCTCGGCGGCGTGTTCATCACCGCACCGATCTTCCTCTCGCTCGCCCCCAATGGCGGGTGGTTCGGGTACGCGCCGCTGACCACCACCGCGTACTCGCCGACGCTCAACATCGACTTCTGGGTGATCGGCCTCCAGATCCTCGGCATCTCCTCGCTGGCGGCGGCGTTCAACTTCATCACGACGATCATCAACATGCGCGCGCCGGGGATGCACCTGATGCGCATGCCGATCTTCACGTGGATGTCGTTCGTGGTGCAGTTCCTCGTGATCCTCGCGTTCCCGGTGATCACGGTGGCGCTGGTCTTCCTGCTGTTCGACCGCTTCTTCGGCACGAACTTCTACACGATCGCCGCCGGCGCCGACCCGCTGCTCTGGCAGCACCTGTTCTGGATCTTCGGGCATCCCGAGGTCTACATCCTCATCCTCCCGGCGTTCGGGCTGGTGAGCGAGGTCCTGCCCACCTACAGCCGCAAGCCGCTGTTCGGCTACCCCGTCATGGTGTACTCGGGCATCCTGATCGGCTTCCTCGGCTTCGGCGTGTGGGCGCACCACATGTTCTCGGTCGGGATGGGTCCGATCGCCGACAGCATCTTCTCGCTGACGACGATGCTGATCGCGATCCCCACCGGCGTGAAGATCCTCAACTGGATCTCCACCATGTGGGGCGGTCAGATCCGCTTCACCACGGCGATGCTCTTCGGGATCGCGCTCGTGGCCCTCTTCACCATGGGCGGCATCTCGGGCATCATGCACTCGAGCGCCGCCGCCGACCTCCAGCAGACCGACTCGTACTTCGTCGTCGCGCACTTCCACTACGTGCTCTTCGGCGGCGCGATCTTCGGCATCTTCGCCGGCGTGTACCACTACTTCCCGAAGATGACCGGCCGCTTCCTCGACGAGACGCTCGGCAAGTGGCACTTCTGGGTGTTCTTCGTCGCGATGAACCTGACCTTCTTCCCGATGCACTTCTCGGGGCTGCTCGGGATGCCGCGTCGCATCTACACCTACGACGCGGGCCAGGGCTGGGAGCTCTTCAACATGATGGCGTCCCTCGGCGCGTTCCTGCAGGGCGCCGGAATGCTCATCTTCTTCTACAACATGTGGCGGTCGTACCGGCAGCCGGCGACCGCGCCGGCCGACCCGTGGGGCGCGCCGACGCTCGAGTGGACGATCCCCTCGCCGCCGCCCGACTACAACTTCGCGAAGCTGCCGCAGGTGACGTCGCGCTACCCGCTCTGGGACGAGAAGGGGCGCGAGGCGATGATCCAGCACCGCGCCGGGGACCGCATCCCCTCGGCCGAGGAGCTGCACATCCCGATGCCCAAGAGCACCGCGAAGCCGTTCGTCGTGGCGCTCTTCATGACCTGCATGCTCGCGTCGCTCATCTTCCTCCACGTCGAGGGCATGGCCACGGTCGGCATCCTCGCGACCATCGCCTTCGCCCTCGCGATGGTCGGCACCCTCTACAGCTGGCTGCTCTCCCCCCTCGAGTGACCGCATGACGACCGCGACCCTCACGGCCGATCACGGCCACACCCACGGCGCCGGCGGCGCCGCGACCCCCGAGCACCAGCCCCACCACACCACGCTCGGGCTCGACCACCGGAAGATCGCCATCTGGGCCTTCATCGGCTCGGAGTGCATGCTCTTCATCTCCCTCATCTCCACCTACCTGATCTACAAGGGGAAGAGCCTCGTCGGGCCGTATCCGCACGAGAAGTGGACCGACCCGAACACCGGCGAAACCTTCAACGCCATCCTCAACATCCCGGTCACCAGCGCCTCGACCTTCGTGCTGCTGATGTCGTCGCTCGCGATGGTGCTGGCGCACAACGCGGTGATCAACCGCACCGGCAAGGCGAAGTGGTGGCTCCTCACCACCATCCTGCTCGGCACCGGCTTCCTCGGCTTCCAGGCCTACGAGTTCACCTCGTTCGTCCACGAGGGACTCACCATCAAGACCAACCTCTTCGGGTCGTCGTTCTTCACCCTCACCGGCTTCCACGGCGCGCACGTCACCGTCGGCGTCCTGTGGCTCTGCACGCTGCTGGCGATCGACCTCAAGCGCGGCCTCAAGCCCGAGGACGGCCTCATCGTCGACCTCTCCGCGCTCTACTGGCACTTCGTGGACGTCGTGTGGATCGCGATCTTCACCCTCGTCTACCTCATCCCGTAAGGAACCGGCCATGGCGAACGCGGCAGACGCGCACGGGCACGACGCGGCCCACGAACACCACCCGACGGCCGGCACCTACTGGAAGGTCGGAATCATCCTCACGATCATCACGGTCTGGGAGGTGTGGGCCTACTACATCCCCTCCCTTGTGGCGTCGCGGATCTTCATTCCGATGCTGCTGATCCTCTCGGCCGTCAAGTTCGCGATCGTGGTAATGTTCTACATGCACCTCAAGTACGACCACAAGCTGTTCCGGGCCCTCTTCACCGGACCGCTGCTGGTTGCGATGGCGACCGTCGTCGGGCTGCTGTTCCTGTTCGGCAAGGTCGCGGTGCGGTTGGCGGCATAGCCGCCCCCGGGGCCCCCGGGGCCCGCGGGGCGGGCCCCGCACCCGGCGCGCTCCCGCATCCGGTCGCGCCGGTCGCACCGGTCGCGCCGGGCGCGCCGGGCGGCGTCCCGCCCGGTTCCCGCGCGCCGACGGGTAGCCCGCCGGCGCGCTGACGGGTAGCGTCCCCCCGTGCCCGCCCACCGCCTCCTCTCCCTCGACGCCTTCCGCGGCGCGACCGTCGCCGGGATGCTGCTCGTCAACAACCCCGGGACGTGGGCGGCGATCCATCCGCCGCTCGCCCACGCCGAGTGGCACGGCTGGACGCCGACCGACCTCGTCTTCCCGTTCTTCCTCTTCATCGTCGGCGTCACGACCCACCTGTCGCTCTCGGCCCGCCGCGCGCGAGGCGACGACGACGCGACGCTCGCGCGGCAGGTGCTGCGCCGAGGGGCGACCATCGTCGCGATCGGGCTCGCGCTCAACGCGTTCCCGTTCTTCCAGTGGGGTGACCTGCCCGGCCTGTCCGACGCCTCGTTCGCCGACCGGATCCTCTGGCGCGCATCGCACCTGCGGTTCCTCGGCGTCCTGCAGCGCATCGGCCTCGCCTACGTGATTGCCGGCCTCCTCACCCTGCGCGGCTCGCTCACCGCACACGTCGGCATCGCCGTGGCGCTGCTCTACGGGTACTGGGCCGCAATGACGCTGCTGCCGGTGCCGGGCCAGCACGCCGTCGGCGCCACGCTCCTCGACCGGCCGGAGGCAACCCTCGGCGCCTGGCTCGATCGCGCGGTCATCGGGCCGGCCCACCTGTACGCCGGGACGAAGACCTACGATCCGGAAGGGCTGCTCTCGACCCTGCCCGCGAGCGCGACCGTGCTCCTCGGCATCTTCGCCGGCCGCTGGCTGGGCACCGACCGGCCGCTCGACGAGCGGCTGCTCGGGCTGTTCGGAGCAGGGGCGCTCGCGGCCGCGCTCGGGCAGGCGTGGGGCTGGTCGTTCCCCGTGAACAAGAACCTCTGGACGTCGTCGTACGTGCTGCTCACCGGCGGGCTCGCGGCGCTCGCGCTCGCGACCACGGCGTGGTGCACCGACCGGCTCGGCATGACGAGGTGGACGCGTCCCTTCGTTATCTTCGGCACGAACCCGATCGTCGCGTTCGTGGGCAGCGGCCTCATGGCGCGGCTCGTCTATTCGATCCTCACGGTGGAGACCGCGGATGGTCGCCTCGCCCTCCAGGCGTGGACGTATCGCACCGCATTCGCCTCGTGGCTGCCGCCCCGCGATGCGTCGCTCGCCTTCGCCCTTTCATTCGTCGCCCTGTGGCTCCTGCTCCTGACGCCGCTCCACCGGCGCGGGTGGTTCCTCAAGGTGTGAGGAAGCCCGCGGCGCGAACGGCGCGCGGGGATCACCGTACGTCGGTGTCCGCGGCGTGGCGCGGCGCGCCGGGCCTGCTGCCGGGCCTGCTGCCGGGCCTGCTGCCGGGCCTGCTGCCGGGCCTGCTGCCGGGCCTGCTGCCGGGCCTGCTGCTCGGCCTCCTGTGCGTCCTTGCCGGGCCCGGTGCGGCCGCCCTGGCGCAGGATGCGGCGAAGGGGAACGCGGGCGCGCCGCGCACGAAGGCGTCCGCGACCGCGCGCGGCCCCGTGCAGGCGGCACCCAGGACCCAGGGCGCTCCGAAGCCAAGCACCGCCGCCACGCCATCCGCCACGCGCACCCCCGCCACTGCCGCCCGGCGCTCCTCCCCGCGACGGGCCGTCGCCCCGCCGAGCCGGCGCCGCATCGGGTCGGCGGTGCCGACGTGGACCGCCGTCGCGACCGTCCCCGCGCTGGTCGGCACGCTGGGCGAGGCGGTGGACCGCTTCGCCCCGGCGCGCGGGACGTTCGGATTGCTGGTGGTGTCGCTCGACCACGGGGACACGCTCTTCGCGAGGCAGCACACCACGCCGCTGTTGCCGGCGAGCACGATGAAGCTCTTCACGGCCGCGCTGGGCTTCGAGCGCCTCGGCCCCGAGTGGCAGTTCCGCACCGAGATCCTGCGCGACGGGCCGCTGCTGGCGGACGGTACGGTGCGCGGGAACCTCTACGTGCGCGGCGACGGCGATCCGTCGCTGTCGAACCGCCTTCTCGGCGGCCCGCCCGGCATCGGTGCCATGCTGCTGGCGGCGAAAGTCGCAGCCGCCGGCGTGAAGCGGGTGACGGGCGACATCGTGGCCGATGCCACGGCTTTCGACGCGAAGCGCATCCCCGACGGCTGGCGGTCGCGCTACCTCACGGCGTCGTACGCCGCGCGCGTCTCGGCGCTGTCGATCAACGAGAACCTGGTGTGGGTGGGGGTGCGGCCGGCGGGGGATCGCGTCGAGGCGTTCACCGAGCCGCAGTCCACGGCGGTCCGCGTGACGAGCGCCGTGCGGCTGGTGCCGGGCCGGCGGGCGTCCATCCGGGTGGTGAAGAACGCGGGCGGATTCGAGGTGCGCGGCGTCCTGGGCCGGCTGGCCGGGACGCGGCGCTACGAGTATGTGCTGGACGATCCGGCGCCCTTCACCGCCGGCGCCGTGCAGGCCGCGCTCGCCGACGCCGCGGTGATCGTCGAGGGGCGCGTCCGCCCGGGTGCCGCGCCGGCGGGGGCGCTGCCGGTGGCCGAGTTGGCCTCGCCGTCCCTCGCCGCGATCGTGCACGAGATGAACGGCGAGAGCATCAACCATTTCGCGGAGCTCGTCTTCCGCGCGTCCGCGCGCGGGCGCGAGCGACTGGGCGTGGGATCGGCGGAGGCGGGGAACGCGACGCTGCAGACGCTCCTCCGGGACCGGCTCGGGATCGCGCCGGGCGAGGTCCACGCGGCCGACGGCAGCGGGCTGTCCGTCCTCGATCGCTCGACGCCCGGCGCGCTGGTGCGACTGCTCCAGTACGCGCACCGCGCTCCCTGGCGCGAGCCGTTCCTCGAGTCGCTGCCGGTGGCCGGCGTGCGGGAGACGCTTCGCTATCGCATGCGGGGCACGCCGGCGCAGGGGAAGTTGCGGGCGAAGACCGGCACGACGAACGAGGTGGCGTCGCTGGCCGGGTACGTGACGACGCGCGACGGCGAGACGCTCGCGTTCGCTGCGATCTACAACGGCCGGGACCGCTGGCGCGCGAAGGCGCTCACGGACGCGATCGGGGCGACCCTCGCGGCGTGGCGCCGTACGCCGGAGGTCGGCGACTCTACGCCGTCGCCCGGACGCTGATCCCGCGCGCGCCGAGCTCGGCGATGTAGCGCTCGGCCGGCACGCCCGTGTCCATCGTGTGCACACCGGGGGCGACGGCACCCGCCGCCTGCAGCTGCACGACGATCGACAGTGTGAAGCCGGTGCAACGCATCATGGCCGAGATGCCGTGCGCCTCGTCGGCGCGGTCCACGATGTCCCACTGCCGTCGCGCCGGGGCCCCGTCCTTGGTCCCCTCGACGACGACGCGCGCCGCGACGAGGTCGGGCTTGCCCGGCTTGCGCAGGTGCGGGCTGACCGCGGCGACGAAGACGTCGCGCGGCACCACGCGCTGCCCCTTCACCTCCAGCGGCTCGAGCGACAGCAGGCCGAGCGCGCGCATGGCCGACATGAGTTCGGCGTGGCCGGGGTAGCGCAGCGTCTTGTACTCCATCTCGGCGATCCGCCCCTCGTGGCGGAACGCCATCGTCGAGAGGCCGCCGGCGGTGTGGAACGCCTCGAGCTGGCCGACGCCCTCGATGCGCACCGGCTCGACCTCGGTGAGGGCCGTGACCGTCGTGCGGTGTCCGTCGCGCAGGATCCACGACGGGGTCGTGTAGTAGTCGAGCGCACCCTCGAGGGAATAGACGATCTGGTAGTTGAGCGGCGGCTCGGGGTGCTGTGGCAGGCCGCCGACGAACATCCGCACCCGGTGCACGGCGTCGAGCTGGCGGATGCCGTGCTCGGCGAAGGTGTTCACCATCCCCGGCGCGAGGCCGCAGTCCGGCAGCACGCTGACGCCCTTCGCCTTCGCGCCGTCCGCGAGGGTGAACTGGCTGAAGACGATCTCGGTGTTGCCGCCGAGGTCGGCGAAGTGCACGCCGGCGTCCACCGCGAGCGCCGCGAGGTCGTAGTTGAAGTAGTACGGCGCGGCGCAGGCGACGGCGTCCACCGTGCGCATGACCTCACCCACGGCGGTGCGATCGCCGAAATCGAGGGGCAGCGTCTCGAGCCGGGGATCGGCGAGCGCGGCCAGGAAGGGGGCGAGGGTCCCGACGGTCTTGTCGGCGAGGCGTACGCGCGAGACCGCGGGGTTCCGCAGGAGATCGAAAGCGCAGGCCGAACCTTGCAGGCCGGCGCCGAGCACGAGGACGCGCATGAAGTCGGGTTCCGGAAGTGGCAGCCGGTCGCAGCGGAGCCGCGCCGGCGAGCGTCGCTAAGTTACCGCCCGGACCACCCCCGTGCCGACGCCTGCCTCGAGCCACCGTCATCGTCCGCAGCATGAATCCGTCGCTGAACCTGCTGACCGCCGAGGCCGCCATCACCGACTTGATCGGTCGGGTTCGGCGCATCGCCGTGCTCGGCATCAAGCCGGAGCGGGCGGCCGGGCAGCCCGCGCACGACGTGCCCGCCTTCCTGCAGGCGCGCGGGTTCACGATCGTGCCGGTCCCGGTTCATTACCCCGACGTGACCGTGATCCTCGGGTCGCCGGTGGTGCGGCGGCTCGCCGACGTGCCGCCCCCGGTGGACCTCGTGCTGCTGTTCCGGCGGTCGAGCGACGTCGCCGCGCACCTTCCCGAGCTGCTCGCGGCGCGACCGGCCGCGGTCTGGATGCAGCTCGGCATCCGCGACGACGCGAGCGCGGCGGTGCTGGCCGAGGCGGGGATTTGCGTGGTGCAGGATCGCTGCCTCGCGCGCGACCTGCGGGCGCGCTCGGCGTAAGCGCGCGGCGTGAGCGCGCCCGCCGGCGTCAGCGCTCGGGCGGGTGGTCGTGCGCTGACGCCGGGGCGCGCAGGCCCGCGAGCCGGGCCGGGTCGAGCGCGCGGTCGAGCGCGTCGGCGCTGAGCAGGCCGCGCCGCAGGACGACCGACCGCACGTCGGTGCCCGTCTGCAGCGCCTCGAGCGCCACCTCGCCCGCCGCCGCGTAGCCGATCTCCGGCACCAGCGCGGTCACGAGGCCCACGCTCCCCTCGGCAAGCTCGCGCATCCGCTGGACGTTGGCCGTGATCCCCGTGACGCACTTCTCGCGGAGGACGCGGCAGGCGTTGCGCAGCTCCTGCAGCGAGCGCGCGAGGCGGTAGGCGATCACGGGCTCGAAGGCATTGAGCTGCAACTGCCCCGCCTCGGCGGCGATGGTGACGGTGACGTCGCTGCCGATGATGTCGAAGCAGACCTGGTTGACGACCTCGGGGATCACCGGGTTCACCTTGCCGGGCATGATGCTCGAGCCGGGCTGCACGGCGGGGAGGGCGATCTCGCCGAAGCCGGCGCGCGGCCCGCTGGAGAGGAGCCGGAGGTCGTTGCAGATCTTCGAGAGCTTGACGGCGCACCGCTTGAGCACGCCGCTGACCTGCACGAAGGCGCCGACGTCGGACGTCGCCTCGACCAGGTCGGGGGCGGTGACGAGCGGGAGCCCGGTGATCGCAGCGAGGTGGCGGCGCACGGTCTCGGGATAGCCGTCCGGCGAGTTGATGCGCGTGCCGATCGCGGTCGCCCCGAGATTGATCTCGCGGATCAGCCCCTGCGTCTCGGCGAGCCGCTCGACGTCCTCGAGGATGGTGACGCCGAAGGCGGTGAACTCCTGCCCCAGCGTCATCGGCACGGCGTCCTGCAGCTGGGTGCGCCCCATCTTGAGGTGCTGCGCGAAGTCCGCACCCTTGGCGTGGAAGGCCTGTGCGAGCGCGGTCATCTCCGTGCGCAGCTCGCCGATCAGCACGTGGAGCGCCAGCCGCAGTGCGGTCGGGTACACGTCGTTCGTGGACTGGCTGAGGTTGACGTGCTCGTTGGGCGAGAGGTACGCATAGTCGCCGCGGGAGCGGCCGGCGAGCTCGAGGCCGCGGTTCGCGATGACCTCGTTGGCGTTCATGTTCGTGGACGTCCCGGCGCCCCCCTGGATCATGTCCACCAGGAAGTGCTCGTGGTGCCGTCCCGCCCGGACCTCGCGCGCGGCGCGCACGACGAGGTCGCAGCGCTCGTCGTCGAGCAGCTGAAGGTCGCGGTTGGCGAGGGCGGCGGCCTCCTTGACCGCCGCGAGCGCCTCGATCAGGCGCGGAAACTCGCGCAGCGTCACCCCGGTGATGGGGAAGTTCTCGGTCGCGCGGAGGGTCTGGACCCCGTAGAGCGCCTCCTCGGGGACGTCGCGCGCGCCGAGCAGGTCCTTCTCGGTGCGCATGCGGACCCCGCCGAAGCCGAGTGCGCGGCCGCGGCCGACCAGCGTGGCGTCCACGCGGGAGAGGCGCTGCGAGATCGCGCGCGCCGCACGTCCCACGAGTGCGGCGTAGATCGCCGGCTGGTCCTTGAGCAGCTTCGCCAACTGCGCCTTCTCGTACACGAAGGCCTTCACCGGCTGGAGGCACCGGGCGGAGGTCCCGTGCCGCGTATCGTCGAGCAGGATCCCCTCGCCGACGGCTTCGCCCGGGCCGAGCGTCGTCATGCGCACGGTGATGCCGCCGTCGGTCCCCTTCTCGATCCCCACCGAGCCCTCGACGAGGATCGCCATCGCCCGGCGTTCGTTCCCCTGCGCGAAGAGAAGGGCGTCGGGCGGGAACTCCTTGAGCTCGCCGGCGCGGGCGAGGTGCCAGACGTGCTGGTCGGGGAGGCCGTCGACGAACGCGCAGCTGCGCAGGGTGTCGGTCAGGGTCGTGGGAGACATGCCTGCAAGCTGCCGGGGATCGACGGGTCCGGCAACGGTGCCCAGGCGGGCGGGTCGGCGTGCACGGGTCGGCCGGCCTCCCCGCCGACGCCGTCGCGGCGCATCATTCGGCAGCCACTCCCTTCATCCGGAACGCATGTCCCCGACCCGCCGCACCTTCCTCGGCACGACCGCCTCCACCCTCGCCGCCGCCGCCGCCGCCCTCGCCCGGCCGACGGACGCGGCCGCTGCACTCGCGCCGGCCATCACCACGGGGAAGGGCCGCCCGGCGGTCGTCGCCAGCGAGAACGGCCTCCGCGGCGTCGCGAAGGCGCGTGAGATGCTCCTCGCCGGCCGCGACCCGCTCGATGCGATCATCGCCGGCGTGAACATCCAGGAGCTCGACCCGGAGGACAACTCGGTCGGGCTCGGCGGCCTGCCGAACGCCGAGGGCGTCGTGCAGCTCGACGCGAGTGTCATGCACGGGCCGTCGCGCCGCGCCGGGGCGGTCGCCTGCCTCGAGGACATCGCGACGCCGTCGCTCGTGGCGAAGGCGGTCATGGACCACACGCACCACGTGCTGCTCGTCGGCCGCGACGCGCGCCGCTTCGCGCTCGACCTCGGCTTCACGCCGCAGAACCTGCTCACCGAGGCCTCGCGGCAGGCGTGGCTGCGGTGGCGCGCCACGCTCAACCCCCGGGACGCGTGGCGTGACGACGTGGACCCGCGCGCGGTGCCGTTCCGGACGGGGACGATCAACATGAACGCCGTGACCGCCGCCGGTGACCTCGCCAGTTGCACCACCACGAGCGGTCTCGCGTACAAGGTGCCGGGCCGGGTCGGCGATTCGCCGATCGTCGGGGCGGGGCAGTACTGCGACAACACCGTCGGGGCCGCCGGGGCCACGGGTCTCGGCGAGACCAACATCAAGGCCTGCGGGGCGATGCTGCTCGTCGAGTTCATGCGGCAGGGGACGGACCCGCAGGCGGCCGCCCTCAAGGTGCTCGAGCGCGTGCTCAGTCTCGCCGAGCCACGGCAGCTCGACGCGCGGGGCCGCCCGCGGTTCGACCTCACCTTCTACGCCGTGCACAAGGACGGGCGCACGGCGGGGGCGTCGTTCTACGAGGGGGCGCAATACGCCGTGGCCGACGACGCCGGCCCGCGCCTCGAGCCGGCCGCCTACCTGTTCCGGCGCGGCGAGCGGCCGGCCTGACCGGGGTCGTCCGGGGCGTCGGGCGGCGGCGACGTCAGCCCGTCCGCGTCGCCAGGCAGCCGGAACTCCGCCGCGATCGCCGCGAGGGCGACGGCGCGCCGCGCCAGCCGGCTGGCCACGTCGCCCTGCGCGTCGGCCGCACGCAACTGCGAGATGCCGGTGTCGCCCACGTCGGCGCTGATCCGCGCGAGGGCGTGGACTCCCGTGGCCACCGCGCCCAGCCGCCGGTCGAGGTCGCGGGCAAGGCCGTCGGTGGCCTGCGCGGCCTCGGTGATGCTCGCCGTCCAGCGGTCGCCGGCTTCCGCCTCGAGGACGAGTGTCCCGAACGTGCCGACCCCGGACCGGGTGGCGTCGGTGACGTCGCCGAGGGTCGTCGCGACCCGCAGGCTCTTCTCGCGCGAGTCCTCGACGCGCTGGACGATGGCCCGCACCAGCCCCTCGGTGCGGGCGGCGGCATCGGCCGCGAGCTGGGCCAGCCGACGGACCTCGGCGGCGACGACGGCGAAGCCCTCGCCGTACTCGCCCGCCCGTGCCGCCTCCATCGCCGCGTTGAGCGACGACAGCCGGGACTGGCGGGCGATCTGCTGCACGAGCACGGTGAAGGCCCGGATCTCCTCGGCGGACGCCGCGAGCGACTCGACGGCGGCCGCGCTCTCGCGGACGTCGGCGTCGAGGCCGGCCACCAGACGCCCGGCCTGGTCGAGTTGCTGCCGGGCCGCCGTCGCCGCCGCGCGCACGCGCGCGTTGCGGCGGGCCCCGTCCTCCGCACCGGCCCGCAGGCCGGCGGCGAGCTGGACGAGTCGCTCGCCATCGGCCGTCAGCCCCCGGATCGCCGTCGCCATGGCGTCGGCGTTCGCGCGGACCTGGCGCGTCCCATCGCTCACCCGCGCCGCGGCCTCGCGGGACCCGGCGGCACTTGCCTCGAGCAGTTCGGCTGTGCGCTGGTTCTCGGCGGCGGCGGACCGGAGGTTGCCGGCGAGGCGCCGGAGCGACTCGAGCATCCGCTCGAGGATGCGCCAATGCTGCTGGAAGCCGCCGACCGGTGCCGCCGACAGCCCCTGCCGGAGGTCACCGTCGGCAACCGCCTCCACGACGCCGACGAGTTGCGCCGTACCCGCCTGCAAGCGAGGGAAGAGCACGAGCAGGAAGGCCGTGCAGGCGACCGTAGCGCTGGTGCCGAGGAACATCGCAACCAGCGCACCCCACTCCGTCCAGTGAGTGAACCGTCCGGCGACGGCACCCATCCCGGGCAGGGCGACGATGATCAGGGCGAGACCGGCCAGAAGGAGGCGGCGAACCGAGCGGCGCATGCGTGAAGTCCGGGGAAGGCACGACTAGCTTTCCGGGGAATCGACGGCCGTGGCGCCCCGGCGCTGCGGCCGTTCGCGTGACCCACCGACCCCCCGATGTCCGCTCCCACCCCGCCGTCCGCCCCCGACCGCGACACGTACGATCCCGCCGCCGTCGAGGCCATCTGGCACGCGCGCTGGCAGGAGCGCGGGACGCACCGGACCGACCTCTCCGGTGCGAACCCGTTCTTCCAGCTCATGATGTTCCCGTATCCGTCGGCGGAGGGGCTGCACGTCGGCAACCTCTACGCCTTCACCGGGAACGACATCCACGGACGATTCCAGCGGCTCAAAGGCCACACGGTCTTCCAGCCCCTGGGGTTCGACGCCTTCGGCATCCATTCGGAGAACTACGCGCTGAAGGTCGGCGTGCACCCGATGGAACTGATCCCGCGGAACGTCGCGAACTTCCGGCGGCAACTCGACCGGGCGGGCCTCATGGTGGACTGGCGCTACGCCGTCGACACGACCCGGCCGGACTACTACAAGTGGACGCAGTGGGTCTTCCTGCAGCTGTACAAGCAGGGGCTGGCCTACCGGAAGTCGGCGGCGGTGAACTGGTGCCCGTCGTGCAAGACGGTCCTGGCGAACGAGCAGGTCGAGAGCGGCAACTGCGAGCGGTGCGGCACGGAGGTGACGCAGCGCGTGCTCGAGCAGTGGTTCTGCCGCATCTCCGAGTACGCGCCGCGCCTCCTCGGCAACCTCGACCGCCTCGACTGGTCGGAGACCACCAAGCAGGCCCAGCGGAACTGGATCGGCCGGAGCGAGGGGGCGCACCTCCTGTTCCCGGTGACCGACCCCCGGACGGACGCCGGCGCGGCCACCGTGGCCGACGTCCCCGACGGCGAGCCCGACGACGACACCATCACCGTCTTCACGACGCGGCCCGATACCGTCTTCGGGGCGACGTACCTCGTGCTGGCGCCCGAACATCCGTTGGTGGACGTCATCACGACGCCGGAGCGGCGCGCCGCGGTCGAGGCGTACCGCGTGCGCACGGCGCAGCAGGACCTCGTGAGCCGCAAGGTCACCAAGGAGAAGACGGGCGCCTTCACCGGCGCCTACGCGATCAACCCGGCGACGCAGCGGCCGATTCCGGTGTGGATCGCCGACTACGTGCTGATGGAGTACGGCACCGGCGCGATCATGGCGGTCCCGGGCCACGACGAGCGCGACTTCGCCTTCGCGCAGGTCTTCGGGCTGCCGATCGTGCGCGTGGTCGCAGGCGACGGCGAGGATGCCCGCACACCGCTGGCCGAGGCCTTCCACGGCGAGGGGCGGCTGGTGAATTCGGCGCGCTTCGACGGCCTTCGGGTGGACGAAGCCAAGGGACGCATCGTCGAGTGGCTGGCGTCGCGCAAGGCGGCACGGGCGGTGACGAACTACCGCCTGCACGACTGGTGCATCTCGCGGCAGCGATACTGGGGCCCGCCGATCCCCATCCTGTATTGCGACGCCTGCGGCGTCGTGCCGGTGCCGGAGGCGCAGCTCCCCGTCGTGCTGCCGAACATCCCCGACTACCGGCCCGACGACAGCGGCGTCTCGCCTCTGGCGCGACACGAGGAGTGGTACCACGTCCCCTGTCCGCGGTGCGGCGCGGTCGCGCGGCGCGAGACGGACGTCAGCGACACCTTCCTCGACAGTGCGTGGTACTTCCTGCGCTACCCCAGCGCCGACCGCGACGACGTCCCCTTCGACGCCGCGCGCACGCGCCACTGGCTGCCGGTGACGAGCTACATCGGCGGCAACGAACACGCCGTGCTGCACCTGCTCTACGCGCGCTTCGTGACGATGGTCCTGCACGACGCGGGCCTCGTCCCCTTCGAGGAGCCCTTCGCGACCTTCCGCGCCCACGGGCTGATCATCCGCGAAGGGGCGAAGATGTCGAAGAGCAAGGGGAACGTCATCACCCCCGACGCGCTCATCGAGCAGTGGGGCGCGGACACGTTCCGCACGTACCTCATGTTCCTCGGAGCGTTCGAGGAGGGGGGGGACTATCGCGACAGCGGCATCGTCGGCGTGCGCCGCTTCCTCGACCGCGTCTGGGCCTCCGCCGCGGCGTGCACGCGCGACGGCGCGCCCGACGGCGCGCCCGACGGCGCGCCCGACGCGGGGGTCCTGCGGAAGCTGCACGCGACCATCAAGAAGGTGGGCGAGGACATCCCGCGCCTTTCGTACAACACGGCGATCGCGGCGATGATGGAGTACGTCAACGCGCTCCGCGCCGGCGAGCGCATCCCGCACCACGACGAGGTGCGCCCGCTCGTGTCCCTGCTCGCCCCCTTCGCGCCGCACCTCGCCGAGGCGCTGCACGAGCGCCTCGGCGGGACGGGGAGCGTGATGGACGCCGGCTGGCCCGCGTTCGACCCCGCCCTGCTCGTGGAGGACGAGGCCGAGATCGTCGTGCAGGTCGCGGGCAAGGTGCGCGGCAAGGTGCGTGTGCCGCGCCACGCCGGCCAGGACGCCGTCGCGGCGGCGGCGCTCGCGGATCCTGCGATCGCGAAGTTCGTCAACGGAACGCCGAAGAAGCTCGTGTACGTCCCGGGCCGGCTCCTCAACGTCGTCCCCTGACCCGGCCACCCTCCCTCCCCCACTCCCATGCGCCGTTTGCACCGCACGCTCGCCCTCGCCCTCGCCGCCGCCGTTTTCGGCATGCCGGCTGTCGTTGCCGCCCAAGCCCCCAATCTCTCCGGTACGTGGGCCCTCGACGCCGCCAAGTCCGACTTCGGCCCGATGGCCCAGATGATGGGGGAGACCCCCAAGATCACGATGGTCATCGAGCACAAGGAGCCCGCGCTGTCCATGAAGACCACGACCACGACCTCCCGAGGCGAGCGCACCAGTGATCAGTCGCTGACCACCGATGGCAAGGAGGTCACCACCACGAACCCGCGCGGCGGCACCGCCGTCAGCAGCGCCAAGTGGGAGGGCGGGAACCTCGTCATCACCAGCCGCCGCACCACGCCGCAGGGGGAGCTGACGCAGGTCCAGACGATGATCCTCTCGGCCGACGGCAAGACGCTCACGATCGACGGCCGGGCCCAGACGCCGATGGGCGAGTTCACGACCACCCAGGTGTTCGTGAAGCAGTAGGACGGCCACCCGGGGGCGGCCGCGCGCCGCCCCCCCGCCGGACCTCGGCAACCCCGGGGCCGGGCCGCGTGTCTCAATGACAACCCCAACCCGATTCCGACATGCGACCGACTCCGTGGCTTTCCATCGTGGCCGTGCTCCTCGGCGGCGTGGTGCAGGCGCAGCAAGGCCAGCGCCCCCGTCCTCCGCGTACCGAGGTCGAGGCCGAGGTGATGATCCTCGACCGGGACGGCCCGGGCGACATGCGTCGCGCCGACTCGACGCGCGCCTGGCTTGGCATCGCCACCGGCGGCAGCGGCCGCCGCGACACGCTCGGCCTGCTCATCGAGGACATCGTCCCGGGCAGCCCCGCCGCGAAGGCGGGCCTGCAGGAAGGCGAGCGGCTGACCAGCATCAACGGGACCTCACTTCGGCTCCCCGCCGCGGACGCCGACGATCCGGGCATGGGCGGTGTCCTGCAGCGGCGGCTGACGCGCGTGCTCGCCGGCGTGGCTCCCGGCGCGGAGGTGGAACTCGGCGTCCACGGCGACGGCCGGAGCCGCAGCATCAAGGTGAAGACGATCGCCGCGAGCGAGGCGCCGGACAGCCCGCCGCGCTGGATGTTCGTGCCGCGCCGCGAGCCCCGGGCAGCGATCGGGGTGTCGCTCCTCGGCGAGCCGAGCCGGCGCGACTCGGCCGGCGTGTTCGTGAGCGCCGTGACCACCGACGGCCCCGCCGAGAAGGCCGGGATCGTCGAGGGTGACCGGATCGCCGCGATCAACGGCCAGGACCTGCGCGTGGCGCGCGAGGACGCGGGCGATGCCGCCGCTGCCCGTGCGAGGGCGTCGCGGCTCCAGCGGGCGCTCGGGGAACTGAAGCCGGGCGACGAGGTGGAGTTGCGCGTCGTGACTGCGGGGCGGGGCCGCACCGTCAAGGTGAAGACCGTGTCGGCGAACGAGCTCGCCGGACGAGGGATGATCGGACAGCCGATGGGCGACGTCGAGCTCGAAATGCGTGGCGCACCGCGGCGATGGCCGATGCCGATGCCGCCCGGCGGTCAAGGCGGGCTCGACGGCGATCCGGAGCAGGACGTGCGCCTCCGCATCAACGGCGAGGACATCGACATGCGTCGCTTCATGGAGGAGCGGGTGCCGGGCGTCCTGCGCCAGTTCCGCTTCGAGGGCGGACCGTCGCCGCAGCGGATCGAGGTGCGCCGAGAGCGGCGCATCACCATCTGACGCCCCGGCGGGGCCGGGCGGCTAGAAGTCGGCCGACACGCGCAGCACCACCGCCCGCCCGGCCCCGTACGCGAACTCCTTGTAGCGGTTGAGGAAATCGCGGAAGCGCGCGTTCGCCGCGTTGCGCACCTGCAGGTCGAGCCACACGACGCCGCGGCCCGTCGGGATCCCGGCCCCCGCCCCGAGGTGGACGAGCCCGTAGGCCGGCGGGGCGAAGTCGTTGAGGAAGGTGCGCGCCTGCCGTGCCTGCCACTCGCCGCCGACATGCAGCGACGGCTGCACGAGCGCGCGCGTCGTGCGCCCGTCCCACCGCAGCGTCCCCTGCGTGCGCAGCGGCGGGATGAACGGGAGCGCGCCGCCCGTCACGAGGTTGGTGCCGCGGACCGCGTCGGCCGATGCGTCCGCGCGCAGCCCGCGCCCGAGGGCGACCCCGACCTGTGCTTCGAGGCCGGCGAGCCGCGCGTCGCCCTGTCGGACGGCGAGCGAGTCGAGCGCGTTGCCCGCCGCCCCGAACGGCGCGAGGTAGATGTAGTCGCGGATGCCGTTGACGAAGCCGGTGAGCTCGGCCCGCACGCGCGGCCCACGCCAACGGAGCCCGAGGTCGGTGTTGAGGCTCGTCTCGCTGCGCAGCGTGGGGTCGCCGCGCTCGAAGGCGCGCGTTCCCTCGTGGAAGCCGTTGGCCCACAGGTCGCTCGCGCTCGGTGCCCGGAAACCGCGCGCCACGTTCGCCGAGATCGCGAGGGACTCGCTCGGCCGGAACACCGTCCCGACGGTGCCCGTGATCGCCGAGAACCGACGCGCGTCGGCGCCCAGCGCCAGCGCCGCGTCGCCGGGCGTGGCGAGCGTCCGCCAGTCCTGGCGGGCCCCGATGGCCCACGACCAGCGGCCGCGCTCGAGCTGCTCGTAGGCGTACAGCGCCGCGTTGTCCGTCGTGGCATTCGGGACGAGCGTCTCCTCGCCGAACTTCCGGAACGCCGTCCGCTGCGCGAACACGCCGATGATGCCGGTCGCGCCTCCCACTGGGGCATGGTGCCAGTGCGCGAAGCCGTTGCCGGTCGCCGAGGCGAGCCCGAGCGCCACCAACGGGGCGTCGGCCGACTCGAACTCGGCGCGACGGTTGCGTTCCCAACCGAGCTGCAGTTGCAGCCGCTGGTCGGCGCGGCGGAGATTGGCGTCCAGCGTGGCGCGGTCGGTGCGGATGCGCTGGTATCCCGAGTAGCCGGGCTCGGCCACCGGGTCCTCGGCGATCCGCAGCCGCTCGTCGCGTCGCGAGGCGTGCAGCGTGGCGTCGGCCGACGCCGAGCGCCATCCGAGCGTTCCCTCGCCGTAGCCCATCGCCATGCCGCTGTTGGCCAGAGCCCCGACCGGCGTGCGGACGTCGCCCCCGCGCCGCCCGGTGCCGCTCATCCGCCAGCCGAGAACCCCGCGCCCGCCCTCGAGGGCAAGCGTCGCGCTGGGGCTCGCCATCGCGGAGTTCCATGCCACGCTGGCCCGGCCGCGCATCGGGCCCGCCAGATCGTCGCCCGTCGGCAGCGGGCGGCGCACGACGTTCACCACGCCGCCCAGTGCATCGGACCCGTAGAGGACGCTTGCGGGCCCCTTCACGACGTCAACCTGTGCGGCGTCCGCCGACTCGACGTTCGGCGAGTGGTCGTGCCCCCACTGCTGCGTCTCGGTGCGCTGGCCGTTGGCGAGGGTGACGACGCGGTTGTTGGTGAGACCGCGAATCACCGGCTTGCCGATCCCCGGGGTCATGGCGAGCGACCGGACGCCGGGGATCTGTTCGAGTGTCTCCCCGAGCGACGCGCCCTGAGCACGGCGCAGGTCGGCCCCGGCGAGGACCGCCGTGGGCTGCGGGGTGGCGAGCACGGCGGTGCCGCGGGGACTGGCGGTCACCTGGATGGCCGGCAGGTCGGCCCGGCGAGCGGTGTCGCGTGCCGGTGTCCCACGCGAGGGTGCCTGGGCGTGGGCAACGGCGGCGGCGAGAAACAATGCAGCGGCAGGGTACGTAGGACGATCGCGAAACATGGTTAGGCAGTCCTAAATTAGCTCTGCCTAACTTTATGCGAGCGGAGGAACCGCGGCAACGGACCGGCAGTTCCGTGGCCGGCACCGTGAGCATCGAGGTCGGATTTCTGCCCGGGTGTCATCTCTCCCGTATCGGTCCATTGGAGACACAGACTTTGTCAGTCCCGATCCTGCAGGTCCGCGACGTCGTCAAGCGCTACGCCACCGTGACCGCGGTGAACGGCGTCTCGTTGACGGTGCGCGCCGGCGAGCGCTTCGCCCTGCTCGGCCCGAACGGCGCGGGCAAGTCGTCCCTCATCCGCATGGTGCTCGGCCTGACCCGACCCGACGCCGGCGGCATCTCGCTCCACTTCGACGGGGCGATCACCCCGCCCGGGCACGCGAACGCGGCGCGCATCGGCTACCTCCCCGAGGAACGCGGCTTGTATCAGGACGTGCCGCTGCTGCGCACGCTGACCTACTTCGCCACGCTGCGCGGCATGACGTCGCGGGCCGGCGAGGCGGCGGCCCGGGAATGGCTCGAGCGCCTGCACCTCGCCGACCGCGCTCGCGAGCCGGTGAAGGCGCTCAGCAAGGGGAACCAGCAGAAGGTGCAGTTGGCGTCGGCCCTGCTGCATCGGCCGGCACTGGCGATCCTCGACGAGCCGTTCAGCGGCCTCGACCCGCTGAATCAGGAGTACTTCCTCGGCCTGATCCGTGACCTCGCCGCCGAGGGGACGACGGTGCTGTTCAGCGCGCACCAGATGCAGCTCGTCGAGCGCCTCGCGGACCGCATCGCGATCATGCAGGCGGGGCGAATCGTGCTCGAGGGGACGCCGGCGCAGCTCGCAGCGGCGTGGCACGCCGGTGACGTGCTGGTCATGCAGGTGGCGCCCGGGGATGACCCGGCCCCGCTCGCGCGGCACGCGGCCGTCGCTGCGGTGCACCGCGAGGGCGAGGAGGTGCGCCTGACGCTCCGGCGCGGGGTGCCGGTGGGCGACCTGCTCGCCGATGCCGCACGTACATGCACGATCCGCGCGGTCCGCACCGAGCGCGCGTCGCTCCACGACATCTACGTCCAGACGCTCGGCGGCAACCCGGCTGCCGCGGGCCCGGAGGCCGCATGACGCACTGGCAACAGGTTTTCTCGGTGGCGCGGTGGGAGTTCCTGCGCTTCGTGAAGCTGCGGCAGCAGCTCATTTCGCTCGCAGTGATGCTCGGCGCCGGCCTCGTGCTCGGCGTCGCGGGGTACTTCATCGCCAAGGCCCGCGCCAAGCCGGTGAAGGTCGCCCTCGTGGCGCCTGAGCGGTTCGACGGCGCGGTGCCGGCCGTGGAGGGAGTGACATGGCAGCCGGCCGCCCCGGACGAGGACGCGCTCAAGCGGCAGCTCGCCGCGAAGACGCTCGACGGTTACGTCGTCGTCGCCTCGCCCGACTCGGCGCGGATCGTCCTGCGCGAGAAGGCGAAGTGGCCGACGCGCGTGCGCGACGCGTTCACCGCGGCGCGCCGCGAGGCCGCGATCCGGCAGTCGGGGATCACCGCCGGGCAGTTCGCGGCGCTGCAGGCGACCATGGCGTTCGAGACGACGTACACCAAGCAGAAGCGCGACACCGACGGTGCCGACGAGGCGGTGGCGATCGGCATCCTGGTGCTGGTGTTCGCCGGCGTGATGGGCGGGGCCGGCTATCTCTTCACCGGCATCACCGGCGAGAAGCAACTGCGCGTCACCGACGCCATCCTCTCGGCCATCTCGCCGATGGCGTGGCTCGACGGCAAGATCCTCGGGCAGCTCGGCGTGGCGATCGTCGGCATCTTCAACACGGTCATGTCACTGGGTGTCCTGGCCGCGGGCGCGTACGTGCTCTTCCGCGACAAGTTCGGGCCGATCAGCATTCCGATGCCCGGGCCGGCGGTCGTGGTGCAGGTGCTCGTGCTGGTGCTGCTTGGCCTCGTCCTGTGGTATGCCTTGCTCGGGGCGTTCACGAGCACCATCGACGATCCCAACGACTCGATGCGCTCGACGGTGCTGCTCCTGCCGATGCTGCCGATGTACCTCGCGTACCTCATCAAGGCGAAGTCGGACACGCCGCTGGCCGTGGGGCTTTCGACCTTCCCGTTGACCAGCTACGCGGCGCTGCCGGTGCGGCTGGCGACGACGACGCCGGCCTGGTGGGAGTTCCCCGTGGCGGTCGCCCTGCTGCTCGGCGCGATCTGGCTCGCCCGACTGCTCGGGGGGCGGCTGTTCGCGGCCGGCGTGCAGATGTACGGCAAGGAGCCCTCGTTCCGGGAGATGCTCGCCGCCCTCCGCACGGGCTGACGGGCCGGACTCGCCAGCGCTCGGTCGAGTCGCCACGTTACCGCGGGGAACCCGGGTCGCCGGGTTTCCCGCGGTTTCGCCTTCTTCCCCGACCTGCCGTGTCCCTTCGTCCGTCCTTCGCCCCCGCCGTCGCCGCGACGCGCCACTGGATCGGCGTCGCCGCGCTGCTGCCGCTGTCCCTCTACGCCCAGGGCCCGAAGGCCCCGCGTCCGATGGAGCTCAAGGACTGGTACCGGGTCGCGACGCTGAGCCAGCCGGCGATCTCGCCGGACGGCAAGCGGGTCGCCGTGACCGTCACGACCGTACGCGAAGCCGACAACAAGCGGCACCAGGAGATCTGGGTCGTGCCGACCGACGGCGGCCCCGCACAGCGCTGGACGTCGCCAGGCACCGAGTCCAGCGCGCCGCGGTGGTCGCCGGATGGGTCGTGGCTGCTGTTCTCTTCGACGCGCCCCGGGGGCGAGCTGCGCGGTCCGGGGACGGCGTGGGCGTTGCGGGCCGATGCGCCGGGCGGTGAGGCGATCCAGACGCGCGCGTACCCGGCGGGCTCGGTCCCCGCGTCGGGGCGCTTCGCGGTCTGGAGCGAGGCGCTGCCGGCCGACACCGCCACCACGCGCGACGATCCCTACGCGCGCATGGGGCCGATGTCGCGGCCGCCCTTCGACGCGATCACCCGACCGGCCGACCCGGCGCGGTATGACGGGCGCCACGTCGTGGACATGACCTACAAGTCGAATGAACGCGGCTTCGTGCCCGGCCGCCGCACGGCGCGCACGTGGCGACCGCTGCAGGTCTGGTCGCAGGTGCTGGGCGACACGGCGCGCACCCAGCTGACCACTGCGGCCTACTCGCACCGCGGCGCGACCGTCTCGCCGGACGGGCAGTGGATCGCCTTCGTCGCCGACGCCGCGCTGCGGCCGGACAGCGTCGTCGAGCTCGAGCGCGACTCGCTGGCCCGGCTCCCCTATGACCGCGCGCGCGACGAGGCCGAGCGCAACGACGCCGACGTCTACGTGATGCCGGCGACCGGTGGGGCGCCGCGCAAGGTGGCGACGTGGATGGGCAGCGAGAGCGACCTCGCGTGGTCGCCGGACTCGCGGCGAATCGCCTTCGTCGGGCGGCCCGGGCGGACGAAGTCGGCCCGCGTGTACGTCGTCGCGGCCGCCGGCGGCACGCCGATCAACCTGATCCGTGCGTGGAGCTACGAACCGTCGAACATCGAGTGGCTGCCGAATGGGGCGCTGCAGTTCAGCGCCGAGGTCGGCGGCCGCACCGGGCTGTTCCGGGCCGACGCGGCCGGCCGGCAGCCACCGCGCGAACTGCTGGGGGGACGACGGCGCATGAGCGGCTTCTCCTACGACAGCGCCGGCGCGCGCGTCGCATGGGTCGCGACGTCGCTGACGGCTCCGACCGAGCTGTACGTGGCCGGCGCTGACGGGAGCGGCGAGCGCAAGCTCACCGGCTTCAACGACGCGCTCAACGCCGAGGTCGCCTGGGCGGATGCCGAGCGCTTCACCTACCGGAGCGTCGGCGACCTCGAGATCGAGGCGTGGCTGATGAAGCCGTACGGCTACCAGCCCGGCAGGAAGTACCCGCTGGTGCTCTACATCCACGGCGGCCCGCACAGCGCGTACGGCGAGAACTGGTTCGACGAGTTCCAGAACCTCGCGGCCATGGGGATGTGGGTGCTCTTCACGAACCCCCGCGGGTCGAGCGGCTACGGGGCCGACTTCACCTACAGCACGCGCGGGCGTTGGGGCCTCGAGGACTACGACGACCTCATGAAGGCGGTGGAGATCGTGTCGAAGCGGCCCGACGTGGATGCCGCGCGCCTCGGCGCGACCGGCGGCTCGTACGGCGGCTTCATGACGACCTGGATGGCGACGAAGACCAACGCCTTCAAGGCGATCCAGACCGACCGCACGATCACCGACTGGACCTACTGGTACGGTGCGAGCGACGCGCAGGGGCTGACCGAGTTCGAGTTCTTCGGCAAGCCGTGGGACAACCAGACGCTCTACGACACGCTCTCGCCGATCCGCTACGTGCAGAAGGTGCGGACGCCGATGCTGATCGTGCAGAGCGAGGAGGACCACCGCACGCCGATGGGCTCGGCGGAGATGTGGTTCATGTCGCTCAAGAAGCAGGGGGTGCCGGTGGAGCTGGTACGGTATCCGCGCTCGAACCACGACCTCTCGCGCGCCGGCGAGCCGTGGCTGCTCGTGGACCGGCTCGGGCGGCTCCGGCAGTGGTTCAGCTACTGGCTGCAGGACGCCAGGCCCGGACGCACCGCGGCGGCCGGACCGCAGTAGGCCATGCGGCTCCCCTCGCGGACCGGCGCCGTGACGGTGCGCCGACTGGCCCCGTGGCTCGCGTGCCTCGCATGGGCGGGCCAGCCGGCGCACCTGCCGGCGCACCTGCCGGCGCACCTGCCGGCGCACCTGCCGGCGCACCTGCCGGCGCACCTGCCGGCGGCCGCCTGCGTCGCCCCGACGCGCGCGATCATCCCGGCCCCGGTGTCGGTGACCCCCCTCCCGGGGTGCTTCGAGGTTTCGGCGGGCACGATCATCGCCGCCGGTCGCGGTGCCGACACCGTGGCGCGCCAGCTCGCGGACCTGCTCGCGCCCGCCACCGGCTGGCGCCTGCGCATCGCCGACCTCGACGCGGCGCGCGGCGCGCGGATCGAGCTCAGACTCGACGCCTCGCTCGACTCGCTCGGCCCGGAGGGCTACCGCCTCGACGTGGGGCCGAACGGGGTCACGATGCGCGCGCCGGCGGCGGCCGGCCTGTTCTACGCCCTGCAGTCGTTCCGCCAACTGCTCCCCGCAGCGATCGAACGGCGGGCGCGCGTGCGCGGGGTTCGCTGGACGGTGCCGGCCACGCGCATCACGGACCGGCCGCGTTTCAGCTGGCGCGGCTCCCACCTCGACGTCGCGCGCCACTTCATGCCGGTCGAGTTCGTCAAGAAGTGGCTCGACCTCATGGCGCTCCAGAAGCTCAACCGCTTCCACTGGCACCTGACGGACGATCAGGGGTGGCGGCTCGAGGTGCCGGGGTGGCCGCGCCTCACCGAGGTGGGGGCGTGGCGCCGCCGGACCCTGCGCGGCCCGTACACCCCCGACAGCACGACGTGGCAGTGGGAGGACCGGCGGCACGGCGGCTTCTACACCGCCGACGACGTGCGCGAGGTCGTCGCGTACGCGGCCGCGCGCCATGTCGTCGTCGTCCCGGAGGTGGACCTCCCCGCCCACACCACGGCAGCGATCGCGGCATACCCCGCGCTGGGCACCTTCGGTACCGCCACCGAGCCGCAGGCGTGGTGGGGCCTGTCGCAGGACGTACTCGTCCCCGACTCGGCGTCGCTCGCCTTCGCGACCGACGTCCTCGCGCACGTGCTGACGCTGTTCCCCTCGCCGTGGATCCACGTCGGCGGCGACGAGGTGCCGATGCGCTACTGGGCGGAGAGCCCGCGGGTGCAGCGAGTGAAGCAGGCGTTGGGTCTCGCCGACGAGCCGGCGCTGCAGAGCTGGTTCATCGGGCGGCTCGACGCGTGGCTCGCCGCGCGCGGTCGCCGCATGGTCGGCTGGGACGAGATCCTCGAGGGCGGGCTCGCCCCGAACGCGACGGTCATGTCGTGGCGCGGGACGTCGGGCGGGATCGCGGCCGCGCAGACCGGCCACGACGTCGTCATGACGCCGACGTCCCACACCTACTTCGACTACTACCAGTCGCGTGACCGGTCGGCCGAGCCGCTCGCGATCGGCGGCTTTCTGCCGCTCGACTCGGTGTATGCCTACGAGCCCGTGCCGGCCGCCCTCTCGCCCGGGCAGGCGTCGCGCGTCCTCGGCACGCAGGGCCAGATCTGGACGGAGTACATCCGTACCCCGAAGGAAGCCGAGTACATGGCCTTCCCGCGGCTCGTCGCGCTGAGCGAGGTCGCGTGGTCGCCGGCGTCGCGCCGCGACTGGCGGGACTTCCGCGTGCGCCTCGGCGTCCAGCTGGCCCGCTGGCGGGTGCTCGACGTGGCGTTCCGCCGGCCGGTGGATCCATGAGCAAGGCCTCGACGGTGGCGCCCGGGGTGACCCCATGAGCAAGGCCTCGACGGTGGCGCCCGGGGTGACCCCATGAGCCGCCCGCAGGTGAGCGTGTACGTCGGCCAGTCGCTGGACGGCTTCATCGCGCGTCCGGACCACTCGCTCGACTGGCTCGAGACGTTCGACACCACCGGCGAGGATCACGGCTACCAGCCCTTCTACGAGTCCTGCGACGCGATCGTCGTCGGGCGCGCGACGCTCGAGGTCGTGCTGCAGTTCACCGAATGGCCGTGGAAGGGGAAACGCGTGATCGTCTGCACGCACCGGCCGATCGGACGCCGCCACGGCGAGGAGACGCACGAGGGACCGCTGGCGCCGCTCCTCGAGCGGCTCGGTGCCGAGGGGGTCCGCCGCGTGTACCTCGATGGTGGCGCGACCATCCGCGGTGGCCTCGCCGAGGGACTCGTGGACGACATGACGATCACGACGCTGCCGATCCTGCTCGGCGCGGGGATCCCCCTCTTCGGCGGGCCTGTGGTGCCGGAGCGCTGGACGCTGGTATCGCACCGGGCCTTTCCCTCGGGGCTCGTCCAAGGCACATGGGTGCGCGACGACCGGTGACCCCGCCGCCACCGGCCGAGGCGCTCCGGCAGTTGCGGGCGGAGGCCAGGCCGGCCGCCGTGGCGGGAATGGCGCGCTTCGGGATGTCGGCGCGCGGACGGCTCGGGGTCTCGATACCGACCCTGCGCCGGTTGGCGAAGGCGTGGGGCCACGACGCCGGACTGGCCGCCGTACTGTGGGCGAGCGGCGTCCAGGAGGCGCGGATCGCGGCGACGATGGTCGCGGATCCCGGGACGATCTCCCGCCGGACCCTGCAGGCCTGGGTGCGGGACCTCGATTCGTGGGACGTATGCGACCAGTTCTGCCTGAACCTCGTGGCGCGTTCTCCGCACGCGTGGCCGCTGGCGGAGCGCTGGGCGACGGCCCGCGCCGAGTTCACGAAGCGGGCGGCGTTCGCCACCTTGGCGGTGCTGGCCGTGCACGATGCGTCGCCGGACCGGCGCTTCGCGGCCGCGCTGCGACTGGTGGAGCGGGCGGCGAGTGACGATCGTCCGTACGTGAGCAAAGGCGTCAATTGGGCCCTGCGGTTCATCGGGCGGCGGAACGAGGCCTGCCATGCGGCGGCGACGACCGTCGCCCGGCGGCTGGCCGAACGGCCGGAGCGCGCGATGCGATGGGTCGGCCGCGATGCGCTGCGGGCGCTGGCCAAGGGGGCATGGCGGGGCGGGACGGGTTCCGCGGCGGGGGCGCGCACCTGATGCGCGCCGCGGTCACGGGCCTCGCCCTCGCGCTCGCCGTGTCGGCGGGCATCATGGGAGGATGCGCCGCCTCCCGCCGCGCTTTCCCGGTGCCCCTCCCGGCGCCCGTCCCGGCGGATGCCGCGCCCGGAGCGGCTGAGGAGCCCGGGGACGCATGGGACGCGCGCCCGTCGGCGGACCGCGCCCTCGGTGACACGCTGCGCGGGTTGCTCGTCGCGGCACGCCGCGATTCGGTGACCCCGGGTGCGATCGCGGTGGTCGGCTCGCGCGCCGGGGTGCGCGCGTGGGCGACCGCCGGCACGCTCGACTGGGACGCGTCCCCGGCGGTGGACGCGCGTACGCTGTGGGACCTCGCCTCGCTCACGAAGCTCGTCGCGCTGACGACGACCGTCGCGACCCTCGTGGACGACGGGACGCTCGTCCTCGACGTCCCGGTGCAGCGGTGGGTGCCGGAATGGACGGGCCCCATGAAGGATCAGGTGACACTGCGCGACCTGCTGCTCCACCGGAGTGGGCTGCCGGCGCACCGCAACTTCTACCTCGAGGCGCGCGGCCTGGAGGCGGTGCGGGCCCGCGTGCTCGCGACGCCGCTCGAGGTCCCCCCGCGCACGCGCATGGTGTACAGCGACCTCGGGGCGATCCTGCTCGGGCTCGTCGTCGAGCGTGCGACCGGGCTGGCGTTCGGCGAGGCGGTGCGGCGCCGGGTGCTCGGCCCGGCCGGCATGTCGGAGACGTTGTTCAACCCGCCTCCCGCGCTCTGGCGCCGCACCGCGCCGACCGAGCGGGACCCGTGGCGCGGGCGACTGGTCCTCGGCGAGGTGCACGACGAGAACGCCTTCGCCATGGGCGGGGTGTCGTCGCACGCCGGGCTGTTCGCGACGGCGCGCGACATGGTGCGCTTCGGTCGGCTCTGGCTGGGCGAGGGGACGCTCGACGGCGTGCGCCTGTTCTCCCCGGAGACGGCCCGCGCCTTCGCCGCGGTCGCGGACAGCACGTTCAGCTCGCGGGCGATCGGCTGGGACACGCCGACGGGCACGAACTCGGCCGGGACGCTGGTGCGCCGACCGGCGTACGGCCACACGGGCTTCACGGGGACGTCACTCTGGATCGCACCGCAGCAGGACCGGTTCGTGCTGCTGCTGACGAACCGGGTGAACCCCCGTCGGGAGCGGTCGGGCATCGGTCCGGTGCGCATCCGGGTGGCGGACGCCGCGTTCGGGGGCAACTTCTAGGGCATGCAGCGACGCGAATGGTTGGTCCGCATGGGGGCGGCCGCAGTGGCGGCCCCGTGGCTCGTGCGCCGGCCGCTCGAGGCAGCGGCATCGGCCACACCGCTGGAGCGCGTGGGCATCCAGCTCTACTCGGTGCGCAGCCTGCTCGCCCAGGACTTCGACGGCACGCTGCGCGCGCTCGCCGCGATCGGCTACCGCGAGGTGGAGTTCGCCGGCTGGCACGGGCGCACGCCCGCGCAGGTGAAGACAGCGGTGGCGGCCGCCGGGCTCGCGGCGCCGTCCGCGCACGTGGACCTCGCGTCCTTTCGCACCGATCCGGCGCGACTCTGCGGCGAGCACGCGGAGGCGGGGCATCGCGCGGTGGTGATCGCCTGGATGTCGCCTGCCGAGCGGAAGACCCTCGACGACTGGCGGCGCCGCGCCGAGGAGTTCACCCGCTTCGCCGAGGCGGCCCGGCGGGCCGGGCTGGCGTTCGGCTACCACAACCACGAGTTCGAGTTCGTGCCCGTCGAGGGCACGGTGCCGTTCGAGGTGCTGGCGTCGGCGACCGACCCGGCGCTGGTGACGCTCGAGCTCGACCTGTATTGGGCCACGGTGGCCGGGGCCGACCCGCTCGCGTGGATGCGCCGCTGGCCCGGTCGGGTCACGATGGTGCACGTGAAGGACCGCTCGGCCGACGGGCGGATGGTGGACGTCGGTGCCGGGACGATCGGGTTCGATGCGCTGCTGCGCGAGGCGCGGCGGCTCGGGTTGCGCCACGCGTTCGTCGAGCACGACAACCCGACCGATCCGATGGGCTTCGCCCGGGCGTCGTACGGCTGGCTGTCGCGGCGCGATGTCTGAGCGGCGCGACACCCTCGGGCGGCGCGAGGTCCTTTCGCGCCTTGGCGGCGTGGCCGCCGGCGCGGCACTGGGGGCGTCGCTGGTGCCGGGCGTCGCGGAGGCAGCGGCTGCGTCGGCCGCGCCGTCGCCGGTGTGGCGGACGGGCACCGGCCGGCTGCGCCAGTCGGTGTGCCGGTGGTGCTATCCGTCGCTGAGCGTGGACGCGCTGTGCCGCGAGGCGCAGGCGATCGGGCTGGGGAGCGTCGAGCTGCTGGGCGAGACGGAGTGGCACATCCCGGCGACGTACGGCCTCACGTGCGCGATGGCGAACGGACCCAGCACGATCGCGCTGGGCTTCAACCGGCCGGACCAGCACGATCGCCTCGTGGCGGAGGGCGAGCGGCTGCTGGCGCTCGCCGGCGCGGCCAGGCTGCCGAACCTGATCGTGTTCTCCGGCAACCGCGCGGGGATGTCGGACGGCGAGGGGCTGGCCAACTGCGCGCGCGGCCTGACGCGGCTGATGCCGGCGGCGGAGCGGGCGGGGGTGACGGTGTGCCTCGAGCTGCTGAACAGCAAGGTGGATCACGCCGACTACATGGCCGACCACACCGCGTGGGGGGCGGCGCTGGCGCGCACGGTGAACCATCCGCGCTTCAAGCTGCTCTACGACATCTACCACATGCAGATCATGGAAGGCGACGTGATCCGCACCATCCGGGCGAACGCCGACGTGATCGGGCACTACCACACCGCGGGCGTACCGGGCCGGCACGAGCTGGACGACACGCAGGAACTGCAGTACGGCGCGGTGATGCGCGCGATCGCCGGCACCGGCTACACGGGCTGGATCGGCCAGGAGTTCATTCCCACACGGGATCCGATGACTTCGCTGCGACAGGCGGTGACGACATGCACGGTGTGACCGGGGCCGCGCCGCGGCCGAACGACTACGACGTCGTGATCGTCGGCTCCGGCGCCGGCGGCGGCATGGCCGCCTACGCGCTGACGCAGGCCGGCGCGCGGGTGTGCGTGCTCGAGGCGGGGGGGCCGTGGGACAACCGCACGGACAGCGCGATGCTCATGCGCACCTTCCAGTCGCCGCGGCGCGGCGGCAGCACGAAGGCGCGGCCCTTCGGCGAGTTCGACGGCTGCATCGGCGGATGGGAACTCGAGGGCGAGCCGTACACGCGCGCCGCCGGTACGCAGTTCGACTGGTGGCGCGCGCGCATGGTCGGCGGTCGCACGAACCACTGGGGGCGCATTTCGCTCCGCTTCGGGCCGAAGGACTTCAAGCGGAAGTCCCTCGACGGGCTGGGCGACGACTGGCCGATCGCCTACGGCGACGTGAAGCCGTGGTACGACGAGGTGGATCGGCTCGTCGGCATCTTCGGATCGGTCGAGGGGATCGAGAACGAGCCGGACGGTGTCTTCCTGCCGCCGCCGAGGCCGCGCGGCTACGAGCTGCTCGCGGCGCGCGCGGCGCGGAAGCTCGGCCTGACGGTGATCCCGTCGCGGCTCTCGATCATCACGCGGCCGCACAACGGGCGGCCGGCATGCCACTACTGCGGCCAGTGCAACCGCGGCTGTTCGGTGAACGCGAACTTCTCGTCCACGAACGTGCTCCTCGAGCCGGCGGCGAGGACGGGGCGCATGGACCTGCGCACCCACGCGATGGTGCGCGAGGTGCTGACCGGCACTGACGGCAAGGCGACCGGCGTGGTGTACGTCCACGCGAAGACGGGGGTCGAGGAGCGCGTGAAGGCGCGCGTCGTCGTGCTCGCGGCGAGTGCGTGCGAGTCGGCGCGGATCCTCATGAACTCGCGCTCGTCGCGCTGGCCGCAGGGGCTGGCCAACTCGAGCGGGACGCTCGGCAAGTACCTCACCGACACCACCGGCACCGACGTGGGCGGGTTCATTCCCGCCCTGCTCGACACGCCGGGCCACAACAGCGACGGCGTCGGCGGGATGCACATCTACATGCCGTGGTGGCTCGACAACGCGAAGCTCGACTTCCCGCGCGGCTACCACGTCGAGACCTGGGGCGGCCGCGGAGAACCCTACGGCGGCGCGCTCGGCGGGATCCACGGATACCCCGGCGTGGAGGGCGGCTACGGTGCATCGCTCAAGCGGACCTATCGCCGGTACTACGGCGCGACCATCGGCTTCTCCGGGCGCGGCGAGATGATCCCCAACGAGCGGAGCTACTGCGAGCTCGACCCGGCCGTGGTGGACCGATTCGGCATCCCGGTGCTGCGCTTCCACTGGCAGTGGACCGACCACGAGCTCAACCAGGTCCGGCACATGCAGGAGACCTTCCGCGCGATCATCCGCGAGATGGGCGGGACCCCGTGGGGCGAGATGCCGACGAAGGCGGACGGGTACGGCATCGCGGCCGGGGGGCGTATCATCCACGAGCTGGGCGGCACGCGCATGGGGGCCAACCCGTCAACCAGCGTGACGAACGGCTGGGGGCAGGCGCACGACGTCCCCAACCTGTTCGTCGCCGACGGCGGCGTGTTCGTCTCGCAGGCGGACAAGAATCCCACGTGGACGATCCTGGCGCTGGCGATGCGGCAGGCGGACTACATCGTGCGGCAGCGCAAGGCGGGGGAACTGTGAGCCGGACCGAGCATGAGAACGCCATGGCCCGGAGGGCCGCATGAGCGACGGACTTTCCCGGCGCGCCGCGCTCGGGCGGCTGGCGGCGCTGCCGATACTGCCGGCGCTGCCGATCCTGCCGGCCCTGCCGACGGTCGAGCGGGTGCTCGATCCGGCGGGCGGGGCGGCGGACGCCACCGCGCCGGCCGATGCGCTGCCCCCGCGCCGCGAACCCGCCGGCGCCGACGGCACCGTGCCCGCGCCCAACCGCAAGCCGACGTTCTTCACGCCGGCGGAGTACGCCACGATCAAGGTGCTGGTGGACGACATCATCCCGCGGGACGAGCGCTCGGGTTCGGCGACCGATGCCGGCGTCCCCGCCTACATCGACTGGACGGCGACCGACCAGCCCTCGCTGCACGTGCCGCTGCGCGGGGGGCTCGCCTGGCTCGACGCCGAGTGCCGACGCCGCTACGGCGCGCCGTACGCCACGCTGCCGACGGCGAAGCGGCACGCGATGCTCGACGACATCGCCTACCCGAGGCGCGCTCGGCCCGAATGCTCGCAAGGGGTGGCGTTCTTCACCCGCCTGCGCGACCTCACGGCGAGCGGGTTCTGGTCGTCGGCGACGGGGCACCGCGACCTGGGCTTCACCGGGCAGGTGGCTGCCGAATGGACCGGCGTCCCCGACGCCGTACTCAGGCACCTGGGCGTCAGCTACGAGGAATGGGGCAAGTGACTCTGCGCGTCGGCTTCATCGGGTCGGGCTTCAACACGCGGTTTCACCTCATGGCATGGCGCGGGGTGCGTCAGGCCAACGTGACCGGTATCTGGTCGCCCAACTTCCGGCGTGCGGCCGATGCGGCGCGCTTCGCCGCCGAGCTCGACGTCGGGCAGGCGCGGGCGTTCCGGAGCATCACCGAGATGATCGAGAGCGGCTCGGTGGACGCGATCTGGCTCTGCGGGCCGAACCACGCGCGGATCGAGAACGTCGAGGAGATCGTCTCCGCGCTCGCCCGCGGGCGCGGCACGCTCAAGGGGCTCGCCTGCGAGAAGCCGCTCGCGCGCACGGTCGCGGAGGCGAGGCAGGTGAAGAAGCTGGTGGACTCGGTCGGGCTGCCGACGGGCTACCTCGAGAACCAGCTCTTCGCCCCGCACGTCGAGGCGGGGAAGGCGCTGCTGTGGGCGCGCGGCGCGGCGACGACCGGCCGCCCCTACCTCGCGCGCGCGGCCGAGGAGCACAGCGGGCCGCACATGCCGTGGTTCTGGCAGGGGCGGCTGCAGGGCGGTGGGGTGCTCAACGACATGATGTGCCACTCGGTGCTGGTGGTGCGCCATCTCCTGACGCATCCCGACGAGCCGCTCTCCGCGGTGCGCCCCGCGCGGGTGACGGGGCACATCGCGTCGCTCAAGTGGAGCCGCCCCGAGTACGTGAAGGAACTGAAGAAGACGATGGGCCCCGAGGTGGACTATGCGAAGGCGCCGGCCGAGGACTTCGCGGCGGTGAACGTGGAGTTCGAGGTGCCGGGCGGCGGGATGGCGATCGGCGAGGCGACGACCTCGTGGTCGTTCGTCGGCGCGGGCCTGCGGCTGTCGGCCGAGTGCCTGGGGCCCGAGTACTCGATGCGCTGGAATTCGCTCGACAGCGGGCTGCAGCTCTTCTTCTCGCGCCGCGTGAAGGGGAAGTCGGGCGAGGATCTGGTGGAGAAGCAGAACGCCGAGCAGGGCGTGATGCCGGTGGTGCCGGAGGAGTACCTGGCGTACGGCTACACGAACGAGGACCGGCACTTCGTGCGGGCGTTCCTGGGCAAGGAGCAGCCGCGGCTCACGTTCGAGCACGGGCTCGAGGTGGTGCAGCTGCTGATGACGGCGTACCAGTCGGCGGAGCAGGGGAAGACGCTCGCGTTCCCGCCGAAGGGGCTGGACAAGTTCGTGCCGAAGGTGGCGCAGGGGGCCTGGCGGCCGTAGGTGGGCCCGTCGGCGCACGCCGCACGGCGCACGCCGCGCGCCGCAGCGCCTGCGCCGGGTCCTGCCGCGCGAGGGAAACCCGTCCCCTACGCCGCCGCTGGCCGCGCCGCCGCCGCTTCCTCCGGCCGGAACGCCACCGCGAAGACGAGCAGCACCGCGACGGCCATCCCCGCCGGGATCAGCCAGATCGTCTGCCAGTCGTGCCCCGTGGCGAGGCGATTCGCGTCCACGACGCGCCCCGAGAGCCACGACCCCACGAACTGGCCGGCACCGGTGGTGAGCACCGTCAGGAACCCCTGCGCCGCCGCGCGGATCTTCGCGTCGGCGCGCTGGTCCACCCAGATCTGCCCGGTGACGAAGAAGAAGTCGTAGCAGATGCCGTGGAGGACGATGCCGGCGTAGAGCAGCGCCATGCCGCTGCCCGCGTCGCCGAAGGCGAAGGCCACGTAGCGGATGGCCCACGCGAGCATGCCGACGAGCAGCATCTTCTTGACGCCGAGCCGCACCGCGAAGAAGGGCATGAGCAGCATGAAGCCGATCTCGCTCATCTGCCCGAGGGTCATCTTGCTCGCCGCCGAGGCGACACCGATCTCGTTCAGGAAGACGTTCGTGAAGGCGTAGTAGAACTGCAGCGGGATGCACACGAGGAAGCTGCCGATCGCGAAGACCGCGAACGACCGGTCCTTGAGCAGGGCGAGGGCGTCGAGGCCGAGCACCGCCCGCACCGAGACGCGCTGGCCCCGGGCCGGCGGCGGCGTGTGCGGCAGGACGAGCGAGAGCAGCGCCATCGCGACCGACGAGGCCGCCGCGATGCGGAGCGGCGTGGCCGTCGTCTCGATCGCGAGCGCGCCGATGAGCAGGCCGGCGGCGATCCAGCCGATGGTGCCGAGCACGCGCACACGCGGGAAGTCGCGGGCGGCATCCGGCAGGTGATGGAAGGCGACCGCGTTGGTGAGCGAGAGCGTCGGCACGTACGCGAGGGCGTAGCCGAGCAGCACGGCGTACACGGCGCCGAACTCGGCCTGCTGCGACGCCACGTACAGCAGCCCCGCCCCCGCCAGGTGCAGCACCGCGAGCAGCTTCTCGCTGGCGAAGAAGCGGTCGGCGATCATCCCCACCGTGAACGGCGCGACGATCGCCCCGAGGTTGAAGGTGCCGTACGCGAGGCCGATCTGCGCCCCGTCGAACGAGAGCCCCTGGGCCATCCACGAGCCCGCGGTGACGAACCAGCACCCCCAGACGAAGTACTGGAGGAACATCATCGCCGAGAGGCGGAACCGGACGCCGCTCACTTGGGGGCCTTCCGCGCGGCGTCGAGATCCTTGAGCCGGACGTTGCGGAACCAGATGTCGGTGCTGTGGTCTCCCTGCAGTACGACGTAGCCGCGGCCGAACGTGCCGTAGGTCGGGACGTCCTTCCACTTCGACGCCGCGACGCGCCGCTTCCAGTCGGGGGAGCCGAGCTCGTACTCGAGGGCCTTCGTGCCGTTCATCCAGTGCTCGACGTGCATGCCGCGCACGACCAGCCGGATGCGGTTCCACTGGTTGGCCCCCTTGGCGAGCCCCGCGGGGATGGCCTCGACGGCGTAGTTCGCCCCGGCCGAGGTGAGGCGGTTCCTGCCGTCGGGGTGGCCGGCGTCGTCGAGGATCTGCATCTCGGGGCCGCCTTCCCACGGCATCGCGGTGGTCTCGGAGGCGTGGAACATGATGCCGCTGTTGGCGCCGGGGCCGACCTTCCATTCGAGTTCGAGCTCGAAGTCACCGAGCTCGCGATCGAACACGATGTCGCCCCCCGGGCCCTCGCGCGTCATCGCGCCGTCCTTCACGACCCAGCCACGGGCGCCCGAGGGTTGCCGCCAGCCCCGCCAGCCGGTGAGGGTCCGGCCGTCGAAGATGGAGACCCAGTCGGCCTGGGCGGCGGCGCGGCCGCGCGGCCCGCGCGGTCGCCCGGATCCGTCCTGGGCGGCGAGGCGGGTGGCGAGGGTCGCGGTGGCGATCGCGAGCAGGAGTGCGGTGGCGACGAGGCGCATCGGGAAGTCGCGGGGGAGGGTCGGCGTATCATACGGGCCGGTCCCGCACGGGGCGAGGTGCCCCGCTAGCTTTCGCGCTCATGACCGAGCCGTCGTCGACCGAGCCACCGTCGCCCCGCCCCGGCTTCCTCGCCACGCTCGTGCGCGTGCTGCTGGTGCAGGCGATCGCCCTCGGGGCACTCGCGCTCCTCCAGTACCGGTACGGTCGCTGATGCGCTGGCTCGACTGGGTCGTCATCGTCGCGTGGCTGGTGTTCGTCGTCGGCGACTCGCTGCGCCGGACGCGAGGGACGACCGGGCTGACGGGCTACTTCCTGGCCAACCGCTCGCTGCCCTGGTGGGCGGTGGGGCTCTCGGTGATGGCCACGCAGCTCTCGGCCATCACGATGATCGGCACCACCGGCCAGGGGGCGACGGACGGGCTCAGGTTCGTGCAGTTCTACTTCGGGCTGCCGCTGGCGATGGTGATCCTCGGCGTGACCCTCGTGCCCTTCCTGCACGGCGCCCGGGTGTTCACCGCCTACGAGTACCTCGAGCGTCGCTTCGACGCGAAGACGCGGGCGCTGACGGCGTTCCTCTTCCTGTGTTCGCGGGGACTCAGCTGCGGGACGATCATCGCGGCGCCGGCGGTGGTCTTCGCCGGCATCTTCGGGTGGGACCTGCGGTTCACGGTGGCGCTCATCGGCATCCCCACGGTGCTGTACACGATGATCGGCGGCGTGCAGGCGGTGGCGTGGGCGGACGTCAAGCAGATGGTGATCATCACCGGCTCGCTGCTGGCGATCGTCGTGGTGCTGCTGCTGCGGATTCCCGTCACGCCCGACGAGGCGCTCGTGGTGGCGGGGACGGCCGGCCGCATGCAGCCCTTCGACTGGTCGTTCGACGTCACCAAGACGTACACGGTGTGGTCGGGGCTGATCGGCGGGACGTTCCTCATGCTGTCGTACTTCGGCACCGACCAGTCGCAGGTGCAGCGCTACCTGACCGCCAAGTCGGTGGCCGAGGCGCGCACCTCGCTGTTGATGTCGGCCTACTGGAAGATCCCGCTGCAGGCGCTGGTCCTGCTGATCGGCGTGCTGGTGTTCGTGTTCTACGTGTTCAACCGGCCGCCGATGCTGTTCAACCCGGCCCACGACGCCCGCGTGCGCGAGGCCGAGCCGGCGGCGTATCGCGACCTGCAGACTCGGCACGAGGTGGCGTGGGGGCTGCGTCGGCAGCTCGCCCCGGCGATCGGGGGGCGCGGCGGCTGGGCCGTCGAGACGTTCCGCAAGGCGGACTCGGCGCTCGTGACGACGCGCACCGAGGCGCTGGCGCTCGCGGGTCGGGTGACGGGCGAGAACAGCCGCGACGTCAACTACATCATCCCGCACTTCGTGCGGACGCAGCTGCCGGTGGGGCTCGCGGGGCTCTTCATCGCGGCGATCCTCGCGGCGGCGATGTCGGCCGTCTCGGCCGAGCTCAACTCGCTGGCCTCGGCGACGGTGATCGACTTCTACCGCCGCTGGGTGCGACCCGAGGCGACGGACGCGCACTTCCTCGCCGTCTCGCGCGGCGCGACGGCGTTGTGGGGGCTCGCCGCCTGCGTGGTGGCCACCTACGCGGCCTCGCTCGGCTCGCTGATCGAAGTGGTGAACCGCTTCGGGTCGTTCTTCTACGGCAGCATCCTCGGGGTCTTCCTGCTCGCGATGGCGCCGTGGGCGCGGGCCGGCGGGGCGTTCGTCGGGCTGATCGCCGGGATGACCGTCGTGGGGCTGGTGTCGTTCGGGGCGCCGCAGGTGAGCTTCCTCTGGCACAACGTGATCGGGGCGGTGACCGTGGTGCTCGTGGGGTCGGTGTTGCGGGTCGGGGCGTCCGGGACGGTCGCGAAGGCGGGGGCGGCGTGAGCGCCAGCGGGCTCAAGCGCGACCTCGGCGTCCTGGGACTCGTGGCCACCGGGGTCGGCTCGATGGTGGGGGCCGGGATCAACATCGTCCCCTTCGCGCTGCAGCGGTCGGTGCCGGTGGGGCCCCACACGCTGTCGGCGTATGCGCTGGCGGCGGTGCCCGCCGTGCTGGCCGCGCTGTGCTATGCCATGCTCGCGAGCGCGATGCCGCGCGCCGGCGGCAGCTACGTGTACGTCAGCCGTTCGCTCGGCGCCTACGCCGGGTTCGTGGCGAGTTTCTCGCAGTGGGTCGGACTCTGCATCGCCATCGGCGTCGTGTCGTACGTCATCGCCCCGTTCCTGCGCGACACCGCGGCAGCGGCGGGATGGCTGGGCGTCGCGGGCTGGCTCGACCGGGGACCGGTGCGCCTGCTGATCGCGCTCGGCGCGCTGTGGGGGGCGTGGGGGCTCAACCGGCTCGGGGTGAAGGCCGTGGCGTCGGCGCTGGTGCCGTTGATGGTGCTGACGTTCGCGTGCGGCGGTCTGGTGATCTGGGCGGGGGCCACGCACGACCACGCCGCCTATGCCGCGGTCGTCCCCGCGGCGCTCGGGGTGACGGCCGAGGCCCGGCCGCTGTCGGCCGTGATGCTGCCCGCGGCGGCGGTGCTGTTCTCGAGCTTCATCGGGTTCGACGCGATCGCGCAGGCCGGCGGCGAGGCGCGCGATCCCTCGCGGACGCTGCCGCTGGCGATCGGCCTGGCGATCGGCGTCGTGGGGGCGTTCTACCTCGCCTTCACGTGGGCGGTGCACCACGCCGTCCCGTGGCCGTACCTCGCGCAGGAGGCGGCGCGGCGCGACGTCTCGGCGCCGGGACTCCTGGCGCCGCTCGTCTCGCGGCCGGTCGCGGTGCTGATGGTCGCCGGGGCGGCGATCGCGCTCATCAAGGACCTGCCCGGCATGCTGCTTGGCGTCTCGCGCCTCTGCTTCGCGTGGGCGAGCGACGGGATCATGCCGCGCGGCCTGCTGCGCGTGCACCCGGTACGCGGCACCCCCGACGCGGCGCTCCTGCTCTCGGCGGGACTCGCCACCGCCGGGATCCTCGGGAACCACTTCGCGGGCGACTTCTTCCTCGGCGTGGACATTCTGGTGACGGCGATGCTGGTGAACTTCCTCGCCGTGGCCGTGGCGGTGCTGGCCCTGCCGCGCACGAACCCGGCGCTCGACGCCGACGTCGCCGTGGTGCGGCATCGCGGCGTGCGGCGCGCCCTCGCGGCGGCGGCATTCGCGGTGCTGCTCGTCTTCGCCGTCCAGCACACGCGGCGCGACCTCGCGTCGGGCGCGGCGTGGTACGCGCAGTCCACGCCGACGTGGTTGCTCGTGATGGCGATCGGCACGGTGGTGTACGCGCGCGAGGTGCGTGCGCTGGCGCGGCGTGGCGGCGACCTCGCGGCGATCACCCGCGTGCTGCCACCCGAATGAGGCGCTCGACCGACCGATGATCACGATCCCCCGCACGACCCTGGCGCCGGGCCTCGAGGCCTCCCGCGTGCTGACCGGCCTCTGGCAGCTGGCCGACCTGGAGCGCGACGGACGCCCCTTCGACCGTGACGCGGCCGCGCGCGCGATGGCCGAGTACGTGGACGCCGGCCTGACGACCTTCGACATGGCCGACCACTACGGTTCGGCCGAGGACGTCACCGGGATCTTCCGGACGACCGTGCGCCCCGACGCTTCGGCGCAGTTCCTGACGAAGTGGGTTCCCGAGCCGGGCCCCGTGACGGCGGCGCAGGTGCGCACGGCGGTGGATCGCGCGTGCGCGCGCATGCGCACCGAGCGGATCGACCTGATGCAGTTCCACGCGTGGACGTGGGCGGATCCGCGTTGGCTCGACGCGCTATGGCACCTCGAGGCGCTGCGCGACGAGGGGCGCATCGGGGCGATCGGCCTGACGAACTTCGACACGGCGCACGTGCGCGTCGCGGCGGCGAGCGGGATCCGCATCGCCACCAACCAGGTGAGTGGCTCGCTGGTGGACCGGCGCTTCTCGGCGCGGCTCGCGCCGTACGCGCAAGCCCACGGCGTGGGGCTGCTGTGCTACGGCACGGTGCTCGGCGGCTTCCTGAGCGAGCGATGGCTGGGGGCACCCGAACCGGACTGGGACGCGCTCGAGACGTGGTCGCAGATGAAGTACGGTCGGTTCATCCGCGCGGCGGGTGGCTGGCACCCCTTCCAGGCGCTGCTCGAGACGGTGGCGACGATCGCGCGGCGGCACGGCGTGTCGGTGGCCAACGTCGCGTGCCGCTGGGTGCTCGACCAGCCGGGTGTGGCGGGGATCATCGTGGGGGCGCGGCTGGGGAAGTCGGCGCACGTGGCGGACACGGCGCGGATCTTCGGCTTCGCGCTCGACGACGCCGACCGCGCGGCGATCGCGGCGGCGCAGGCGGCCCTGACGCCCATCCCCGGCGACTGCGGCGATGAGTACCGCCAGCCGCCGTTCCTGACGGCGAGCGGCGACCTGAGTCACCATGTGTCGAACTTCCCGAAGCCGTTCGAGGTGCGCGCGCGGGCTGGTGGCGGGCAGCAGGCCTTCAGCGGCACGGTATGGGAACCGATGGCCGGCTACTGCCGTGCGGTGCGCGTGGGGGACCGCATCGTCGTCTCGGGGACCACGGCG
>Ga0209990_10000108_pt1 | contig 80269 bp, 74 predicted proteins | sample NOAtaG_6_FD_187304 | JGI IMG/M metagenome (GOLD analysis project Ga0209990, IMG submission 187304) | Freshwater lake microbial communities from Lake Erie, under a cyanobacterial bloom - NOAA_Erie_Diel5S_2200h metaG (SPAdes) (version 2) | ecosystem: Environmental > Aquatic > Freshwater > Lake ... | reverse complement strand
CGTATCGCCGCGTCGTGCCGCGAGGAACCCGACGACCGCGGCCTGCCGAACGAGAGCGTGCGGGTCTCGCAGTGCCGCCGCAAGGGGGTCGGCGGCTGCGGCGCCATGCGTCCCGAGCGCAAGGACCGCCTCGGTGCGGACGACGGGGTCCCGATGCTGCACCAGACTCGCAAGCGCGCGGCGCGCGGAATCGGCCAGCGAGTCGCCGGTGGCGGCGCGACCCAGCCCGCGCGCTACGAGGGCGAGCACGCTCGACGGCGACGGCTGGGCGGCGCGCGCGAGGAGCGCCCGGGCGAGCGCCGGTCGGCGCAGGCGCGCCGCCGCATAGACGGCCGCGCGCGCGACCCCGGTGTCGGCCGACGCGATCAAGGCGGCGGGGGGCGCCGGGGCATCGCGCACGAGGCCCGAGATGATCAGCGCCTCGATTTGCGTGGCCCGCGGGGCGGCGGAGTCGGCGAGGATCCGACGCACGACGCGGCCGACGCGGCCGGGCTGCGTCGTGAGGGCGCGCACGGCAGCGGCAGCGGCTGGACCGCCGCCGATGGCGACCGACTCGAGGACCTCCCACGTCGAATCGGGAAGTCCCGCGCGGCCCCGCGTCCCGAGCGCGAAGGCCGCGGCGGCGGCACGGTCGGGCGACGAGCCGCGCAGGGACGCGAGCAACCACGCCTGCCCCTCATGGGCACGCAGTTGCCCGAGGGCATGCAGCGTGACCACGGCCAGGGACGACGGAGCGTCGGAGGCCAGCGCGACCGCCACGGTCGCCGAGTCGTAGTCGCGCCGGTCGGCCATCCGGAGCACCGCCGCCCACGGGCGTCTCCACCGCGCGTCGGGCACCCGTGTCGCGAGGGCCCGCGCCGTCGGCCCCGCCGGGCGCTGGGCCGCGGACGTCCCGCCGAGGGTGAGGGAGGCGACGATGCCCAGGACCAGCGGCACGGCCACGCCCCCGGTGATCGCCCGCGGGCGTGCCCCCCGTGGTGCCAGGCACGCGGCGCGAGGCCGCGTCACGGCAGCACCTCGGCTTCGAGCAGCGCACGGAGATCGGGCCAGAGCACCGTCAGCCGCCGGCTGGCATCGAGGGCGACGAGTTGCGTCGTGGCCTCGACGAGCCGCGCGTCGGTTTCGCCGTGGCGAATTTCGTAACCGAAGGCCAGCGCGCGGGACTTCACCGCCGTCAGCCGGGTGCGCACGACCACCGGATCGTCGTACCGCGCCGGCGCCAGGAACCGCAGCGCGGCGTCGGCGACGGCGAGCTGCAGGCCGCGGCGCTCCATCTCGGCGTACGACAGCCCGAAGCGTCGGATGTAATCGGTGCGACCCACCTCGCACCACACGAGGTAGTTGGCGTGGTACACCACGCCCATCTGGTCGGTCTCCGCGTAGCGGACGCGGAAGCGGCTTTCTTCGACGTGCGGCACGAGGGAAATCAAGCGCACGCACCGTCGTGGCGGCATTGGGGGGCGGGCGGCTACCCTTCCGATGTGCTGCCGACGCCCTGCTTCGTCTTCGGGGACGCCCACCTGGGGGCCGTGCCGCCCGCGGTGGAGCCGACGGTCCTCGCCTTCCTGCGCCACGCCCGAACGGCGGCCCGGAGCGTGGTGGTCAACGGCGACCTGTTCGACTTCTGGTTCGAGTGGCGTCACGTGATGCCCCGGCAGGGGTTCCGCGTCATCGCCGCGCTCGCCGACCTGGCCGACGCGGGGATCCCCGTGCGCTGGCACGCCGGGAACCACGACTGCTGGGGCGGTGCCCTGTTGCGCGAGGACGCCGGCGTGACGTACGGGGACGGGCCGTACGAAGGCCCGATCGGCGGGTGGCGCGCCTGGATCCACCACGGAGACGGCCAGCGCGCGGAGGCCGACCGCAGCTACCGCCGCTGGCAGACGGTGCTGCGGCATCCCGCGGCCATCCGGGCGTACCGGTGGCTGCATCCCGACCTGGGTACGGCCCTCGCACTGGGCACCTCGCGGACGAGCCGCCAGCACAACGCCCACGACGAGGGCGCGGGGCTGCGCGACGTCGCCTTCGCGCGCCTGGGGGCGGCAGGTGGTCCGTCGCTGGTGGTCTTCGGGCACGCCCACGCGCGCACCCTCGTGCGCGCGCCGTCCGGCGGCGTGTACGCCAATCCGGGGGCGTGGATGGACGACCCGGTGTTCCTGCGCGTGGACGATGATCGCGTGGCGCTCGTGCGCCACCGTGGGTCAGGCGAGGCCGACGTGCTCGACGCGCTCGACCGGCGCGCCGAGGAAGCGCGCCGCTAGCGTCGCGAAGGCGTCGGGGGCGTCCGTCGCCGCGAGCCGCAGCCCCCCCCGGCGGCCGGCGGGCGCCGTCAGCCCGCGCGACGCGAGCAGGGCGGCGGTCTCGCGCGCCGTCTCGGCTGCGCTGTCGATGAGCGTCGTGCCGGCCGGCAGGACGCGCGCGAGGACCGGGGCGAGGAGGGGATAGTGCGTGCAGCCGAGGACCACGGTGTCCACGCCGGCGGCGACCATCGGCGCGAGGTATTCCCGCGCGACCTGCTCGGTGACGGGATGGTCCACCCACCCCTCCTCGACGAGCGGCACGAAGAGCGGACAGGGCTGCTCGACGACGAGCGCCTCGGGCGCCAGCGCCGCGAGCGCGCGGCGGTACGCGTGCGAACGGATGGTGCCGCTGGTGCCGATGACGCCGACGTGTCCGCGGGTCGCGCGCGCCGCGGCGCGGGCGCCGGGCTCGATGACGCCGACGACCGGCACCGGCAGCGTGGCCCGCAGGTGCTCGAGCGCGTGCGCCGTCGCCGTGTTGCAGGCGACGACCACCGCCTTCACCCCCTGCGCAAGCAACCAGCGGCAGATCTCGTCGGCGTAGCGCCGCACCGTGTCCGGGCTCTTCGGCCCGTAGGGCACGCGGGCGGTGTCGCCGAGATACACGAGGTCCTCGGCGGGCAGCGCGTCCCGCAGCGCATGCACGACCGTGAGCCCGCCGAGGCCGGAGTCGAAGATGCCGATCGGGGCGACGGGCTCCGGGCTCAGCGCCACCGGTAGCCGAGCGAGATCGTTGCCCCACCCATCGGGCCCGGCCGCAGCGACACCTGCGCCGGGAGGTCCCACAACTGCGCCGCGACGAACGCGTCGATGCCGGCCAGGAGGTGGACGAAGACGACGGCGGCGATCCAGTCCTCGCGGAAAGTCGAGCGCGCGGCCCCGATGTTCCCCTGCACCCAGCGGTTCTGCACGAGGGGCGTCGCGGGGATCGGGCGACCCAGCGTGTCCCGTGCCTCGCGGCCGTTGCTCGTCTGGAACGCGCCGATGACCACCGAGTCGGCCCCCCAGCGCTGCGCCTCGCGGAGGTCGTATGCGGCCTTGCGCCACATCGCCAGCGAGAAGACCTCCGCGACGAAGAAGACCGCGCCGGCGACGGGACGGTCGAGCTGCGCCTGCCCGAGGCCCGGCAGGAGGGCCGAGCGCAGGAAGGCGGCGCCGGGCGCGAGCGGCGCGACCTTGGCGGGATCCACGGGGGATCCCGGGCGTCGCGACGGCGCCGCCGCCGGGGCGGGACGCGGACCGATCCGCGCGGAGTCGGCCTGCTGCGCGGCCGCGGGCGCGCGCCACGCCAGCACCGCGCCCGCCAGCGCGGCAGCGGCGCGCCGTGCGCTCGCCCCTGTACGGCTCGGCCGTCGCGACGGGTCGCGCATCAGCGCGGCAGCACCGCCACGAGCTCGATCTCCACCAGCACATTGCGCGGCAGGCCGACCACCGCCACGGTGCTGCGTGCCGGAGCGGCATCGCCGAACGCCTCGGCGTACACGGCGTTCATCGCCGCAAAGTCGTCCATCGTGCGCAGGAACACCGTCGTCTTGGCGACGTCGGCGAAGGTGCACCCCGCCTGCGCCAGCACCGCCCGCAGGTTGGCGAGCACCTGGCGGGTCTGCGCTGCGACGTCGCCGGGCACGACGTCCATCGTGGCGGGGTCGAGGGCGATCTGCCCTGCCGTGAACAGGAAGCCCTGGGCGGCGGTCGCCTGGCTGTAGGGCCCGATCGCCTTGGGGGCGGCGTCGGTGTGGATGCGCGCGATGGCCATGGGAGCAGCGGAGGTCAGAAGAGCCCGTCGATCGTGCCGTCGGGATGCAGGCGCATCCGCTCGGCAGCCGGCCCCTTGGGGAGGCCCGGCATGGTCATGATGTCGCCGGCGAGCGCCACCACGAAGCCGGCACCGGCCGAGGGATACGCGTCGGCGATGGTGATCCGGAAGCCGGTCGGGGCACCGAGCTTCGCGGGGTCATCGGAGAACGAGTACTGGGTCTTGGCGATGCAGACCGGCACGTGGCCGAGGCCCGCCGCCTCGATGCGCTGCAGGGCCTTGGCCGCCGTCGGCGTGTAGTCCACGCCGTCGGCCCCGTACACGCGGCGGGCGACGGTCTCGATGCTGGTCGTCACGGGCTGTGCCGCGTCATACAGCGGCGCGAACGCCGCGTTCCCCCCGGCCAGCGTCTCGAGCACGAGGCGGCCGAGCGCCTCGCCCCCCGCGCCGCCCCGCGCGAACACGTCGCTCTCGGCGACGCGCGCGCCCTGCGCCTCGACGAAGCGCGCGACGGCCGCCAGTTCCGTCGCGCTGTCGGTCGCGAAGCGGTTGAGCGCCACGATGGCCGGCACCCCGAATTGCCGGACGTTCGCGAGGTGCCGCCCGAGATTGGCGAGCCCGCGCTCGAGCGCGGCGACGTCCTCGCGCGCGAGCTCGGCCTTCGGGGCGCCCCCGTGCATCTTGAGCGCGCGCACGCTCGCCACGACGACCGCCGCCGCCGGGGTGAGCCCGCCCGCGCGGCACTTGATGTCGAAGAACTTCTCCGCGCCCAGATCGGACCCGAAGCCGCCCTCGGTGACGACGACGTCCGCCAGCGCGAGCGCCGCACGCGTGGCGACGAGCGACGAGCAGCCGTGCGCGATGTTCGCGAAGGGCCCGGCGTGCACGAACGCCGGGCCGCCTTCGAGCGTCTGCACGAGGTTCGGACGGATGGCGTCCTTGAGCAGGAGTGCCATCGCGCCGGCGGCGCCAAGGTCGCCGGCGCGCACGGGATCCCCCGCGGGGGTGAAGCCGACCACGATGCGCGCGAGCCGCGCCTCGAGGTCGGCCGCATCGGACGCCAGCGCCAGCACGGCCATCACCTCCGACGCCGAGGTGATCACGAAGCGGTCCTCGCGCACGACGCCGTTGGCCGGTCCGCCGAGGCCGATCGTCACCTTGCGCAGGGCCCGGTCGTTCATGTCCACGGCGCGCGGCCACGTGACGCGGCGCGGATCGAGCCCCTTCGCGGTGCCGTGGTGCAGCGCGTTGTCCATCATGGCCGCGAGCAGCGCGTGCGCCGCCGAGACGGCGTGGAAGTCGCCGGTGAAATGGAGGTTGATGTCCTCCATCGGAACGACCTGCGCGTAGCCGCCGCCGGCCGCCCCGCCCTTCACGCCGAAAACCGGGCCGAGGGAGGGCTGCCGGATGCAAGCGATGACGTTGGTGCCGAGGCGCCGCAGCCCCTGTGCGAGGCCGACGGTGGTCGTGGTCTTCCCTTCCCCTGCCGCCGTGGGACTGATGGCGGTCACGAGCACCAGCTGCCCGCGCGCCGGCCGCTGGGCAAGCGAAAGAGGCAGCTTGGCCTTGTGGCGGCCGTAGCGGTCGAGGTCGGCCTCGGCGAGACCGAGGTCGGACGCCACTGCGCCGACGTCCCGGAGCTGCGCCTGCTGCGCGATGCGGATGTCGTCGAGCATCGGCACAATCTAGCGGCCGAGGGACCGGCCCTGCCGGCCCGGTCGGGTTCGGCGGGTCACCCGAGCGTCAGGAGGCGGGCGGCGTTGGCGGCCGTCACGGACGTCATGAATTCCGGGGTCGCCTGCCGCGCCGCCGCGAGGGCCGCGATGACCTGCGGGACGTGCATCGGCTCGTTGCGCTTGCCCCGATGCGGGACAGGCGCGAGGTAGGGGGCATCGGTTTCGACGAGCAGCCGATCATCGGGAATGGCGCGGAGGAGGGCCGTGTCGTCCCACTTCCGGAAGGTGATGACGCCGGCGAAGGAGATGCACCAGCCGGCCTCGAGGGCAGCGTCGGCGAGCGCGACCGGCCCCGTGTGGCAGTGGAGCACGCCGAGGATGCCGGCCGCGCCGGCCTCGCGCACCATGGCCGCGGTGTCCTCCGCGGCCTCGCGCGAGTGGACGACCACGGCTCGTCCGGCCTCGGCGGCGAGCGCGAGCTGGCTGGCGAAGACGCGCCGCTGCACGAGCCGCGGGCTGAGGTCGTAGTGGTAGTCGAGCCCGCACTCGCCCACTGCCACCGCGCCGGCGGCGAGGCACTCGCGGATGGCCGGCTCGTCGCGGACGGGGTCGTAGCCGGCCGCGTCGTGGGGGTGCACGCCGGCCGTCCACCAGACGAAGCCGGGGTGCGCCTCGGCGATCGCCCGCGCCGCGTGGGCCCGCGTCAGCGACTCGCCGATGCACACGAGCCCCGCCGCTCCGGCGTCGCGCGCACGCGCGATGACGGCCTCGCGATCGGCGTCGAACTGCGGGTCGGCGAGGTGGACGTGCGAGTCGATGAAACCGGTCATGCGGATACCGGGGCCGGATGCGCGAACCGCCGCCCCGGGGGGCGGCGGCTCGTCGGGCTGGGGTCGCCTTACTTGGCGGGCGCCGGCTGCTTGTTGAGCCGCGGGCGCGGCTGGGTGGCGAGCGCCTCCGGGGGAAGCGACTGGCCGCGCTTCGCGGCCGCGCCGGCCGCCGCCCGCGGGTACTTCGTCTCGATCCAGAGCAGGAGCGGGCTGGCGACGTAGATGGACGAGAAGGTCGCCACCAGCACGCCGAACGACATGACCCACGCGAACGGCCGGATCACCTCGCCGGCGAAGAGGAGCAGCGCGACCGTCGCCGCGAGCGTGGTGGCGTGGGTGAGGATCGAGCGCGGCAGGGTCTCGTTGATCGAGCGGTTGAGCAGCTCGGCCAGCGACTCCTTGCGGCCCTTCTTGAGGTTCTCGCGGACGCGATCGAAGATGATGATCGTGTCGTTCATCGAGTAGCCGAGCAGCGTCAGGATCGCGGCCACGATGGTCAGCGACACCTCGAGGTGCATCAGCTTGATGAACGCGAAGGTCACGAGGATGTCGTGCCCGGTGGAGAGCACGGCGGCGACGCCGAAGCGCCACTCGAAGCGGATCGCGAGGTACATCAGGGTGATCAGCGAGCCGAGGAGCATGGCGACGAACGCCCCGCGGCTCAGCTCGTCGCCGACCTTGGCGCTGACCGCCTCGGTGCGGGCTACGGCGACGTTGCCGGCGCCGAAGGCGCCTTCGACGGTGGCCTTCATGCGGTTGGCGAGCGTCTCCGCCCCCTGGCCAGCGCCGTCCTTCGCCTCCCGCTGCTGGACCCGGACGACATACTCGGTCGGCGAGCCGAAGCGCTGGACCTCGGCACCCGCGAAGCCGGCCTTCTCCATCGCGGCCCGCAGGGCCGCGTCACCGGGCGGCTGCTTGAACTCGAGCTGCATCAGCGTGCCGCCGGTGAACTCGATGGAGTAGTTGACGCCGCCGGTCACGGCGAACGATCCGAGGCCGATGACGATGAAGCCGACCGTCAGCGCGGCGGCGACGCGCCACCACTTGATGAAGTCGTACGTGGTGTTGTGGAAGATGCGGCGCATCAGATGCTCAGCGTCGAGGGCGTCGCGCCCTTCCGCGACAGCCAGACCAGGTAGAACGTCTTCACGACGAAGACGGCGCAGAAGAGCGAGGCGGTGATGCCGGCGATGAGCGTGACCGCGAAGCCGCGGATCGGCCCGGTGCCGTACTGGTAGAGCACGGCGGCCGTCAGGATGGTCGCGACCGAGGTGTCCACGATCGCCGACAGGGCGTGGTTGAAGCCCTCCTCGATGGCGAGCCGGACGGTCTTGCCGCGGTCGAGTTCCTCGCGGATGCGCTCGAAGATGAGCACGTTGGCGTCCACCGCGATGCCGACCGAGAGGACGAGGCCGGCGATGCCCGGCAGCGTGAGCACCGCGCCGAAGCCGGCGAGGACCGCCAGCGAGTAGACGACGTAGAGCACCAGCGCGCCGACCGCGAGCATGCCGCTGAAGCGGTAGTAGAACACCATGATCGCCACGACGAGCGCCATCGCGATCCCCATCGCGAGGATCCCCTTCTCGATCGAGTCCTGCCCGAGCGAGGCGCCGATGTTGCGCACCTCGGCGACGCGGAGCGGCACGGGGAGCGCGCCGGCGCGCAGGACCAGGGCGAGGTCCTGCGCCGCCTGGAGGTCGCGGCCGCCGAGCGTGATCTGCCCGCGGGTGCCGATGGCGCTCTGGATGACCGGCGGACGGCCCATCACGCGGTCGTCGAGCACGATCGCCATGTAGTCCTTCACGTGCTTGCCGGTCTCGTTCTTGAACCGGCGGCCGCCCTCGTTGTTGAGCTGGAACTCGACGACCGTCCCCTCGACCGGCACCTGGTTGGGCTTCGCGTCGGTGAGGTACTCGCCGGTGAGGATCGGCTTGCTGTCGAGCATGTAGAGCGGGCGGAAGACCTGCTGGCCCGAGACGACCGAGTCGGTGCCCCACTTCACGACCTTGCCCGGCGGCATCGCGGCGACCACCGCCGGCAGCTCGAGGTAGCGCTGCGCCGTCTGGGCGTCGGCGGCCGCCACGAGATACTCGCCCGGCATGCCGCCCGGCGAGACCAGCTTGCTCAGCGGCCCGGTCCGGCCCTCGCCGAGCCCCGGGATCGTCGAAGTGGAGTCGGCCTGCTTGCTCGTGTCCTTCGCTGTGCCGCTGTCCGCCTTGGCGAAGAGGCCGGCGACGGCGTCGGCGGGCTTCGCGGCCGCGACGCCCGGGCCGGCGGCCGGCGCCGCCGCAACGACCGCCGCCCCCTGCTCGCGGATCACCTGATCGAGGCGGGGCAGCACGCGCTCGAACGCCTGACTCTCGTCGGTGATCTGGAACTGCAGGAAGGCCGAGCGCTGCACCACGTCGGTCGCGCGCTGCGGGTCGTCGATGCCCGGCAGCTCGACGATGATGCGGTCGTCGCCCGCCTTCTGGACGACCGGCTCGCTCACGCCGAACTCGTCAATGCGGGTGCGGACGACCTTGAGCGCCCGATCGAGCGCCTCGCTCTTGTTGGCGACCGCCTGCCGGCTCTCGTCCACCTCGAGAGCGAGGTGCATGCCGCCCTGCAGGTCGAGGCCCCGCTTGAGCGGCACCCGGCGCAGCGTGTCGTACGTGAACTGACCGTCGCGCTTGACGCGCTCGACGACGGTTCGCGGGAAGAGCGCCCACCCCGACGCCACGAGCAGGCCGACGATGAGCAGGATGCGATTGCGGAGGTTGGTCATCCGGACCGACGAATGAGGGCTAAATGGCGGAAGCTTTTGAAGTTAGGCAGGGGACCCGAGGGGTTCAACCGGCTCGCTGCGGATCCCTGCCCCCGCCGGCCATCCCGACGAGCAACGCCCGGGCCGACGCCTCGTCGGCCCGGAGCTGCGCCACGAGCGCCGCCGGGCCGTCGAACCGTCGGATGGCGCGCAGCCAGCCGAGGACGTCCACGCGCACCCACTGCCCGTACAGGTCCGCATCCACGTCGAAGAGGTGGGCCTCGAGCACCACGGTCGCCTCGCCGAAGGTGGGGCGGCCACCCAGGTTCATCATGCCACCGAAGGGTCCCCGTGGGGTCTGCACCCGCACGGCATACACCCCCTCCGGCGGCAGCAGCTTGCGCGGCGACTCGAGGGGAACGTTGATCGTCCGGAATCCGAGATCGCGCCCCCGCCCTGCCCCGGCCGCGACGCGCCCGCTGATGCTGTAGGGACGCCCGAGCGCGGTCGCGGCATGGGCGAGGTCGCCCCCGGCCACCGCGCGGCGGATGAAGGTGCTCGAGATCGGATGGCCATCCGGGGTGAGCACCGCCGGTACGACGTCCACCGGGATCCCCCGCTCGGCTCCGATCGCGCGCAGCGTCTCCACGTCCCCCGAGCGGCCCCGGCCGAAGCCGTGGTCATAGCCCATGAGCAGCTCGCTCATGCGAAAGCGCTCGCGCAGCACGAGGTCCACGAACTGCGCGGCGTCGAGCGCAGCCATCGTGCGCGTGAAGGGCACCACGGCGACGTAGTCGAGGCCGGCTTCGGCCAGCACCTCGAGCTTCTCGGCCCCCGGGGTGAGGAGGCGCGGCGCCGCCGCCGGATTGACCACTTCGAGCGGATGGGGCTCGAAGGTCACGAGCACGCTGGCGCGCCCGCTCGCACGCCCGCGCTCGGCCAGGGAGGCGAGCACGTCCTGGTGCCCGCGATGGACGCCGTCGAAGGTGCCGACGGTGACGATGGTCTCGCCGACGTGCGGCGGCAGCGCGGGGGCGTCGGTCACGCCGGTTCCGGGACGCGGTGCATCACGACGCGCGGCTGCCAGCGGTCGCCGCGGCGGACGGCATAGGCGACGAGCACGCCGGTGCGCTCGTCAACGAGCGCGGCCTCCGTGCCGCCTACGTGCGCCGCGACGTCGATGCCGCGCACGACGCGGGCGACCCGCTCGGGGTCCAGCGCCTCCCGCGGGAGGCCGGCGAGCGCCTCGAGGGCGGCCAGCGGGCGCACGGTCGCAGGGGTGAGGGCCTCGAGCGGCTGCGCCATCTCCACCGAGAACGGCCCCGACGCGAGCCGGCGCAGCGCGACGAGGTGGGCGGCACTCCCGACGGCGCGGCCCAGGTCGCGCGCCAGCGACCGGACGTAGGTGCCGCCGCCACAGGTGACGCGCACGTCGCACGTGTCGCCGTGCCAGCCGAGCAGCGTCCAGCCGTGCACGCGGACTGGCACCGGGGCCAGCGTGACCGACTCCCCGGCGCGCGCGCGGGCATAGGCGCGCTCGCCGTCCACGCGCTTGGCGCTGTAGGCGGGGGGCACCTGCTGGAGGTCGCCGGTGAGCGCGGGCAGAGCCGCCTCGACCGCGGCCCGTTCGGGGAGGGGTGCCTCGCGCGTCACCGTCCCGAGCAGGTCCTCGGTCTCGGTCTCGGCACCGAAGCGGATCGTGGCGTCATAGACCTTGGGTTCGCCCGCGAGGTGCGGGAGGAGGCGCGTAGCGCGACCGTAGAGGAGCACGAGCAGGCCGGTCGCAAAGGGATCGAGCGTGCCGGCGTGGCCGACGCGCGCCGTGCCGAGCGCGCGCCGGGCCCGCAGGACGACGTCGTGGGAGGTCATCCCCGCCGGCTTGTCCACGAGGAGCAGCCCGTCGGGCGGCTCCACGTCGGCGTCACGCCGGGTGCCCACCGTCCCCAGGAGGCGGGGCGTCGGCCGCGGGCGCGGTGGGCACGTCGGCCGACGCCTCGGCCTCGGCGGTGGGTCGCAGCGTGGCGAGCAGCGACTCGATGCGCGCGGCGCGCGCGACCGACTCGTCGAGCTTGAAGTGGAGGGTCGGGGCGTTCGAGAGGCGCAGCGAGCGCCCGAGGCGGCTGCGCAGGTGCGTCGCGACGGAGGCGAGCCCCTCGAGGGTGGCCGCGCGCTCGGTGTCGGTGCCCATGACGGACACGAAGACGTTCGCGTGGCGCAGGTCGCGCGAGGCCTCGACCCCGGTCACCGTCACGAACCCGGTGAGCCGGGGATCCTTGGCCTCCTCGCGGAGGAAGGTCGCTACTTCCGCCCGGATGGCCTCGGCCACGCGGTCGGCGCGCCGGAAGTCGGCCATGGCTCAGCCCGCCTGGCCGGCGGTCTCGAGCGTGCGGGCGACCTCCTCCTTCTTGTAGCACTCGAGGACGTCGCCGACCTTGAGGTCGTTGAAGTTCTCGACGCCGATGCCGCACTCGAAGCCTTCCTTGACTTCCTTGACGTCATCCTTGAAGCGGCGGAGGGAGCCGATCGCACCGTCGTAGATCTCCTTGCCGTCGCGGACGACGCGGATGCGGCCGGTGCGGTTGATGACGCCGCTGCGGACGCCGCAGCCGGCGATGACGAGGCTCTTGACCTTGAAGATCTCGCGCACCTCGGCCTCGCCGAGGACGACCTCCTTCTCCTCCGGCCGCAGCATCCCCTCGAGCGCCGCGCGCACGTCGGCGACGGCCTCGTAGATGATGCGATAGAGCTTGATTTCGACGCCCTCGCGATCGGCGGCGGCGCGGGCCTTCGCGTCGGGCCGCACGTGGAAGCCGATGATGATCGCGCCGGCGGTCTTGGCGAGCAGGATGTCACTCTCGGTGACGGCGCCGACGGACCGCTGGATGACCTCGACGGCGACCTCGGCGTTCGACAGGCCCTGGAGCGAGTCGGCGAGCGCCTCGGCCGGGCCGCCCTGATCGGCCTTGATGAGGAGCTTGAGCGTGCGGCGCTCGCCGGTGCCGGCGGCGGCCATGAAGTCCTCGAGGGACATCGCCCCCTTGGCCTGGCGGCGGCTCTTGGCCTCGCGCTCGAGGCGCTCGCGGCGCTGGGCGAGGTCGCGCGCGGCCTCGGCGTCCTCGACGACCACGAACTGGTCGCCGGCCATCGGGACGCCCGAGAGCCCGAGGACCTGCACCGGGATCGCGGGCCCGGCCTCCTTCACGTTCTTGCCGCGCTCGTCGAGCAGGGCCCGGACGCGGCCGGAGAACAGGCCGCAGATGAAGTCGTCGCCGACGCGCAGCGTGCCGGTCTCGACGAGGACCGTCGCGACGGGGCCGCGGCCCGGGTCGAGCTGGGCCTCGATGACGGCCCCCTGCGCCATGCGGGTCGGGTTGGCCTTGAGTTCGAGCAGCTCGGACTGGAGCAGGATCTGTTCGAGCAGCTCGGGGACGCCCGCGCCGGTCTTCGCCGAGATCTCGCTCGACAGCGTGGTGCCGCCGAACTCCTCGAGCACGACGCTGTGCTGGAGGAGCTCCTGCTTGACCTTCATCGGGTTCGCCTGCGGCAGGTCGCACTTGTTGATCGCGACGATCATCGGCACGCCCGCGTTCTTGGCGTGCGAGATCGCCTCGATCGTCTGCGGCATGACCGAGTCGTCGGCGGCGACGACGAGCACGACGATGTCGGTCACCTGCGCGCCGCGGGCGCGCATCGCGGTGAACGCCTCGTGCCCCGGCGTGTCGAGGAACGTGAGCCGCCGGCCGTCGGCGGTCGTGACGTGGTAGGCGCCGATGTGCTGCGTGATGCCGCCGGCCTCCCCGGCGACCACGTTCGCCTTGCGGATGTAGTCGAGGAGCGACGTCTTGCCGTGGTCGACGTGGCCCATGATGGTGACCACGGGCGGACGCGGGGCCATGTCCTCGGTCCGGTCCTCGACCTCCTGCACGACGTCGGCCTGGTACTCCTCCTCGCGCACGGCCTCGAAGCCGAACTCGGACGCGATCAGCTCGATCTGGTCGAAGTCGAGGCGCTGGTTGATGGTGACCATCAGGCCGAGCGTCTTGAAGGCGAAGCCGATGATCTGCGTCGGGGTGACCTTGAGGATCTGCGCGAGCTCGGAGACGGTGATGAACTCGTTGACGCGCACCGTCGTCTTCTCGCGCTCGAGCGCGGCCCGACGCTCCTGCTCGGCCATCTCGCGCTCGAACTCCTTCTCGAGGTCGGGGCGCACGCCGCGACGGCCGCCGGCGCCGCGCAGCGACTGCATCGTGCGCGTGATGTTGGCGGAGACCTGGGTCTGGTCGACCCGCTTCCCCTTCTTGCCGCGCCGCGGGGCCATCGGGCCCGAGGACGAGGCGACCGGCGTGGGACCGCCGGGGCGCCGGTCACCGGGGCGCTGGCCGCCGATCATCGCGCGGGGATCGGAAGACGCGACCGGGCGCGGGGCCCCGCTCGCAATCGGGCGCGGGCGCGGGGCCCCGGGGACGATCGGCCGGGGCTTCGGCCGGTTGTCGGCGGGTGCGCCGGGCGCCGCCGGGCCGGCCGGGCCGGCCGGGCCGGCCGGGCTCGGCGCGGAAGCCGGCGGCACCGCGGGAACGACCGGGACAGCGGCGGCGGGGGCCGACGGGGGCTCGGGGGCACGCGCGGGGGCCTCGACCGCCGATTCGCGGACCGGGGCGACCGGCTCCGGGGCCGTGGCCGTGGCAGGGGCCGGGGCGGCCTCGGCTGCGGGGGCCTGGATCGGCTCCGGCTCGGGCTCGATCGCGGCCTGGGCCGCGGCTTCGGCCGCCGCCTTCGCGGCGACCTCGGCGGCGGTGCGCCGGCGGACGGTGGGCTTCGCCTCCTCGGCGACCGGCTCGGGAGCAGCGGGCTCCTCCTTCTTCGCCGCCGCGCGGCGCTTCGCCGGCTTGGCGGCCTCTTCGACGACGGGCTCGGCGGGCTCGGCGGGGGCGACGGGGGCCTCGGGCTCGGGGGCGGCGGCCCGACGGCGCCGGGCACCACCGGGCGCGGGCTCGGCCGGCTTGAGGCGGCTGCGCTTCTCGCGCTCCCAGCGCGCGCGTGCGCGGGCCACCTGATCCTCGGTGAGCACGCTCATGTGCGTGCGCACGGGAATCTCGATCGCCTTGAGCATCGAGAGCACTTCGTCGGCCCCGATGCCGAATTCCGTCGCCAGGTCCGTCACCCGCAGCTTGCTCACCCGCTCCTCCGTGTGCCGTCGCCGTCGCGCGCCACTGCCGCGCCGTCCTCGAGCACGTGCCGAATCCCCTTCGCCAGCGCCGCGTCGGTCACGCCGAGCGCAGCCACCGTCTCGCGCCCGACCGCCGCCCCGAGGGCGTGCGCGTCCAGCGCGTCGTACCAGGCCGTGCGCCGCGCGCGGAGCAGCGGCACCAGCTTGTCCTGCGAGTGGGCCGAGGCGTCCGGGGCGACGAAGACCAGCTTCGCCTTGCCGCTCTTCACGGCCCCCTTCACCAGGTCCACGCCCACCACCACCGACCGCGCCCGCAGGCCAAGGCCCAGGAGGCCGGCGACCCGCGCGCGGCGGTCGGCGTCCATCGCCTACCCGCCCGACTCCTCGCCCGCCGAGGCACTGTCCTCGGTGAGTTCGGCGAGAATCCCCATGATGCGATCGGCCTCCTCCGGCGCGATGCCGGGGAGCTTGAGGAAGTCCTCGCGCTCGAGGTCGATGATGTCGTTGAGCGTCCGGAAGCCGGCGTGCTCGAGCACCGCGACCGTCGCCTCGGGCATGCCGCCGAGATCGGCCAGCCGCACGTCGGCGACGCCGCCTTCCTCGGGGAGGGGCGCGAAGAACGTCTCCGCTCCGCCACGCTCCATCCACTCGCGGCTCGAGTAGAGGTCGATCTTCCAGCCGGCCAGCTCGGAGGCGAGGCGGACGTTCTGCCCGTTGCGCCCGATGGCCAGCGAGAGCTGGTCCTCGTCGACGATGGCCTGGATGGTCTTGTTGGCGGGGTCGCTGAAGACGCGTGCGACCTTCGCCGGCGCGAGCGCCAGCTTGGCGAACCGCTCCGGGTCGGGCGACCACGGCACGATGTCGATCCGCTCGCCACCGAGCTCGTTGACGACGGCCTGCACGCGGGCCCCCTTGAGCCCGACGCAGGCGCCGACGGGATCGATGGCGTCGTCGCGGGAGAAGACGGCGATCTTGGTCCGGCTGCCGACCTCGCGCGAGGCGGCGCGGATCTCGACGACGCCGCTCTGGAGTTCCGGCACCTCGAGCTTGAAGAGCGCCTGGACGAACAGCGGGTCCGCCCGCGAGAGGATGAGCCGCGGCCCCTTGGGGGTCTCCTCGACGCGCTTGAGCACGGCGCGCACGGGCTCCCCCTGGTGGTGGTGCTCGCGGTGGTTCTGCTCGCGGTACGGCATGAGCGCCTCCGCCTCGCGGAATTTGTAGAGCATCACGACGATCTTGCCGCGCTCGATCTGCTGCACCTCGCCCGAGAAGAGCTCGCCGATCCGGTGCGAGAACTCGTCGCGGATGCGGGTGCGCTCGCCCTCGCGGACGCGCTGGATGATGCGCTGCTTGGCGGCCTGCACCGCGGCCCGGCCGAACTCCTGGAAGTCCACCGGGATCTCCATGACGTCGCCGACCTGGAAGCTCTCGTCCTCGTACCGGGCCTCCTCGAGCGCGATCTCGCGGGCCGGGTCGGTGACCTCGGCGACCACGGTCTTCAGCATCGTGATCCGGATCTGGCCCTTCTGGTCGTCGATCTCGACCTCGGCCTGCACCGTCGGGCCGTGCTTGCGCGCCAGGGCGGCGAGGATGCCATCCTGGAGGAGCGCGTGCAGCTCGGTCTTGTCGAGCGACTTCGCGTTCGCGAGTTCGCGGAATGCGCTGAGAATGTCGGCGGAGCCCGCCATGTACGCCTCGTGAGTTGCTGCCTGCCGTTACCGCTTCCAGTGGAACGCCAGCCGGGCATCCTTCACCGCGGCCAACGGGACCCGATGCTCGCCCTTCGCGTCGCGGAGGACCCCGACCTCGGCCCCCGGTTCTCCCTCGACCGCGATGATCTCCCCTTCCGTCCGTCCGCCGAGCGCCGGGCTGTTGACGCTCGCCAGTCGCCCCACGAACCGCCGCCAGTCGGCAGCGTGCCGCAGGGGTCGCTCCATTCCCGGCGACGACACCTCCAGCACGTAGGCCTCCCCCGCCACCTTGGCGGCGTCGAGGGCGCGTTCGATCGCCTTCGACGCCGTCGCGCAGTCCCCCACGGTGACCTTGCGGCCGTCCGGGTGGTCGATCCGCACGTCGAGAACCGGCCGCTGGCGGGAGCCGCGGACGGTCAGCGAGAAGAGTTCGAGCCCGAGGGCTCCAACTTCTTGCGCGACAATGGGTTCGACTGCGTGTTGCATGACGGAAATGGCCGCCAGCGCAGAAAAAAAGTGTGGGGGACCGCCCCCACACTCTTCGCCCGCGAAGGCGAGATCGCAAAGCTACCGGTCGGCAGCGGGCGGGTCAAGGACGCGACGGGCTTCCACTCACGATCACGCCGAGCTGCCGACCGGCGTCACCCGCCCGGTGCGACCAGAACCGGTCGTTGTCGCAGCGCGTGCAGCGCGGGCTCACGCTCAAGTGCCGCACTCCGGCCGCCCCCGCCTGGCGCGCGAGGACCGCCCGCAGGTCCACCAGCGCGGGGCGCGACACCCGTCCGCCGGTGAGCCGGTGGTAGACGTCCGGGCCGACTTCGTAGCAGCGGCCGCAGATCGCCGGGCCGAGGTGGACGTGCACTTCGTCGAGCGGCACCTGCCAAGCGGCGAGCGACGCGAGCCCGCGCGCCATGATCCCGTCGACGGTCCCGCGCCAGCCGGCGTGCAGGAGGCCCACGGCCCCGCCGGGATGGGCGAGGAAGACGGGCACGCAGTCGGCGACGCTCACCGCGAGCGCGGTGCGCGGCACCGTCGTCACGTGCCCGTCGGCGCCGTCGTACCGGAGCCACCCGCGCCATCCCCCGGCGTGCAGCAGCACCTCGGCCCCGTGCACCTGCCGCGCGGACGCGAGGCGCGAGACGCCGAGACCGGTCTGCAGCCCATGCCAGCGGGGCACGACGTCGCCGACGGCGTCGGTGCCGTCGAGACGGTAGGTGCCGGTCGTACGCGTCGTCGTGAAGGCGCGGAGGCCGAGTCCGGCGAACTCCGCGACCGGTTCGACGCTCGCCGGGTCGAACGGTGGCGGCGGCGCGGGGACGGCCGCGTCGGCGGGCCGCGCCTGGCGACCGGGGGCGCCGGCCCCCCCGCGCCGGCGGCGGCCGGGGCTCACCGCTCGACGCGCTCGATCTTCGCCCCGAGCGCGCGCAGCCGCTCGTCGATCCGCTCGTAGCCGCGCTCGATCTGGCCGACGTTGTTGATCACGCTGCGCCCCCGGGCCGCGCAGGCCGCGAGCACCATCGCCATCCCGGCGCGGATGTCGGGGCTCTCGACCGTCGCCCCCCGGAGTTCGCTCGGCCCCGAGACGAGCACGCGATGCGGGTCGCAGAGGACGATGCGCGCCCCCATGGCCACGAGCTTGTCCACGAAGAACATCCGCGACTCGAACATCTTCTCATGCATGAGAATCAGCCCCTCGCACTGCGTCGCGGTGACGATCGCGATGCTCATGAGGTCCGCGGGGAAGGCCGGCCAGGGCTGGTCCTCGAGCTTGGGCACCGCCCCGCCGAGGTCGTTCTGGATGCGGAGCGACTGGTCGGCGGGCACGACGAGGTCGGCACCGTCCACCTCGGTGTGGACGCCGAGGCGCTCGAACCCCATGCGCACCATGCGGAGGTGCTCGACCCCCGCGTCGGCGATGCGGAGCGCCGAGCGCGTCACCGCCGCGAGGCCGACGAACGACCCGACCTCGATGTGGTCGGGGCCGATGGCGTGCGTGCAGCCGCCGAGCGGGGCGCCGCCGTGGATCGTGAGCGTGTTCGTGCCGATGCCCTCGATGCGCGCTCCCATCGCGACGAGCATTCGGCAGTGGTCCTGGACGTGGGGCTCGCTGGCGGCGTTGCGGAGGATCGTCGTCCCACGGGCGGCGACGGCGGCGCACAAGGCGTTCTCCGTCCCCGTGACGGACGGCTCGTCGAGCAGGATGTCCGCGCCGACGAGGCGCGGCGCGCGCAGGACGAAGCGCTCGCCGACCTCGAAGGTGGCGCCGAGGCGCTCGAAGGCCAGAAAGTGCGTATCCACCCGCCGGCGTCCGATGACGTCGCCGCCGGGCGGGGGGAGCGTCACCTCGCCACAGCGCGCGAGCAGCGGCCCGGCGAGCAGGATGGAGGCCCGGATCTTCGCGCACAGCGCGGGATCGAGGTCCGCCGGCCGGACCACGCGGGCCTCGATGCGCAAGGTGTTGCGACCCGTCCACTCGGCCTCCGCCCCGACCGAGCGGACGAGGTCCACGAGCGTCTCGACGTCGCGGATGCGCGGGACGTTGTCGAGGAGGACCGGCTGGTCGGTGAGCAGGGCCGACGCGACGATCGGCAGGGCGGCGTTCTTGTTGCCGGCGGGACGCACCGTCCCGTGAAGGCGGTGACCGCCCTCGACGACGAACTGCAGTTGGGGCATGCGAAGGGGAGGCGGGAGCGGCGAAGGATGCCCGAAGCGTCGGTCGCGCGTCAACCGGCACCGCCGCCCCTGCCCCACGGGCGCCGTGGGCGGTACGATTGACGCATGCTCCCACTGCTCCTCGTGGCCCGAGACTGGTTCGATACCGCGACCGGGATCGCGCAGATGATCACCGCCCTCGCCATCGTGGCGGCGGTGGTCTTCGCGGCGGGCACCGCGTGGGCGATCCGGGCGGCGGCGCGCGGCGTGGCGAAGTCGCTCGAGGGCGCGCAGGCAGAACTGGTGCCCCTGCTCAAGCAGGCGCGGGCGATCGCGGACGACGTGAAGGGAATGACCAGCGCCGCCGCCGGGGAGGTCACCCGCCTGCGTGGCGTCGTCGAGCACGCCACCGGCAAGGCGGAGGCCGCCCTCGAGGCGGCCGAAGCGCGGCTGCGCCGGCTGGACGCGATGGCGGGGATCGTGCAGGACGAGGCGGAGCAGGCGGTGGTGTCGGTCGCCGCGGCCGTCCGCGGCACGACGGCTGCCGTGCGGGCGTTTCGCGGCGACCCGGCGCCGGACGACGACGAGGACGCCGAGCTGGCCGACGCCTTCGACGACGACGTCCTGCCCGGCGACGTGGACGACGCCCCCCCGGACGACGCGGCCGAGCGGCCGCGGGTGCGGCTCCGGCCGCGGCGTCGATGATGGCGTGGGCGATCGCCCTGCTGGCGCTGGCGCTGACGCCGGAGGCGGCGTGGGCGTGGACCCCCGGGACGCACCTCTTCCTGGGCGAGGCCGTACTCCGGATCGCCCCCTCCCTGCCCCCGGGCATCGGCGCGCTGCTGCAGGCCTTCCCTTTCGACTTCCTGTACGGGTCGATCGCCGCCGACACGAGCTTCGCGAAGAAATACGTGCCCGTCGGTCGGCACTGCCACTCGTGGGCCGTCGGCTTCGAGATCCGCGACCGAGCACGGGACGAGCCGCTGCAGGCGTTCTCGCTGGGCTACCTCGCGCACCTCGCCGCAGACGTGGTCGCGCACAATTTCTACGTGCCCCACCAGTTGGCCAGCACCGCCAGCACGACGACGATCGGCCATTCGTACTGGGAAGCGCGCATCGACACGCACCTCGGGGAATCGTGGCCGCGCCGGGCCGTGGACCTCATCCAGCGCGACCACGCCCGCGCCGACGAGCACCTCGACCGCATCCTGTCGCCGACCATCTTCAGCACGCCGACCAACCGGCGGCTCTTCCGGGGCATGGTGTACGCCGCGGACCTCGAGAGCTGGCAGCGGCTGTTCCAGTTCGTCCGGGAGAACTCCCGCTGGGATCTGCCGGACGCGCAGGTGGCCCGTTATCTGGAGCGGTCGTACGACTACATCCTCGACCTGTTCCACCGCGTCGAGCGCGCGGAGCCGATGCGGTTCGACCCGAGCGGCGACGCGGCGCTGCGCGAGGCGAAGCGGGTGCGCCGGACCGCGGTCCGCAGGGGAGGCGACGAAGCGGCGCGGCTCGAGGCGCTGCGCCACTTCGGCCTCCCGGACACGACGCTCGACCACGCCGCGCGGCTCCCGGAGCCCCTTTACCCGCCGGCGCGCGCCCCCAGCAGCTGATTGAGCTTGCGGGGATCGGCGCTCCCCTTCGACTTCTTCATCACGAAGCCGACGAGCACGCCCTGCAGCTTCCGTTCGCCGCCGAGGAAGCGCGCCGCCTCGGCGGGGTGCTCGGCGAGCACTTCGTCGATCCACCGCACGAGCTGCGAGTCATCCTGCACCTGCACGAGGCCCTCGCGCTCGGCGATCGCGGCCGGTGCGTCGCCGCTGTCGAGCATGCGCGCGAGCACCTGCTTCCCCGCGCTGGCGCTCACCGTCCCCGCACCCACCAGCGCGATGAGGTCGGCCAGCCGCTGGGGGGTCACCGGGTAGGCGGCGATGGCCGTGCCGGTCGCGTTGAGGTGGGCGAGGACCTCGCCGGTCACCCAGTTCGCGGCCGCCTTGCCGTTGCCGCCGGCGCGGGCGACGGCTTCGAAATAGTCGGCGACGAGGCGGTCGGCACAGAGAACCTCGGCGTCGCGGCCGGCCACGCCCCACTCGCGCACGAAGCGCGCGCGGCGCGCGGCGGGTAGCTCGGGGAGCGCCGCGGCGATGCGCGCGCGGTCGGCCGCCGGCACCACGAGGGGCGGCAGGTCCGGCTCGGGGAAGTAGCGGTAGTCGTGGCTCCCTTCCTTGGCGCGCGCCGGGCGCACCTCGCCCCGCGCGGCATCCCAGAGCATCGTCTGCGGCTCGACGGCGCCGCCGGCCTCGTAGAGGGCCACCTGCCGCCGGGCCTCGGCCTCGATCGCGCGCTCGACGCCGGAGAACGAGTTCATGTTCTTGACTTCGGTCTTCGTCCGGAATCCCGTCTCGCCCTCGCGCCGCACCGAGACGTTGGCGTCCACCCGCAGCGACCCCTCCTCCATCGAGCAGTCGCTGACGCCCGTGTACTCGAGCACCTGCTTGAGCGCTCGCAGGTACGCGCCAGCATCGGCCGGGGTGCGGAGGTCCGGCTCGGAGACGATCTCGGCGAGGGGGACGCCCGCGCGGTTGAGGTCGATCGCGGTGGCGCCGGCGTACTTGTCGTGCACCGACTTGCCCGCGTCCTCTTCCATGTGCAGCCGCGTGATGCCGATCCGGGGCCCATCGGGGAGGTCGATCGCACCGCCGGTGGCGAGGGGGCGGTCGAACTGCGAGATCTGGTAGCCCTTGGGGAGGTCGGGGTAGAAGTAGTTCTTGCGCGCGAACACCGAGGTCTCGTGCACGGTCGCGCCGATGGCGAGGGCGGCGCGCACGGCCAGCTCGACCGCCTCGCGGTTGAGGACCGGGAGCGCGCCGGGCAGCGCGAGGCAGACCGGGCAGGTGTGCGCGTTGGGAGCGGCGCCGAAGTCGGTGGAGCAACCGCAGAAGGCCTTGGTGCGCGTCAGGAGCTGGACGTGCACCTCGAGGCCGATCACGTACGACCAACCCGCCGGAAGGGTGACATCGCGGCTCATCGGTGCGCCTCCGGTCCGAGCGCGCGCTCGAGCCCGAAGGCGGCGCGGAACATCGTGGACTCGTCGAAGTGAGCGGCGAGGAACTGCCCGCCGACCGGCAGTCCGTCGAGGCGGCCGATCGGCTGCGACATCGCGGGGATGCCGGCGAGGTTGGCGGTCACGGTGAAGATGTCGCTCAGGTACATCTCGTAGGGATCGCTCTTCGCCCCGAACGGGAAGGCGGGCGACGGCGTCGTCGGCGTGAAGAGCACGTCAACGCCGTCGGCGAAGACGCGCCGGTAGTCGGCGGCAATGCAGGCGCGCACGTCGAGCGCCTTCCGGTAGTAGGCGTCGTAGTAGCCCGCGGAGAGCACGTAGGTGCCGAGCAGGACGCGGCGCGTCACCTCGGCGCCGAACCCGCGGGAGCGGGTCTGCTCGTACATGTCGCGCAGACCGTGGCCCTCGAGGCGCAAGCCGTAGCGGACGCCGTCGAACCGGGCGAGGTTCGACGAGGCCTCGGCGGGGGCGATGATGTAGTACGTCGGGATCGCGTAGGCCGTGTGCGGCAGCGACACCTCGCGCACCGTTGCGCCGGCGTCGCGCATGGCGTCGAGCGCCCGGTCGCAGAGCGCCCGCAGGCGGGGATCGAGCGAGTCGGGGAAGAACTCGCGCGGGACACCCACGACCAGGCCCGCCAGCGCCCCGTCGGCCGCGTCGCGGAAGCGCGGGACGGGGACGTCGGCGCTCGTCGCGTCGTGCGGATCGCGACCGCTGATCACCTCGGTGCCCAGCGCCGCATCGTCCACGGTGCGCCCGAAGACCGCCACGGCATCGAGCGACGAGGCGAACGCAACGAGCCCGTAGCGCGAGACGCGACCGTAGGTCGGCTTGACCCCCACGACCCCGCAGAAGGCCGCCGGCTGCCGCACCGACCCGCCGGTCTCCGATCCGAGCGCGATCGGCACGAGGCCCGCGGCCACGGCCGCAGCCGATCCGCCGGAGGATCCGCCTGGGACGCGGCCGGGATCGACCGGATTCCGCGCCGGCCCGTAGGCCGAGAACTCCGTGGACGAGCCCATCGCGAACTCGTCCATGTTCGTCTTCGCGACGATCAGGGCGCCGGCAGCGCGCAGCCGCGCGACCGCGGTCGCCTCGTAAGGGCTCACGTACCCCTCGAGGATGCGCGAGCCGCACGTGGTGGGCATCGCGAGCGTGGCGATGTTGTCCTTGACGGCCACGGGAACCCCCGCGAGGGGGCCGGCGGTGCCGTCCCGTACGAGCGCGTCCACCGCCGCCGCGTCGGCGGCGACGGCGGCGTCATCGTGATGCACGACGGCATTGAGGCCGTCGCGCCCGAGGCGGTCCCGCTCCCGCAGCATCGCGACGTCGCGCGCGACGTCGGCGGCCGTCGCGCGGCCGCCCGCGACGCGGGCCGCGAGGTCGGCGGCACCGAGGGCGAGGAGTTCGGTGGCGCTCATTCGTCCGCCGTCTCGTGCGTCGCGAGGCGCGGCACGAGGAAGAAGCCGTCGTACGTGCGCGGCGCGAAGGCGTCGCGCGGGCGGGCCAGCGCGTGGCCGGGCCCGACGTCGTCGCGCAACGGCATGCCGGGCGGCGGCGGCGCGGCGCCCGCCGCCGAGACGTCCACCTGCTGAAGCACGTCCATGTGCGCCAGGATGCCGCGCAGCTGCGCGGCGAGGTCGGCGATGCGGGCGTCGTCCACGCCCAGCCGGGCGAGGCCGGCGACGTGCCGGACGTCGCGTTCGTCGATGGCCACTAGTCGGTTCCGCGTTCGAGGTTGGCCTGCGCGACGACGAGCGTCTTGCGTCCCACCGTCTCGTCGTCGAAGTCGATCTTCACCTTGGCGTCGCGCCCGGTGCCGCTCAACTCGGCGATCGTCCCCTCGCCGAACTTCCGGTGCCGCACGCGCGCCCCCGCGGCGAGGACCGGCGCGTCCTGCGACTCCTCGACCGGGTCCCACGCCGCCACCGGCGTTCCCGGCCGGCGGCGGGTCGGCGAGGCAGCAGGCGTCCCGTCGTCGGGCGCGTCGCGCCACGCACGCTGCCAGCGCGACGCGCCGCCGGTGCCGCGCGCCGCGCCCGCGTCGCCGAACGCCGCCCGCCCGGTGGCGCGCGCCCTCATCGTGTCGCGCCGCTCGAGCTGGTCGAGGACGGGCTCGAGGAACGACGACCGCCGGCCGGCGACGAGTTCGCCGTTGCGGCGCCGCTGCTCGGCCCAGGACAGCACGAGGGTCCGCTCGGCGCGCGTGATGCCGACGTACAGGAGCCGGCGCTCTTCCTCGAGCATCGCCGGGTCCTCGTACGCGCGGGCGAGCGGGAAGAGGCCGTCCTCGAGGCCCGCGACGAACACCAGCGGGAACTCCAGCCCCTTGGCGTTGTGCAGCGTCATGAGGGTGACGGCGTCGGCCGACGGGTCGAGCTGGTCCACGCCGGCGACGAGGGTGGCGCGCTGCAGGAAGTGGTCGAGGGGCCGAAGGCCAACCTCACCTTCGTCGTCGGCGACGACCTCGGCCGCCGAGGTGACGAGTTCCCGGACGTTGTCGAGCCGGTCCTGCCCTTCGGGTCCCTCGGCGCGCAGGTGCTCCTCGTAGCCGACGGCCTCGATGAGCGCGCGCAGCAGCTCGTCCACGCCGGCCTCGGCGGCCTGCGCGCGAAGCCGGTCCACGAGGGCCGCGAAGGCGGCGAGCCCCGCGCGCTTGGCGGGGGCGAGCGCCGCGAGCAGGTCGTCGCGGGCCGCGGCGGCGAGCAGCGGGACGCCGGCGGCGCGGGCCGCCTCGGCGAGTTGCTCGACGGTGGCCTCGCCGAGCCCGCGCTTCGGCACCGCGATCGCGCGGCGGAACGCCTCGTCGTCGGCCGGGTTGGCGACGAGCTTGAGGTACGCGACGAGGTCGCGGATCTCGCGTCGGTCGTAGAAGCGCGTGCCCCCGACGAGCCGGTAGGGGAGGCCGTGGCGACGGAGCGCTTCTTCGAAGGCGCGGCTCTGCGCGTTCGTGCGGTAGAGCACCGCCATCTCGCGAAGGAGCAGCGCGTCGCGTCCGGCGCGACGGGCCCGCATCTCCTCGACGACGGTATCGGCCTCGTCTCGCTCGTCGGCCGCCCGGACGAGGGTGACCGGCTCGCCCCCGGTCCGGGTCGGGCGCAGGGTCTTCCCGCGCCGCTCGGTGTTGGCGGCGATGACGGCGTTCGCGAGCGCGAGGATCGGCGGTGCCGAGCGGTAGTTCTCCTCGAGGCGCACGACGGCGGCGTTCGGGAAGTCCCGCTCGAAGTCGAGGATGTTGCGGATGTCGGCACCGCGCCAGCCGTAGATGCTCTGGTCGTCGTCCCCGACGACCGCGACGTTGCCGCGGGGGCCCGCAAGCAGCGCGACGAGCCGGTACTGGGCCCGGTTCGTATCCTGGTATTCGTCCACGAGCAACCAGCGGAAGCGCGCGCGGTACCGCGCGAGCACGCCCGGATCGGCCTCGAGCAGGCGCACGGGCAGGACGAGCAGGTCGTCGAAGGTGACGGCGTTCTGGGCCCGCAGGGCGTCCTCGAGCGCGCCGTACACCGCAGCGGCGGCCTTCGCGCGCGGGTCGCGCGCGAGGTCGGCGTACTCGGCGGGCGACACGAGGGCGTTCTTCGCGTCGGAGACTTGCGCGAGCAGCGCCTGGGGCGCCCAGTCACGCGGAGAAAGCCGCAGCCGCTCCATCACGCGCTTGACGGTCGCGAGGGTGTCGTCCTCGTCGTAGATGGTGAACTGGGGGGTGCGGCCGAGCGCGGCGGCGTGCTCGCGGATCATCCGGGCGCCGATCGCGTGGAAGGTGCCGGCCCACAGCCCGGTCGGCGCCTCGCCGAGGAGCCGCGCGATGCGCTCGCGCATCTCGCCGGCGGCCTTGTTGGTGAAGGTGACGGCGAGGATCTCGCGCGGCGGGACGCCATGATGCCGGATGAGCCGCGCGATGCGCGTCGTGAGCACGCGCGTCTTGCCCGAGCCGGCGCCGGCGAGGACGAGCAGGGGCCCCTCGTGGTGCTCGACCGCAGCGCGCTGGGCGGGATTCAGGCCGGCGAGCGGGTCGGTGTCGCGGAGGAGCGCCATCACCGCAAGGTAACGTCGAACGTGGCCCCGGCGGTGCCGGGCACCAGCGAGAGTTCGCCGCGGTGGCTCTCGCGCACGATGCGGCGGGCGAGCGAGAGCCCGATCCCCCACCCCTGCGCCTTCGTCGAGAAGCCGGCGTCGAAGATCTTGTGGCGGAGGTCGCGTGGCACGCCGGGACCGTCGTCGCTCACGCGCACCCGCACGCCGCCTTCCGGCATGGCGGCCAGCGCGAGCACGATGCGGCCACCGCGTCCGGCGAGGGCGTCGATGGCGTTCTTCACGAGCGACTCGAACACCCACTCGAGCAGCACCGAGTCGCCCTCGACGGTGAAGGGACCGGGCCCCTCGGTGGCGACCTCGATCACGATCGCGTGGGCGAGCGACGGCACGCGCGCGCGGAAGTAGTCGGCCACGCGCCGCACCGCCGACTCGAGGTCCACGGCGGCCCGGCGCGGGGGCCGGCCGATGCGCTCGAAGCGGTTCGCGACCCGCGTCAGCCGCTCGAGGTCGCCGTCCATGTGCTCGACGGCGCTGCCGAGCAGGGCGTCGGCGGCGCTGCGGTCGCGCAGTACCTCGACCCAGCCGGAGAGGCTCGTCAGCGGCGTGCCCAACTGGTGGGCGGCCTCGCGTGCCATCCCCATCCACACGTGTTCGCGCTCTGCGCGCTCGCGGGTGAACAGCAGGTAGGCCCCGAGCACCAGCAGGAGCACGAGCAGCGCCCCCTGCAGGACCGGGATCGTCGAGAGCTGCGAGACGAGCGGCGTGTTCCCGAAGTGCACCTGCCCCGCCCCGCGCTCGTCGATCGGCAGGTTCTCGGTGTCGAGCCGCCGGAGGTACGCGGTGATGCGCGGATCGGTGAGCGAGTCGGGGGTGAAGGGGAGGTTCGCCACCGCGGTCGGCCGGCCGACGGGGTCGGTGAGGATGACGGGGACGCCCATCTCGACGATCTTCTCGGAGAGGTCGAGGAGCGCGTTGTTGGTGGCCTGCGCCGACGTGTCGCCGAGCGTCCGATAGATGCGCGCGTACATGCGGCCGGAGACCTCCGTCTCGCGCCGCAGCTCGGCGATCACGCCCTGCGTGAAGACGGTGTACCAGCCCACCAGCGCCGCTATGGCGGCGACGAGGAGGTAGACGGGCCAGCGCCCGCGCACCGGTCAGCCCAGGTGGTCGGCGCCGAGATAGGACCGCAGCGCGTCGGGCACGCGCACGCGGCCATCCGGCTGGCGATGGTGCTCGAGCAGGGCCGCGATCGTCCGCGGGAACGCGAGGCCCGACCCGTTGAGGGTGTGGACGAAGCGCGGCTTCTCGCCCGGCGCCGGCCGGTACCGGAGGTTCATCCGGCGCGCCTGGAAGTCGGTGTACCACGAGCAGCTCGACACTTCGAGCCACTTGTTCGTGCCCGGCGACCAGACCTCGAGGTCCCACGTCATCGCGCTCGCGAACCCGGTGTCGCCCGCCGCCAGCAGCACGCGGCGATACGGCAGCTCGAGGCGCTCGAGCACGGTCTCGGCGTGGCGGGTCAGGGCCTCGAGCGCGGCGCGGGCCGTCTCCGGGGTCTCGTAGCGCACGAGCTCGACCTTGTCGAACTGGTGCAGGCGCAGCAGGCCGCGCGTGTCCTTTCCCGCCGCCCCCGCCTCGCGGCGGAAACACGGGGTGTAGGCGCACAAGGCGCGCGGCAGGTCGCCCGCGTCGATCAGCTCGTCGCGATGCAGGTTGGTGACGGGCACCTCGGCGGTGGGAGCGAGGAACAGGCCCTCGCCGGGGACGGCGTACATGTCGTCCTCGAACTTGGGGAGCTGCCCCGTCCCGATCATCGCCTGCCGGTTGACCACGAAGGGCACCCACACCTCCTCGTAGCCATGCTCCCGGGTGTGGAGGTCGAGCATGAACTGCATGAGGCCGCGGACGAGGCGCGCCCCGACACCGCGGAAGGCCACGAAGCCCGATCCAGCGACCTTGGCCCCCCGCGGCAGGTCGAGCAGCCCAAGCGTCTCGGCGATCACCCAGTGCGGGTGCGCCTCGTCGGCGGGCCGCGGCGTGCCCCACGACTTCACGACGGCGTTCGCCGTCTCGTCCCCGGCCGGCACCTCGTCGACCACGAGGTTCGGCAGGCCGAGCAGCAGGTCGCCGAGGGCAGCCTCGAGGGCGGCGAGCTCGGCTTCGAGGGCCGCGATCTCCTCGCCGAGGGCGCGCGACCGCGCCATCGGGGCCTCGGCGTCCTGGCGCGCTTTCTTGAGGGCCGCGACCTCGGCCGTCACCGCGTTGCGCGCCGCCTTGCGCTCGTCGGCGGCGACGATGAGGCGCCGCCGTTCCGCCTCGAGGGCCGCCGCCCGCGCGAGGGCCGGGGCGTGGACGTCGCCCTTCCCGCGTCGTGCCATGCCGGCGGCGAGCGCGTCGGGCCGCTCGCGCAGCAGCTTGAGGTCGTGCATGGCCTACGGCGTGACGGGGAAGTTTGTCGTCGGGAACTCGCGCTGGCCGCAGTTCGGGTCGGTGGCGACGCGCAACCGCACGAGCCCCTCCGCGACGTTCACGCTGTCCACGATGGCCTTCGACCACTGCTCCTGCGAGAACGCGAAGCCGCCGGCGCACCGATTGGTCTGCAGGAAGAACGTCTGCCGCACGTCCACGACGGTGACGCTGTCGATCCGGTAGCCGCCTTCGGGCGGCCGCGAGACACGCAGGAAGTCGTCAGTGGCGGCGCGGATGGCGACCTGCGGGAAGCTCAGCGTCGGCGCCTGCGCCCACGCGCGGATGGGGATCAGCTTCACGCGGGTCGGCTGGCCCGGCAGGGTCTCGAGGTCCACGATGACGTCGTAGAAGGCCCCACCCGCGTTGTCGAGGTCGGCCCGTGCCGCGATGACCGTGGTGCCCCCGATCGCGATCGCCGAGGGGAAGAACGTCGGGGCGCGGCTGACCGCATACAGCGTCAGCCGAGCCTGCACCACGGGCTGGCGCGGGCCGAGGAAGTTCTGCTGTTGGCACCCGGCGAGCATGCCAGCGGAAACGACGAGCAGGGCCGGCAGGATTCGGCGCATCAAGGGCTGGACGGGACGGAAAAGACGAGGGGCGGCACCATCGCACCGCCCCGGGGGAAATGTCTGACCCCGGTCGGCCAAGTGCAAGCCGCGCCGTTGCTTGACACCTTCCCCGACGGCACCTACGGTGCCACCGTTCACGGGGTTCGCCCGGCGCGTCACTGGCGGTGCGAACCGTCGTACCGCGCGGCGGCGTCTCGCCGGCGCGATCGTCCTCCTCCGTTCCGGTGTCATGCCCTCCATCCACGAACTGGTCGTCACGCTGCGGCAGCGCGAAGGCGTCGCGGCCGCGATCCTCCTCGGCCGCGACGGCCTCGTCATCGACGGACAGGCCGCCCCCGGCGTGGACATCGAGCAGGTCGCCGCGCTGGTACCGCCGATCCTCCAGGCGGCCGACGAACTCGGGGCCAATGCCGGCCGCGGGGCCCTGCAGACCGCCGTGCTCGAGATGCCCGGCGGCCTCGCAGTGGTGAGCCCGCTGACGCCCGATGGCGTCCTGCTGGTGCTGTCGAACGCCGGCGCCGCGATCGGCCCGATGCTCTACGAGCTGCGCCGGCACCGGGAGCAGATGGCGTCGCTCGTCTAGGGCGTCCGCGTGACCGACCTCTGGCTCGTGGTGCTGGCCGGCGGCGTGGGCTCCCGCTTCTGGCCGGTGAGCACCCCGCAGCACCCGAAGCAACTGCTCCCGCTCGTCACCGACCAGCCGCTGCTGGTGGACACGCTCACGCGGATCGCCCCGCTGGCCCCGCCGGAGCGGACACTCGTGCTCACCAACGCCGCCCTCGTCGAGTCGGTCGCGGCGGCGGTGCCGACCCTGCCTCGCGCCCACATCGTGGCCGAGCCCAAGCCGGCCGGCACGGCGGCGGCGCTGGCGTGGGCGGCCCACGAGGTGCGGCGGCTCGGCGGCGATCGCGCCGTGATGGCCTGCGTGCACGCCGACTGGGCCGTGGCCGATGCCGAGGGCTTCCGCACAGCCCTGCGTACGGCAGCCGAGGCCGCGGACGCCCACGACGCGCTCGTCACCGTGGGGATCGTCCCCTCCCGCCCCGACATCGGGTACGGGTACATCCAGCCCGGGGCCACGGTCGCCGGCCGCGTGCGCCGCGTGGCCCGGTTCGTCGAGAAGCCCGACCGGGCGACGGCGGAGCGCTTCGTGGCGGAGGGATACCTGTGGAACTCGGGCATCTTCGCGTGGCCGGTGCGGCGCTTCCTCGCCGAACTCGAGCAGCACTGCCCCGAGGTGTGGCCTGCGCTCGCCGGCTGCGGCGGCGATGCCGGGCGCTTCTTCGGCGCGACCCGGCCGATCGCGGTCGACGTCGGGGTGCTCGAGCGCAGTGATCGCGTGCTCGTCGTGCCCGGGGACTTCGGCTGGGACGACGTCGGGACCTGGGCCGCGGTGCACCGGGTGCGGCAGCGCGACGCGCGCGGGAACGCGGTGCACGGGCAGGCCTACCTCGTGCAGGCCAAGGACAACGTGGTGCACGCCGAGGGGCGCACGGTGGTGCTGTACGGCGTGGAGAACCTCGTCGTCGTCACGGCGCCGGGGATCACGATGGTCACGACACGCGAGAGGGCGGCCGACCTCAAGGCGATGCTGGCGCAGCTGCCGCCGCGCGTGGCGGAGCGGCCGTGACGAAGGAACGATGACGATGCGCTTCGCCTGCTGGGACGACGCGACGGCGAGCCGGTTCGAGCCGTTCGCCCTCACGCGGCCGGTGTCGGAGGCGCGCGCCGGGGCGCTGCTGGTGCGCGAGCGCTGGGCGTGGGCGCTGGGCGGCGAGGCGATCGGGTTCGTGGCCGCGCCCCATCTCGCGGAGTTCGACGAGCCGTGGGCGCCCGGCGCCCTCGCAGCCGTGCCGGCCGGGACAGTGCTGGCCCACGCGCGCTTCGCGCCGTCGCTCGCCCGGGCGGCGGCCGCCGACGCGTGGACCCACGAGGGACGCTGCGTCGCGGTGCGCCTCGCGCGCGACGTGCCCGCCGAGGCCCTGCGCGGCGACGCGGTCACGCTCGAGGCGCTGACGCCGCCGGGCGCCGCGACCGCGGAGGTGGCCGGCTGGTGGCTGGACGCCCCGTGGGACCTGGTGCGCCACCTCCCGGCGATGCTCGCCGCCGACGTCCCCGTGCTCGCCAAGGCCCTCAAGGCGAAGGCCCTCGGGGGGTCGGCCGTGCGGGGCGCGCACACGGTGTACGTGGAGGAGGGGGCCGAGGTCGAACCGTACGTACTGCTCGATGCGCACGCGGGGCCGATCCTCATCCGCCGCGGCGCGGTGGTGCAGGCCTACACGCGCCTCGTCGGCCCCGCCGTCGTGGGCCTCGACTCGACGGTCGTCGGCGACCGCATCGCGAGCGTGAGCATCGGCGAACGCTGCAAGGTGCACGGCGAGGTGTCGTCCACGGTGTTCTTCGGGCACGCGAACAAGGCCCACGACGGGTTCGTCGGGCATTCGGTGCTGGGCCGCTGGGTGAACCTCGGTGCCGGCACGACCACGTCGAACCTCAAGAACACCTACGGGTCCGTGCAGTGCTGGACCCCGGGCGGGCTCGCCGATACGGGCCTGCAGTTCCTGGGCTCGCTGCTGGGCGATCACGTGAAGACCGGCATCGGCCTGCAGCTGACGACGGGCTCGGTGCTCGGCGCGGGCGCGAACGTCTTCGACGCGATGCCCCCCCGCGTCGTCGCCCCGTTCTCGTGGGGCAGCCACGCCCCGTACGAGCTCTTCGCGCTGGAGAAGTTCGTCGCGGTCGCCGAGCGGATGATGGGCCGACGCGCGGTGTCCATGACGCCGAAGGCCCGGCGCTGGCTCGAAGCCGCGCACGCGGCGCGCTGGCGCGCCTGAGACGCGATGCGGGTCTGGGTCCTCGGGAGCGGGAGCCGCGGCAACGCGGTGCTCATCGAATGCGCGGGGACTCGGCTGCTCGTCGATTGCGGCTTCTCGCCTCGGGCGCTGGCCGGCCGGCTGGCGGCGATCGGCTTCGCGCCGTCGGACGTGCACGCCGTCGTGCTGACGCACGAGCATCAGGACCACGCAAAGGGGGCGGCCGCGGGGGCCGCGCGCTTCGGCTGGCGGGTCCATGCGACGGAGGGGACGCTCCGGGCGCTCGGCGCCGTGCCCAACGCCGAGTCCTTTCCGGCCGGCGCGACGGTGGCGGTCGGGCACGCCGTGGTCGAGACGGTGCGGGTGCCGCATGACGCGGCCCAGCCAGTGGCCGTGGTCGTGAGCGATCCCGCGGGCGGAGCGCGCTGCGGTGTGGCGTTCGACCTTGGCCACGTGCCGGCGGCGATGCTCCCGTGCTTCCGCGATCTCGACGTGCTCGTCCTCGAGGCGAACCACGACCCCGACCTCCTCGCGGCGGGCCCGTACCCGCCGTCGGTGCGGGCCCGCATCGCCTCGCGGGTCGGGCATCTCTCGAACCCCGAGGCGGCCCGGGCGATCCGTGCCTTCGCCCATCGTGGGCTTCGGCACGTGGTGCTCGCCCACCTCAGCGAAACAAGCAACGCGCCAGCGGTCGCGCTGGCGACCGTGCGAGGCGTGCTCGAGGGCTCGAGGTTCCGCGGCGCGCTGCACGCGGCACCGCCCGACGGGCCGATCGGGCCCTTCGCTCCGGTGCGGACACGGGTCGGCGCACCGGCGCAATTCGAGCTCGGCCTCTTCGCGTAACCGCGCCACCGCGCGCCCGGCCAACCGGACGTCGGGCGACCGGCGCGGCGGCGACGGCCGCCCCGCCTTCACTCGATGCGCCGGACCCGCGGAATGGCGCGGTTCGCCGCGTGACGCAGCGCGTCGGACCCGCGGGGATCGTCCGGGGTCGTGTTGGCGATCACGAAGAGCACTTCGATCTGGCCGATGGCCTTCTTCCCGCAATCGCCGAGGGCATCCACCGCCGCGACGCGGGTGCGTTCGCGCAGGCCGGTGAGCAGGCGCGCCACGGCCTCGACGTCCGGGCTGCTGGGCGGGGCTACGGCGAACGTCAGGGCTTCGCCGGCGACCTGCCCGAGCGGCGCGATGACCGCGGTGTCGGCCGCGCACGCACCGGCGAAGCCGGCCACGAGCGCGGCGCGCCGGATCTCGTATTCCAGAGGGATGGCGCGGGCGGCGGGGGACCCCCACGCGCGAGTCGCCCGGTCGATCACGGACAGGGCCGGTGCGGCGGGCACCGAATCGCGATTCACCATACCACCGGCTGCCCCCGGCGATGACGGCGCGCCCGGTGCCGCGGGCGCGGCGGTCGGGGGGGGCGGTGGCGGTGGCGTAGTATCGAGTGCCATGGCGCTGCGGTGGGCCAGCCACGCCTCGAGGAGATCCTGCCGTCCGGACTGCCCGATGCGCGCCAGCGCCCGCGCGGCGGCGGTCGCCACCGCCAGGGCCTCCGGCACGCTCGCCGCCTGGCGCGGCGCCGACTCGAGGGGGGTCGGGGATTCGAGCAGCCCCCGGACCGCGTCCCCGGCGGCGCTGGCATATGGTCCCAGCGTCTCCACGGTGCGCGCCACCAGCACGTCCACAGCGGAGCCATGTTCGCCGGCGAGTCCCGCCACGGTTCCGACCACGGGTCCGGCCGCGTCGCCCAGCGCGGCCACGAGGTCGAGGGCACGGGCGAGCGGCGCCGCGTCGGCCGCGCCGCGATCCACGTCGGCCGGGGTCAGGCTGCGCGCGCGTTGGGCAAGCACCGGCAGGCGCTCACGGACCACCTGCAACAGGGTGTCCACGGTGCGGATGCGCCCCGGGTTGTTCGCGACGAGGCGACCGAGGGCTCGCCCGACCGTGTCGGCGACGGCACGGTCGCGCTCCTCGCGCCACCGCTGGGCGAGCACGGCGACGAACGCGTCCGGATCGATCTGGATGCCGAGCGGCTGCTGCAGCACGCGCTCGAGGACGCGAGCCGCGCGCTTGCGCGCCAGTGGGAAGGGATCGGAGAGCGCGGCCGACACGACGGGGGCGAGGACGCGCGGCCCCAGTTCACCGAGCACGCTGGCCGCCGAGTCCCCACCTTCGCCCAGCAGCTGGTTGGCCAGCTGCCGGATGTCGGCGGCCGTGTAGATCCGCGGACACTTGCCGGTCAGGGGCGCCGGGCGGCTCGCGCTGTCGCCGGCGGACAGGGCGACCGTGACGGAATCCACGAAGCCAGCCATCGCCCCGCAGGCCACGTCCCACGGCTGCACCAGGACCGGCTCGCCGCCTCGCGGCCCGGCGACGCTGTCCGACAGGACGAAGACGAGGCCGACCTCCTCGCCGCGCATGGCGCAGGCGAGCGCGAAGGTGCGCAGGATGTTCGCCCGCACCTGCGAGACGACGACCGGCGACGGGAGCGACGATTCGGCCGCCGTCCCGCACTTCGAGTCGATGGCCCGCCGCGCGAAGTCCGCGATGCGGCCGGTCAGCTCGCGGGCCTGGGCCAGCGGCAGCCGCACGATGGATCGATCGGCGCCGGCGCGACCCCACACGACATCGCCGTCGCCATCGGAGAAGAGGACGGAGGGAGGCGCATCGTCGAGCGAGGCGAGGGGCACGTCGAACTTGGGCCCCGTCGGCACGGGCGCGGTCTTCGGCGGCTTGTCCGCCGGCGAATTGTTCGCCGGCGACTTGGGCGACGGTCGCGTCGGTCCGGGTCGCCTGGCCTGGGCCGGGAGCGACGGGACGACGAGCCCCAGCGCGACCGCAAACGCGAGCACGGTCCCGCCACGCGGCCATGCCGCGCGCGGACCGGCCGTCCCTTCCGGACCTCGCCGCGGCGCGGGACCAGTTACCCAAGCGACAGGCAGCATGGCGAACACAGGAGGAAGGTTCGGTCGCTCCACCGTCGGACGCAAGCTGTCGGGCGGAAATGGGCACGACGCGGGGGCGTCCCCATTGCTCGCCTTGCTCCCCGCAGCCTAGGATTGGCAATGGTCAGTGCCGTTCCCGTCGTCCCGGCCCGCGACGCGCCCCGCTCCATTTTCTCCGCCGAGCCCCCGCCGCCGCCGGGCCGAGCGGACTGGCACCGCGACCTGCTCGCCTCGCTGATCGTCGCGCTCGTGGCGCTCCCGCTCTGCCTCGGCGTGGCGCTGGCGTCGGGCGCGCCCCTGATCGCGGGACTGGTGGCGGGGGTGATCGGCGGCCTCGTCGTCGGTCCGCTCTCGGGGTCGGCGCTGATGGTGAGTGGCCCGGCGGCCGGCCTGACGGCCGTGGTGCTCTCGGCCGTCACGACCCTCGGGCACTTCGACCGCTTCGTGGTGGCCGTGTGCATCGGCGGCGTGGTGCAGGTGGCCCTCGGGACGGCCCGCGCGGGCTTCGTGGCGTACTACATCCCGAACGCCGTCATCAAGGCGATGCTCGCCGCGATCGGCGTCATCCTCATCCTCAAGCAGGTCCCGCACGTCGTCGGATATGATCCCGATCCGCTCGGCGACGAGGCGTTTCGTCAGGCGAACTCGGAGAACACGTTCACGGCGATCGGCCACGCGCTGGGTGCCGTCGAGCCGCTGGCGCTGGCCCTCGGGGTCGCCTCCCTCGGGATCCTCTTCGCGTGGGAACATCCGAGCCTGGCGGGGGTGCGCCGCCGCCTGCCCGGCCCGCTCGTGGTCGTACTGCTCGGCCTGGCCACCCAGATGCTCGCCGCCTCGAACGGGGCCGGCCTCGCGGCCTCGCATCTTGTCGCCCTGCCGACGCCGGGAACGGCCGCCGCGTTCCGGGCGCAGTTCGTGCGCCCGGACTGGACGGCGCTCGCGGACGCCGACACCTGGCGGATCGGGCTGATGGTGGGACTCGTCGCGAGCGTCGAGACGCTGCTGTCGCTCGAGGCGACCGACAAGATGGACGCCTGGCGCCGACGCTCGCCCGCCAACCGCGAGTTGTTCGCGCAGGGGGTGGGGAACGTGCTGAGCGGCCTGGCCGGCGGCCTCCCCGTGACGGGGGTCATCGTGCGCTCGGCGGCGAACGTCGCCGCAGGCGCCCGCACCCGCCGGTCGGCCACGCTGCACGGCGCGTGGCTCCTGCTCGCGGTGCTCCTGCTGCCGGGGCTGCTCAACCGGATCCCGCTGGCGGTGCTCGCCGCGGTGCTGCTGCACACGGGCTGGAAGCTCGCCCATCCGCGCGTGCTGCGCAGCACGTGGCGGCTGGGCTGGATGCAGTTCGTCCCGTTCGTGGCGACGTTCGCCGCGATCCTGTTCACCGACCTGCTCGTCGGCATCGGCGTGGGGAGCGCGGTCGCCGCGGTGTTCATCCTGCTGGAGCACCTGACGGCGCCGTGCTTCACGGAGGTCTCGGCGCCGGGCGCGCTGCTGCGCCGACTCCGGCTCAACGGCCACGTGACCTTCCTGAACAAGGCGATGCTCCGGCGCGAGCTCGACGCGCTGGCGCCCGGCGACCGGATCGAGATCGACGGGCGGGACGCGCAGCGCATCGATCCCGACGTGCTGGAGATCCTGCACGAGTACCACCTGACCGCACGGCTCAAGGACGTGGACTACCGGCTCGTGGGGGTGCCCGAGCCGAGCGCCGCCGCTGCCGCGCACTGAGGCCCCGACCGCCATGCAACGCTACAAGCGGATCTTCGAGAACAACGACGCCTGGGCCCGCACGATGCTGGCCGAGGACCCCGAGTTCTTCCACAAGACGGAAGCGCGCCAGGAGCCGCACTTCCTGTGGATCGGGTGCTCCGACAGCCGGGTGCCGGCGGAGCAGCTCGCGGGGGCGGTCCCGGGGGACATCTTCGTGCACCGCAACATCGGCAATCAGGTCTGGGCGACGGACCTGAACCTGCTCTCGGTTCTGCACTACGCGGTGCACGTACTCGACGTGAAGCACGTGATCGTCTGCGGGCACACGCGCTGCGGCGCGATCAAGGCCGCGTACGGCCAGCACGCGTTCGGGATCCTCGACCACTGGCTGTCGGACCTGCGCACGGTGATCCGGCACCACCACGAGGAGCTCGAGGCGATCGAGGACGAGTCCCAGCGCCTCGACCGCATCGGCGAGCTCAACGTGCTGCAGCAGGTGGGGATCCTCGCGCGGACGCCGACGATCCTCGACGCGTGGGCCCGTGGCCGCCGCCCGCTGCTGCACGGTCTGGTGTACGACGTCTCGGACGGGCACCTGCGCTCGGTCGTCGAGGCGATCGACGGGACGGACAAGGCGGCGCAGCTGCTACCCGTGGGCTGACGGTCGCGTCACGGTCGAGTCGGTGCCCGGAACGCCGACCGGGCGCCCTCCCTCGCAGGAGGACGCCCGGTGGACGTCAGCCGGAGCCGAACGGGCTCAGTACATGCCGCCCATGCCGCCGCCCGGAGCGGGAGCGGCCGGCTTGTCCTCCTTCTTCTCGACGACCAGCGCCTCGGTCGTCAGCAGGAGGCCCGAGATGGACGCCGCGTTCTGCAGCGCCGTCCGGGTGACCTTGGTCGGGTCGATGACGCCCGACTTCACGAGGTCCTCGTAGGTGTCCGTGAGGGCGTTGTAGCCGAAGGAGTCCTCCTTGTGCTCGCGGACCTTCTCGATGACGATCGAGCCCTCGCCGCCGGCGTTCTGGACGATCATGCGGAGCGGCTCCTCGATCGCGCGGCTGATGATCGCCACGCCGATCTGCTCGTCGTGCTCGGCGAGCTTGAGCGCCTTGAGCGCGCGCTGGGCGCGCACGAGGGCGACGCCGCCGCCGGGAACGATGCCCTCCTCGACGGCCGCGCGGGTCGCGTGGAGCGCGTCTTCGACGCGGGCCTTCTTCTCCTTCATCTCGGCCTCGGTGGCCGCGCCGACGTTGATGACGGCGACGCCGCCGGCGAGCTTCGCCTTGCGCTCCTGGAGCTTCTCGCGGTCGTAGTCCGAGGTGCTCTTCTCGATCTGGGCGTCGATCTCCTTGACGCGGCCCTTGATCTTGTCCTCGTCGCCGTGGCCGTCGATGATCGTCGTGTTGTCCTTGTCGATCACGATGCGCTTGGCGCGGCCGAGGTCGCCGACGACGGCGTTCTCGAGCTTGAAGCCGACCTCCTCGGAGACGACCTGACCCTTCGTGAGGACGGCGATGTCCTCGAGCATCGCCTTGCGGCGGTCACCGAAGCCCGGGGCCTTGACGGCCGCGACGCGAAGCGTGCCGCGGAGCTTGTTGACGACCAGCGTCGCGAGCGCCTCGCCCTCGACGTCCTCGGCGATGATCATGAGGGGCTTGCCGGCCTGCGCGACCTTCTCGAGGACCGGGAGCAGGTCCTTCATGGCCGAGATCTTCTTGTCGTGGATCAGGATGTAGGCGTCCTCGAGGACGGCCTCCATCTTGTCCGGATCGGTGACGAAGTACGGCGAGAGGTAGCCGCGGTCGAACTGCATGCCGTCAACGGTCTCGAGCGTGGTGTCGAGGCCCTTGGCCTCCTCGACCGTGATCACGCCGTCCTTGCCGACCTTGTCCATCGCGTCGGCGATGAGGTCACCGATCTCCTTGTCGTTGTTCGCCGAGATCGTGCCGACCTGGGCGATCTCCTTCTTGCCCTTGGTGGGGACCGAGATCTTCCTGAGTTCCTCGGTCACCGCGGCGACGGCCTTGTCGATGCCGCGCTTGAGCGCCATCGGGTTGGCACCGGCGGTGACGTTCTTGAGGCCCTCGCGGAAGATCGCCTGCGCGAGCACCGTCGCGGTGGTCGTGCCGTCGCCGGCGTTGTCGGAGGTCTTCGTGGCGACCTCCTTGACCATCTGGGCGCCCATGTTCTCGATCGGGTCGGCGAGCTCGACTTCCTTCGCGACCGTCACGCCGTCCTTCGTGACGAGGGGCGAGCCGAACTTCTTGTCGATGACGACGTTCCGGCCCTTGGGACCGAGGGTGACCTTCACCGCCTCGGCGAGCTGGTCGACGCCGCGCTTGAGGGCCGCGCGCGCATCAACGTTGAAATGGAGTTCCTTGGCAGCCATCGGAGTATCTCGGGTGGTGGTGGGATCAGCCGACGATCGCGAGGACGTCGGACTCGCGCAGGATGAGGTACTGCTCGCCGTCCACGGTCACTTCCGTGCCGCTGTACTTCCCGTAGAGGACCTTGTTGCCGACCTTCACTTCCATCGGGACGCGCGCGTCCTTCTCGAAGCGGCCCGGGCCGACGGCGACGACTTCGCCCTGCTGCGGCTTCTCCTTGGCGGTGTCGGGGATGTAGAGCCCGCCGCGCATCTGCTCGGTCTCTTCGAGCGCCTTGACGACCACGCGGTCGGCAAGCGGCGAGACCTTCATGCTGGTCTTGGTGGCCACGAGTTGACCTCCGGTGTGTGTAGGGTGTGGTGAGTATCGTGAGCTGTTGGCACTCACCGCGCGTGAGTGCCAACACGAGAAATCTCACCTGATCACCCCCGGCAGTCAAGTGCCGACGGAAGACTCAAGTCTTTACTTTACAATGACTTACGGACTGCCATAACGACAAGCGCCGAGCGGCCGGATTGTCACGCCGGCATGCCACCTGCCAGTCTTGCGTATGCAAGGCCTAGCGGAGCGAACGCCCCCGACCCGCCAACAGGGCGTGCGCCATGGCGAGTCCCTCGAGCGTGAGGTCCGGCTCGACCCGGTCGATGGACTGGCACAGCGGCTGGATCGCCGACGCGAGCCCACCCGTCGCGATCACGCGCGGCACCTGCGCCGTCGGCCACTCCGCCTTCAGTCGCGCCACCAGCCCGTCGATGCTGGCCGCCGCCCCGAACATCACGCCGGCGCGGATGCAGAGGTCGGTGCGCTTCCCCATCGCCCGCGCCGGCGCCACGAGCTCCGTCGCCGAGAGGCGCGCCGCGCGACGGAAGAGCGTCTCCGCCGAGGTCCGGATGCCGGGCTGGATGATGCCGCCGTGGAAGACCCCATCGGCCGTGATGCAGTCGTACGTCGTCGCCGTGCCCAGGTCCACGACGATGCAGTCCACGCCGAAGCGCCGGCTGGCGGCGAGCGTGTTGATGATCCGGTCGGCCCCGACGGTGTGGGGTTCGTCCACCTCGAGCCGGATCGGGAGCGGGCTCGACGCATCCACCACCACCGGCTCGACACCCGGCAGGCGCCGGCACGCCTCGGCCAGCGGATGGGTGAGGGCGGGCACCACCGAGCCGATCGCGGCGCCGGTGATCGCGCCCGGGACGATGTCGGCCATCGCGAGCAGCCCGCCGAGCTGCACGGCCAGCTCGTCCGGGGTGCGCGACGGCTCGGTCGTCAGCCGCCAGTGATGACGCACCGCCTCGCCCTCGCAGAGGCCGACGGTGGTCTCGGTGTTGCCGACATCGAAAACGAGCAGCATGGCGAGCGGGGCGGGAGTCAGGCGAAGCGCAGCGAGCCGGCGTGAAACGTGGCGAGTCCGTCGGGACCGCGCACCTGCAGGCCGCCGTCCGCGGCGAGGCCGACGACGATGCCGACGCCGGGCGACGTCACCGCCCGACCGACGGCGCGGTCGCGCACCGCCCATCGGGCACGTTCGTCGGGGGAGAGCGGCCCCGCCGTCCGCGCCGCGCGGCGCGCGGCCTCGACGACCGCGGCGAATACCGCCGGTGGGGCCGCGCGGTCGAGCGCGGCGGCGCTCGGCTGGTCGTCCGGCACCCGCAGGTTGACGCCCACCCCGACGACGACGTGCGAGGGCACGCCGTCCTGCCACCGCGCCTCGAGCAGGATGCCGGCGAGCTTGCCGTCGCCGGCGAAGACGTCGTTGGGCCACTTGAGGGTCAGGGGCACCGGGTCGGCGAGCGGGGCGAGCGCGTCGGCGAGTTCGAGGCCGACCCGCAGGGCCAGCACGCCGGCGGCCGCCGCGTCGCGCGGCCGGGCAACGACCGAGCACCAGACGCCGGCCCCCGGCGCGCTCGCCCACGCGCGGCCGTGGCGCCCGCGCCCCGCGCGCTGGGCGTCGGCGAGCACGACCGTCCCCACCGCGGCACCGGACGCGGCCAGCGCCTGAGCGCGATCGTTCGTCGAGGGGAGCGCATCGTACACCTCGACGGCCGGCACGCCGAGGCGCGCCGCCCACCCCGCCCCGTCCAGCCCGTGCCACGTCGCGCCGCCGGCCACGCCCGGTCAGCCGTCGCGCAGCGCCAGCAGCCCGAACACCGCGAGCCCCAGCACCCAGCGGTAGGCGGCGAAGACGCCGTACGAGTAGCGGCTCACGAAGCGCAGCAGCACGGCGATCGCCAGCCAACTCGACACGGCCGCGGCGAGCACGCCGGCGACGAGCGGCGCCGAGACGCCGGTCGTCGCGATCGCCTCCGGCACCTTCACCAGCGTCGCCGCAGTGGTGATCGGCAGCGAGAGGAGGAACGAGAAGACCGCCGCGCTCTGACGGTCGATCCCCAGCGCCCGGGCGGCGGTGATGGTGCTGCCGCTCCGGGAGACGCCGGGGATCAGGGCGAACATCTGCGCGGCCCCGATGACGAGGGCGTCGCGGACGGTGAGGGTGCCAAGGGCCCGCGTGGCGGGTGCCCAGCGGTCCGCGGCCCAGAGCAGGGTCCCCATCACGATCAGCGCCGAGGCGGTGAGGGCCGGCGCACGGAAGAGCGTCTCCGCGGCGTCCTTGGCGAGCAGACCCGCTACCCCGGCCGGGATCGTGCCCAGCACGAGCAGGACGACCCGGCGCTCGGCCTCGCCGGCGACCGACCGCGTGCGCACGAGCCGCCATGCCGCGGCCGCCAGCTCGCGCCACTCCCGGCGGAAGTACCAGAGCACGGCGCCGAGCGTCCCGAGGTGCAGCGCGACGTCGAAGGCGAGCCCGGGGTCCTGCCAGCCCAGGAACCACGGGGTGAGGGCGAGGTGCGCCGAACTCGAGACCGGCAGGAATTCCGTGAGGCCCTGCACGAGCCCCAGCACGATGGCCTGGAAGAGCGTCATCGCGGCACCATTTCGCGGTAGAGCGCCTCGTAGCGGGCGACGATCCGGTCCTCGTCGTACCGCGCCCGGGCGTCGGCGGCGGCGGCGGCGCTCATCCGCGCCCAGCGGGCGGGGTCGGACAGCAATGCGGCGCCGGCATCCCCCATCGCCTCGTGGTCGCCCACCGGGAAGAGGAACCCGGTCTCGCCGTGCGTGACGACCTCCGGGAGGCCGCCGGCCGCGGTGCCGATGACCGGGACGCCGCTGGCGAGCGCCTCGAGCGCCGAGAGCCCGAACGACTCGGCGTCCGTCGGGAGCAGCAGCAGGTCCGCGTTCGCGAGTAGCGGCGCGACCTTCTCGATGCGTCCGAGGCTGATCGTGCGATCCGCCACGCCGAGGCGCGCGGATTCCTGCTCGGCGGCATCGCGGTCCGGACCGTCGCCGACGAGGACGAGCACGCTGTCCACCGTCGCCGCGATGCGGGCGAAGGCGCGCACCACGTCGAGCACCCGCTTGACGGGGCGGAAGTTGGAGACGTGCATGACGATCTTCCGGTCGGGGCCCACCTGGTCGCGCAGCTCGGTGCCGTAGCGGGCGCGGTCGAAGATCGCGGGATTGACGAAGTTGGGGATGACCTCGACCGCGCAGCCGGTGCAACCGAAGGCCCGCAGCGTCTCCGCCTTGAGGTACTCCGAGACGGCCGTGACGCGGTCCGACCGTTCGATCGAGAAGCGCGTGATGCTCTGGTACGACGGGTCCTGCCCGACGATCGTGATGTCCGTGCCGTGGAGCGTCGTCACCAGCGGGACGTCGCCCCCTTCGCGGCGCAGCATCTCCTTGGCGATCCACGCGCTCGTCGCGTGCGGGATCGCGTAGTGCACGTGGAGCAGCTCGAGCCGGTGCGACAGCACCACCTCGTGCATCCGGACCGCGAGCGCGAGGTCGTAGGGCGGGTATTCGAAGAGGGGATACCGGCCGACGTCCACCTCGTGGAAGAAGATGCGCGGCCGGAACGACCGCAGCCGGAAGGGCTGCTGGTACGTGATGAAGTGCACCTCGTGGCCGCGGTCGGCCAAGGCGATGCCGAGTTCCGTCGCGAGCGCGCCGGAGCCACCGTAAGTGGGATAGCAGGTGATACCGATCTTCACGCGAACTCCTCGAACCAGGCGAGGGCCCGTCCCCGGGCATCGGGGGCGTCGGGATCGAGCCGGATGACGTCGGATGGCGGCAACTGGTGCCGCTGCCAGGTGCGCTGGCGCTTGGCGTACTGCCGCGTGGCGACGACGATCGCCTCCGTGGCCGCGTCGCGGGAGAGGCGGCCGTCCGCGAGCGCGGCGACGTGCTCGTAACCGGTCGCCTTCCACGCGGGTGCCGTCGCCGGGACGTGGCGGCGGAGCGCGACGACCTCCTCGAGCCACCCCTCGTCGAACATGCGGGCGGTGCGGGCGGCGATGCGATCGGCCAGGGCGGGTCCCGGATCCACGACGGCGTACGCGAGCGGGATCGGCGGCACCGAGGGGCCCGCGGCCATGAGAGTGGATTGCGTCACCCCGGTGAGCGTTGCGACCTCGAGCGCCCGCAGGAGCTGGGCGCGCCCGAGGTGCGCGCGCGCGGGATCGACCGCCGCGACGCGCGCCCGCAGGGTTGCGGTGTCGAGCGGGGCGAGATCGGCCGCGAGCCGTGCGCGCGCCGCCGGGTCGAGCGGCGGCTCCTCGAACAGCGGCGCCGCGAGCGCCCGGATCCACAGGCCGGTCCCGCCGACGACGAGCACCGGACGCCCCGCGCGCCGCGCCTCGGCGATCCAGCTGCGGGCGGCCGTCGCCCATCGGGCCGCGTGCCACCGGTCGCCCGGATCGGCGATGTCGATTCCGTGATGCAGGACCTCCGCCCGCTCCGTTGGCGAGGGCTTGGCGGTGCCGACGTCGAATCCGCGATAGACCTGCCGCGAGTCGGCGCTCACGAGCACCGCGCCGGTGGCGCGCGCGATCGCCATCGCGAGCGCCGACTTGCCGGCCGCCGTCGGGCCGGTGATGACGGGGACCGCGGGCGTCACGCGCGACCGAAGCGGCGGTCGATCTCGTCCCACCGCAGGTGGACGACGGTGCTGCGGCCGTGCACGTCGTGCGCGGGCAGCTCGGTGGTGGCCAGCGCCACGTACAGCGCCCGCATCTCGTCGGCGGAGAGGGCGTCGCCCGCCTTGACGGCGGCCTTGCAGGCGATCGTGGCCGCCAGGCGCTCGTGGCGCGCGGGCGTCGCGGCGAAGCGATCGGCCGTCAGCTGCGCGAGGGTGTCGCGCAGGCACTGCTCGGCGTCGAAGCGCGGATGCGGCGCCGGCACGGCCGATACCAGCACGGTGTGGCCCCCGAACCCCTCCGCCCGGTAGCCGAGCTGCGCGAACAGCGCCGCGTGCTGCTCGAAGGCCTCGGCCTCCGCCGGTCCGAGGTGCACGGTCAGCGGAAAGAGCAGCTGCTGCGACGGGGCGTGGCCCGACGCCAGCTGGCGCAGGAACCGCTCGTAGAGGATGCGCTCATGGGCCGAGTGCTGGTCGATCAGCACGAGCCCGTCGGCGCGCTCGAACATGAGGTACGTGCGCCCGACCTGCACGAGCGGCGGCACGAGCACTTCGGCGGGCGGCCGCTGCGCCAGCTCCTCCGCAGCGTCGGGCGGGACCGCCGCGCCGGCGGCCGCCGCCGTCGCGACGCCGCCCGGCGCGGCCGCCTCGGCGTCGTCGTCGAAGAGCGGGACCGGTGCCGCAGGGGCCGCCGCGAGGAGCGCGCGTTCGGGCATCGGCGCCCAGCCCGGCGTCGCCGCCGGCCGCGGTGCGAACCACGCCCCCGCCTCGAAGGTGCCCAACGCGTGCCGGACGGCCTCCTCGACCGTGCGCTCGACGGGCCAGCGGTCGCGGAACCGCACCTCCGCCTTGGCGGGATGGACGTTCACGTCCACGAGGTCGGGCGGGACGGTGAGCTCGAGGAACAGGGTCGGCCGGGTACCCGCCGGGATCGTGCTGCGGTACGCTGCTTCGGCCGCGCGAACGAGGCCGGCATCCCGGACGGCGCGGCCGTTGACGGCCAGGTGCACCCGGCGCGACGCCGTCCCGACGTCGGCGGGTCGCTCGACGAGCCCGCGGACGTTCGTTGGGCCGTGCGCGTGTTCGACCGCGAGCAGCCGCTCGGCGAAGGCCCCGCCCCACACCGCCCCGATCCGGGCCTGCAGCGACGAGGCGGGCGGCAACGCGAGCGCTTCCTTGCCGTCGTGCGACAGCACGATGCGCACGTCCCGGCGCCCGAGCGCGATGGTGGTGACCACGTCGGCGATCGCCCGCCACTCACTCCGACTGCCCTTGAGGAAGGCGAGGCGGGCCGGTGCGTTCGCAAAGAGCTGCCGCACGCTGACGGTCGTGCCGCGGCGCCGGGCGGCGGGCTCGACGCGCTCGATCGTCCCAGCCGACGCGACCACGCGCGTCCCCTCCCCGTCGCCGGTGGAGGTCTCGAGCACGAGTTGCGACACCGAGGCGATGGCGGGGAGCGCCTCGCCACGGAACCCGAACGACGCGACGCCCACGAGGTCGCCGGCAGCGCGGATCTTCGAGGTGGCGTGCCGGGCGAGCGCGAGCGGGGCGTCCTCGCGGTCCATGCCGTGCCCGTCGTCGGCGACGCGGACCAGCGTCCGCCCCCCGTCCTCGACGACGATCTCGACCGTGGACGCCCCCGCGTCGAGCGCGTTCTCGACGAGTTCCTTGACGACCGACGCAGGACGCTCGACCACCTCGCCGGCGGCGATCTGGTCGGCGACGGCGGACGCGAGGACGGCGATGCGGGGCATGCCGAAAGATACCGCCGCCCGCGGACGAACCGGGTCAGGACGACGGGCGCGACGCCCCGCGGCGCACCCGCGCGAGGCCCAGCAGCAACCGCTCCTCGAGCCATCCGTCCCTGCCGTCATCGAGGCGCACCCGACGCCAGCCGTCCCGCCCCTCGCCGCCGGTGACGAGTTCGCCCGCCGAGACGGCCGCGACCGGATCGGCCCCAAGCGCCGGCAGCACCCGCAGGCGGTCGCTCTGCGCGACCACGAACAGCCCGTCCCCCCGCGCCCGCTGCTCGGCAGCCGCCGCGGCGGCCGCCGCACTGACGGCGGCGAGCAGCAGCCCCAGAGTGAAGGGGCGCGCGACCGCTCCGCCGAGCGCCGCGGTGGCCCACGCCACCGCCCACGACGCGAGCGCGAGGATGGCGAGCCACTCGGCACCGACCGGCCACACGGTGGCCGGTGCGATCAGCGGGGCGCGCATCCCGGGCATCGCCTCGAGCCGCGTGCGCACGTCGTCGGCACGCGGATCGAGCCGAAGGGCCCGCTGCCATCCCATGGCGGCGACACCGGTGTCGGCGACGGCGTACGCCGCCGTTCCGAGGTTGGCCCACGCATCGGGAGCGCGGGGGGCGAGACGCGCGGCGTCGGCGAAGTCGCGCTGCGCCGCCACGAACTGGCCGGCCTCGTACGCGGCGACGCCGGCCTCGAAGCGCGCGCGCGCGGCATCTCCCGTCGCGGCGGTGACCGCCCCCGTCGCCGCCCCTGCGAGCAGGAGCCCCCACGCGAGCCCCCTCCCGGCGCGCCCGGTGGCACGACGACCGAGTTCCGCCGCGATAGCCGCTTCGACGGCGGCGATCTCGGCGACGAGCGCCACCGTGGCCGCGGCATCGGGCCGACGGCGCACCGGGCCGTAGGCGAGCTGCGCCAGTCGATCGTCGAGCGCCACGGCGCGAGCGGCCGTGGCGTCGGTCACGCCGGCCCGCCGCAGGGCCTGACGCAACCCGGCGACGTCGGTCCCGACCGGCACCGGCACGAGCCGGCGCACGCGCATGAGCCACTGCTCGTAGCGATCGGCGGGGGACTTCGCCGCGTCACCGGCGGCCCCGCCGGTGCCGGATGGCAGCGGCCGCCCCCCGACCGCGGTCGGCGCGGGGCGGCGGCGGGCGCGACGCCAGCGCCAGAGTGCCGGCCCGGGTGCCACGGCTGCCATGAGCCAGAACGGCCAACGGGTCCACGGCCCGTCGGGCCGCTCGCCCGTCCAGGTACGCCGCACCGGCAGGCGCCCGTCATCGGCCCCGATGCCGGCCGGTGGCACCCCGGTGCCGCCCGCGCCAGCCGCGCCAGCCGCGATCTCGAGCTCCTCCGGGCTCGACTGGACGATCTCGTAGCGGCGGCTTGTCGGGTCGAAGACCGGATACCGCTGCGGAGGCAGCGTCTGCCGGCCGGCCGTGTTCGGCGTGACGACCCACTCGAATTCCTTCGCGCCCACGACGCGCAGGCGCACCGAGTCGAGCGTCACGCGCTCGCCGGCGGGAACGGCATCGCCCCACGGGATGTCGAGCCGCGGTCGCGGCAGCAGGTTGATGTTGCCCGCCCCCGTGACGCGCAGGGTGACCGTCACCGGATCGCCGACGCGCGCCTGGCGCGGCTCGACGCGGGCGCGCAGCTGCAACTGGCCGACCGCGCCGTCCCAGTCGGCGGGTCGGCCGGCCTCGGGCGGATCCACCGCGACGAGGGTCACGGCGGGGGATCGGACCGTGTAGGTCTCCTCGCGCGAGAAGAACGACGACGACAGCGGCAGCGCGTACGACAGGCGGGCCGGCGGGACGTCCACGCGTCCCTTCGCCAGCGGGAAGACGACGCGCTGGAACACGTGCGCCTCCCAGTCGCGGCCGCCGATCCGCACGTTCGGGTAGCGCGTGTACCCGCCGGGCGGGTCGTACGCGAGTACCGCCCGCAACTCGGGCGGCACGAACTCCGGGTTGCGGCGCAGCCGCTGGCGCACCTCGTCGCTCACGAAGACCGCGACCTGATAGACGGCCTGCTGGCCGACCGCCACCGTTTCGGGGACGATCGCCGCGGCGAAGTTCACCCCTTGCGCCGGGTTCACGCGGGCGCGCTGGACCACCTCCGGGAGGCCGGCGGCGACCTGCAGGGCGATGGCGAGGGTGCCGATCACCAGTCCTTCCCCTGCGGCGGCGCGTCCGGGCGCGCGCGCTTCTGCCGCCGCTCCTGCGTGTCGCGCTCGTCGCGCGCGGCGTTGTCGAGCAGTTGGCGCGCCTGGGCGGCCGAGAGGCCGCCGCTGGGTTCACCCTGCGGCGACGGCTCGGGGCGTGCGGTGCCGCCGTCCTCGTCTCGCGGCGACGAGGCCTGCTCGGGGGGCTGGTTGCGCAGCGCGAGTTCGTAGTTCCAGCGCGCATCGTCGTCGCGCGGATTGCCGAGCAGCACCTGCTTGTACGCCTGGGCGGCCTGGCGGGCGGCGGCGGCGGCGGAATCGCCGCTCCCGCGGGCCCGCCGCAGGTGGGCGAGGCCGAGGTTGTACAGCGCGCGTTCGCGCACCCCGGGCGGCGCCCCACGGGTGACCCCCTCGAGGACGTCGATCGCGGCGCCGAGCGAATCGGCGGCGAGCAGCGCCGTGCCCAGGTTGTAGAGCGTCGCGGGACGCCGGTCGCCCTCCTGCACGGCCGTGCGCCACCGGCGAATCGCGTCGGGATACCGGCCCGCCTTGAAGTCGGCCCCGGGATCCTGCGTCGCCCGCGCCGGCCACGGCGCACCGAGCGCGAGCGCGGTGCCCAGCAGCGCCGCCGCCGCGGCGGCCGCGGCCGACGCCGGACCGGCCGGCACCGCGGGAGCCGTCGGCGCACGGCGGCGGCGCAACCCGGCGAAGGTGTCCGCCAGCAGGAACGCGAGCGCCGGCCAGAGGAACCACGCGAAGCGCGGTACCTGGTGCGCGGTCTCCTCGATGGTGCGTCGCGCCGTGCGGAGCCGCGAGAGCTCGCGCCGGACGCGCGCGGCCTTGTCGGGCGCCTCGGCCGGCACGAACGCGCCCCCCGCGCGCTCGGCGACCTGCGCGAGCAGCGCGGGCATGTAGCGGGTCACGACCGGTTCCCCGCTCACGTCGCGCTTCACCTGCCCACCCGGGAGCGGGATCGTCGTCCCGGCGGTGGTCCCCACGCCGACGGTCACGACCTGCACCTGCGCCTCGGCGAGCGCGGCCGCCTCGCGCAGGATGCCCTCGGGCTCGTCCCAGGCCTCGCCGTCCGCGAAGACGACGAGCGCGCGATCGCCGGCACCGCGATTGGCCGTCAGCAGTTCGCGCCCCTGCCGCAAGGCGGGGGCGAGCGCACTCCCCGCCTGCCCGACGACGGAGGGGTCGAGGTTGTCGAGGAAGAGCTCGATCGCGCCCCCGTCGCTGGTGAGCGGCGTCAGGACGTAGGAGCGCCCCGCGAAGGCGAGCAGGGCGTAGCGGTCGCCGGGCCCGGTGGCGCGCAGGCGGCGGATCTCCTGCTTGACGCGCGCGAGGCGGGAGGGCCGCTCGTCCTCGGCGAGCATCGAAAGCGAGGCATCGACGGCCAGCACGACGTCCACGCCCTCGCGGCGCGCGGCGGTCGTTTCGCGTCCCCAGCGGGGGCCGGCGAAGGCGACGCCGGCGAGCACCGCGACCATGGCGAGGCGCCACGTGCGCCGCCGGGCGGCGGCCAGCGCCGCGCGCGGCGCGAGCCGTGCGAGCAAGTCGGCCTCGGCGTAGCGCGCGAGCCGCGCCCGCCGACGGCGCTCCGCCCACCAGGCGAGCCCCGAGAGCAGCAGCGCGAGGCCGAGTCCCGCGAGCGCGAAGGCCGGGTGGTCCGGGAAGGGCATCACGGCACCGGCCCCCGCCACGCGAGCAGGGCGAGCTCGACCGCGAGCAGCCCCAAGGCGAGGCCGAGCGGCCAGCGCCAGCGTTCCTCGTACTGCACGTACTGCCGGGCCCGCACAGGGGAGCGCTCGAGCTGGTCGATCTGCTCGTAGATGCGCTGTAGCGCCGCGCCGTCGCGGGCGCGGAAGTACCGACCGCCGGTCGTCTTCGCGACGTCCTGCAGCAGCGCCTCGTCGATCCGCACCGGCCGGTTCTCGTACCGGAGCCCGAACAGCCCGCGCCCGACGGGCACGGGTGCCATGCCGTCGGTGCCGACGCCGACGGTATAGATGCGGACGCCGAGCTGCGCGGCCGCCTGCGCCGCCGTACGGGGGTCGATCGCCCCGCGGTTGTTCTCGCCGTCGGTGAGCAGGATCAGGACGCGCGACGCGCCGGGCGCATCGCGGAGCCGGTTGGCCGCGGTCGCGATCGCGGTGCCGATGGCGGTGCCGTCCTCGAGCATCCCGGCCTGCAGGTTGTCGGCGGCGGCCATGAGCACCGGCTGGTCCGCGGCGAGGGGCACCTGCGTGAGCGCCTCGCCCGCGAACGCCACGAGGCCCACGCGGTCGTTGGGCCGGCCGGCGACGAACTGCTTGAGCTTCTCCTTGGCGACCTCGAGGCGGTTCTGCGGCTGGAAGTCCTCCGCGAGCATCGAGCTCGAGATGTCGAGCGCGACGACGATGCTGATGCCCTCGCGCGTGACGTCCTCGATGCCGCGCCCCACCCGCGGCCGCGCAAGCGCGACCACCATCGCGACGATGACGAGCGCCCGCAGCGCCACGAGGAGGCGCGGCACGACGCGTCCCGCCCCGGCACCGGCGAGCAGGGTCACGGCGCGCGCGTGGAGCAGCGCCGGGACCGCCCCCCGGCGCGTGCGCCACCACCACAGCGGCAGCGCCGCCAGCGCCGCGAAGGCCCAGGGGGTCGCGAACTCGATGCCGGCGAGGGCGCCGAGCCACGCGCCGGGCGACCACGGGCTCGTCACGCGGCCCCCACGCGGTCCACCACGCCGGCGCCGGCCAGCGCCGCCACCAGGGCGCGCGCCTCCGCCAGGGCGCGCCGCGCCCGCTCGGCGGCCACCGGGGCGCGGCCGTAGCGGGCGGCGTCGGCGTCCTCGAGCAGCGACAGCAGTCGCGACATCGGCACGCCGGAGAACGACGCGCGCGAGAGCTCCTCGGTCGTCAGCACGCGGCTCGACGGGTGGGCCTGCGCGAGGGCCTCGCGGACCGCGTCGGCGGCGCCCAGCAGCAGGCGCGCGGGCTCCCCGGCGCCCTCGAGTCCCAGGCGCGCGAGGGCGTCGAGCGCGGCCTGCGGATCGACGCGGCGACGCCGCGCTCCGGTGGCCGCGCCGTGCGGGCGGCGCAGGGCCCACCACACCAGCAGCGCCCCGACGAGCAGGGCCAGCGCCACGAGCAGGGCGTCCCGCCACCACGCCACCGGGATGTCCAGCGGCTCGCGCAGGGGCCGCGGCTCGGCGGCGCCATCGGCGGGGAGCACGCTCTCGACGGCGAGCGGGACCGGCGCGATCGGCATGCGCACGGCGGCGCCTGCTACCTCGACGACGGCCTCGCCAAAGGGAATCGTGCGCGCGCCGACGTCCCACGCCACGAGCCGGTACGTGGCGCGCGACTCGACCGAATCGGGGCCGATGGGGCGCGTCTCTCCCACGGAGGATGCCACGGCCTCGACGGCACCGCTGTCGGGCCCGACCGGGAAGGCGACGGTGGTCCCCGACGGCACGCGCGCGCGGAGGACGAGCGTGAACGGCTGGCCGGCACGGATGGCGGTGGCGGGGGCGTCCGCGACGATGCGGGGCCCGCCGGCCGGCGGCGACGGTGCCGCGCCCGGGCCAGCCGGCGACTGGGCGGTCGTGGTCCTCACCCGCCCCTCCGGCCGGCGCGGGAACGCAGATAGCGGAGCATCGGGTCGAGGAAACCGCCGTCGGTGGTCACGCGCACCACGTCGGCCCCGGAGGCCTGCAGCATGCGGTCACGCGCCTCGCGGGCGGCGCGGGCGCGCCGCGCGAAGAGGACGCGCACGGCGGGATCGCTCGTGTCCACCTCGATCCCCGCCCCGGTCTCGGGATCGGCGAGCCGGGCGATGCCGACGTCGGGCAGGGAGAACTCGGCCGGGTCCTCGACCGGCACGGCGATCACGTCGTGGCGCAGCGCGAGGCGGCGCAGCGACCGCTCGGCGTCGGGGGCGTCGAAGTCGCTGACGACGAAGACGATGCCTCGCTGCGGGAGGGCGGGTCCGGCCGCGTCGGCGGCGGGGGTGAGCGCGGTGCCGCGCCGGGCCGGCTCGAGCGCGAGCACGTCGCGCGCGAGGGCGAGCGCATGGCGGCGCCCCTTGCGCGGCGGCCGGAGCAGCTCGACGCGGTCGGAGACGGCGATGACGCCGACGCGGTCGTTCTGGCGCGCCGCGGCGAGGACGAGGGCGGCGGTGAGCTCGGCGGCGACCTGGCCCTTGAGCTGGCGCTGCGTGCCGAACCACGCGGAGCCGGAGACGTCGAGCAGGACCAGTACCGAGAGCTCGCGTTCCTCGACGTAGCGCCGCACGTGCGGCCGCCGCGTGCGGGCGGTGACGTTCCAGTCGATGGTGCGCACCTCGTCGCCGGGCTGGTACTCGCGGAGTTCCGCGAACTCGATGCCGTGCCCCTTGAAGACGGCGCGGTAGGCACCGCCGAACTGCCCGCTGACGAGGCGCTTGGTGCGCAGGTCGAGGAGCTTGACCGCGCGCACCACCTCGGGGGGCGTCGCGCGCATCGCCACTCAGGGCACCGGCACGCGGTCGAGGACGCGGCCGACGATGTCGTCGCCGGTGACGCCGTCGGCCTCGGCCTCGAAGGTCGTGAGCACGCGATGGCGCAGGACGTCCGGGGCGATCGCCTTGACGTCGTCGGGGGTGACGAAGCCGCGCCCGCGCAGGAAGGCGTGGGCGCGCGAGGCCTGCGCCAAGGCGATCGTCGCGCGCGGCGACGCGCCGAACTCGATCAGCGCCCCGAGGTCCGCGAGCCCGAACGCCGCCGGTTCACGCGTGGCGTGGACGAGATCCACGATGTAGTCGGCGACGCGGGCGTCGAGGTAGAGCTCGGCGATGCGCTGCCGTGCGGCAAGCAGGGCCTCGGGGGTGGCGACGGCCGCGATCGGGATGCCGGTCCCGCCCGCCATCCGGCGCATGATCTCGCGCTCCTCCTCGCGCGTCGGGTAGCCGACGCGGAGCTTGAGCATGAAACGATCCACCTGCGCCTCGGGCAGCGGATACGTCCCTTCCTGCTCGATCGGGTTCTGCGTCGCCAGAACGAGGAACGGCTCCTCGAGCGTGAACGTCTCGCCCCCGATCGTGACCTGCTTCTCCTGCATCGCCTCGAGCAGGGCCGACTGCACCTTGGCGGGGGCGCGGTTGATCTCGTCGGCCAGCAGGATGTTCGTGAACACCGGCCCCTGCTTGACGGAGAAGGTACCGGTGGCCTGCTCGTACACCTGCGTTCCGAGTACGTCGGAGGGAAGCAGGTCGGGAGTGAACTGGATGCGCGTGAAGCGCGCGGCGACCGTTTCGGCCAGCGTGCGCACCGTGAGCGTCTTCGCGAGGCCAGGCACGCCCTCCAGCAGGACGTGCCCCCCGGTGAGCAGGCAGATGAGCAGCCGCTCGATCATCGTCTCCTGCCCCACGACCCGCTTGCCGACCTCGTGCAGGATCGCCGCGGCGAGCGCGCCGTCGGTGCCCGTCGCCGCCGTGCCTTGTGCCGTCGAAGCCGCCACGCCGTCCTCGCCTCGTGCTGGGGTGCTGGTCGCCTGCTGCGGGAATCTAGTCCCGGCGCGCGGGGCGATAGGGCCCCCTGCGGGCGGGGGCGGTCACCCCAAGCGCGGCCGCTTCCTCCGCCGTGAGGGACCGCCAGGTGCCGACGGGCAGGGTCCCGAGGGTCACGGGACCGTAGCGCACCCGCACGAGCCGGTCCACCACGAGCCCCACGGCGTGCGCGATCCGGCGCACCTCGCGGTTGCGCCCCTCGCCCAGCACGAGCGTGAGCACATGGCGGCCCCGCCCGAGCGGCTCGGCGCTCGCGCGGGCCACGCGGGCGGGACCGTCCTCGAGCTCGACGCCGCGCCGCAGTCGCGGCAGAGCCGAGGCGACGTCCCCCTCCACCGTCACCGCGTACTCCCGCTCGACCTCGCCGCTCGGATGGGTCAGGCGGTGTGCCGCCACCCCGTCGGTGGTGAGCAGCAACACCCCTTCGGTGAGCAGGTCGAGGCGGCCGACGTACGTCAGGCCCGGCACGCGCGGGACGAGGTCGAACACGGTGCGACGGCCCTGCGGGTCGCGCGCGGTCGTCATGATCCCGGCCGGCTTGTGCAGCACGAACCACTGCGGCGGTGCCGGCGCAGCGACCGGGGCGCCGTCGACGAGGATGCGATCGCGCGCCGGGTCCACGACCTGGCCGAGTACCGCGACCGCACCGTTGACGGTGACGCGGCCCGCCTCGACGAGCGCATCGGCCTTGCGACGCGACGCGACGCCAGCGCGCGCGAGCGCGCGCTGGATGCGCATCGGGCCGGCGGCGTCCCGGGGCGGCGGCGCGGCCCCCGGCGGCCTACGCCCCGTCGGCGGCGTCCGCGGCACTCGGGGCGGCCGACGGCGCGGCGATCGCCTCGACCGGCTCGGCGCCCTCGGCGGGCGCCTCGGGGGCGGCGGCGGCCGGGTCGGCCTCGCCGGCGAGCGGCCGCAGGGCCACGGCCAGCTCGTCGGCGCGCGGCAGCTCGGCGAGGTGCCGGAGGGCGAACTGCTCGAGGAAGAGCGGCGTGGTGCCGTAGAGCATGGGCCGCCCGAGACTCTCGGCGCGGCCGACGATGTCGATGAGGCCCCGCTCGTGGAGCGACTTGATGACCCCGCCGACGTTCACCCCGCGGATCTCCTCGATTTCGCCGCGGCCGATCGGCTGCCGGTAGGCGATGATCGCGAGCGTCTCGAGCGCGGCGGCCGACAGGCGCGACGGCCGGGCGGCGAGCTGGGCGCGCTCGATCGCGTCGACGTACTCGGGGCGCGTGAGGATCTGCCATCCCTCGCCGAGCTCGACGAGCTCGACACCGTGCCCTTGGACGTCGTAGCACTCGCGCAGCTCGTCGAGCGCGGCGCGCACGGCGGCCGGGGAGGCCTCGGGGTCGAGGCCCTGCAGCTCCTCGAACGAGATCGGGCGGGCGCTCGCGAAGAGCGCCGCCTCACACAGTTTGGCCAGACTGTTCACGGAACAACTCCACGGTGGCGAACGGCGCCGGCTGGACGAGCTTGAGCTCGCCGAGCTTGGCGAGCTCGAGCAGCGCGAGGAGGGCGCTCAGCACCTCCCACGGCTCGGCGTCGGGACGGACGATGTCGCTCCACCTCGCGCGCGCGACGCGCGCCAGGATGTCCCGGACGAGGTCGATGGCGCCCGCGACGTCGAGGGCGCGCGGCACGACGTCGTGGACGCCGGGGCGCACGAGCACCCGGAGGACGCGATCGACGGCGGTGAGGAGGTCGCTCAGCGACAGGGTGAGCGGCGCCATCGGCGGCTCGGCGGCGGTCGGCAGGAAGCCGCGGGGCAGGCGCTGGCGGCGCCCCTCGCCGAGGTGCTCGAGGAGGTCCACGACCTCGCGCATCTGCTGGTACTCGAGCAGGCGACGGACGAGCTCGGCGCGGGGATCCTCCCACCCCTCCTCGCCCTCCGGGCGCGGCAGGAGCATCTGCGCCTTGATGCGCAGGAGGCGCGCGGCCATCTCGAGATAGTCCGCCGCCTCGTTGAGCCCCATCGTGTTGATGCGGTCGAGGAACTGCCGCGCGATGCGGGCGATGGGGATGTCGTAGATGTCGAGTTGCTCGTCGCGAATGAGCGACAGCAGCAGGTCGAGCGGTCCGGCGAACTCGGGGAGCTCGACGACGAAGCCGGGCGGCGGACCGTCCGGGGGCGTCGGCGACGCGGCGGGCGGCGCGATCACGCGAACGGCGAGGCGAGCAGGAAGGGGCTCACCGCGCGCGCGGCCGCCTCGAACAGCCACGACACCGGCGCCATCCACGCCCCGAGGATCGGGCGGCCGACCGTCATCAGGAGCATGAGGATGACGAGGCCGAACCCGCCGAGGCGCACGTACCGCGCCCGCCACGCCGGGGGCAGCAGCCACTTCATGACGTGCGACCCGTCGAGGGGCGGGAGCGGGAACAGGTTGAAGATCGCCAGCACGAGGTTCACGACGATGCCGCTGACGAACATCCGCTGGAGCAGCGACAGGGAGTCCTGTGCCACCGGCACCGCCCGGCCGAGCAGGCCAAGTCCGATGATGGCCAGTACGAGCAGCACGACCAGCGCGAGGTTGGTCACGATGCCGGCCATCGAGACGATGATGTCACCGCGTCGGAGCTGGCGGTAGTTGCGCGGATCCACCGGCACCGGCTTGGCGCCGCCGAAAACGAAGTTCCCGCTCGTGGCGAACCACAGCATCATCGGCAGGAGAATCGTCAGGAACGGGTCGATGTGCTTGAGCGGATTCCACGTCAGCCGGCCGAGCTGCTCGGCCGTGTGGTCGCCCTGCGAGCGGGCGGCCCAACCGTGGGCGTACTCGTGGGCCACCATGGCGAGGAGCAGCATGGGGGCCGCGAGCAGGAAGCGTTCGAGGGAATCCAAGACGGGCGGAGGCCGGGGCGGAAAAGACGGGGAAAGGTAACGCACCGGTGCCCGCGATGGCGGACAACCCGTTGCGCTGCCTTGACCTACACAGCGGTATCCGCTTATGCTTCGGGTCTGTCCATCACCGGCGTTCGCGTCGGTGTCTCCACACTCGTCAGGATTTCCTTCGTGCCCAGAATCGCATCCGCGAAGAAGAACATGCGGAAGGCGCGCGCGGCCACCGCGCGCAACCGTTCGCAGCGCGCGACGCTCCGCACCGCGCTCAAGAAGGCCAAGGCGCCCGGTGCCGAATCGGCGACGCGCCGCGACGCGGTGAGCCTGCTCGACCGCGCGGCGCGCAAGGGGCTCATCCACAAGAACACTGCCGCGCGCCAGAAGTCCCGCATGGCGAAGAAGGCGGCGACCTAGTCGCGCCCGACGCACGGCAAGCGGCGCGGCCGCCGGATCCCATCGGGTCCGGCGGCCGCGTCCCGTTGGGGGGCCCGGCGGCCCGCCGCCGGACTCAGAGCGATGCCAGTTCGCCCCCGCATCGCTCGCAGTACCACTCGGTCGGGTAGTTCATCGCACCGCATTCGGCGCACTTGAGCGACCTGGCTGCGGTCGCCGCGCTGGAGGAACTGAGCGGCCCGTCGGCCATGCTCGTCGCCCGCAAGCTGTCCATGCCGGGGTCGGTCGATCCCGACTCGAACATCCTGCGCTCGGGCGACGCGATCGCGGGAGTGGGCGGCAACGGCGCCGGCGGGGGCGCGAACTCCCTCGAGATCCTCGGTGCCGGAGGCGGACCGGGGATGACGGGCGGACGCGATGGCATCGCGCCGCGAGGCGGCGTGCCCCCGCGCGCCGGCATCACGCTCCGCGGGGCCGTCGTGGGAGGCGCCGCGGCCGTCGCGGCGCGCGGCGGTGCCATGGGTGCCGCCGATGCCGTCGAAGGACCGACGGGGCCGGCCGGCGCCGACGGTCCGGGGACGCCAGACGGGACGGGCATCGCGGGCGGAGCGACGCCCGCACCGGAGGCGCGACCGAGCGCCTTGAGGAACTCGAGGTCGTCGAAGGCCTCGGTGCCGCGGATCGCCCCCGGGGCCCGCGCCGCGCCCTTTGCTTCGGTCGCGCGCGGACGCGGCGGCGGGGCCGGCGCAGTGACGGCCGGCGCGACGGCCGGCGCGACGTCGGGCGGCTGCGCCGGCGGCTGCGGTTCGGCGCTCGGTACGACGAGGAAGCCGTCCAGCGACCTCTCCGGCGACGGCGGTCGCTCGACGCTCCCGGTGACGGTCGGAGGCACGAGGTTCACGCGTTCGTTCGCGAGCGCCGCGGGCGGCAAGGGCGGCGCCACCCGGGGACGCTGCGCCACGGCTGGCGGGAGCGGCGGCGCGGGCGGCGACGTCGAAGGCGCGGACGCCGCACGGGGCAGCGGGCGGAGCGGCGAACGGGGCGGTGAACGGGGCGGCGCCGGCGCCGCCCCAGCGCCCATCACCTCGCCAAGCGCGCGTTCGAGGGCGCCGAGCGTCGTCTCGGCGGCGAGGCGATCGGCGGCGGCCGTCGCAAGAGCGGCATCGGATTCCGCCGCCAGCGCCACCCATTCGTCCCCGTCGTACTCACCGACGGCATGCCGCAACTCGGCCTCGGTGCGCGCGTCGGCGATCGCCTGCTCCGCCGCCCGCGCCGCATCGCGTGCCTCGATGGCGGCGCGTCGCTGCCCCTCGAGTTCCGCGACCCGCGAACCCAGCGCTCCGCGCACCGCGGCAAGGCGCGCCTCGTAGTCCGCCCGCACCTTCGCCACGACATGCGCCGGGGCACCGGACGTGCGAGCGGCCAGTTCCTCCAGCCACTGGGCGTACCGTGCACGCTGGGCGAGGAGCTCCATCACCGGAGCGTGCCCGGCGCTCACGTGGACACTCGGCGGGCCACGAGGCGCGCGACGACGTCGGCGGGCAGCGCGTGCACCGGCCCGAGGCGCGCGGCGGTCTCGAGGATCCGTGCCGCGTGCTCGAGACTCTCCATCCGCTGATGGGCGCGAGTCAGGGTGCTCCCGAGCGCGAGTGCGCCGTGGTGGGCCATGAGGAAGACGTCGTGATGCGGGAAGAACGGCTCGAACGCATCCGCCACCGCCGGCGTGCCCGGCACGGCGAACGGCACGAGCGGAACGCGCCCCATCAACAGTATCACCTCGGGGAGGACCGGCGCCATGAAGTCGCGACCGGCCACGGCCCATCCGGTCGCCACGGGCGGGTGCCCGTGGACGACGGCGCGGACCTCGGGGCGGCGGGCGTACGCCCGAAGGTGCAGGTCGAGCTCGCTGGAGGGGACCCCGCGCTCCCCCCGTCGCGGCGTACCCGCAGCGTCCACGACGACCAAATCGGCGGGCCGCAGCTCGCCCTTGCTTGCCCCGCTTGGTGTGCAGAGGATGCGCCGCGCGTCGAGCCGCACGGACACGTTGCCGTCCATGCCGGCCACGAGGCCTCGCTCGGCGAGGCGACGGCAGACGGCGACGACGGCGCGACGCGCCCGGTCCTCGCGCCCGCGGACCGCCGCCATGCCTCAGGCGCCCAGCCGATGCACCACGCGACCGTCCACCAGCGTCAGGTGGACGCGGCCCGTGAGGACCTGACCCTGATAGGGGGAGTTGCGCCCCTTCGTGCGGAACGCCGCGACGTCCACCGTCCATCGCTCGGCCGGGTCGAAGACCGTGACGTCGCCGATCGCACCGGGCGCGAGCGACCCGCCGGCGAGGCCGAAGAGCCGCGCCGGGGTGCAGCTCATCTTGTCGATCAACTGGGCGAGCGACAGGATGCCCGGGGCCACGAGCCACGTGTGGACGACCGCGAGTGCCGTTTCGAGCCCGACGATGCCGTTGGGGGCGTCGGCAAACTCGCGTTCCTTCTCGTCGTAGTGATGCGGCGCGTGGTCGGTGGCGACGCAGTCGATCGTGCCGTCGCGAACCGCCTCCTGCAATGCGGCGACATCGTCGGCCGTTCGGAGGGGCGGGTTCATCTTGGCGTTGGTGTCGTAGTCGCCGACCGCCTCCTCGGTAAGCGAGAGGTGGTGCGGGCACACCTCGGCGGTGACGCGGATGCCGCGGTCCTTGCCCCAGCGGATGAGCTCGACCGACCCGCGCGTGCTCATGTGGCACAGGTGCACGTGGCCCCCGGTGCGCCGGGCGAGGAGGATGTCGCGGATGGCCATGATCTCCTCGGCCTCCGAGGGGATGCCCTTGAGGCCGAGCCGGGTGGAGACCACGCCCTCGTTCATTGCCCCGCCGTGCGCGAGGGTGGGATCCTCGCAGTGGTCGGCGACCGGGATGCCGAAGGTGCGCGCGTATTCGAGGGCGGTGCGCATCATCTGGCTCGAGACGACCGGCTTGCCGTCGTCGCTGACGGCCACCGCGCCGGCCTGGATCATCTCGCCGAACTCGGCGAGTCGCTCGCCCTTCTGGCCGAGGGTGATCGCCCCGATGGGATAGACGCGGGCGGCCTTCGCCTCGACCCCCTGGCGCTTGACGAACCCGACCGCCGCCTGGTTGTCGGTGACGGGATCGGTGTTCGGCATGGCGCAGACGGCGGTGAAGCCGCCGGCGGCCGCCGCGCGCGCGCCGGTCGCGATCGTCTCGACGTCCTCGCGACCCGGCTCGCGCAGGTGGCAGTGCACGTCCACGAAGCCCGGAGAGACGACCTTGCCCGAGACGTCGATCACCTCGGCGTCGGCGGGGTCGCCGATGCGCGCCCCGGCGTGGCGGACGACGCCACCCTCGAGGTAGACGTCGCCCGCGGCGACGTCGAGGCCGCGCGACGGGTCGAGCACGCGCCCGCCGCGGAGGAGGATGGGACGAACGGTCATCGGCTGTCGCCGCCCTGGGCGGCGGTGGCGAGCTCCGGGCGGCCCCCGGCGAGGAGGTACAGGACGGCCATCCGGACGGCGACGCCGTTGGTGACCTGGTCGAGGATGACGCTGTGGGGGCCGTCGGCGACGTCCGAGTCGATCTCGACGCCGCGGTTGATCGGCCCCGGGTGCAGGATGACGAGGTCCTTCGGCGCGCGCTCGAGCCGTGCGCGGCTGACGCCGAAGACGCGGTTGTACTCGCGGAGCGACGGGATGTAGCCGGCCTGCATCCGCTCCAGCTGGAGCCGCAGGACGTTCAGGGCATCGGCCCACTCGATCGCCTGCTCGACGCGGGCGAAGACGTGGTGGACCCCCAGCGACTCGATCGCCGCGGGCAGCAGCGACCGCGGCCCGCACACGGCCACTTCGGCGCCGAGCTTGCGCAGGCCCCAGATGTTCGACCGCGCGACACGAGAATGCATGACGTCGCCGACGATGCAGACCTTGAGCCCCTCGAGGCGGCCGCACTTGTCGCGCAGCGTCAGGAGGTCGAGGAGCCCCTGCGTGGGATGCTCGTGGGTGCCGTCGCCGGCGTTGACGACGTTCGACTCGATGCGCTGGGCGAGGAACCGCGGGGCGCCGGACGCGGGGTGGCGGATCACCACCATATCGATGCGCATCGCCTCGAGGTTGCGGGCGGTGTCCACGAGGGTCTCGCCCTTCGCGATCGAGCTGGCCGCGACCGCGATGTTCACGGTGTCGGCCGACAGGCGCTTCTCGGCGAACTCGAACGAGGTGCGAGTGCGGGTCGAGTTCTCGTAGAAGAGGTTCACGATGGTCTTGCCCCGCAGCACCGGGACCTTCTTGATCGCCCGTTCGCTGATCGCCTTGAACGGCTCGGCGGTGTCGAGGATCAGGCGAAGCTGCTCGGCCGACAGCGACTCGAGGTCGAGCAGGTCCTTGCCCAGCACCGGACTCACGCGGTCGCCCCGCCCTGCACCGTGACGCCGTCGGTGCCGTCGAGCTCGACGACCTGCACGTCCACGCGCCCGCCGCGAGGGACGTCCACCGTCTTCCCCACGATGTCCGGCTGGATCGGGAGCTCGCGGCCGCCGCGGTCGACCAGCACCGCCAGCGCGATGCGCGCGGGCCGGCCGAAGTCGGCGAGCTCGTCGAGGGCCGCCCGGACGGTGCGGCCCGTGTAGAGCACGTCGTCAACGATGACGCAGTTCGAGCCCTCGAGCTGCCAGGGCACGTCGGTCGCCCCGACGAGCGGTCGCGGGCCGACCGTCTGGAGGTCGTCCCGGTAGAGCGTGATGTCGAGGGCCCCCTGCGGCACGTCGAGCCCCTCGTGCTCCTTGATGATGCGCGCGAGCCGGTTGGCGAGCTGGACGCCGCGTCGCTGGATCCCCACGAGGACGAGGGGGCGATCCCCGCCGCCGTAGAGCTCGACGATCTGGTCGGCCATCCGCTTGAGCGTGCGCTCCATGGCCTTGGCGTCGAGGAGCGGGCGGGGGGCAGGCATGCCCGAAATATGGCGCAGCGGCCGAGGTGCCGATACTCGCCGCATGCCGCCGGTGCCGCCCCCCACCCCGTTGCCGAACCTGCAGGGCCTGACCGACGAGGAACAGGCCGATGTCCAGGACGCGATCGACCAGGACAAGGAGCTGCGGTGGCTCGAGCGGGACGCCTCGATCGCCGAGCGCACCCTGCTCGATACCCCGCCGGGGACGCGGGACGAGGACCTGCGGCGGCTGCACCGGGCCCACCACGACGCGCAGCAACGCCTCGCGGCGGCCCACGCCACGATCCTCGCCTGGCTCGAGCCGCAGTTCGGCAAGCGGCGCCAGGCGCGCCTGCGGGGCGACGACGTGGTGATCCTCACGCGGGAAGAGTTCCGCGTGCTGAGCAAGGACGAGCGGGAGCTGCTCGAGCAGCCGGGCCGCGATCGCCTGCGCGCGGCGCAGGAGATCAAGCGACGGGCGCGGGACATCCTGACCGGGCGTGGCTGGCAGCCGCGCCAGCGGGCCGCGGCGGCGGTCGGCGCGGGGCTGCCGCTGCTCGGCGTGGGTGACTGGCGGGTTCGGGGCCGGCTCGACGCCGTGTTCGCGTCTCGGCGGCCGACCGGCCACTAGGCCCCGTCCGGGCACCGCGTCGCCTCGCGGCGATCGCGACGGGGCCTCACGCCGCGCGCGAATGCTCGGTCGGCCCGAGCACCTCGGCCGCCGCCCGCGCCTCGGCGGGTGCGTGACGCGCGACGGCGTGGGGGTCGAGCAGTTCGGACAGCGCGCGCTCGAAGGCGAAGGGTCCCTCCTCGTCCACGCGTTGCAGCGCGTCCCCCCGCGTCTCGCCGGGCGAGCGGTCGCGCTCGGCCGCCGTCACGTCCTCGGCCGCCGCGCGCTGCAGCAGCAGCCAATCGCACATGACTTCGGCCAGGCCGCGCTGCTCGGGTGTCCAGTGTTGGCGCACCGCCGCGTCGGCCAACATGGCGCGGGACGCGGCCCATCGGGCCAACGCCGCATCCAGGCCGCGACCGCCGCGCAGCGTCGCTCGGACCTGTTCGAGGAGCTCGAGGAGGTACGCCCCCCCCGGGCCATCCCGATCGGCCGCCAGCCGGGCGAGCACGTCGAGCACCGGCGGCGGCGTGAGGACGCCTGCATAGGACGACGCCCACAGCTTCGCCACGGCGTCATCGAGCGCGTGCCGTTCGGTCGGGGACAGGCGGGGATGCACGGACGCATCGAGGAGGGCGACGACCACGGTGGCGCGGAAGCCGAGGGCTGCGCTGTGCAGCGCGATCGCCATGTCGCGACGGTCCACGAAGTCCACGTAGCGAGGGGCCCCCGACCCACTCGCCGGCACTGCGATTCGCGGCGGGGCCACGCGCCCCGCCATCTCGGCGCGCAGCGCGAGCGAGCCGCGAATGCGGGCGGTATCCGGCCAGACGTGCCCCTGCGGCAGGGGCGCGTCGGCAGACAGGAGCGCCCGCAGCGAATCGGGATAGGTGCGGTTGGCCGGCAACGCGGCCGGCTCGGTGACCGGCACCGGGCCCGCCCCCTGGTTTGGCGGCTCCGCGGTTGCGGGTGCGGATGCCGGTGCGGATGCCGGAGCCGGTGCCGGTGCGGCGCGTCCGCTGCGGTCGAGCACCTCCGCGGACCGGCGCGTACGGGCCGGTCCTGCGTCCCGGGCTCGTCGCTGGCTCTCGAGCACGATGAGCGCCCAAAGCGACGCGGTCGATCCGGCCCCGGCGAGCAGCAACCACGCCCCATGTCCGAAGAGCACGCCGGCGAGCGACGACGCTACCAGAACGCCGAGTCCGCCGAGGGCGACGGCACCAAGGCGCGGATTGCCGCCGGCAACCAGTCGGGCGAAGAGGTATCGCAGGTACTCCATCGTTCCGAGTTTCGGGCCGGACGACCGTGGGCTTGAGGGGCGCGGTTGCCCGTACTCGACATCGCGGCCAGCTTCCGCGACCATGGTCCGCCATCCGCCCATCGGCACGGGAGGCTCGGTCGTCCGCGCGGCGATGCGCCGGACCCCGTCACTGACGGCGCTCACGAGACGCGAGCGCCGGCTGGTCGGCGCGCTGTACACGCCGCGGGCCATCCAGCGCTGGTTGCGCAACGTCCGGTACAACCGCGAGCACGGCGGCGAAACACTGCGCACGTTTCGCGGCGTGGTGCGAGACGGTACGGCGCATTGCCTCGAGGGATGTCTGGCGGCGGCCACGCTGCTCGACCAGCACGGGCATCCGCCGCTGGTGCTGCACCTCGCATCGCAGGACGGGCTCGAGCACATCCTCGCCCTGTTCCGGCACCGGGGGCGATGGGGGGCGATCGGCCGCTCGCGCGACGAGGGGCTGCACGGACGGGCCCCGGTGTACCCGTCACTCCTCGCGTTGGCGCAGAGCTACATGGTGCCCTACGTGGACGGCAGCGGCCGCGTCGTCGGATGGGCAGTGACCGACCTCGACGCATTGCTGCCGCGCACCGATTGGCGGCTCGCCCCGACGAACGCGTGGTCGGTGGACCGGGCGCTGCTCCGGCTGCGGCACCGGCGGCTGCACATGTCGGAGCGCCGGTACCGTACGTGGCTGCGCCGCTATCTGGCGTACCGGGCCGCCGTGCCGGCGGCCACGCCGGGGGAGTGGCGCCGGTTCTACGGCGACGAAGCGCGATGGTGGTGGTGACCCCCCCCGCGCGTCACGCCATTTCGAACGCGCGACCGAACGCGACGGCGAAGGAGAAGGCCTTGGCCTTCGAGCGGGTCTCCATCATCTCGGCAACGCGCTCGAGCCGCGCCGGGATGCTGCAGATCTTCTCCTGCGCCTTGCGGCCGATCTCATCGAGTCCGGTGAGCGTCTCGATCGCCCAGAAGCGGATCTGGTCCTCGACGATCTTGAGGTAGTCGCGCGGTCCGTAGATGCCGGCGCGGCGGACGACGTCGGCCATCTCCCGGAAGTGCGGCATGGAGATGCCGGGCATGTCGATGGCCGGCATGATCTCCGCCGCCGACGCGAGGGCGCGGTTCGGGTCGCGCGCGAGGACTTCCTTGAAGATGGTGCGGTAGAACGTGTAGTGGCGCGCCTCCTCCGACGCGACGTTCCGGAGCACCTCGCCGATGAGCGGCTCGTACTGCCCCGCCAGCTTGCCGACGTTGGCGTGGCTCACCTGCGTCGCCCGCTCCTGGAGGGTCGTGTAGACGAACACGCGGTAGGGATCGGCGTCCCACGCGGGGTTGAAACCGGCGCGGATGTACTCGAACTGCATCCGTTCGAGGACAGGCTGGTCGAGGATGCGGCTATCGTGCGCGTAGTCGTGCAGGACCGCGCCGTGCCGATCCTCCTCCGCCGTCCAGAGGTTGGTCCACTTGTGCCAGAAGCTGTCGTTGCCGAGATAGACGGCGAGGAGCCGGTGGAAGTGCGGTAGCCCTTCCTCGGTGAGAAGGTTGAGGGCGAGGGCCACCCGCGCGGGGAGACTCACGCCGGCGGCGCGCTCGCGAAGCGTGGCGACGTGGGCGTCGGGATCGGTGTCGGGCGGCGGCGCGAGCAACTCGTTGGGGAACCAGAGCGGGCGCTTGGCCTCGTGGGCGACCATGAGGTCGTCAACGACCGGTTCGAGGTCGGCGAGCACCTCGACCTTGGCGAGGGTCTCGAATCGGGCGGTATCGGCGGGACGCGTCATGCTCCAAGGTGCACCGGCGGACGCGCGCGGGCTAGGCGCGCCGCGGCGCCCGCGGCGCGCGCGCGCACGCGCGTCAGCGAGACGACGGACGCCGGAACGCGGCGCACGGGTCCGGCCGTCCGGCCGGCGCGTCGGTCACCACGACGAGATCGTAGCGGCCACGCGTCGTCGCGGGCGCGGGCGGACGACCGGCCGAGTCGCGCTCGACGAACCCGACGGTGAGCACGCGCCACCGGGGATGCGAGACCGCCAGGAGGCGCGGCACCGCGACGTCGCGCCGCACATGGCCGTTGCCGGCGAAGAGCCACGGCGTACCCGCGGCCCGCGCATCCACGATGGCGGCCGCCATGGCAGCGTCGCGCACGACCTGCGCGTCGCGCAGGCCGGCGATCATGGACGCCGGGAGCTGCCCGCAGTGGCCGGCGACGAGTTCGGCATCGAGCGTGGCGCGGGCCGCGCTGTCGAGCGGCGCGGCGGCCACGACGGCGGCGAGCGGCGGCGGCGCCGCGCCGGCGCCGCGCCTGACGACGTCGCGCAGGGCCTCGCGGCTCAGGTTCGTGCCGCGCATGGGGCGCCCGGCCGCGAGTGCCGCCTCGACGAGTGGGGCGTGCAGCGGCCACGCCCAGCCGGCGCGATCGAAGCCCGCGCGCTCGAGCCAGGCCTCACGCGACTCCCCGGCCGCCGGCGTCGGCACGGGGGCGTCCGCGCGAGCGAAGTGCTCGAACACCGCCATGGCGTCGGGCCCGGCCGCGGTGAAGAGCGCGGCGCGTGCCCGATGGTGGTCCGGGTTGTCGTGCAGTTCGCCGAGCAGCACCGCGTCGGCGGCCCGCAGGCGCGCGGTGAACTCCGCCGCCGACACCGGGGTGCCGTCCTCGGCCGAGAGCACGGGCCACGGGATGGCGACGGGGGCGCCGGAGCCTGAGGTGCCGCGACACCCGGCAGCGACAAGGAGGACGCCCAGCAGGCGGGCGGCCATGGGCGTTGAGATCGTGCGCATGCCGATAATGTACCGCTGCCCCCCGACCCCCCCTCTGCGCCCCGACCATGCCCCGCCTCCGCCACGCCCTTCTGGCCGCCGTCGCCCTGCCCCTCGCCGTCCGGGCGCAGCGCCCTCGGGTGGCGGCACCGCCGGTGGCGCCGCCCGCGACGTCCGCCGCGCCGGTGATCATCCCCGCCTTCGAGGACCCGCGGATCCACGATGTCGTCGCCGCGATCTCGTCGTCGCGCATCGAGCGGGACATCCGGACCCTCGTGGGTTTCGGGACGCGACACACGATGTCGGACACGCTCTCGCCGACGCGCGGCATCGGGGCGGCGCGGCGCTGGATCGTCGCCGAGTTCCGGAAGATCTCGGCGGACTGCGGGGGCTGCCTCGAGGTGCGCTACGTGAGCGACGTGGTGAAGGCGAGCCCGCAGACGCGCATGCGCGAGGACGTGCAGGTCGTGAACGTCGTGGCGATCCAGCGCGGGGCCACCGAGCCCGGACGATATGTGCTGCTGTCCGGCGACATCGATTCCCGGGTGACCGACGTCCTGAACGCGACGGCCGACGCCCCGGGAGCGAACGACAACGCGAGCGGCATCGCGGCGATCCTCGAGGCAGCGCGCGTGCTCACGCGCCACCGGCCCGACGCATCGATCGTCTACGCGGCCCTCGCCGGTGAGGAACAGGGGCTCTTCGGCGGCGAGATCGTCGCGCGGACCGCCAAGGCCGAGGGCTGGCGCCTCGACGCGGTGATCAACAACGACATGGTCGGCAACATCCGCGGGATCACCGGCAACGTGTCGAACCTCACGGCGCGGGTCTTCGCCCCCGGGCTGCCGGCGACGACGAGCGCCGCGGAGCTGCGTCGCATCCTGACGACCGGCGGCGAGCTCGACACCCCGTCGCGCCAGCTCGCCCGCTACATCGCCCGGGTGGCGGACACGTACTGCCCGAACCTCTCCGTCGAGATCATCTATCGGCTCGACCGCTACGGTCGCGGCGGCCACCACACGCCGTTCTTCAACGAAGGTGCCCCGGCGGTGCGGCTGATGGAGACGCACGAGGACTACACGCGCCAGCACCAGGACCTGCGCACCGTGGACGGCGTCGCCTACGGCGACGTGCTCGAGGGCGTGGACTTCGCGTATGCGGCCCGGGTAACGGGACTCGACGCCGCCACGCTCCTGTCGCTGGCCATGGCGCCCGCCGCGCCGGACTCGGTGACCATCCGCGGCGCGGTCCAGCCCTCGACGACGCTCCGGTGGAAGGCGTCGCCTGCCGCCGATCTCGCGGGGTACCGCGTGTACTGGCGCAAGCCGACGGATGCCCGGTGGACGCGGTCGCGGTGGGTGGGCAACGTCACCGAAGTCACGCTGCCGAACGTCATCATCGACGACCACTTCTTCGGCGTCGCAGCCGTCGATCGGGAAGGCCACGAGAGTCTCGTGGCCTTCCCGCGGTGACCGAGGCCGGTCAGACGGGGACCACGCCCCCTCCGGCCGCCGCGCGCCAGGCGCGGCGGAAGATGGCGGCCCCGGCGAGCGCGTCGTCCGTGCAGGCGGGGATGAACTCGGCCCAGCCGCTCCGGGGCGCGGCGCGCAGTGGGCGGGCGAACCCGGCGTCCGGCCGATGCGCGACGCCCTCGCATGCCGTCACCGCCTGCCGGACGCGCGCGACGACGTCGTTCCGTTCCCCCTCGCTCATGATGCCTCCTCGCTGGCCGTGGGCGCATGTGTGTGCCGTGTGCCGTGTGCCGTGTGCCGGTCCCGACGCCGCCTGCCTCGCGAGCGTTCTCCCCGATAACGTTCCTTGACATCCCGTCGGGTCCTCGGTCACGCACGCCCCCGTTCACAACGGAGTTGTCCGTCATGTCCCGTTCGCGGTCAGCCCGCCCCGCGCGCTTCCTCGCCCTGCTCCTCGGCATCACGGCCGTCCCGCTGGCGTCGCAGGTGACGGAGAAGCCCCCGCTCCACGGGCGCCACTGGATCGCCGTGACGGGCAAACCCCTCGGCGCCACGGCGGGCGCGATGATGTTCCAGCGCGGCGGCAACGCGGTGGACGCGACGGCCGCGATGCTGGCCGCTGTCTGCACGATGTGGGACACGCTCGGCTGCGGCGGCGAGACGCAGGCGCTGCTCTGGCATCCCACGCTCAGGAAGGTGATCGGCATCAACGCCCTCGGCGTGGCCCCGACGGGGGCGACGCCGGCCTTCTTCAGCGGCAAGGGGATGCGCTTCCCGCCTGAGTACGGGCCGCTCGCCGCCGTGACGCCCGGCACGCCGGGCGGGCTGATGGTGATGCTCGCGGAATACGGCACGCTGTCGCTCGAGACGGTGCTGGGGCCCGCGCTGACGATGGCCGAGCAGGGCTACGCCATCGAGGCCCAGGCGGCCGACGCGATGGAGCGGCAGAAGGGCTGGATCAAGCAGTGGAAGACGAGCCCGTCCGTCTTCCTGCCGCACCGCGGGCAGCCGCGCGAAGCGCCGGTCGCCGGCGAGGTGTTCCGCCAGCCCGACCTCGCCGCCACGTTCCGCAAGCTCATCGAGGCCGAGCGCGCGGCGCTGGCGCGGGGCCGGACGCGCAAGGAGGCGATCTATGCCGCGTACGACCGCTTCTACAAGGGCGACATCGCCGACGAGCTCGTGCGCGGCGTGCAGGAAGACGGGGGGCTCATGACCAAGGCGGACCTCGCGAACTGGCGGGTCAAGATCGAGGAGCCGCTCGCCACGACGTACCGCGGTGTCACCGTGTACAAGCTGCCGCCGTGGCAACAGGGGCCGGCGCTGCTGCAGGCGCTCAACGTGCTCGAGCCGCTGGACCTCAAGGCGATGGGCTACAACTCCGCGCAGTACATCCACACGCTGTACCAGGCGATGAGCCTCGCGTTCGCCGACCGCGACTTCTACTACGGCGATCCGGCCTTCCCGCCCGAGGAACCGATCGCCGGCCTGCTGAGCAAGGACTACGCGAAGGCGCGCCTCGCGCAGATGAACCGCGAGCGGAACGATCCCGCGGTGAAGCCCGGCGATCCGTATCCGTTCCAGGGCGGCACGAACCCCTTCGCCGACGTGCTGGCGCGGTGGTCCACCAGCGGCCCACGGCAGGCCCCGGCCGGTGCCGCCAGCGGCCCGCCGAACGACGACCGCACGCGCCAGCCGCCCGAGGAGGCGATGGCCGCTGCCGAGGCCGCCTTCCGCGAGGCGTTCACACGCGGCACGACGAGCATCCAGGCGGCGGACACGTCGGGGTGGATGGTCTCGGTCACCCCGAGCGGCGGGTGGATCCCGGCCGTCATCGCCGGCCGGACGGGGATCGGGCTCTCGCAGCGCATGCAATCGTTCGTGACCGACCCGGAGGACGGCCCGTTCAACGTAGTGGCGCCCGGCAAGCGGCCGCGCGTCACGCTCACGCCAACGATCGCGCTGCGCGACGGCGAGCCCTGGATGGCCTTCAGCGTCCAGGGGGGCGACACGCAGGACCAGGACCTGCTCCAGTTCTTCCTGAACGTCGTCGAGTTCGGCTTCACGCCGCAGCAAGCGGCCGAGGCGCCGGGGTTCCACAGTTACCAGATGCGCTCGAGCTTCGGTGCGCACGAGGCGCGGCCGGGACGCCTGCAGCTGAACGAGGCGGTCCCCGACTGGGTCCGCGACGACCTGCGGCAGCGCGGCTACTCGCTGGAGTACGCCCGTCGCACGTCGGGGCCGGTGACGGCGATCCTGCGCGACCGCCGCCACGGCACCTTCTGGGGCGCGGCGAGCAACTTCGGCGAGGACGCGGGCATTGCGTGGTGAGGCGGGAGCGCACCGCCCCGGGGCGACCAGACAATGCGGTGCTACGGGGCCGGCCTCGCGCGGCGGAGTTCGGCCAGCACCTGCGAGGTGACGTCGGCGGCCTCGTCGGCGTCGAGGAGACCGACGGTGGCGCGGTCGAGCACGACGGTGAAGCCCTCGCGGCGCCGGACGGCAGCGATTGCGGCCTGCACCTGCGCCTCCGCTGGCTGCCGGAGCTCGCGGCGGCGGGTCTCGCCCAGCACCTCGAGCTGCCGGACCATGTCCTCGAAGGTGATCTCGCGCGCCCGCAGGACGAGCAGCGTCGCCTCGCGACGCGCCGGCGACATGGCCTCGCTCTCGCGCGAGAAGGCGTCCACCGCGCGCTTGAGCGAATCGGCCGCCTCGGCCACGAGCGCGCGCGCCTTGGTGGCCTCGAGGGCGAAGGCGGTCTCGGCGTCGCGGTAGGCCGGGGCCGAGTCGAGCAGTACGCGGATGTCCACGACGGCGATGCGGGCGGGGGCCGCGCGCCGCGGCTGCGCCGCGAGCGGCACGGCGGCGGACGCGAGGACGAGCGCGACGAGCCGCATCGCGCGGCCGGCGACACGACGCCGCCGTGCACTGACATGGTTGATTCTCATGGCTTGACGCTATCGTGGCGGGTCCGAGAGTCAACTTCTACGGCGACGTCGCCCCCGCCACCTGCACCCGCCGCTCGGCCCGGAGCACGTACTGCCCCGCGACGGCGACCTCGAGCTGCACCACGTACGCGCCGGGTGAGAGCGTGGTGATGTCGAGCTCGACGCCGCGCGCGGTGGTGGTCGTACCGCGTGCGGCGGGCTCCTCGACGATGAGCTTCACCGGCGTCGCCTCGCGCGAGAGGTTGAGGGCCTGCAGCCCCCGCTGCAGCAGGCCGCGCTCGCCCACCTCCTTGGCGACCGTCAGCGTGAGCCGCATGGTCTCGCCGGGCGTCGTGCCGTAGGCCTCCCAGTAAACGCCCAGCTTGCGGTCGGCCGGAGCGATTTCCGAGGGATACATGTGCGGGAGCACCTCGGGAAGCGAGCGCGGAAAGCTGCCGAAGGGGGCGAAGAAGAGCAGGTCGCTCAGGACGACGCGGGTGCCGACCGCCTCCGGCGGACGGACCCCGTAGCGCGCCCGCGCAGCCGCCTGCGCCTCGGGGGCGTGCACCTCGGCGCTCATGAGCAGCGGGCCCCACGGGGCAGTGGCGGTGAGGACGCCCCGCGGTCCCGCATCGCGCCGCTGGGCCGTGTGCGCGCCGGCGGAATCACGCGGCACGAGCGCCAGGGTGGCGGTCCGTGGCCCCCGCGCGAGCACCGAGTCGTCCTCGACGCTCCACGCGACCGCCACGAGGGCGCTGTCGCCCCGCCGGAACATCGCCTGCTGGTGCCGCAGCATGCGCAGCGTCTTCGCGTACGGGGGCGCGTAGCGTGCGATCACCGGCGGCTTCTGGACGGCCCACATCGTGGAGTCGCTGTTCGCGGGGTTCTCGAGCACCGCGTACGGGGGAATCATGCGGTACGCGGGCACCGCCTCCTGACCGATGACCGAGGGCCCGGCGCGGCCGCCGCCCGGCTCCCGCGCCCACGCGCGCGGCCAGCCGAAGCGCCGGGCGAGCTCCTTTTCGTCGTTGTCGAACCCGTACTGGTGCGCGGAGGGGGCGTCCGAGAGGAAGAGCGCGTAGGTGAGTCGCGCGAAATGCTCGGTGCGCGTGTCGTTGCCCGGCAGGCCGTAGAGCACGCGACTCAGGAACCAGAGCTGGGCCTCGTAGGCCAGGCGGGCCGGCTGGCCGCACTCGGCGCGCCGATAGACGCTGCGGGTCTCGTCGTCGATGTAGAGCGTCATGTCGCGCCACTGGCAGCGGTCGCGCGGCGACATGGCACGAAGGACGCGCTCGTAGGTCGCGTCGGCAGCGACGTATTCGCCCTTGAGGTGCTGCACGAAGCCCACGGCCGCGTCGCAGAACCAGGTCGTGAGCCGGCAGCGGGTCGCAACGCCGAGCGCCTCGTCGAGTCGTCCGGCCTCGGCGAGGTAGCGCACGCGCTGGCCGATGATCCAGCGGTTGTCCGGCTCGTCTCGCGCGAGCTGCTCGAGCGTCGCGAGCAGCGAGTCGCGCGCGGCGACGACGGGCGGCAGGTCGGGGACGAGGCCGGCGCGTTCGTCGTACCAGTAGCAGAAGCGCCCGACCTGTTCGTCGCACTGCGCCGGTTTGCCCGCGCGCAGCACGGGCAGGTTCCGGCGCCGGATCTCCTCGAAGCGGTACTGCGCGAGGCGCCCCCTTCCCTCGGGGGTCGTGCGGTCGAAGTCGGCCGGATTGGGCAGCGCACGCTGCGCCAGCGCGGCGGGGGCGAGGCCGATCGCGCAGGCGATCGGCACCAGAAAGCGACGGAACGGAGCCATGGGGAATGCTACCCGGCGGGGGGCGGCATCAGGTCCTCATCGACCCGCGATCCGGTCGAGCCCCAGCACGGCGTGAAGCAGCACGTCCGCCCCGCGCGTGATGTCTTCCGGACGCGAGTACTCCTTGGGGGAGTGGCTCACGCCCCCCACCGAGGGGATGAAGATCATCCCCATCGGCCCGATGCGCGCGAGTTCCTGTGCGTCATGGCCGGCGCCGCTTGGCATGGTGAGGGTGGTGCACCCGAGGGCGGACGCCGCCGCCTCGACGTGCGCCATCATCGCTGGCGTCGCCGGGGCGGGATCGCTGTCCACGGTGCGGACGAAGGCGAAGGTGGTGCCGGTCGCGCGTCCGACCTCCGCTCCGGCCCGCTCGAAGGCGGCGGTGAGGCGCGCCAGCTTGGTCGCATCGAGGTCGCGCAGGTCGACCGTGAGGAGGACGCTGCCGGCGATGATGTTCGTCGTGTTGGGACTCGGCACCACGCGCCCGACCGTCGCCACCTGACGGCCGGGTTCGGCACGAACGAGGTCGTTGACCGCCACCGTGAACTTCGCGGCGGCGAGCACGGCGTCCTGCCGCTGGTCCATGGGCGTCGCGCCGGCATGGTTGGCGGTGCCGGTGACGGTGACCTCGAGCCAGCGGAGGCCGACGATCCCCTCGACGACGCCGACCTGCCGGCCACGCTGCTCGAGCACGCCGCCCTGCTCGATGTGGAGCTCGAAGTACCCGGCGATGCTGCCGGGCGGCCGCACCACACCGGCGAGGCGCGACGGATCGCCGCCGATGCGCGCGAGGCCCTCGCGCAGCGTGAACCCGGAGCGGGCGCGCCGGTCGAGGCCGTCGTCGGTGAGCGCACCGATGGCGAGCTTGCTCCCGATGGTGCCGCCCTCCTCGTTCTGCCAGACGACGACCTCCAGCGGGTGCCGCAGGCGCAGGTTCTGCTCCCGCAACGTGCGCGCGACCTCGATGGCACCGAAGCTGCCGACCGGCCCGTCGTAGTTGCCCCCGTCGGTGACGGAATCGACGTGCGAGCCGATGATGATCGGCGGCCGGCCCGGCGACGACCCCTCGACCCGGGCGACGATGTTCCCGGCGGCGTCCACGACAGGGGCGAGGCCGGCCGCGCGGAACAGGTCGAGAGTGAACCGGCGGCCGGCGAGGTCGGCGTCGGCGTAGGCTACGCGGTTGATGCCGCTCGCGGTGCGACCGATGGCGTCGAACTGCGCCAACTGGGCATTGAGCCGGGCGCCATTGACGCGCGGCGCGCCGCGGGGCTGTCCCCGGACGAGCCCGGGAACGAACGGCACGGCGGCGAGGGTACCGAGGAACTCGCGTCGCTGCATCGGGGGACGGGCCGGCGGGTGCGCCGCGTCAGGCAGGCGTCGTCGCGCCAGCGCCAGCCGCCAGCCGGGCCTGTGCGATCACCTCGCGCGCCCGCACGACGATGTCGTCCATCGAGGGCGTCTCGGGGATCATCCGCCGGGCGCGCTCCCGCAGTTCCTCGACCGAGGGGAGGTGCGGCAGCCTGCCCTCGAGTTCCGCCATGGTCGGCCAGTGCGGCAGTCTGGCCTCGAGCTCGGCCCACGTGGGGATGTGCGGGAGCTTCGACTCGAGGTCCCGGCGCGTCGGGAAGTGCGGCAGGCTCGGGAGTCGCGTGAGATACGCGTCGAGCGCCTCGCGGTCCACGTGCGCCGCCAGCTGGCGCGCGATGCGCTCGATCGTCGCGCGGCCGAGCGCCCGCTCGTTGCGAACGACGTCCGGCGGCGGCGTGCCGAGGTCGCGGACGAGGCCGACCCACGCCATCGCCTGCAACGCGTAGTACGTCGCGTCGTACTCGTACCAGCGGAAGCCCTGCCGGCACGAGCGCTGGTACGCGTGGTGGTTGTTGTGCCAGCCCTCGCCCATCGTGAGGATCGCGAGCCACCAGTTGTTGCGCGAGTCATCGCCGGTGGCGTAACGCCGGGAGCCGTGCACGTGGGCCAGCGAGTTGATGAAGAAGGTGCCGTGGTAGAGCAGGACCGTGCTCCAGAAGAACCCGACGACCAGCCCCTCCCAGCCGAACGCGACCAGACACGCGAGCGCGAGGACGACCGCGGGGAGCTGCTCGAAGCGGTGCAGGAACAGCAGTTCCGGGTACTTCGCGAGGTCGGGGACGTCCTCGAGAGCGGTGGCCTCGTGGCGGCTGTCGAAGATCCAGCCGACATGCGAGTACCAGAAGCCACGCTGCCGGGGCGAGTGCACGTCGAACTCGGTGTCCGAGTACTTGTGATGATGCCGGTGGAGGGCCGCCCACCAGAGGACGCTCTTCTGCGTGGTACTCTGGGCCGCGAAGGCGAACACGAACTGCACGATCCGCGACGTCTTGAACGAACGGTGCGAGAAGTAGCGGTGGTAGCCGCCGGTGACGGCGAACATGCGAACGGCGTACAGGGCGACGCACAACCCCACCATGCCCCAGCTCACGCCGGTCCAGAACGCGCCCAGGCAGGCCAGGTGCACGAGCACGAACGGGATGGCGTCGGGGTAGATGATGTCGTCGTGGAACTCGGACTCGAGGGCAGCAGACACGGACACGGGTGCAAGGGAGGCGCGCGAACGGCCGGACCCCGAAAGCTATCGGGGCTGCCGGCCGGCCGGAGGTGGGTGGCGCCGCGGCAGATCCCGCCGCCGCGACGCCACCGGTGCGAGGCGGCGGCGCGCTACTTCGCCAGCCCCCGCAACGCGGATGCGAGCAACCGGACGCGGCGCGCGTCCGGCGAGCCGCCGGCGTCGCCGTCGAGCTGCGTCGCAAGCGCCGCCAGCGTGCCGCGGCCCTGCGCACCGGACGCTCCCTCTGCGCCGGCGAGCGCGCTGCGCACCTCGGCGAGCCGTCCATTCGCCAGCCCCTTCGACCGCGCGAGCTGGTCGGCGTAGGCGCGGGCCAGCGCGAACGAGGGTGGCCACTCGAACTTCGGCTGTCCCTGCGCGTTGAGATAGGTGAGCCGCACCGTCTTCGCGGCGTCGATCTCGTTCTGCGTGAGGAAGGCGCTCGGCACGAGCTCGAAGACGTCGAGACCGCGCGCGATCTCCGAGCTCACGATGACCCCGTTGTACCAGTACACCGACCACGACCCGCCCTCGCCCATCTGCGTCGAGTCGGACGGCCCGCGGTCGTGGAAGGCGATCTCGACCGGCCGCTTGGGGTCGGTGAACTCGAAGACCGAGATGCCCCCCTGGTACCACGACTGCACCATGATGTCACGGCCCGGCACCGGGATGAGCGACCCGTTGTGGGCGACGCAGTTCTCGAACTTCGTCTGCGGCGCCGGCATCTTGTAGTACGACTGGAACGTCATCTGGCCGTCCGCGATCGAGAAGATCGCGTTGGCGCCCCATTCCTTCGGGTCACTGGCCCGGCACTTGGGGCCCCCGCCCCCGCCCCACTCGTCGGTGAAGATCACGCTCGTGCCGTCGTTGTTGAACGTGGCCGAGTGCCAGTAGGAGAAGTTGGAATCGGCGACGGCCGCGAGGCGCTTCGGGTTGGCGGGGTCGCGGATGTCGAGGAGCAACCCGTACCCCTCGCAGGCCCCGCCCGCCAGACCGATCGCCGGGAACAGCGTGATGTCATGGCACTGCGTCGGGCCCGGCCGCGGCCCGCGCTGGTCCCCGCCGGCACCGAACATCCGCGCCACGCGCGCCGGCAGCTCCTCGCGCAGCTTCGCGCTGTCCGCGGCCGTCGGAGCCCCCGTGCCGCCACGCGCCTTCACGACCTCCGCGAGCAGGTTGTTGGCGAAGCGGTCGGGCAGCAGGACCGCCTCGCCCTCCATCATCACGACGAAGGCACCGCGCTTCTTGGCCGCCTCGACCTCCGCCTTGTCGTCGGGCGCGAGGCCGTGCCGGGGCGGCGCGACGAGCTCGTTGAAGATGCGCGGGCTCGAGACGATCGCCGACGCCGCCGGGTTCCTGAGCGGCACCTTGATCACCTCGATCCGGAAGAGGGCGGAGTTCGGGTCGCGATCCAGCGGAGCCCCGGAGCACCCGGGCAGCTCCGCCGCCGGCCGCACCCCGGCGGATCCCGAGATGTACACGTACACGTGCTCGGCATCCTTCGGGTCCACCAGCACCGAGTGCGTGTGCGATCCGCGGCAGGTCTGCACGTTGCCCACGTTGCGCGGGTTGCGGATGTCGGAGATGTCGAAGATGCGCAGGCCACGGAGCCGGTCCTGGCTCACCGCGGTCTTCACGCCTTCCCGGCCGCAGTCGAGCCGTCCCGAGAGCCCCTCGCCCGAGACGAACAGCAGGTTCCCGTACACCGAGACGTCGCTCTGCGATGCGGGACAGACGTAGCCGATCACCAGTTCGGGCTTCGCCGGGTCCTTGATCTCCCAGACCTGAAAGCCGTTGTAGTTGCCTTGGATCGCGAGCGACCCGATGAAGGCGAGGTCGCTGTTCGTCTCCCCGACGAAGTCCTTCGGGGGCGGCGTCTTCGAGAGGACGCGGAGGTTCCACACCGCCTCCTCGGCGTCGAGCATGCCGGCACGCAGGCCCACGCGCGGATCGGGCACCGGGGTGCCCATGCGGGCGCCGCCGCCGGCGGCGCAGGCGGCGGTGCCGAGGGTCACCGCCAGCAGCGCGGCGTGGCGAACGAAGGACGACGACGAGACCATTCGACTGCTCTCCTGATCGTGGATGTCGGGCGACCGGACGCGGGCGCTCCGTCGTGCCTGTACCGGCGGCTGGAGACCGCCGTGCCGGGAAGCCTACGGGTCCGGCTTCCCCTGCGTTGCGCCGCCGAGGGCGGCCAGCATTCGCTCCATGCGCGCGATCTCCGTCCCCTGGTCCACCTGCGCGTCCGACGCGAACTTGAACACCGCCTCGTCCTGCCCCGCCCCGTCCTTCGCGAAGAGCGCCTCGACCATCGCGACGGCCCCCTTGTGGTGCTGGATCATGAAGGCGAGAAAGAGCCGGTCGAACGTCGTGCCGCGCGCTGCGCGGAGCTCCGTCAGCTGGGCTTCACTCAGCATGCCCGGCATCGCGGCCCCATGTCCCCCGTGCCCCCCGTGCGCCTCGTCGGCGCCGGTCATGTGGACCATGAGGGTGCCGTTCATCTCGTGCAGCTCGGGCACCGCCTGCCCCCGCGCCCGCAGCCATGCCTGCATGATCGTGATCTCGTCCCGCTGCGCGTTGGTGATCCGCGCCGCCAGCGTCCGGACGGACGGGCTGGCCTCGTTCGGCTCGGCCAGCGCCGACATCACGAGGGCCTGAGCATGGTGATGGATCATCCCCTGCATGAACTCGACGTCCGCAGGCGTGAATCGGCGGCGCGCGCTGTCCTTGCGGGCGCGGTAGAGGCGGTCGAAGTCGGCCGCCCCCTGCGGCGTCGCGGCCGACGAGACTGCCGCGGGCGGCGGAGCGGTCTCGATGCCGCCGGGCCGGCAGGCGGCGCCCAGGCACAGGGCGACGGCCAAGGCGAGGCGATGCGTGGTCACGGGACCAAGTTGGCACCGCGCGTCGCTCGGCGCGAGCGGCCGGCCGTTCGATGGACCTCCCGATCCGGCGACGGGTCGCCGGTCCGCGGGTTGCCGTTGCCGCGGCGACGGGGCACCTTGGCGCATGCCTCGCCAATCCGGATCACGCCAGCGGTTCGCAGCCGGCATCGCGGTCGTCGCCGCGGTCGTCGCCGCGGTCGTCGCCGCGGTCTCCGCCGCAGCGACGCCGGCCGCCACGCAGTCGTCCGACGTCGCTCGGGGGTCGGCCCCGGCCGACTCCGCAGTGCGGCGCGCAGCTCGCGAGATCGCCGCGGCCCGCGCGCGTTCGAACGCCGCCATCGCAGCGCAGGACACCGCGCGCATCGCCGCCGAGTGGTGGCCGGACGTGCACGTCGTCTCGTCAACGAGCGCGCAACTCGCCGGCGCGTCCGCCAACGCGGGGCGACTCGCCGAGCAATTCGCCCGTCGCCCCGACACCCGGTACATCAGGACCCCGGAGGACATCCAGGTGTGGCTCGCATGGGACGTCGCCGCAGAACGCGGCCGATGGGTCGGCACGTGGACCGACCCCGACGGTCCGGTGCGAATCGAGGGGAGCTACCAGGCACAATGGCGTCGGCGCGATGGGCAATGGCGACTGCAGGCGGAACTCTTCGTGCCGCTGGCGTGCCGCGGCGGCCAGTACTGTCGCACCCACCCCTGAATCCCCGTCCCATGAGCAACGAACGTTCCCGCGAGACCCCGCCGTCCCGTCGTGCGGTCCTCCGCACCGCCGCCGGCCTGGCCGCCTCGGCATTGCTGCCGCGAGGCCTGACCGCCATGACGACCGCCGCACCCCCGGCGACCGGCCGCGCCCGGCGCGACGGCCCGCGCATCGTCGTGATCGGCGCCGGCGCGTTCGGTGGCTGGACCGCGCTGTCGCTGCTTCGGCGGGGGGCGCAGGTGACGCTGGTGGACGCGTGGGGCGCCGGGCACTCGCGCGCCTCGTCCGGCGACGACACGCGGGTCATCCGCGCGATCTACGGCGGCAACGCGACCTACACCGACATGGTCCTGCGCGCGTGGGCCGGCTGGCACGCCGCGGAGGAGCGCTGGGGACGCCGGGTGTTCCGGCAGACCGGCGCCCTCTGGATGTTCGAGGGCGATGACACGGCGGCGGCGACGTCCGCGCCGCTTCTCGCCGCGCGCGACGTCGAGGTCGAGCGGATGGACGCGGGCGAGGTCGCGCGTCGCTGGCCGCAGATCCGCGCCGACGGGATCCGCACGGCATGGTACGAGCCCGGCGCCGGCTACCTGCTGGCGCGTCTCGCATGCGAACGCGTGCGCGAGGAGTTCATCGCCATGGGCGGCACGTGGCGCCTGGCCACGGCCACGCCGGGCCCGATCCGTGGCGGGCGCATGGCGGGCGTTGTGCTCGCGGAGGACGGGAACGCTACGCGCCTCGAGGCCGACGCCTACGTCTTCGCATGCGGCCCGTGGCTCGGGACGCTCTTCCCGGAGGCGATCGGTACCGGCGTGCTGCCGACGCGACAGGACGTGGTTTACTTCGGCCTGCCGGCGGGCGACACGCGATACGACGACGGCCGGTTCCCGGTGTGGATCAATACCGGTGCCCGCCTCATGTACGGCATCCCCGGCAACGAGCGGCGCGGCTTCAAGGTGGCGGACGACACGGCCGGTTCACCGGTCAATCCGACGACGCTGGACCGCCGCATCTCCCCTGCGGCCCTGCAGTTGGCCCGCGCGACGGTAGCGCGCCGCTTCCCGGGGCTCGTCGGCGCCCCGGTGGCCGAGACGCGCGTCTGCCAGTACGAGATGTCGCCGACCGGCGACTTCCTGATGGACCGCCACCCAGAGGCGGAGAACGCCTGGCTGCTCGGCGGCGGTTCGGGGCACGGCTACAAGATGGGACCAGCGATCGGCGAAGACCTGACCGCGCAACTCCTCGATGCCCGCTCGGTGCCGGAGGCGTTCACCTACCGCGCGTTCGCGGCGGCCCGTGCTCGGCTCACCAGCACGAGCACCCGCCGGCACTCGTGAGTGCGCGCGACCGGCCGCTCAACCGTCCAGTGATCGACATCCTGTGTCAACGCCGCGGCCGCCGCTTGGCGGCCGCGCTCGTGTTCGTGACCGCCCTGCTGCCCGGGGGGCCGTCCGCCGCCCAGTCCGCCGAGGCGAGCCGACCCGAACTGGTGGCGCTGCTCGACTCGCTCCGCGACCTGCGGGAGGTGCCGGTGTCCGGCGGCATTCCGCAGTACGCGCCCGCCACCGTCCGCCGGTGGCGGGCCGGGCTGACGCGACTCGCCGCCCGCCATGCGGCGATGCCTGCGGCCACGTGGCCGGTGCCCGACCGCGTGGACCATGCCGTGGTCGGCACACAGCTGGCGGCCTTCGATTTCGAGTTGCGCGTGCTGCAACCGTGGGCGCGCGACCCGGGGCACTGGGTGGACCTCGTCGCGCGCACGCCGTACGCCGACCTGCCGGCCACCGGCGCGGCCGGCGAGCGGCTGCGGCGGGCGCTCGCCGCCGTCCCCGGCACGATGCAGGAAGCCCGTCGTCGCCTGAC